>Ga0163153_10000555_pt1 | contig 65532 bp, 64 predicted proteins | sample OliLakLV19MP6IB1_FD_148629 | JGI IMG/M metagenome (GOLD analysis project Ga0163153, IMG submission 148629) | Freshwater microbial mat bacterial communities from Lake Vanda, McMurdo Dry Valleys, Antarctica - Oligotrophic Lake LV.19.MP6.IB-1 | ecosystem: Environmental > Aquatic > Freshwater >... | reverse complement strand
CTCCGCAGGTGCACCTTCCGCGCGGGGTCGACGGCGACCACCGCGTCGGCCGACCAGTCCTTCACCTCGAGCACGAGGAGTCCGAGGTCGGGGCCGAAGACGACGACGTCCGGCTTCTTCCCGCCGATGCGTGGCTCGTGCCAGACGTCGTACTCGTCGGGCAGCGCCTCGCAGAGCCACTTGTAGGTGAGCTGCTCGCCACGGTTCGCCTTGGCGAGCCGATCCTGGACTGCGTAGCCGTTGGCCATTCGACGACCCCCTTGGAGAGTGGACGCTTGCCATGACGGCGCCACTCGCACCAGCAGCGAGAGGTCACCGGCTCGACCAGCTCGGACAGAGAGACTCTTGGTCGCCTTGGCGGACATCAAGAGCGCTGGATAGCCATCCTCCGTCAACTGTCGAATCGAGAACACGAAGACCGGCCTGGTCGGATTACCCCGTCCGGCGTAACGATCACGCGCCGAGCATGAGACCCCGCAGCAAGATCGGTCTGCATCCTGCGCGATAGCGCGGCGTGGCCTTCCGCGTCCTGCTCGGAGTATTCGCTCGCTACGCTCGCGCCTTCGTGCGGCTCGGCGCTCGCTTCGCCGCTGCGCGCATCGGCACCGCAGCACCGAGAACGCGCATTCGCCCCGCCCCCTTGGTGCGCGCGGTGACGCTGATTGTAACGTCTCGATTGAGACGCCGAAGGAGCGTCAAAAGCCGACCGATGGCAAAGTCGGCGAGGTGTCCGTTGAGGATCTTGGAGACCTTCGCCCTGTCGATCTGCAACTCTCGCGCAGCCTCGGTGGGAGTCAGGCGCCGCTCCTTGATTGCCTTCGCAATCTGAATCGCGAGATCGGCTTTGGCCAGAAGCTCACCGGCCTCTTCGTCGTCGAATCCGAGATCCTCGAAGACGTTGCCGCTGCTCTTTTCGACTTCGATTTCTGTGCGTACCATCATTCCTTGCCTCCCTTGTTGATTCTCTCGTCCTCTTCCACCGCCTTCGCGTAGCGTTCTGCGATACGCTCGACGATGCGCTGCGGCGTAGCGATTCCTTGCGTGGATTTCTTCTGAAACGCATCCAGGGCGTAGACACCGGACTTCAGCCTCGCGACGTACACCGAGCGATAGGTGTCCTTGTTGAAGTCGCAGACGATCTCCAGCACTCCGCTGACGCCCTTCTGGATTGTCGCGAGTGGCTTGGCGCTCTCCGGGGTCTGTCCCTTCTGGACGGTCCGCAGCGCAGTGCCCATGTGCCTGCGGACCTCCTTCGGCATTCTGGCCAGATCTCGTCGGGTCGACCCGATCCACCGCAGAGTCCGATCCGGCCTTTGCCCTGCTCCACCCACGAAAGCGATGTTGCCAGAATTGGCACAGCCTGTCAATCTCGTGTTGTTCGTGTTGCCAATCCCGGCACGCGGTACCCCCGTTGTCCTTGCGTAGCCAGGTCCGAGTACAAAGGCTTGCAACGCCAGACAGAAAGGAGGTGAGCCCATCGCTGCGTATTCCGGCCGAGTCGATCAGCTGGAACTCGTCTGCGAGCGTGTGCCTAGCGTCGCACGGTGGTAGCACAATCCGGGGACACCCTCCGTCTCGTCGCTAGACGCATACAACTCGCGACATCGACAGAACGGGCTCGTGCGTCACATCGGATCCGGGGCGCCGCCACGAGGTTACTATCGGGCGCGCGGACACTTCTGGACTCGGCAAAACCACGGCTTGAACGGAGCATCTCCACCTTCGATGCGGTAGGGATCGCCCCAAGTCTCACGAGTGCCGTAGGCCTATCCGACATGGAGAAGCCTCTCAACCGCCTTCTCGGATGGTGGTGCAATGAGGACGCCGAACATGGCATGGCACGCCGGTTCTTGACCCAACTCGCCGATAAGATTCGTTTCGATCGTCTTCGAGACGACCTCAATTCTAGAGCTCTCATATCGGTCTACTGCGAATCCAAGCTACCCAATAGCTCCACAGGCAATCAGCCAGATCTTGTAATCGTCACTTCGAACACGGCCCTTCTCGTCGAGAACAAGGTTTACTCTCCTGAGAGTGGCCCTACCCAGTATAAAGACTACAAGGACGAACTTCTTCGCACGTACTCAGAACAGAAGGAGTGCCGAGCAATTCTCTGTGCCCGCGATGCCAACCGGCTGTTGCCACCGGGCTATTCTGTGATCCTAAGCCATAAGGAACTCGCTGAGATATTCGTTGAGCTCGGGAGCCCCCCTGGGCTCCAGTGGCTGGCAAGCGGCCAATCTAATGGTCTCTCACCCGCGATGACGGCCAACGGCTATCTGTGGTGTTGCGAACTCCCGATCCCAAGCGACGCCGAATCGGCGAACGCAGCTTTCGATAAGGCGTTTGATTGTGCGAGCGGTCTTTTCGCTGACATATCGGACGAGATCAGAGCTCTCGCAAAGCTGTACAAAGCGGTGGAGAGCGCGTACGCGAAATGTTCTGATCCGCGTCTCACTCTCTCTCGAAACCCATTTTCGAAGATGGATGGGTGGTGGCTTTCGCTCAAGGGATCGGCCGGCCCGGACGTGGGCGGAGGTTTCTACATCGACCCAGTTCGAGTGCGTTTGTTGGTGATTCTTCAGAACGCCACTTTAGACGCGCAAAATGCGTGTCGAGCGCTTACGGAAGAGCTTGGCCTTCAAGCGGGTAGCGAGGTATCGAGACACAGTTCGTTCGAGTTACTTGACAAGGCAGCAATCCTGGCTCTGACGTCGAGTGAGGTTGAAAGGCGCATTTCTGCCGCGATAGGTACATTTGTGACAGCCGCAACTGAGCTCCGGAGCTGACAATCGGTTCAATCAATCCTCCAGACGAGCTTCTCGACATCAGGACCGAACCCATCCACGTTCGACCACGGCACGAGCAGCCGATGCGTCGCCCTTGTCATCCCCACGTAGAGCAGCGCCTTCGCTTGCAGCCGCGATCCCGCCCCCTCACGCGGACGGTCGACACCGAAGAGCACCACGACCCGCGCCTCGAGACCCTTGAAGCTGTGCACCGTGGACAGCGTCACGCCGCCATGGTCGAGCACCGCATCGGCCTTGGTTCCGCGGTCGCGCGACAACCAGTGCAGCGGCATCTGCGCATCCGCGAAAGCCTTCTGCAGGAGTGCGACGAGGTCGATCGCGCCGGCGCTACCAGCTCCGGCCGGCGCGCCAAGCGCGTCCACCTGGGAGCTCGCATAGAGGACGGCCATCTCGTCGGGGGTCCAGCCCTGCACGGCGAGCTCCTGGCAGCGGGCGGCCGCCCACGCTGCCTGCTCGGCGACGTCCGCGCATCGCCGGACCTCCACAGGACCGCCCGAGCGGTCGCACGAGACCGGCACGATCACCGTCTGGTCGCCGACGCGGATCGACGCGCCCTCCGCCGCGTCGCCCCACATGAAGCGCCGCGAGAACGTGTTGATCTCGCGGGAGCAGCGATGGTTGATCTTGAGAATCTTCGCGTTCCCACGTGAGCGGACGCCAGCGCTGGAGAGGGGAACGTCGTCGCTCTCGTAGATCCGCTGCGCGTTGTCCAGCGCGACGAGGAAGGTCTCGCGCCCTTCGCCGAGCGCGGCGAGGCACGCCTGCAGCATGGGCGTCGTGAAGTCCTGCCCCTCGTCGACGATCACGGCGTCGTAGCGCTGCGTGATCCTGCCATCGCGGAGCGCGTCGAGGAGCAAGCGCGGAAAGGCGTCCTGCTCGTCGTAGAGCCGGCGCGGGTACGTGATGCCGGCGCGATCGACGAGGTCGCGCACCCACTCGTGGAAGTGCACGACGGTGAGCGTGTGTCCCTGCAGCTCGCCACCCTCGAACACGCGCGAGCGCAGCCACGCGGCGAGGCTCACGTTGAAGCAGAGAACGAGAATCCGCCACGTCGGGTTCGCGTCCGTCAGGATGCGCGCGCGCACCGCGACGACCTCGCTCTTTCCGCTGCCCGCCACGCCCTGCAGAACCTGGTGACCACCCGACAGCTCGAGCGCGACCTGGCGCTGGTCGACCGACATCTGCCGCGTCGATTCGAGCGGCAGTTGCATCTGCGCGCTGCTCCCCGCGCCCGTCGAGTGACGCCCGGCGTAGCTGCGGCGAATCGTGGTGTCTGGATAGAGCACGGCACACACGGCGCCGCGCATCTCATCGCTCTGCGTCCAGGCGAAGCTCACGCCGAACGCGCGGCGTAGACGACTCACGAGGTCCCGTCCCCGGAGCGCCCACCCCTGCCCCGACCCGATGTCGTCCGCTGCCAGCACGCATCCGTCGTCGTATCCGGTGCAGAGATCGAGCTGCTCGACCTCCCGCGCGCGCATGTTCGGCAGCACCGCACCCTTCGCGAACGGGAACTGGAGCTTTCCCCGGTGGTCGCCCTGCGCGTGGACGCAAGCGGGCCCGCGCTCGAGCATCTCCTTGATCGCGAACAGGTGCCCCTCGGCCTGCTCGACCGGGTGCGTCACGACCTTCACGTCGGGGCCGCTCCGCAGGTGCACCTTCCGCGCGGGGTCGACGGCGACCACCGCGTCGGCCGACCAGTCCTTCACCTCGAGCACGAGGAGTCCGAGGTCGGGGCCGAAGACGACGACGTCCGGCTTCTTTCCGCCGATGCGCGGCTCGTGCCAGACGTCGTACTCGTCGGGCAGCGCTTCGCAGAGCCACTTGTAGGTGAGCTGCTCGCCACGGTTCGCCTTGGCGAGCCGATCTTGGACTGCGTAGCCGTTGGCCATCGGAGGCGACATTTGCCACGACAGCGCATGGGCACGCCAGCGATGCGAGGGGAGCATGCCGACCGTGGTCCAGAGGAACGTTATTTCTGAATCCGCAGGAGCGAGGTGCCAGGACGATTGACGGCTGCTGCCACCACCCGCGGAGCCGGGATCGCCACCCGATCGTCCACCCTCACGATGATCCGGTTCGCGCACACGGTGCAGTCCGCGCCGAACACGCGCCTCGTAGATCCCGCTCGAATTTGCCGCCAGGTCAGCCCAGCCGCCGGCACCAGGACCGTCTGGCTACTCTCGCAGAACGGGCACGGTCCCCACATCAAGACCTGGAACGAGAACAGCGCCAGCAGGCCGGCGCCGGCTACCACGAGAGCCAAGACCGGCCCGACCACCGGCAGGAAGGCGACCCCCGGCGAGCACAGGATCATCCGAACTCCCGTGCCCGCCAGCGAGCGGCGGCTCACCTGCCAGGTCGAAGGTGCCGCATCTGCTGAACTGAACGCGATTACCCGACCACTCGCTTGAAACGCTCGAGCGCGTCCTCCAACGAGAGCTCGTCGGAGATCCGATCGAAGATCGGCACGTCAATGCTGCGCTCGTCATCGACCCAAGCGTCGAGGAACGAGTCGCGTCCGTGCTGGATCAACACGTACCGGTCGTCTCCGGTCTTCAGGAGCCCGAGGTTTCCGGGCGCCTTCCGCTCTGGGTTGAGCGGCTCCCCAATCTTGTCGTACCGCCTGACGATCGTAGTCATGCCGCCCACTCCTTTCCGTCCAGGTCTTCGTCGATCGGCGAACCCGCCTGCCGCCACGCGATCACATCGAGCCCATCCCGCGGCGCGAGCGGCCGAAACTTCTCGCCGACCAAGCGTCGATACCCCTGGTCGACGATCCGCTCGAAGTCTTTGCCATGCCGGAGGCGGGGCCAGCGCATGTGCGTGAACTCGTGGATCAGCGTGCGGAGGACCTCGCCGTCTCGGCAGCAGGCGGCATAGAGCGACAAAGCGATTTCCCGGTCGTGTCGATCGCAGTTGCCAACATTCATTTTTCCCCGCGCGATTTCGCCCGTGAGGGACCAGCGAACGATCCATCCGCGCGGCCATGGATCGCCGTAGAGCCAGCGGTAGATCTGGCGCGCGACTGGAGTCGGGTCGCTGGGTGGAGTCCAGAACCCTGCGCGACGAAAGAGATCAGCGTAGCGGCGGCTCTTCCGGCGCTTCGCTCGGATGCGATCGCGCTCCAGCTTTTCCTGTGTCGCCAGGTCCCGCACCATCGTCAGTTCTCCCTTCTGTCCCTGCGAGAGCGATCAATTTGGCACATCCGTCCGTCAACGGTTGTCAGCTGCGCGCGCCATACTGAGCGAATGATCGATCGACATCTCAGAAGGGAGCCGACGGACCGGGAGACCGTCGCAACCTGGAAGCGCAGAGTTGCGGCTGGAAGGGGCGTGAGCCCGGAGGCCATCATCGTCGCCGCTGCGCTCGCGGTGGCGCTACTCGCCGCACGCGCGGTCGAGGCCGCTCCCGGCGTTTCGTGCCGACCGAACATCTTCGGTGGCGAGGACTGCACCGACGACCGAGGCAAGCTCGTGTCGTCGTCGCGACCGAACATCTTCGGCGGCCGGGACACGACGCTGCGACACGGCCAGCGTTCGACCAGCCGTCCCAACATCTTCGGCGGCTTCGACGACAGCACGCCCGGCGGCACGATCCGCTCGCGTCCGAACATCTTCGGCGGGATGGACTACGAGCTGCCCGACGGAAGGGATGCGCGCTCGCGGCCCAACATCTTCGGCGGGCGCGACATCCAAGGTCCGAACGGCAGCCGAGTGACCTGCCGCCCGAACATCTTCGGCGGTGAGGACTGCCTCTAGATCGCGGTCCTGCTCGCGCGCTCCGATCGACACGGATGCGGCAGACCGCCGCGCGTGGACGTGCCCCTCAGCCAGCAGCCGCAGCACTCGCCGCGCGCTCGAGCCACGTCGTCGCGATCGCCACGTGCATGGCGATCCCGGTCGCCATGGCGTCCTCGTTGAGCAGCATGCGGTTCGAGTGGTTGGGCGCGGGGCGGGCGACACCGTCGGGACGCACGCCGAGAAACACCATCGCGCCCGGCAGGCGCTCGAGCACGTATGAGAAGTCCTCCGCCCCCATGAACGCGTTCGGCATCTCGAGGGCTTTCTTCTCACCGAGCAGGTCGCGCGCGACGCCGAGCGCGAACCCGGCGAAGTCGCGATCGTTCGAGGTGACCGGGTAGCCTGCCCACAGCTCGAGCTCGGCCTCGGCGCCGTGGGCGCGGGCGATCCCCTCGACGAGGCCGCGCAGGTCGCCGACCACCTGCTTGCGCGTGCGCTCGGAGACGGTGCGGATCGTGCCGCGCATGGTCGCGGTCTCGGGGATCACGTTGAAGGTCGTGCCGGCGCGGATGTAGGCGACGGTGACCACCGCCGGCTCGAACGCGTTGACGCGCCGGGTGACGTAGGTCTGCAGCGCCTGGACGATCTCGCAGGCGACCGGAATCGGATCGAGCGCGTCGTGCGGCATCGAGGCGTGTCCGCCGCGCCCGCGCACCTGGATCTGGAAGTCGTCGTTGGAGGCGAGCAGCGCGCTCGCGCGGCTGGCGATCGTGCCGGCCGGGAAGCCGGGTGCGGCGTGGATCGCGAACGCGGCGGCGGGCGGGTGGGCGCGCTCGAGCAGACCCTCCTCGAGCATCACGCGCGCGCCGAAGTGGCCCTCCTCGCCGGGCTGGAACATGAACAGGATGCGTCCCGGCAGCTCCGCCCGCCGCGCGCTCAGCAGGCGCACCGCGCCGGCGAGCATCGCCACGTGCGCGTCGTGCCCGCAGGCGTGCATCTTGCCGTCGAGCCTGGATGCGCACTCGATGCCGGTGTCCTCGTTCAGCGGCAGGGCGTCCATGTCGCCGCGCAGCAGGATCGTCGGGCCGGGCCTGCCTCCGGTGAGCGTCGCCAGCACGGACGTGGTCTGCCTGCCGAGCTCGATGTCGAGCGGCAGCCCGTCGAGCGCTTCGAGCACCGCCTGCTGGGTCTGCGGCAGCTCGAGGCCGAGCTCCGGGTGCGCGTGCAGTCGCCGTCGCAGCGCGACCGCGCCGGGGAGGTAGCTCTGGGCCTCTTCGACCAGCTCTTGGCGGCTCACGAGCGGATCATCCTCCGATCGACCGCGAGCGGCAACCGCCCGCCGTCTTTCGACGGCCGTGGCCTGCGGGGTACGGAAAGTTGCGTTCCGGGACGTAGTTCCGTATCCGCGCGTCGTGGCACCTACGAAGCGGATCGACCAGGCGGAGGTCCTCCTCGAGGCGCTCCCCTACATCCGGCGCTTCGCCGGCAAGACGGTCGTCATCAAGTACGGCGGCCACGCGATGACCGACGATGCGCTCAAGCAGGCATTCGCGCGCGACATCGTGCTGCTGAAGTTCGTCGGCCTGCACCCGGTCGTGGTGCACGGTGGCGGGCCGCAGATCGACCGCATGCTGTCCGATCTGAACATCAGCTCGACGTTCGTGCGCGGCATGCGGGTCACCGATCCGGCGACCATGAAGGTCGTCGAGATGGTGCTCGCCGGGCAGATCAACGGCGAGATCGTCTCGATGATCAACCTTGCCGGCGGCAAGGCGGTCGGCTTCTCGGGCAAGGACGGCAACCTGATCATCGCGCGCCGTGCGGCCACCGACAACGGCGACCTGGGCCAGGTCGGCGAGGTGGTCGGCGTCAATCCGGAGCTGGTGCGCGCACTGCAGCAGCAGGACTTCATCCCCGTGATCGCGCCGGTCGCTGCCGGGCCCGAGGGTGAGAGCCTCAACATCAATGCCGACATCGCCGCCGGCAAGATCGCCGAAGCGCTCGAGGCGGAGAAGCTGCTGCTGCTGACCGACGTCCAGGGCATCAAGGACGCCGCCGGTGAACTCATCCGTACGCTCTCGTCGAGCGAGGCGCGCAAGCTGATTGCCGAGGGCGTCGTCAGCGCGGGCATGATCCCGAAGGTCGATTGCTGTCTCGAGGCGCTGCGCGGTGGCGTCAAGAAGGTGCACATCATCGACGGCCGGGTGCGCCACGCGGTGCTGCTCGAGCTGTTCACGGATCAGGGTGTCGGCACCGAGGTGCGGCGCGACGGATTATCCGGCGAGGAGCCCGCCACCAAGCGCGTCGCGGCCGACAGCACGAGGGAGAACGAATGACGCTCGCGGCGTCCGACAAGGGCTCGGCACCCGGCGTGGCGGCGACGTCGGCCGCGATCATCGAGCGCAGCCGCGCAAGCCTGGTCCCGGTCTATGCGCGCACCGACGTCGCGTTCGTGCGCGGCGCGGGCGCCGTGCTGTGGGATGCCGACGGGCGGCGCGTGCTCGACTTCTTCTCGAGCATCCTGTGCACCAACCTCGGTCACAGCCATCCCGCCGTGACCGAGGCGATCGCCCGTCAAGCAGCGACCCTGGTGCACGTCTCGAATCTGCACTACAGCGCGCCCCAGGCACGCCTCGCCGAGCTGCTCACCACGCTGTCGTTCGGCGAGCGCGTCTTTCTCTGCAACAGCGGCGCCGAGGCGAACGAAGCGGCACTCAAGGCGGCGCGGCGCTACGGGCACGCCAACGGCGGCGGACGCTTCGAGGTCCTCACCACCCTGGGCTCGTTCCACGGCCGGACGTTCGCGACCATCGCCGCGACCGGGCAGGAAAAGGTACGCCGCGGCTTCGAGCCGTCGCTGCCGGGCTTCCGCTACGTGCCGTTCGGCGACGCGGCCGCCACCGAAGCCGCGATCGGGCCGCAGACGGTCGCGATCCTGGTCGAGCCGGTGCAGGGCGAAGGGGGCGTGAACGTTCCGCCTGCCGGCTACCTGCGCGCGCTGCGCGAGATCTGCGACCGGCATGACCTGCTGCTGATGTTCGACGAGGTGCAGACCGGCTGTGGACGGACGGGCACGCTCTGGGCGTACGAGCAGATGGACTGCGTGCCAGACGTGATGACGCTCGCGAAGTCGCTCGGCAACGGTGTCCCGGTCGGCGCGATGGTCTGCAACGCGCGCGCGGCGTCCGGGCTCGATCTGGGTGCGCACGGCTCGACCTTCGGTGGCAACTGCCTGACCAACGCGGCCGCGGTCGCGACCCTCGAGGTTCTGAGCGACGGCAAGACCCTGCCGCGCGCACGTGCGGCCGCGGCCAGGCTGCGCGCCGGGCTCGAAGCGCTGCAGCAGAAGCACCCCGACCAGATCGAGCAGGTACGCGGCCTCGGGCTGTTGCTCGGTGTCGTCCTCAAGGATTCCGAGCGCGCGAAGGCGATCGCCGCGAGCGCGCTCGCGCAGGGCTTGCTCCTCAACGTCACCGCCGAGCGGGTGCTGCGCGTCGCACCACCGCTGGTGGTGAGCGACGCCGAGATCGACGAGGGCCTCGCGATCCTCGGCCGGATCCTCGCATCATGAAAGTCGATTTCCTCTCTCTCGCAGACTTCAGCCGCGCCGACGTCGAGTCGATGCTCGACGACGCCGATCGACTCAAGGCCGAGCTGCGTGCCGGCAAGAGCACGCGTCCGCTGGTCGGCAAGACGCTGGCGATGATCTTCGAGAAGCCGAGCCTGCGCACCCGGGTCACCTTCGAGACCGGCATCAAGCAGCTCGGCGGCGCGTCGGTCTACCTGGCACCCGAGGACATCCGGCTCGGCGCGCGCGAGACCGTCGCCGACATCGCGCGCAACCTGTCGCGCTGGGTCGACCTGATCGTCGCGCGCACGTTCTCGCATCGTTCGCTGGTCGAGCTCGCGCAGCACGCGACGATCCCCGTCATCAACGGGCTCACCGACCTGCTCCACCCCGCCCAGGTGCTGGCCGACCTGATGACGATGCGCGAGCGCCGCGGCGCGCTCGAGAACGCGACGGTCGCGTTCATTGGCGACGGCAACAACGTGGTCAACTCGTGGCTCAACGCGGCCGCGCTGTTCGGCCTCGACTTCCGCCTCGCCTGTCCGCCGGGCTACGAGCCGGACCCGAAGATCCTCGCCCGCGCGCAGGCGCTCGTTCCCGGCAGGATCCAGATCCTGAACGACCCGGCGGCCGCCGCCAAGGACGCCGACGTGGTCTACACCGACGTCTGGACCAGCATGGGCCAGGAGGCGGAGTCGCAGGCGCGGCGCGCGGCGTTTGCCGGCTACCAGATCAACGCGGCGCTGCTGCGCGAAGCGAGCAAGGACGTCCTGGTCATGCACTGCCTGCCCGCGCATCGCGGCGAGGAGATCACCGCCGAAGTCCTCGACGGGCCGCGCTCGGTCGTGCTCGACCAGGCGGAGAACCGGCTGCACGCGCAGAAGGCCGTGATGGTCTGGCTCAGCACGCGCTCGCAACCGGGCGCCTGACACGGCGCAGCTTTCAGGAGAAGAACGTGGCCAAGCAGAAGGTCCAGAAGATCGTCCTCGCCTACTCGGGCGGCCTCGACACCTCGGTGATCCTCGGCTGGCTGCGCGAGGAGTACAAGGCGGAGGTGATCGCGTACTGCGCCGACGTCGGCCAGGGCGAGGAGCTGGCGCCCGTCGACGGCAAGGCGCGCGCGAGCGGCGCCTCGCACGTGATCATCGAGGACCTGCGCGAGGTGTTCACGCGCGACTACGTCTTCCCGATCCTGCGCGCCAACGCCCTGTACGAGGGCATCTACATGCTCGGCACCTCGATCGCGCGGCCGCTGATCGCGCGCCGACAGGCGGAAGTCGCGCTCGAGTACGGCGCCGACGCGGTGGCGCATGGGGCGACCGGCAAGGGCAACGATCAGGTGCGCTTCGAGCTCACCTTCGCGGCGCTCGCACCGCAGCTCAAGATCATCGCGCCGTGGCGCGACTGGGACTTCCAGGGCCGGGCCGACCTGATCGCCTACGCCGAGCAGCACCGGATCCCGATCCCCGTCAGCAAGGAGAAGCCCTACTCGTCGGACCGCAACCTGCTGCACATGAGCTTCGAGGGCGGCATCCTCGAGGATCCGTGGCGCGAGCCCTACGAGGACATGTTCGTGATGAGCGTGTCGCCCGAGCGCGCGCCGGACCAGGCCCAGTACGTCGAGATCGAGTACGAGGCCGGCGATCCGGTCGCGGTCGACGGCCAGCGCCTCTCGCCGGCGGCGCTGCTCGCGCAGCTCAACGAGCTCGGCGGCAAGCACGGCGTCGGCCGCATCGACATCGTCGAGAACCGCTACGTCGGCATGAAGTCGCGCGGCGTCTACGAGACCCCGGGCGGGACGATCCTGCACGCGGCACACCGCGCGGTGGAGTCCTTGACACTCGATCGCGAGGTCCTGCACCTGCGCGACTCGTTGATCCCGCGCTACGCCGAGATGGTCTACAACGGCTACTGGTTCGCGCCCGAGCGCGAGATGCTGCAGAGCGCGATCGACGCGTCCCAGGCGAACGTGAGCGGCACCGCACGCATCAAGCTCTACAAGGGCAACGTGACGGTCGCCGGTCGCAAGTCGGAGCGCTCGCTGTTCGATCCCGGCATCGCCAGCTTCGAGGAAGCCGGCGGCTACCGCCAGGCCGACGCCACCGGCTTCATCTCGCTCAACGGGCTCCGCCTCCGCCTGCGCAAGCTCAAGCAAGGCTGACCGAGAGCGCGCACGCGCACCCACCATGGAGCGCACCGCGCGCAAGTGGTAAGCGCAACGCGATGCCGGCCCCGCGCAAACGCCAACCGAAGAAACGCAGCACCGCCGCCAAGGCCTGGGGCGGACGCTTCCGAGAGCCCACCGACCCCGTCGTCGAGCAGTTCAGCAACTCGCTCGCGATCGATCTTCGCATGGCAGCGCACGACGTGCGTGGCTCGATCGCGCATGTGCGCGCGCTCGAACGTGCGCGGCTCCTGTCGGCACGGGAGACCGGCACGATCGAGCGCGGCCTGAGGCGCGTGCTGCGCGAGATCGACGGCGGCACGTTCCGGCCACGGCCGAGCGACGAGGACGTGCACATGGCGGTCGAGCGCCGCCTCACCGAGATCGTCGGAGCTGTGGGTGGCAAGCTGCACACCGGTCGCAGCCGCAACGACCAGGTCGCGACTGATCTGCGACTCTGGCTGCGCGACCAGATCGACGCCACCATCGCCGGCGTGGAGCGCCTCGTCACGGCACTCGTGGGCCGCGCGCAGTGCGACCTCGATATCGTGATGCCCGGCTACACGCACCTGCAGCGCGCGCAGCCGGTCCTGCTGTCGCACCACTGGCTCGCCTACGTCGAGATGCTGCTGCGCGACCGCGACCGCCTGCGCGACTGCCGCGCGCGAACCAACATCCTGCCACTCGGGTCCGGTGCGCTCGCCGGCGCCGGCTTCAACCTCGATCGCCGCCGGGTCGCGCGCGATCTCGACTTCGCCGCGGTCAGCGAGAACTCGCTCGACGCGGTCTCCGATCGCGACTTCGTGGTCGAGTTCCTCGGCGCGGGCGCGATCCTGGCGATGCATCTGTCGCGGCTCGGCGAGGAGATCGTGCTCTGGTCGTCGAGCGAGTTCGCGTTCATCGAGCTACCCGACGCGTTCGCGACCGGCAGCTCGATGATGCCGCAGAAGAAGAATCCCGACGTCGCCGAGCTGGTGCGCGGCAAGACCGGGCGGGTCTACGGCGCCCTGGTCGCAGTGCTGACCCTCTTGAAGGGCCTGCCGCTGAGCTACAACCGCGACCTCCAGGAGGACAAGCCGCCGCTCTTCGACGCGGTCGATACCCTGCTCGCATCGCTGACCGTGTTCGAGCGCATGCTGCCGCGCCTCGGTATCGCAACCGCGACCATGCGCGCCGCGGCAGGTGGGCTGGCTCTCGCGACCGAGCTCGCCGACCATCTCGTCGAGCGCGGCCTGCCCTTCCGTCAGGCGCACGAGGTCGTCGGCAACGTGGTGCGCTGGTGCGTCGATGAGAAACGCGAGCTCGAGACCTTGACCGCCCGGGAGCTGGCGACGTTCTCGCCGCTACTCGGCGCGCGCGCGTGCCGATCGCTCACGCTCGAGTCCGCCCTCGCACGCCGCCGGCTGGTCGGCGGCACCGCGCGCAGCAACGTGGAGCGGCGCCTCGGAGAGCTCGCGGCGGACGGCCTCGCGCCGCCGGAGGCACGTCGCCGCGCGACCGGGCGGACGGCACCTGCCGCACACCGCGGACCAAGGCGATGACACCCGCAGCTTGCTTGCGACGACCGGGGCTGGCGTGTCTCCTCTTGCTCGCCGCGACGGCGCCGGCGGGAGTGGGCTGCGGGCGGGTGGGCCCACCGCGGCCGCCCGAGTACGTCATCCCGATGAGCCCGGACCCGGTCGCGGTCGAGAGCTCGCCCGACGGCGTCAAGCTGACATGGCGCCGGCCGCGCGCCTACGTCGACGGCGAGCCGCTCGACGATCTGGCCGGCTTTCGCGTCCTGCGCGCCTGCCAGCCGGAGGCGGTGTTCGCCGAGGTGACGACGGTCGAGGTCGAGGACCAGCAGCGCTTCCGCAAGGCGAGCAGCTTCTCGATGCTCGACCACGCGGCACCGCTGGGCGTGCCCTGCCGCTACCAGGTGATCGCGTTCACCTTCGACGCCTACACGAGCCCACCCGCCGAGAGCGAGGACGTTGTTCGCAGCGTCCCCGGCGCGGCTCCCTGACCTTCGCGGTGATCGCTGAGCGGGGCGCCGCCCCGCTCCTTCACGCGGCGGAGCCGCGCGAAGCTTCCTCACCCCGCTCGCTGTCGCTCGGCCGCGCTCTGCGCGCGCGTTTTGCCCGATCTCGAGTCGCTCTCCTAGTCGAGTGGTCGTTCGCACTCGGTGGCGAGGATGTCGGCGAGGGTCTCGCGGCGCGACATGAGCACGGCGCGGCCATCCTGCCACCACACCTGCGGGACGCGGCCGAGCGAGTTGTAGTTCGAGCTCATCGAGGCGCCGTACGCACCGGCGTCGTGTAGCAGGACGAGGTCGCCCGCGCGGGGCGTCGGCAGCTCGCGCGGCTCGATCAGCTCGCCGGCGTCGCGCGTGAACACGTCGCCGGACTCGCAGAGCGGCCCCGCGACGGCGAGCGGCGCGACCGGACCCGGCTCGGCGCTAGACACCTCGATGCGGTGGTACGAGCCGTACATCGCGGGCCGCACCAGGTCGCAGAACCCGGCATCGACCATGACGAAGCTCTGTCCCTTGCCCTTCTCGTTGCTGCGCGTCTGCTTCACGTCGGTGACGCGCGCGACCAGGGTCGCCGACGGCGCGACGAAGAAGCGGCCGGGCTCGATCTCGACCCGCACGTCGCGTCCGGCGCGCTCGCAGAACAGCTTGCGCGACTCGCGCAGGATGCGGCCCAGGGGAGCGAGATCGGCCACCCAGTCCGGATCGCGGTAGGAGTGTGGGATGCCGCCGCCGAGGTTCAGCGCGCTCACGTCCGGAAAGTGCGGCAGCAGCTCGGCGAACACCCGCGCCAGGCGCTGCAGATTCGCGTGCAGCTCGTCGATCTGCGGTCCGCTGCCGACGTGCGCGTGCAGCAGCACGATCGGCAGACCGGCCTGACGCGCCTCGACCGCCATGCGCTCGGCCTCGTCGATCCAGACGCCGTGCTTCGAGCTCGGCCCGCCGGTGTCGCACGCCTGCACGTGGCCGTGGCCGAATCCGGGATTGACGCGCAGTCCGATCGGGCCGCGATACCCCGCCGCCGCGAGCTCGCGGATCTGTCCCGGCGAGCCGATGTTCGGCAGCACGCCCTCCTCGCAGACGACGGCCAGAGCATTGTCGCGGAACACGTCCGCGGTGAGCATCACGATCGGGGGCTCGGCGCCCATGGCAAAGCCGGCGCGTCTGGCGCGCAGCACCTCGTTGCCCGACACCGCGTCGATCCACAGCCCGGCCTGCGCGATGGCCTTCAGCACCAGGTGCGCCGAGCAGGCCTTCATCGCGTAGCGCGCCTGGATGCCGGGCGGCGCGGTCTGCTCCTTCACCAGCGCGATGCGCCGCGCGACCACGTCGGCGTCGTAGAAATAGAAGGGCGTGCCGACCTGCGCGGCGAGGCGCTCGAGCTCGGAACGGGTGCGGAGCGGGTGATTGCTCATGCCCCGTGACTGCCACCCGGCGCGCCGCCGTTCAAGGTGTGGCCCGGTGCGCGCGATCGACGGCCGTCGAAAGGAGATCCCGCCAGCGACGCCCCGATCTGTGGCACCGCCCGGACGCCGCTGGTAGAGAGGCCGACGTGCGCCTGCCCTTCACCAAGATGCACGGCATCGGCAACGACTACGTGTACGTCGATGCGTTCGCCAACGCGGTAGCGGACCCGGCAAGGGTCGCGCGCCTGGTGTCGCCGCGCAACACAAGTATCGGCTCCGACGGACTGATCCTCATCTGCCCGTCGCAGGTCGCCGACTGCCGCATGGAGATGTACAACGCCGATGGCAGCCGCGGCGAGATGTGTGGCAACGGCATCCGCTGCGTCGCCAAGTACGCCTACGAGCACGGCATCGCGCCCAGAACGGAGCTCGCGATCGAGACCGACGCCGGCGTCAAGACGCTCGCGCTCGACGTGCGCGACGGTCGCGTCGTGAGCGTCACCGTCGACATGGGCGAGCCGATCCTCGACGGCGGCGCGATTCCGGTGCGCGCCGAGGGGCGCGTGGTCGATTCGCCGTTCGTCGTCGACGGGGTCGAGCACCGGATCACCTGCGTGTCGATGGGCAACCCGCACTGCGTCCTGTTCGTCGACGACACCGGCAAGGCGCCGGTCCTCACCCTGGGGCCGCGCATCGAGACCGATCCGTTCTTCCCGAGGAAGGTCAACGTCGAGTTCATCCAGCTCCTCGAGCTGGCGCCGGCGAGCCGGCTGCGCATGCGCGTCTGGGAGCGCGGCTCGGGCGAGACGGCGGCCTGCGGCACCGGCGCGTGCGCGGCCGCGGTGGCGGCGGTGCTCACGGGGCGCGCACGGCGCAAGGTGGAGATCGAGCTGCTGGGCGGCAATCTGCAGATCGAGTGGCGCGAGGCCGACAACCACGTCGCGCTGACGGGTCCGGCGACCGAGGTCTTCTCGGGGGAGATCGAGATATGAGCGGCGACACTTCAGCGCTGCGCGGCTCGATGGTCGCGCTGATCACCCCGTTCAAGGCCGGCACGGTCGACTACGCGGCCCTCGAAGCGCTGGTCGAGTGGCAGATCGCGTCCGGGCAGAAGGCGCTGGTGCCGTGCGGCTCGACCGGGGAGTCGGCGACGCTGAGCCACGAGGAGCACAGCGAGGTCGTCGCGGCGGTGATCAAGACCGCGGCGGGACGCGTGCCGGTGATCGCCGGCACCGGCTCGAACTCGACCGCCGAGGCGATCCGCCTGACGCGCGAGGCCGAGCGCGCCGGAGCGGCGGCAGCACTGCTGATCTCGCCCTACTACAACAAGCCGACCCAGGACGGCATCGTCGAGCACTACCGCGCCGTCGCCAACGCCACCGGCTTGCCGCTGATCGTCTACAACATCCCCGGACGGACGGGATCGACGATCGAGCCGACGACCCTGAAGCGCCTCGCCGAGATCGAGCGCATCGTCGGCGTCAAGGAGGCGACCGGCTCGCTCGACCGCGTGATCGACACCATCGCGGCCTGCGGCGACCGCTTCGCCGTGCTGTCGGGTGAGGACTCGCTCACCCTGCCGCTGATCGCGATGGGCGGCACCGGCGTGATCTCGGCGGTCGCGAACGTGATCCCGAAGGAGATGGCGCAGCTCACCGAGGCGGCGCTCGCCGGCCGCTGGGACGAGGCGCGGCGGGTGCACTACCAGGTCCTGCCGGTGATGCGCGCCTGCTTCCTGGAAACCAACCCCATCCCGGCCAAGGCGGCGCTGGCCATGCTCGGCCGCTGCCAGGACGAGCTGCGCCTGCCGCTGCTACCGATGACCGCGGGCGGACGCGAGCAGCTGCGCGCCGCCATGGCGGCATCCGGAGTTCAAGCCGGACACGGGCGATGAGCGCCGCCGCTCCGGTCCCGGTCCTCATCGCCGGCGCCGCCGGCCGCATGGGCCGCATGCTGGTGACGCTCGCCGCGGCCGACCCCGCGCTGCGACTCGCGGGCGGGATCGAGGCGCCGGGCCATCGCGACCTCGGCAGCGACATCGGCCGCCTGGCCGGCATCGCCGACGTCGGCGTGGCGCTGGCCACGGGGCTCCCCGCAGGCAGGCTCGACGGCAGCGTCCTGATCGACTTCACGGCGCCCGAGGCGTCGCTGGCTCACCTCCACCTCGCGGCCGAACGCGGTTTCGCCGTGGTCCTCGGCACGACGGGCTTCAGCGCCGGCCAGCAGCAGGAGGTCGTGGCCCTGAGCGCACGGGTGGCGTGCATGCAGGCGCCGAACATGAGCCTCGGCGTGACCGTGCTGCTCGGCCTGGTCGAGGAGGCGGCGCGCCGTCTCGGCAGCGCCTTCGACATCGAGGTGAGCGAGGCGCACCACCGCCGGAAGAAGGACGCCCCGTCCGGGACCGCGCTCGCGCTGGCCCGCGCCGCGGTCGCCGGCCGCGACGGGACCTTCGAGGACTGGGCCGTCTACGGCCGCGAAGGCCTCGTCGGCGAACGGCCGACCGAGCAGATCGGCGTCCTCGCCCTGCGCGGCGGTGACGTCGTCGGTGACCACACCGTATATTTCTACGGCATCGGCGAGCGCGTCGAGCTCTCGCACCGGGCGCAGAGCCGCGAGTCGTTCGCCGCCGGTGCGCTACGCGCCGCGGCCTGGGTCAGCGGTCGCCCACCCGGCCTGTACTCGATGCGCGACGTGCTAGGCCTGGCGAAGGCTTAATAGCGGCCACCGCCGCGGGAGCCGCCGCCCCCACCAGCGCCACCGCCACCGCCACCGCCACCACCGCCGCGGCCCTCGGCCAGCGGCCGGGCCTCGTTGACGGTCAGGGCACGGCCGTTCAGGTCCTGGCCGTTCCACATGGTGATGGCCTTCTGACCGTCCGCCGCGGAGCCCATCTCGACGAAGCCGAAGCCCCGCGACTGCCCGGTCTCGCGATCCGTGATCACGCGCGCCGACGTGACCGCCCCGGCCTCGGCGAAAGTCCGATCGAGATCCTCGCTGGTGACGTCGTACGGCAGGTTACCGATGAAAAGCCTCACCCCTCGCTCCTGATCCGCGCGCGCCAAGTGCCAGTCGCGCATCCAACCCCGGAGCGAGCTCATCACGCCCCCGGGGCGTCCCCGGCGATCTTCCGCCCGCCGGAGGCAGCCGCGCGGACATTAGACCCGATACTTTTCATCTACAAGCAAACTTGACGTGCGAATCAGCCGAAAGCAGATGCCGCAGCGGTTGTGAGGTCAACAAAAGTTCGATAAGAAAGCGTCGCCCTGGGCTGGACCGAGGCCTTCCCGATCAGGCGTCGGGGTGGATGGAGCAGGCGGGGGGGAGCGTCGAACAATGCCGCACCGCGCCTTCATCGGCGTCGGGTCCAATCTGGGCGACCGGAAGGCGAACATCGCCGAGGCGCTCGATCGTGCTGGCAAGCTTGCCGGCTCGCGGATCGTGCGTACGTCGTCGCTCTACGAGAGCGAGCCGCACGGCAACGCCAAGACCTGGTTCGTCAACGCGGCATTCGAGCTCGAAACCGAGTTCAGCGCCGCGGAGTTGCTCAAGCGCCTGAAGGCGATCGAGCAGGTGATGGGCCGCAAGCGGGTGAAGGGCAAGAAGTGGGGGTCGCGCATCATCGACCTCGACATCCTGTTCTTCGACAGCCAGGTGGTGTCCTCGCGGACATTGAAGATCCCCCACCCCGAGGTGCCGCGGCGACGCTTCGTCCTGCTGCCGCTCGCCGAGGTCGCACCGCAGGTGACCCACCCTGAGCTCGGCCAGACCGTGTCGCAGATCCTCGCCACGACGAAGGACACCAAGCGCGTCGTCCTGATGCCTCCCCATTGATCCGCGAGGCGGCGGATGGGTACCGCCCTACGCCCCCCGCTCGCGCGCCAGGTCGGCGCGGGTCTGGGTAACGGTGGCAGTGAAGGCTGCGGCCCGCGCCGCGACGGTGGCCGGTGCGTCGGCCCCCGAGAGCACCGCGGGATCGGCGACCAAGGCGCCGTACGCGTCGAGCGCGATCCGGAAGCTCGCCAGGGACGCACGCTCCGGATAGTGCATCGTTGCGACCCGGGCAAAGTCGCGCGCTCGGTCGAGCGGATAGGTGAATTCGCCCCAATCCTGGATCGGGATCGTGCGCTCGTCCTCGGCGAGCGCCACCAGCTTGCCGGCGTAGAGGCTCAGAACCTCGAGGTGCGCTTCCATGAGGCGCGGGTAGCGCCGCGAGAAACAGCCCGAGGCAATCAGGCTCGCCGCGACGGCAATCACGAGCAGGCTCAGAGGAGCTACCTTGACCGTCCGCACCCCGGCCCTTAGCATGAGTTGAGTTTCTGCGAAGTCATGCCCGCCTTGCCCCCGATCTACTTCGAGCGCCTGCTCGAGGACTCTCCGGATATCATCGTCGCCGTCGACCGGCATGGTGCCATCGTGTTCTTCAACGACGGCGCCCGAACGGCGCTGGGGTATCTGCCGGAGGAGGTTCTCGGCAAGCACGTACGCATGTTCTATCCGACCGAGGACGACGCCAAGGCCGTCATGCGGGCGATGCGCGACGGCGCGACCGACTCGCCGGGTAAGGTGCGCAACTTCCAGACCACGTTCGTCACGCGCTCGGGCGAGCGCTTGAACGTCGCGATCTCCGGCGCGCTCATCAACGATGAGCACGGCAACGAGATCGGCTCGATCGGCTTCGCGAAGGACCTGGCGGAGATCCAGCGCCACGACCAGCTCACCACGCTCGGCGAGATCGCAATCGGCGTCGCGCACGAGATCAACAACCCGCTCTTCGCCGTGCTGAACAACGTCTCGCTGATCAGCGCCGACATGCGGCGGATGAAGGACGACGCGCTGTACGACGTCCAGACCGAGCGCCTCGACTCGATCGAGAGCAGCGTCGGCAAGATCCAGAGTGCCGTCAATCGACTGACCGAGATGGCCGACGACGGCACGTACGGCACGCGCGAGTACCTGCCCGGTGCGCAGATGGCCGATCTGCGCAGCACGCCGCCGACCAAGCCCGCCACGACCCGGCCCGCCAGCCAGCAGCGCGTCGCGGACGACGGCAGCACGCCTCGACCGCTCGCCGGCCTGCGCGTGCTGGTCGCGGACGACGACCTGGCCGTCTGCCATTCGGTGACCGAGATCCTGCGCGGCGCCGGCTCCGAGGTGACGATGACGGCGTCGGGCCGCGAGGCCGAGATCGAGCTCGCACGCGGGCGCTACGACCTGGTGCTGAGCGACGTTGTCATGCCCGACGTCGATGGGTACGACCTCTACATGCACGTCCGCGAACACTACCCACAGGTGCCGGTCGTGCTGATGACCGCGTTCTTCTACGACCGCGACCACATCATCAAGCGCGCCAAGGTTGCCGGCCTCGACGGGGTGATCTTCAAGAAGCCCGTCGACCCCGATCGACTGGTCGCCACCGTGCTCGAGCGCTGCAGGCGCTAGCGGCCGGCGCTGCGAGGCCACGACGATGGCGATCCGGATCAACCGTGTCTACACGCGCACCGGTGACAAGGGCACGACGCACCTGGTCGGCGGGGCCAAGGTCGCCAAGGACTCGCTGCGCATCGAAGCGTTCGGGACGGTCGACGAGCTGAACTCGGTGCTCGGTCTGGCGCGCACGTTCAACGAGCAGGCGTCGGCGAGCGACGCCAACGGGCGCGCCGCCACCGCCGCGCGCGAGCTCGACGTCATCCTGCGCGGCCTGCAGAACGAGCTCTTCGACCTCGGCAGCGAGCTCGCCACGCCGCCCGGCTCGGAGTACCCGGGCATGCTCGTGCTCGGCGACGCCGAGGTCACGGCCCTCGAGAAGTGCATCGACCGCTGCCAGAAGGACCTGCAGCCGCTCGAGTCGTTCATCCTGCCAGGCGGCGGCGCGGTCGCGGCATTCCTCCACCAGGCGCGCACGGTGTGCCGCCGCGCGGAGCGTCGCGTGCTCGAGCTGTCGCGTGCGGAGACCATCGACCCCGGCGCGGTCCGCTACCTGAACCGCCTGTCCGACCTGCTGTTCGTGCTGTCGCGCTGGATCGCCTTGCACAGCGGCACGCCCGAGTACCTCTGGGAGCGCGGTCTGCGCCTCGGCAAGAAGCCGGCGCGCGAGCGCTAGGAGAGCGCCATGCCTGCAGAGTCACGCCTCTACCTCAAGCAGCTCGAAGTCGGGCCGATGCAGAACTTCGTCTACCTGATCGGCGACCGCGAGAAGCGCGAAGCCGTCGTGATCGACGCCGCCTGGGACATCGACGCCATCGTCGCCGAGGCCGAGCGCGACGACATGAAGATCGTCGCCGGCCTGGTGACCCACTTCCACCCCGACCACCTCGGCGGTGCGATGATGGGGATGGAGATCCAGGGCGCCGCCGAGCTGCTCGCCAAGCTGCCGGTCAAGATCCATCTCCACAAGACCGAGGCCCCGTTCGCGAATCGCATCGCCGGGCTCGCCGACTCCGACATGGTCCTCACCGAGGCGGGCGACACCTTGAAGGTCGGCGACCTCGAGGTGAAGTTCCTGCACACGCCCGGGCACACCCCGGGCTCGCAGTGCTTCCTGGTCGACGGCAACCTGGTGTCGGGCGACACGTTGTTCATCGGCTCCTGCGGCCGCGTCGACCTGCCCGGCAGCAGCCCGGAGCAGCTCTTCGAAAGCCTCAACGGAACGCTCAAGGTGCTGCCTGCGGACACCGTCCTCTACCCCGGTCACAACTACTCCGAGCGCACCACGTCTACCCTCGGTGACGAGCGCGAACGCAACCCGTACATGCGATTCGAGCGCCTGCAGGACTTCCTGTCGGTGATGGGATACTGATTCGTTCGTTCGACCGTACCGACCCGCACATCCAGACGGAGGGAGCGTAATCACATGGCCACGCAGAAGATCTACGAGCTCGGCGACCAGCCACCCCTCGGGACCGTACCGGAGGAGATGTACGCGCAGCTGATCCGCCAGGATCGCTTCGGCGAGCCCGTGAAGGGCTTCCAGATCGAGCGCGTCCCGGTGCCGGAGCTGCGTCCCGACGACGTGCTGGTCTACGTGATGGCCGCCGGCATCAACTACAACAACGTCTGGGCTTCGCTCGGCCTGCCGATCGACGTGATCAAGGGGCGCGAGCGCGAGGGCGACAAGACGGGCTTCCACATCGGCGGCAGCGACGCGTCGGGAATCGTCTACGCGGTCGGCTCCGCGGTGACGAACCTCAAGGTCGGCGATCGCGTCGTCACGCACTGCGGTAGCTGGGACGCGGACGACCCGCACGTCAAGTCGGGCGGCGACCCGATGTACGCCGCGAGCTTCAGGATCTGGGGCTACGAGACCAACTGGGGCAGCTTCGCGCAGTTCACGCGCGTCCAGGCGCACCAGTGCGTACCGAAGCCGCAGCATCTCACCTGGGAAGCCTCGGCGGCGTACATGCTGGTCGGCGCCACGGCGTACCGCATGCTCATGGGCTGGCCGCCGCACCAGGTCGAGAAGGACGACGTCGTCCTGATCTGGGGCGGTGCGGGCGGCCTCGGCTGCCAGGCCATCCAGATCGCCGCGGCGCGCGGCGCGATTCCCGTCGCGGTGATCTCGGGCGAGGAGAAGCACGACTTCTGCGTCAAGCTCGGCGCCAAGGGCACCATCAACCGCAAGAAGTTCGACCACTGGGGCATGATGCCGCACTGGAAGGACAACGAGGCCTACGGCAAGTGGCTGAAGGGTGCACGCGCCTTCGGCGCGGCGATCTGGGAGGTCGTCGGCGCGCGCAAGAGCCCGCGCCTCGTCTTCGAGCACCCCGGCGAGGACACCGTGCCGACGTCGATCTTCGTCTGCGACACCGGCGGCATGGTGGTGATCTGCGCGGGCACGACCGGCTACAACGCGGTCGCCGACCTGCGCTACCTGTGGATGCGCCAGAAGCGCTTCCAGGGCTCGCACTTCGCCAACGACGAGCAGGCGACCGCGCTCAACGACCTGGTGCTCGCCAAGAAGGTCGACCCGTGCCTGTCGCGGACCGGCGAGTTCAAGGAAATCCCGACCGTCCACCAGGCGATGTACGAGAACCGCCACCCGCACGGCAACATGGCGTGCCTGGTCGGCGCACCGCGTACGGGGCTCGGCGTCGGGGAGTAGGCGCCTGGGCTAGTCTAGGAGCCTGACTCGAGACACGGACATCCGCGCGCGCAGCGCGCGGCCGACCGAAGGGAGCGCAGGGTGTGAGGCTCCGCGCGGCTTTGCCGCGTGGAGCGAGGGGGCGCGTGCCCCCTCGTTGAAGTGGAGCGAGGGGGCGCGTGCCCCCTCGTTGAACTAGCTGCCGCCCAGGCTCAGGCGCACGTCGACGTCGCTGATGTCGGGGATCTGCTCGACCAGGTAGCCCCGCAGGCGCTTCTTGATGCGCTCCTCGATCTGCCGCACGCGCTCGCGGCTGATGCCGTACTTCTCGCCGATCTCCTGCAAGGTGAGCGGCTCCTCCGCCACCATGCGCAGCGTGAAGATCACCTTCTCCTTGTCGCGCAGGGTTTCGCCGAACTCGTGGATCTTCGCGGTGATCAGCGCGCGCACCTCGGCTTCGCCGACGCGCGCCTCGGTGTCGTCGTTGCCCTTCGAAAGGAAGTCGAGCATCGAGGCGTCGCCGTCCTCGCCGAGCGGCGCGTCGACCGAGACGTCGCGCCCGGACAGGCGCTGCTCCATCTCGATGACCTCGGAGCGCTTGACCGACAGGCGCTCCGCGATCAGGTCGGGGTCGGGCCGGAACCCCTCGCGCTCGAGACGGTCCTTCTCGCGCTGCAGGTTGAAGAACAGCTTGCGCTGCGCCTGCGTCGTGCCGAGCTTGACCAGACGCCAGTTGTTCATCACGTAGCGGATGATGTAAGCGCGGATCCACCAGATCGCGTACGAGGGAAAGCGTACGCCCCGGTACGGGTCGAAGTTCTTGACCGCCTCGAGCAGGCCGATGTTGCCCTCCTGGACCAGGTCGAGGAGGTTCTTGAACGCCTGCTGGTACTGGCGCGCGATCATCACCACCAGGCGGAGATTCGCCGTGACCAGGCGCGCCGCGGCCGCACGGTCGCCCTCTTCACGCCAGCGCACGGCGAGGGCGTGCTCCTCGGTCGGATCGAGCAGCGGATGCCGCCGCATCTCGGTCAGGTAGCGCTGCAGAGGATCGGTCGTGACCAGCGCGTTCGACGTGTCGCGCTCGACTGGTTCAACCTCGCTCGCAGGCTCGTCGGCGACGCGCTCCTCGCCGGCGGTCCCATCCTCGGGCTCGACGGTCTCCGCTTCGAGGATCTCGGGCGCGTCGTCGACCGACTCGACCAGCTCCGGCTCGACCTCTTCGACCTCGACGTCCGCTTCCTCGACCAGCTCGGGCGTGCGCGCTTCGCTTCGCGGCGCGGTTCGCACCCGCGCCGGGCGGTCCTTCGCTGGTTGCTTTCCCCTCACAGCGTGAGCCCGTCGCGCGGACTGAGCGGGTACGCGCTCTCGATCTGCTGTACGGCTTCGCGAAGGCTCTCGACGTGTTCGGGGACCTGCACCATCGCGCGCACGTAGAAGTCGCCGCGCGCGCCGCCGTGCAGATCCGGCACACCCTTGCCGCGCAGGCGCAGTCGCTTGCCGCTCTGCGTCCCCGGCGGAATCTTGAGCGACACCTCGCCGTCGGGGGTCGGGACGTTGATCGAGGCGCCCAGGATGGCCTCGCCGACGGTGACCGGAACCTCCAGCGTGAGATCCCTGCCGTCGCGCGTGAGCAGCGCGTGCTCGCCGACCTCGACGACGATGTAGATGTCGCCGGCAGGCCCGCCGTTGCTGCCCGCACCGCCCTTACCGGCAACGCGAACCCGCGAGCCGGTCTCGACACCGGCCGGGATCTTGACGTTGAGGCGCACGCTCTCCTCGATGACGCCATCGCCACCGCAGCGCGCGCAGGGCTGTCCGCCGGCGAGTGCACCCGAACCGTGACAGGTCGGGCAGGCCTCGGGACGGCGCAGGCTGATCGTGCGGCTGGTGCCGCGCACCGCTTCCATGAACGCGATCTTGATCGGCACCTCGAGATCGGAGCCGCGCTGCTGCGCCGCCGCGGCGCGGCTGAACGCGCTGCCGAACAGATCCTCGAAGCCGTGGAAGCCGCCCGCCGTCCGGCCGCCGGCGCTCGCCCCGCCGAAGATGTCCTCGAAGCCGCGGCCGTCGCCGCGCCTGCCCGAGAAGCCACCGCCGCGGCCGCGCGCGCCGCCTTCCTGCCAGCGACGAACCTCGCGTGCCTTGTCGGCATCGAAGCCGGACTGCAGGGCGTCCTCGCCGAACTCGTCGTAGTTCTTGCGGATGGTCTCGTCGCCGAGCGCGTCGTGCGCGCGCGAGATCTCCTTGAAGCGCTCCTCCGCGGCTCGATCGCCCGGATTCACGTCCGGGTGATGCTTGCGGGCGAGCTTGCGGTAGGCCTTCTTGATCTGCTCCGCCGTCGCGTCCTTGGCGACACCCAGAACGGCGTAGAGATCACGGTCCTTACCTGAAGCCCGGCCGGCAGCGCCCTCGCTATCGCGTTTTGGCATCCGTCAAGACCGGAGGCGGCGCGGCGCGTTACTCGGCAGGATAACGGGCGGTGACCTTGTTCGCCGCGATCTCGCGCAGCGCGCTCACGACTTCCTTGTTGTGCGTCTCGACCAGCGGCCGCGAGCCCTTCAGAAGCTGCTTCGCCCGGCGCGCCGCCAGGAGCACGAGCTCGAAGCGGCTACCAATGTTCTCGAGGCAGTCCTCGACCGTTACGCGGGCCATGATTTCTCCATCTCTGTCGGCTTGCTACCCGACGCGCCGGCAGCGCGCCGGACCCTGCGACCTTAACGAAATCCGCCGCCAGATCAAAGGCCTACCCAAGGGCGACAAAGCCCCACGAGCCCAACGGCCCCAGGCACCGCCCCGTGCACGCGAGCCCAAGGCGAGCGCCGAGCGCCAGCGAGCGGGGAAAAGGAGGCTCCGCGCGGCTTCGCCGCGTGGAGGAAAGGGGGCGGCGCCCCCTTTCTTTCAATCAATCGCGTGCGGATCGCTGCGCGCTACCAGGTCGACGATCAGCTCCCGGTGCTCGACCGCGGAGTCCCGCAAGCCACGCACCAGCGCCGCATCCTCCGGGTACTCGTCGTCCCAGCGCACCCAGAGCGCCGACAGGCGGCGCAGCAGGGAGCGGTGGTCCTCGAGCAGGAACACCAAGCGCTCCCAGGAATTTCGCCCGCCTCGGATCTCGCCGACCTCTTCCTCGCGCAGATGCCGGCCGAGTGCGGTCAGGCGCTCGGACACCACGCGCGCGTTGCGATCCTCGTCCTGCAGGATCTCCTGCAGCCGCTCGCCGATATGGGGATACGGCGCCACCGCGGCGTACGACTCGAGCTGCCGCGCCAGGCGGCGGTACTCCGCGTGCAGCGACTGCAGCTCTCCGGTCACCCGCTCGTGCTCACTCGCGAACCAGGACATCGGGGGGCCGGTAGACGACCCAGGGCCCCCGTGTCAACCGGCGCGACTCCTTTTCACACCAGCGGCGACGAATTCCGGTGCAACGCCCCACCGGCCCTTTTGCGATGGACGGTCCGATGACGATCCGGCTACGCGACCGTGGCCGGCGCCGCCAGATGGAGGAAGAACTCGACGTTGCCCTTCTTCGCACCCGGCAAGGGCGACTCGCAGCTGCCGCGCAGCTCGAGCCCGAGATCGACGGCAGCGCCGGCGACCGCCGCGACCGCCTGCTCGCGCGCGCCCGCGTCGCGCACGACGCCGCCTCTGCCAACCGCCTCGCGCCCGACCTCGAACTGTGGCTTGACGAGCGCCACGACCGCCGCCGGGCGAACCAGCTGGGCGAGGGTCGGCGCGAGCAGCAGGCGCAGCGAGATGAACGAGGCGTCGATGACCGCCAGCGACGGCGCCGGCTCGAGCGCGCCCGGTGCGAGCGTGCGCATGTTGGTACGCTCGTGCACGTGCACGCGGGGATCGGTGCGGATCTTCCACGCGAGCTGCCCGTAGCCGACGTCGACCGCGTGCACGATGGCGGCGCCGCGCTGCAGCAGGCAATCGCTGAAGCCGCCGGTCGACGCCCCGACGTCGACGCACACCAGATCCGCGACGTCGACCGCGAACGCGTCGAGAGCACCGGCGAGCTTCACCCCGCCGCGCGAGACGAAGGCGTGATCCGGGCCGGTGACGACGATCGCAGCACCCTCGCGCACCAGCTTGCCGGCGTGGCGCGCGCGCTCGCCGTTCACGAACACGCAGCCGGCCATGATCATGCGCTGCGCACGCTCGCGGCTCTCGGCGAGACCGCGCGCGAACAGGGTCACGTCAAGCCGCGCGCTCGACGACATGACGCACCAGCGCGTCGAGCGGGGCTGCCTGCGCACCGAACGGGCCCAGCGCGACGCACGCGCTCTCCGCCGCGGCGTGCGCGCGCCGGCGCGCACCGGCGACGCCGAGAATCCCAGGATAGGTCGCCTTGCCGCGCGCCTGGTCGCCGCCCCCCTTGCGGCCGATGAGCGACCGCGCGTCGGTCGCATCGAGAATGTCGTCGGCGATCTGGAACGCGAGGCCGAGCGCCTCGCCATAGGCGGTCAAGCTCTCGATCTGGCGCGGCGAGGCCCCGGCGGCGATCGCGCCCGCGCGCACGGCGCAACGGATCAGCGCACCGGTCTTCCGGCGGTGGATCGCCGTCACGGTGCGCAGCGGCACGTCGGTCAGGCCCTCGCTGGCGAGATCGACGACCTGCCCCGCGACCATTCCGTCGGGCCCCGAAGCGGCCGCCACCTCGGCCACGATCGACAGGGCGCGGCGGGCGTCGCTCGCCGGTCCGCCGGCCGCCGACCCGGCGATCACCGCGAACGCCTCGGTCAGCAGCGCGTCGCCGGCCAGGATCGCCAGCGCCTCGCCGAACTTGATGTGCAGCGACGGACGACCGCGACGCTCGTCGTCGTCGTCCATCGCCGGCAGATCGTCGTGCACCAGCGAGTAGGCGTGGATCATCTCGAGGGCACACGCGAACGGCACCGCGCGCGACACCGCCGCGGCGCCGCCGACGGCCTCGGCGGAGGCCAGCGCCAGCACCGGACGTACCCGCTTGCCGGGACCGAGGACCGCGTAGCGCATGGCCTCGCCGAGCTCGGCCGGTCGTCCCTTGCGGGCTTTGAGGAAGGTTCGCAGCGCGCGCTCGACGGTGCGGCGGTGCGCGGCGAGGTAGCGTTCGAGAGCGGCCGCGGTCACCGCGCGAGATCGCTTCCGTCGCGGGTGCGCAGCACGCCGTCGGCGTCGCGCAGCAGCACCTCGACCCGGCGCTCGACCTCGCCCAGCTGCTCGTGCAAGGCACGCAGCACGCTGACCCCGGCCTCGAACGCCGCCAGCGATTCCTCGAGCGGCAGATTGCCGCCTTCGAGCCGGCTGACGATCGCCTCGAGAGCGCGCATGCCCTCCTCGAAGGTCTGCTTCCCGTACCCCTGCGGCTGCTCGCTCACGTCACCCCCCCGGCCGGCGGATCGACGGCGTGCCGGGCACGTCGTCGGACTGGGTCTCTAACACCTCCACCCGGGCGCCGCCGCGCGCGAAGCGCACGTCCAGGCGCTCTCCCGGCGCGATCTCGCCAGCGTCGCGGACCACCGCGCCCCCTTCCCGTCTGGCGAGCGCGAAGCCACGGCCCAGGACCGCGAGCGGGGAGAGCGCCTGGAGCTGCGCGGCCGATGCCGCCGCCTCGTGCCGTGCCGCCACCAACCGCCGCTGCCACGCCGCCAGCATTCGCTGCGCGAGCCCGTCGATCGTGGCCGCCTGCGCAGCCGGACGCGGCGCCTGCGCGCCGAGCCGCGTCGCGACCTGGCCGAGCCGGTTGCGGCGTAGCGCGGGCAAGGTCCGCATCGCCTCGCGGGCGCGGCGCGCCAGGCTCTCGAGCCGGAGCTGGCGCTCGGTGATCAAGCGACGCGGATCGGCGAGCGCGACATCCGCCGCGACGAGGCGGCCACGCACCCGCTCGACCCGGCTCGAGAGCGCGCTCTCGAGCCGGCCGCGGCAGCGCAGCAGGCGCTCCTCGAGCTCGCGCCGCTCGGGCATCACGCGCGCCGCCGCAGCACTCGGCGTCGGCACGCGCAGATCGGCGACGAAGTCCGCCAGCGTCCAGTCGGTCTCGTGCCCGACCGCCGACACCACCGGGATCTGCGAGCGCGCGATCGCACGCACCACCACTTCCTCGTTGAAGGCCCACAGGTCTTCCATCGAGCCGCCACCGCGCCCGACGATGATCACGTCGACCGAGCCGTCGCGGTTCAGGTCGTCGAGTGCTGCCGCGATGTCGGCGGCAGCGCCCTCGCCCTGCACCCGGCACGGACGTACGACGACCCGCCGCTCGGCAAAGCGCTGCGCGAGCACCTGCAGGACGTCGCGAATCGCGGCCCCGGTCGCGGCCGTCGCGACGCCGACGGCTCTCGGCAGCAGCGGCAGCGGCCGCTTGCGGGCCTCGTCGAACAGGCCCTCGGCGGTGAGCTTCGCCTTGCGCTCCTCGAGGGCGCGGTAGAGCGCGCCGACGCCCTGCGGCTCGAGGCGCTCGAGCTGGATGCGCAGCCGGCCCGAGGGGGCGTACAGATCGATCCTGCGCACCAGCGCCAGCACGTGCATGCCATCGGCCGGCGAGAAGCGCAGCGCGCGCACATCGTCGCGCCAGATGACGGCTTCGAGCTGCGCATCGCCGTCCTTCAGGCAGCACCAGGCGTGGCCGTTGCGCGCGACCTTGACGTTCGAGAGCTCGCCCTCGACCCAGAAGCGCGCCGGGAAGCGCTCCTGCAGGGTGACCTGCAGGCGGATCACGAGCTCGCGCACCGAGAGCGCCCGGCGCTCGGGTTTCGCTACCGCCGCCGTTCCGGTCATCGCAGCAGAGAGAGTCGTGCCTGCGGCAGGACCGGCGTCAGTTGCTCTTCGCGACCAGGGTCTTGAAGACCTGCCAGCTCTTGAGCAACTCGAGCGCACGGTCGAGCTGCGGATCCTTGCCGACCTCGCCGATCGTCCCCTGCGCCATCGGATCGTCGGCAGGCGCGCCATCCTCGTCGGCCGGCTCGCCGCTGCCGTCTTCCTTGATCGGCTTCGGAACGGGCTTGAGGCTCGGGTCGGCGTTGGGGTCGCGCTGGTTGCCGTTCTCGATGTGCTTCGGCAGGTTCTCCTCGCGCAGGAACTGCTGCTGCGGCGACTTCTTGGCCTCGGTGCGCGTGAGCTGGACGTTGTTCTCCATCGAGATGTCGGGGACGATGCCCGTCGCCTGGATCGAGCGCCCGCTGGGCGTGTAGTAGAGCGCAGTCGTCAAGCGCAGCGCCGACTGGTCGTCGAGCGGCAGGATGGTCTGCACCGAGCCCTTGCCGAAGGTTTGCGTGCCCAGCACCAGCGCGCGCTTGTGGTCCTGCAGCGCCCCGGCGACGATCTCCGCCGCGCTCGCCGTGCCGCCGTTCACCAGCACCACCATCGGGAACTCGGTATGGCTGCCCGGCTTGTGCGCGAAGTACTTCTGCTTCTGGCTGTCGAGCCGGCCATCGGTGTAGACGATCAGCCCCGAGTCGAGAAAGGTGTCGGAGACCTTCACCGCCTGCGACAACAAGCCGCCCGGATCGTTGCGCAGGTCGAGGATCAGCCCGCGCAGATTGTCGTCCGAGCCGCCGTTCAGGGTCGCGATCGCCTCTTCGAGCGCGGCTGCGGTGCGCTCCTGGAACTGGGTGACGCGGATGTAGCCGTAGCCGTCGCCCAGGTCCTTGAACTTCACGCTCTGGACCTGGATGTTCTCGCGCGTCAGGGTGAAGTCGAGCAGTTCGGGCACGCCCTCGCGCTTGACCGCCACCAGGACCTTCGAGCCGCGCGGCCCGCGCATCTTCTTGACGGCGTCGGCGAGCGAGAGATCCTTGGTGAACTCGCCGTCGATCTTGATGATCTGGTCACCGGGCTGGATCCCGGCGCGCGCCGCCGGTGTGTCCTCGATCGGCGACACCACCGTCAGCACGCCGCCTCGGTTCGTGATCTCGATGCCGAGCCCGCCGAAGCTGCCCTTGGTGTCGACCTGCAGCTCCTTGTAGAGCTCGGGCGTCAAGTAGGCGCTGTGCGGGTCGAGCGAGCCCAGCATGCCGTTCACGGCACCCTCGAGGAGCTGCTTGGTATCGACCTGGTCGACGTAGTTCTTCTGGACGATGGAGAGGATGTTGGTGAACGTCTCGAGCTCGTCGTAGGTTTCCTGCGGCACGGCCGAGACGCGCTCGACGGCTCGGCCTCCGGAGAACAACACGGCCATGCACAGGCCGAAGGCGAGCGTCGTCAACGTGGCGCGCCGGCGCCCGGCCCTGGAAAACTGCCTCATTCGATTCCTCGTTGGCGGAGAACCCACTCCAAGCTCGACTCTCCGGCACCATATCTCATAAGCGAAGCCCGCGCCCATCGGAAGGTGCCATTTCAGCCTCCCGGCGCCCGCACCGGCTCCTCACGGAGCCAGATCACCGGGTCGATCGGCTTGCCGCGCTCGCGCACCGAGAAGTAGATCACACGCGGCTCGACCCCGGCTTCGGCGACCGGCTCACCGGCTTCGACCTGCATGCCCCGCACGACCAATGCTTCGGCAACTCTGCCGTAGACACTGTAGGTGCGGCGTCCATGGCTGATCACGACCACCCTGCCCGCCCCCGCCAGGTCACCGGAGTAGACGACCTTGCCGGGCGCGGTGGCCCGGACCACCTCCCCCGGCCGGACGCGCAGACCGACGCCATTGCGGAAGGCGTGCGGTTTGCCCGAGCGCCCGGCCTCGCCGAAGGCGACCGCCAGGCCGCCCGTCACCGGGGGCCGGCGGGGCTCGACCGGTGGTCCCGGCGCCAGGCTCGCCCGGTGCAGCACACGGAGCTCCACCCGGCGCAGCTCGAGCGCCGCACACGACTCGCGCCAGCGCTCGACCAGCCGGGCATCCTGGTCGCGCTGAACCGTCGCCAGGCGGACCAGCACAGCGTCCTGCCTGGCGTATGCGCGGACGGCGCCGATCTCGGTCTCGGCAAGGGTCCGCTCGGCCTCGAGCAGACCCTTCCTGCAGGACGCCAGCTCGCGGCCGACGCCACGCAGCACCTGCCAATCGGTCGGCACGCTGGTCATCGCGCCCGCAACACCCTCGCCGAGCACGAGCGCGAGCAGCGCGAGCGCCACCAGGCGCACCGGCTCCGCGGTGATGCGCATCACCGCGCGACGCGCCGCCAGCGCCGCCGAGCCGACCGCGCCGAGCACGAAGGCGCAGGTGGCGACGGCGAGGCCGATCCGGCTGCCGGCGCCCAGCGCCGTGCTGGCAACGCCGGTCATGGTGCTCTCCTGACCCGCACCGAGCAGACGCGCGACCGCGTAGGTGGCGACCACCGCACCGAGCGCACCTGCCAGCGCGGTGATGCCGAGGACGGCGCCCAACGGCCGCCAGAGGCTGGCCGGGTCGGCTCCCAGCAAGAAGCGCACGGCGAGCTCGTCGCCCCATTCGCGCACCGCCATGGTCGCGGTCAGGATCAAGCCCGCGCCGAAGAGCGCGCAGCCGAACGCGACCAGCACGCCGCCGACGGTCGCGTGACGGGGCGCGAGCGCTGGTGCGGATGCGCCAGCGCTCGGATCGAGCGCGATCACTTCCACGACGCCGTCCACTCTCTGGAGGGTGGCGACGGCTTCCGCGAAGTCGTCACCGGGCTGGCGTGGCAGCTTGACCTCGAGCACGCGCAGGGTCTCGCTACCGGTGCGCAGCGACATCGTCTCGCCGAGGAGCTGGTCGATGCTGTGCTCGGCCACGAGCTGGATCTCCGGACGGCCTTCGAGCGCCGCCCGGGTGGCCTCGGCCAGCGGACCACGCGCGACGACGAAGAAGCGCCCGTCGGCGGCCACCGGCACGCCGAGGTCGCGGGCACGGGCGAGCAGCGTTCCACCCGCCGTCACCAGCACCCCGGCAGCGAGCGCGATCGCGAACGCCAGCACGAGCACGCCCCGCAAGTGACGCAGGGCCCCAGGCCGACCGTTCACGAGAGACGCCCCGCGACGCTGCGGATGCGGCTTGGCGCCGAGGTCTCGAGCGTGATGCGGCCCCCGTCGAGCAGCGCGACCCGATGCGCACCCAGTCCCGCCAGCGCCGGCTCGCGACTCGCGACGACGATCGTCTTGCCCGCGGCACGTTCCTCCGCGAGCAGGTCGCCGAGCGCGCGCGCGTCGCGTGGAGCGAAGTCGGCAGCGGGCTCGTCGGCGATCAACAGGGACGCCTCGCGTCGCGCGAGCGCACGCGCAACGGCCACCCAGCGACGCTCCGCCGCCGAGAGCGTCCTGGCCAGCCGCGCACGCAGATGCACGATGCCGGCGCGCTCGAGTGCCTCGCCAGCAGCATTGCGGGCCTGCGCGGGCAGCGCGCCGCAGACATCGAGCGCGAGCGCGACGTTCTGCTCGACGCTCAGGTCCGACACCAGCAACGGCTGCTGCGCGATGAACCCGATCCGGCGACGGTGCGCGGCCAGCACCTCCTGCGAGCTGCCGCCCAGGACGAGGTCGTCGACGACGATCCAGCCATGGCTCGGACTGTCCAGGCCGAACAGCAAGCGCAGCAGCGTGGTCTTGCCCACACCCGCCGGCCCGCTGATGACGACCGCGTCCCCGGTATCGACGCACAAGCTCACGTCAACCAGGACCTCGGCATCCGGGTAAGACCGGGCAACGTGAATGAACCGCACCATCGACCGCGCCCCCCCGACGCTGCGCGATTTTCCCGCCTCTTTCTTAGCCGGGAAGAAGCGACGATCGCAAGGACGAACCGGCGGTACGGACGGTCCGCGACGAGCAACGATTCAAGCGCGCGGCGAAGCGAAGGTTCGTTTTGACTTCGCTCGCCGCCCGCTGCTACTCGGGGGTCTCGGAGGTGGCGGCCATGCGGGTGGAGCGGCAGCTCACGTTGATCCTCGACAACAAGCCCGGAGTTCTCGCGAAGGTGTGCGGGGATCTGGCGCAGTCGAAGATCAACATCAAAGGCATCTACGTCGAGAACCTGGTCGACCACTCCGCGGTGCGCGTGGTCGTCGACGATCCCGACAAAGCAACGCACCTGCTCGGCGCCAACGGCGTGCTGGTGTTCGAGAACGACATCGTCGCCGTGCCCGCCGAGAACAAGCCCGGTGCGCTGGTCGCGATCGCGCGCCGCCTCGGCACCGCGCGCGTCAACATCGACTACATGTACGGCAGCACGCCTGAGCGCGGCAAAGCGACCATCTTCCTGCGCGTCAACAACGTGAAGCGCGCCCAGGAAGCGCTCAAGGGCTACCGCTAGGTTGCTACTCAGTTGCCATCGGGGCCACGCACCCAGCGGCCCTCGGTGACGAGCGTGCGCAGGTCCTGCTCGAACTGCGGGTCCTTCCAGTCGCGCGGTCCGATGAAGCGCGCCACCTGCTTGCCCTCGCGGTCGATGAGGAAGGTCTCGGGATAGCCGAACACCCCGAAGCTGCGGCCGATCTCACCGGTCGGGCTGGTCAGGATCGGGAAGGTGAGCTTCATCTCTTCGGCAAACTTCTTCACGACGGGCGCCCCGCCGTCGTCCTCGCTGATCGCGAGCATGACGAAGTCCTCGGCGGCGAACTTCTTCGACAGCGCCTCCATCGCCGGCATCTCCATGCGGCACGGTGGGCACCAGGTGGTCCAGAAGTTCAGGAACACGACCTTGCCGCGTTGCGCGGAAAGCCGCACCGCCTGGCCCTGCAGGTCCTGCGCGACGAAGTCCGGCGCCGTCTTGCCACCCTGACAGCCGGACGCGAGCAGCAACAGCACGACGCCCACCAGGGGAGCCAGCGCCGCGCGCCGGCTGCGTGCCCAGAAGAGGCCCAGGATGCCAGCGACGACGCTCGCGATGCCGAACAACTGCGCCTCGGTGAGCCCCAGGGCGACGCGCGGCTCGATGCGCACGACCTCGACCAGGAAGCGCGCGATGCCGGACAGGATCAGGTAGGCGAACAGCACCGAGCCGTCGGCGAAGCGACCCGGCTGGCGCGCCAGGTGCGCCAGCAGCACGAAGACGCCGCTGTAGAGCAGGCTCTCGTAGACCGGCGCCGGATGGACGAGCACCCCCGCGGGCTCGGTCCAGCCGTAGATCGCGCGCGGGTACGCCATCGCCCAGGGCAGGGTCGACGGCGAGCCCCAGTCACCGTCGCCGGCGAGCTGACAGCCGATCCGTCCGATCGCTTGTCCGAGGGCCACCGCCGGGGCGATCGCGTCGACCACCAGCAGCCACGGCAGACCGCTCATCTTGATGTAGGCCGACACCGACAGGAAGCCGCCGACCAGGCCGCCGTACCAGACGAATCCGGACCCGGTCAGGATCGAGCTCCACGGCGAGGTCATGAAGCCCTGCCAATCGTTCAGGATCGCCAGCAGCCGCGAGCCGCCGACGCCGCCGATCGCCCCCCACCAGACGATCGAGGAAGCGTGCGCGCGGTCGAGACCACGCGCCTCGAGCCCGTTGCCGGTCACGTAGCCGGCGGCGAGAAAGGCGAGCGCCAGCATCGCGCCGAAGCTGTAGAGCGCGAGCGGCCCGAGCTGAACCAGGACCGGAACCATCGATCCGTCGAGACATACCCGATCATCCCGCGACCTGCCACGGATCACGCGGATTCATGCCGCCGGCGACAAACCGGCGGCGCGCTACCGACCCGCACTTCCAGATACGTTGCAGCGCGGCCGGTGGGCTGGAATGAATGGGGCATGCCGAAAGCAGGCTTCTGGGCGATCGAGTCGCACACCATCCGCTTCGGGCGCGACGGCCGCTGGTACGCCGACGACGAGCCGATCGCGAACCAGCGCATCGCCGACCTGTTCGCGCGCCACATCACGCTCGGCGACGACGGCGCCTGGTGGCTGCGCATCGGCGACGAGCGCGCGCAGATCGTCGTCGACGACACCCCCTTCGTCGTGACGCGCGTCGACGGCGAGCCGCGCGCCGGCTTCCGGATCACGCTCAACGACGGCTCCAGCGAAACCCTGGTAACCGGCTCGCTCGCGCTCGGCGCGAGCGACGTCCTCTACTGCGACGTGAAGGGCGGCACCTATCGAGCGCGCTTCCTGCGTCCGGCACAGAGCGAGCTGCTGTCGCACGTCGACCTCGACGGCGGCCGCTTCGTCCTGCCGCTGCCCGGCGGTGCGCAGGTGATCGCGCGGCCCGGCGACTGATGCGCATCGCTCTCGTCGAGCCCGAGATCCCGCAGAACACGGGCTCCGTCGCGCGCCTGTGCGCCGCGACCGAGACGCCGCTTGATCTGGTCGGCAAGCTCGGCTTCTCGCTCGAGGACCGCTACCTGAAGCGCGCCGGCCTCGACTACTGGCCGTTCGTCGACCTGACGGTGCACGCGAGCTGGGCGGCATTCCTCGCGCCGCGCCCACCCGGCCGCATGCTCGCGTTCAGCTCGCACGGCGAGTCGTCGTACACGCAGATCGCGTATCGTGCGGACGACACGCTGGTGTTCGGCGGCGAGACGCGCGGGCTGCCCGAGGTGCTGCGCGCCGAGCTCGCGCCGCTGTACCGCATCCCGATGTCGGGGACGGGTGTGCGCAGCCTGAACCTCGCCAACGCGGTCTCGATCGTGCTTTTCGAGGGCTTGCGCCAGCTCGGGAGGGTGTGAGCTTCAGCGCGCCGGTGGGCGCACGCCGCAGCCGCCGGCGGCGCAGCCGGTGCCGCAGCCCTGACGCAACGGGTCCTCGACGCCGTAGCCGAAGGTTTCGAGCTCGGCCTCGCTCACCAGGTAGACGCGACGCACCGTCTCGTCGCAGTGCACGCAGGCGTAGCGCTCCTCTGCTGTCGCACCGCCACCATCGCCAGCAACCCGATACGCAAGCACCTCGCGCTCGCAGCGCTTGCAGGGCCCTGCGGGCAGGCTCGCCGCGTCGGACAGCAGCGCCTCGTGCGTCGGGTCAAGCATCGCCACCTCCAGCCGCCTGCAGCGACGGCACCGAGAGCTGCAGCGCGGCGAGCTCGGCCACCATGCTCGCGCGGTGCGTCGCCGGCCAGTAGACGCGGCGACAGCGCGGGCAGCGGCGGAAGTCGTGCTGCGTCGTGCGCACGTACTCCGGGACCTGCGCCGGAACGGCGCTCGCGGCGAGCGCCTCGAGCGCGACGTTGCAGGCCACGCAGCGCGCCAGCCGCTCCGGCAGCCCACCCAGAGGACAGATCTGGTCGAGCTCGCGCAGCTGGTCGCGGAAGCGGTCGCTGCGGATCCTGATGACCCGTGTTCGGCCGCGCGGGCAGCGCAGGCGGGCGTCGCGCGTCAGCACGATGCGCTCCTCGCGCGCCGCGAGCGTCAGCAGGCGGGCGCCCGACAGCTCCACCCGGTAGGCCGCATCGAAGCCGAGCACGCGCAGCCAGCGCGCGAGCCGGCCGAGCATGCGATCGACGGCGAAACGAGGGGCGTCCATGCGGTGCTGGGACTCTAGCCCCACGGCGACGCGCCGCGCAATCGGCGGTTGCTGAGCCGCAGCGTGATGCGCAGCGCGTCGAGCCGGCCGCTGGCTTCCTCGAGACGCTCGCTCTTGTCGGCGCGGCGGTTCGCGACCGTGATCGCCGTCAGAAGTGTCAGCGCGTCGTCGAGCAGCGCGCGCCCGAGCAGGCCGCGCTGCGCGCGCGGGAAGTGGTTCACCTGCTCGTAGAGCCCGGCGCAGAGGTCGTACGACCGCTGCACCACGGGGATCAGGTCGGGCGAGCGCTTTGCGAGCATGCAGATCTCAGCTGCCCACCCGAGCGGGCCGACCGGGCTGCGCCTACCGCGCACAACGAAACCCGAAGCTGCCGTCCCGGTCGTTCGGGTAGTACGGGCCCGCGTACAGGACCGAGGCGTTCGAGCCGTTGCCCCAGGCTCCGCCACGGATCCAGGCGCCGGGGTCCACGGTCCACTCCCAGACGTTGCCGAGCATGTCGAGGGCGCCGGCCGTCGACACGCATGCGGAGCGAGAGCCTGTGTTGAGCGGCCCGGGGCCGAGGTCCAGCGTGTTGCACTCGGTGGTGCCGTCGTCTGTGTACGCGGGCGGGGTTCCCCCGGCAGCCTGTGTCCACTCGCTGTTCGACAGCAGCCGCCGCGTCGAGAGCTGGCATGTGGCCTGCGCCTGGAACGCCGAGATGCACGTGCTCGGCTTCACACCGGGGATCGAAGCGACGTAGAGCGGCGCGGTGTAGTTGCCGTTGTTCGGAAAAGTCGCTCCGTACTCCGTGCCCGTGCAGGAGAACAATCCCGTCGTGGCACCCTTCTGCGGCGCACCAGCGCCAACCAGGTCGGCCAAGGTCACGGTGCCGTCCTTGGTCGTCTGGATGACCACCGTCTGCCCGGGCGGGATGTCCCAGACGCTCCCCTCGTATTTGTCGACGCAAACGCTCCCCGAGAGCGCCTCGTTCGCCGGGCACGAGAGCGGCGGCGGTGGCAGCGTTCCTCCCACAGACGCCGTCTGGAGCTGGCACGCCGTTCCGATCGGCGTGATCCCCGTGCCGGTCACCTGCGCGTAGAACGCCGGCTGCGGCGTCAACCCGGTCATCGTGTGGCGGACCTCGGCGGTCACCGGCGGAGTCGGGCCGCCCTTCACCTTGATCAGCCTGGGCTGCTCGATCAACGTGACCGCCTCGACGTTGACCACCTGCGCGGCGCCGGCCGAGGTGGCGCAGGTGCTGTCCGTGAAGAGCTGGAAGGAGAGCGGCGTGCCGGCCGGCGTGCTCTTCTTCAGCAGCTTGGCGTCGACGCGATAGCTGACCTGGATGTCAGCCGCGGACGCCGGGGCAGCACTCAGTGCCGCGAGCAGCAGCGCTGCGGCGGAAAGTGCGTGCGTGCGTGCGTGCGTGCTTGCTTGCTTGCTTTGGACGGTGCGGGTCGCGGGGTCATCGGGGCTCCCTTCGAGGGCAAGATTTCCTGGCAAGCTGGCACGCCCATCGCGCCGGTGTCAACGCACGATTCGCACATGACGCCCGCCCCGAGACGCCACCGGGATCCGCCGGGAAGATGTCTCGCCTGCCATGGCGGCGGGAAGCGGTGCTTCCTACCAGGTCGGTATGGATGCTATCTCTCCGTCCGTGGCCGAGCCCAAGCGCAAAGCGACCTACGACGACGTCCTCGCCGCGCCCGAGCACCAGGTCGCCGAGATCCTCGACGGCGAGCTGTTCTTGAGCCCGCGACCGGCGACGCCGCACGCGCGTGCCTCGTCTCGCCTGGGAGCCCTGATCGATGGGCCCTTCGATCGCGAGCCGGGCGATCCGGCCGAGCCCGGCGGCTGGTGGATCCTCGACGAGCCCGAGCTGCACCTCGCTGCGGACGTGATCGTCCCCGACCTCGCCGGCTGGCGGCGCGAGCGCATGCCCCACATCCCAACGGCTCCCTGGATCGATCTCGCACCCGACTGGCTCTGCGAGACGCTGTCGCCGTCAACCGCGGCGATCGATCGCGGCCGCAAGCTGCGCATCTACGCGCGCGAGGGCGTGCGCCACGTCTGGCTCCTCGACCCGCTCGCGCGCACGCTCGAGGTGCTCGCACTCCACGGTGACCGGTGGTCGATCACGGCGGTGCACGACGGGTCGGACGCGGTGCGCGCCGAGCCGTTCGCGGCGATCGACCTCGACCTGGCGCGGCTCTGGATCGATTAGACGACCTGCGCAGCAAGCCGAGGTGAGCGCGTATATGTGCCCCGTGCCATGGCGGGTCACGGCGCTCCTTCCTACCAGGTCGGCATGGATGCTATCTCTTCGGCCGTGGGCGAGCCCAAGCGCAGAGCGACCTACGACGACGTGCTCGCCGCACCCGAGCACCAGGTCGCCGAGATCCTCGACGGCGAGCTGGTCTTGAGCCCGCGACCCGCTGCCAGGCACGCCTGTGCGTCGTCGGCCGTCGGATCGAAGGTCTTCGACGCGTTCCATCTCGAGCCCGGCGATCCTGCACGACCGGGCGGCTGGTGGATCCTCTACGAGCCCGAGCTGCACCTCGGGCAGGATGTCGTCGTTCCGGATCTGGCCGGCTGGCGGCGCGAACACATGCCGCGCATCCCGGACGTCAAGTGGTTCGACCTACCGCCCGACTGGCTCTGCGAGACGCTGTCGCCGTCCACGGCGCGAATCGATCGCGGCCGCAAGCTGCGCATCTACGCCCGCGAGGCCGTGCATCATGTGTGGCTGCTCGACCCGAGCGCGCGCACGCTCGAGGTGCTGGTCCTCGCGGGTGATCGCTGGTCGATCGCGGCCGTGCACAGCGGATCCGACATGGTGCGGGCCGAGCCGTTCGCGGCGATCGAGCTCGACATGGCGCGGCTCTGGATCGACTGAGCGACCCACGATTCGCGACTGACGTAAGGGCCGAGAAGATGTCTGCCGGGCCATGGCGGAGGAAAGCGGTTCTTCCTACTGGCTCGTCATGGATGCTACTTTCTTTCCCGTGGCTGACGCCAAGCGCAAGGTGACCTACGCCGACGTGCTCGCCGCACCCGAGCACCAGGTCGCCGAGATCCTCGACGGCGAGCTGTTCTTGAGTCCGCGCCCGGCGATGCCGCATGCGCGTGCCTCGTCCCGGCTGGGGGTCCAGATCGGAGGGCCCTTCGATCGCGAGCCGGGCGATCCGGCCGAGCCCGGCGGCTGGTTGATCCTCGACGAGCCCGAGCTGCACTTCGCTGCGGACGTCGTCGTCCCCGACCTCGCCGGCTGGCGGCGCGAGCGCATGCCGCGCATCCCGAACGCGCCGTGGACCGAGCTCGCACCCGACTGGCTCTGCGAGACGCTCGCGCCGTCCACGGCGCGAATCGATCGCGGCCACAAGCTGCGCATTTACGCACGTGAGGGCGTGCATCACGTGTGGCTGATCGATCCGATCGCGCGCACGCTCGAGGTGCTGATCCTCGCGGGTGATCGCTGGTCGATCGCGGCCGTGCACAGCGGATCCGACGTGGTGCGGGCCGAGCCGTTCGCGGCGATCGACCTCGACCTGGCGCGGCTCTGGATCGATTAGCCTTCGGCCGCGACCACCGCCGCGAACGGATCCTTGGCGTCGGCCGTGATGGCGCGCAAACGCGCGATCACGGTGCGCAGATCGTCGCTCGCCGAGCTGTAGATGCGGTCGAAGGCGCTCAGGTCACGCATGTAGGCGTAGTTGGCGAGGATCACCGCGTTGTTGAACGTCCGCTTCGGCCGGCCGGGGACTGGCTCCGGCTCGCCCTGCTGCAGCCGATCGAAGATGACGGCGCGGGCGGCGAGGACGTCGTCGAGCGGACGCTTCTCGCGCGCGCTGGTCTCGTAGAGCGCCTTCAGCTCGGCAACCGCCGCGGACCATTGCGCCGACTCCGCGAGCGCCTCACTCCAGGCGGCGCGCGCGCGCACGGTGGTGGCCGCAGCCGGACCGTCCTTTGCGCTGAAGAACTCGATCGCGCCGACGTGGCCGACGAAGGTCGCCAGCGACTCGTTGAAGGCGGTCTCGCCCGAAACGTACCAGGTGCGGTGCAGGAGCTCGTGGATCAGCAGCTCCGCGATCCGCACCGGATCCGCGCGCAGCCAGCTCGACAGCACCGGATCGTCGAACCAGCCGAGCGTGCTGAAGGCGACCGACGGACGGACGTAGATGTCGTAGCCTCCGGCGGACAGGCGATCCGCTTCGGCGCGCGCGTCCTCGAGCTCGAAGTAGCCCTTGTAGTCGACGTCGCCGACGATCGGGAACCACCAGGTGTACGGCACGAGCCGCGTCCGCTCGGCGGCCGACACAACGTGCAGCAGCGCCCCGGGTGGCACGATCGAGAACGACGCGTAGGCCTCGCCGACGTCGAGCTTCAGCTCGTCGGCCGCAAAGCGCCGCACCGCGAGCACCAGCTCGAGCTTGGCGCGGGTGTCGGCGTCGAGCTCGGGACGCTCGAGCAGCCCCTCGATCGACTGCCGTGCGAGCAGGATGCGGCCCTCCTCGTACGCCGAGCGCAGCACGTACAGCGGCGAGCAGCCGCCACAGCCGACCAGGCACGAGAGCACCGCGAGCACGACCGCGGCCCGGGCGAGCCGCGCGCCCATGCGCTCAGGAGCCGACCGGTGCGCCATCGTCCGCTTGAACCGTGCTGCGTCCCTCGCGGCCCGCGTACTGCAGCTCGTAGAGCCGTGCGTAGACCCTGCCGAGCGCCAGCAGCTCGGCGTGCGTGCCGACCTCGCGCACCTCGCCCTTGTGCAGCACGACGATGCGATCGGCGCGCTCGATGGTCGACAGGCGGTGCGCGATCACGATCGCCGTCCGCCCTTGCAGCAGGCGATCGAGCGCTTGCTGCACGAGCTGCTCGGTCTCGGCGTCCACGCTCGAGGTCGCCTCGTCGAGCACCAGGATGCGCGGGTCGTAGGCGAGCGCGCGCGCGAACGCGAGCAGCTGGCGCTGCCCGGCCGACAGGTTGTTGCCGCGCTCGCGGATCGGCTGCTCCATGCCGCGCGGCAGTGCCGCGACGAAGCGCTCCAGGTTCACCGCGCGCACGGTCTCGGCGAGACGCTCGGGCGTCACCTCCGGTCGGCCGAGGCTGATGTTGCCGGCGACCGTACCCGAGAACACGAACGCGTCCTGCAGCACGATGCCGATCTCGCGCCGCAGCGTGTCCAGGTCCCACTCGCGCACGTCGACACCCGAGACCCGCACGCTGCCGCGCGAGACGTCGAAGCTGCGGCCGAGCAGCTTGATCATCGTCGACTTGCCCGAGCCGGTCGCGCCGACGATCGCCACGGTCTCGCCGGGACGAACCTCGATCGATACGTCGCGCAGGACGAAGTCGTCCTTCTTGTAGGCGAACCAGACGTTCTCGAAGCGCACCGCGCCGCGCTCGGCAGCATCGGCCGCGGCGAACACCCGCGGGCGCGCCGGCGAGGTGATCTCGAACGGGGTGTCGAGTAGCTGGAAGACGCGCTCGGCAGCGGTGATCGCCGACTGCATCACCGCGTACTTGGTCGAGAAGTCGCGGATCGGGATGAAGAACTTCTGGATGTACTCGATGAACGCGACCAGCGTGCCGAATGCGATCACGCCCTTGACGATCTGTCCCGAGCCGTACCAGACCACCAGCGCCATCGCGATCGAGCTCACCGCCTCGATGATCGAGAACAGCGCCGCCTCGTAGACGTTCGACAGGTGGTTCGCGTCGCGGTGCGCCGCGTTGTGCTCGTCGAACTCGGCGAAGCTCGCACGCTCGTGCGCGAACAGCTGGATCACCGGCATGCCGGAGATCGCCTCGGCGAGGAAGCTGTTGATGCGCGCGATGCGCTCGCGGATCAGGCGATAGGTGACGCGCGCGCGCTTGCGGAAGAAGTTGATCGTCAGCAGCACCAGCGGCACCGTCGACAGCATGACCAGCGCCAGCCGCCAGTCGATCCACAGCATGATCGCGACGATGCCGAGCAAGGTCAGCCCGTCCATGAAGATCGTCATCGCACCCGAGGCGAACATCTCGCTGAGCACGTCGACGTCGGTGGTCAGCCGCGTCACCAGGCGGCCGACCGGGTTGCGGTCGAAGTAGCGCTGCGGCAGGCGCTCGAGGTGCGCGAACAGCGCCACCCGCAGATCGGCGAGGCTCTGCTGCGCCACGACCATCGTCAAGTAGTACTGGTAGTAGACCGCGACGAACTCGCCGGTCACGGCGAGGAGGAAGAAGGTCGCGATGCGCGTCAGCCCCTGGGCGTCGCCGTGCTCGACGTAGCGGTCGATGGCGATCTTGAGCAGGTAGGGCTGCACCAGCATGAGCGCCGAGATCACCGGCAGGATCGCGACGCTCAGCCAGAAGGTCCGCTGGTAGGGCCGGATGTAGACCCACAGCCGGCGCAGGAGCTCCGCGTCGTAGGCGGGGACGAAGGCTTCCTCGGCGTGGATGCTGCCCTCGGCGACCGCGTTGCCGCGCTCGCCCTTGCCGTCGTCGCGCGCAGGCTTCAGATGGACTCCAGCTCGTCGCTCAGGCGTTGCCGCTGGAACAGGTCGGCATAGAGGCCGCCGCGGGAGAGCAGCTGCGCGTGATCGCCGCGCTCGACGATGCGCCCGCGATCGAGCACCAGGATCAGGTCGGCGTCCTGCACCGTCGACAGGCGGTGCGCGACCAGGATGCAGGTGCGGTCACGGCGGCGCTCCTCGAGAGCCTGCAGGATGTGCTCCTCGGTCTGCGTGTCGACGCTCGACAGCGCGTCGTCGAGGATCATGATCGGAGAGTCGGCGAGCAGCGCGCGCGCCAGCGTCACGCGCTGCTTCTGTCCGCCCGACAAGGTGATGCCGCGCTCCCCGACCATGGTGTCGTAGCCGCGCGGAAAGGCCGCGATGTCGCCGGCGACCGCCGCCCAGCTCGCGGCCTCGTCGACCATGCGCTGGCCGTCGTCGTCGAACGCGAGCTCGGGGGCGGCGAACGCGATGTTGGCGCGGATCGAGGTCGAGAACAGGAAGGGGTCCTGCGGCACGAACGCGATCGCGCGCCGCAGGCTTGCCAGCGGGTAGTCGCGCACGTCGCGGCCGTCGATCCGCACCACGCCCGCGGTCGGATCGAAGAGCCGCGGCAGCAGGTGCAGCAGGGTCGTCTTGCCCGAACCGGCGCGGCCGACGATCGCCACCGTCGCCCCGGCCGGGACGTGCACGTCGATGTCCTCGAGCACCGGCACGCGCGCTCCCGGATAGGCGAAGCTGACGCCGCGCAGCTCGATCTCGCCGCGCGCGACCTCGGGCGCGGCCCGGTCGCCGTTCGTCGCCACGTGCCCCGGGGCGACCGCAGCGTGGCCGTTGACCGGCGCCCGCTCGATCGCCGACACCGACCACTCCGGTGCCGGCGCGCCCGCCGGGTCCGCGATCGCCGGATCGCTCGCGAAGATCTCTTCCAGGCGCTGCATCGCGGCGCGCCCGCGCTGCACGATCGACAGCATCCAGCCGAGCGCCATGGTCGGCCAGGCGAGCAGGTGCAGGTAGCCGATGAACGCCACCACGTCACCGATGGTGAGCTGGCCGCGCGCCACCTGCCGGCCGCCCAGCCACAGCACGACCAGGATGCCGAGCGCGCTCACCGAGCGGATCACCGGCGCGATGATGCCGCGCGCCTTGCCGAGCTCGAGGCTGACGTCCCGGAAGCGCACGTTCATCTCGCGGAAGCGCGCGATCTCGTGCTCCTCGCGCACGTACGCCTTGACCACGTGGATACCGCTCACGTTCTCCTGGATGAGCGAGCTCATCTCGGCGAGGCCCTCCTGCACGCGCAGGGTGCCCTCCATCAGGCGGCGGCTGTAGCGCTTCACCACCAGCAGCATGATCGGGTACGGTGCGAGTGCTGCGAAGGTCAGCAGCGGATCGATCGAGGCCATGATCGACACCGCGTAGAGGTAGTAGACCGGCGTGTTGAGCAGGTTGAGCACGCCCGGCCCGAGCAGCATGCGCACCGCCGAGATGTCGTTCACCAGGCGCGACATCAGGTCGCCGGTCGAGCGCGTCTGGTAGAACTGCCACGGCAGCCGCTCGAGGTGGCGGAACAGGTCGTTGCGCAGATCGTACTCGACATCGCGCCCGACGTTGAAGATCACGAAGCGCGAGAACGTCCGCGCGAAGCCCTGCACGATCGCGATCGCGATCACCGCCAGGGCGTAGAAGCCGGCGGTGCGGGCGCCAGCCACGGCTTCGGCGCTGCCGAGGTCGGACGGGATGCTGTCGACCGCCCGCTTGAGCAGGATGGGGATCGACATCGCCAGCGACGCGGTGACGAACAGGCACAGGCAGCCGGCCACGTATCGCGCCCGATACCGTGCGAGGTAGCTCCAGAGACGTCGCATGTGATCTCCGGAGTTCTAGCGCATGCGCCCACCCGAGCACAGGAGCCCATTCCCTAGCGCGCGAGCCGCCGGGCGCGGGCACGAGCGCGCCTTCGTCGACTCGATCGCTCCCTGCGTGGCAGCGCCCGCAAGCGGCGCGCCGGGCTCAAGCCCTGCGCAGGCTCGAGCGCGGTAGCTTCGCGACGTGGTCGGGGATCGCTAGCTGGCTCTGGCCGCCGGTGTCGAACCAGCTCGCGGTCAGGGTCTGCGGTGCGGGCGCGCTGCGCTTCCAGACTTCCTCGTAGGTGCGCTTGTAGGCGGTGCGCGCGATGCGCCACTGGCCCGCGACCTGCACGTAGTCATCGGTGTAGAACGCAGCGCCGCGCAGGCTGAAGTCCCGGCTCGCATCGATCACCACGTCCTCGAGCGCCCAGACACCGGTCGCGGTGGTCGCGCTGGTGAGATCGATCTCCGGGTGATGCACGCGATGGCTCGACAGGAAGCTCGGCGCGCCCATCGACTGGCGGAAGAACTCGAGGATCGCGTCGCGGCCCTCGAACTCGTACTTGCCGGCGCTGTAGGAAGCGATGGCGTCGTCCGCCAGCGTCTCGGCCATCTCGTCCCAGAGCTTCTGGTCGAGGCAGCGCATGTAGCGATACTTGAGCCGCTTGATGAGCTCGATCTCGACGAGGTCTGCTGGCGTCATGGCTGGTGCCTAGCGGGGATCGAGCAGCGTCGTCAACGCCCGCCGCGTCGCGCGCCGCCGCGCAACCTCGATTCAGGGCGCCCGCAGGCGCTGTCCGGTCACCTGCTCGTAGACCGCGACGGTCTCGGCCGCGGCCAGGCTCCAGCGGAACTGCGCCGCGCGCTCGAGTCCGGCCTGGCGCAGCGACGCGGCGAGGTCGCGCTCGTGCAGCACGCGACGGACGGCGCTGGCCAGCGCGCCGACCTCGTCGACCGGCACCAGCAGTGCTGCATCGCCCGCGACCTCACGCACGGCGTCGGCCGCGGTCGCGACCACCGGCACGCCGCTCGCGAAGGCCTCCACCACCGGCAGGCCGAAGCCTTCGTGGCGCGTCGCGAGGACGAGTGCCGCCGCACCGCGATAGACCGCCGGCAGATCCGCCTCGGCCAGCACCCCGGCGACGATGACCCGCTGCCGCGCAGCCGCGGCGTCGATCGCGCGCCGGACCGCGGCCGCGCCGTCGCCACTGGCCACGGGGCCGACCAGCACCAGCGCCAGCGAACGATCATCCTTTGCGAGCGCGTCGAAGACGGCGATCAGCTCCGGTACCCGCTTGCGCGCGTCGCCGCCGCCGGTGTGCAGCAGATAGCGCTCGGGGAGGTGCAGGCGCGCGCGCACGGCCTCGTCGTTCGGTGCGGCAGCAGGCGTGAAGCGCCCCGACGCGGCCAGCGGGATGATCGCGATCCGGGCGCGCGGTACGCCCAGCGTACCCCCGAGTTCCTCCGCGGTGACGCGCGAGGGGACGATGATCCGCGAAGCATGCGCGATCGCCAGACGCTCGAGCAGGCGCATGGTGCGGAAGCGCGCGCGCGCCGCTCGACCGCGCAACGAGCCCGTGTCGCCCGTACCGTCGTACCAGGAGCCGTGCCGGTGCAGGACGACGTCGTGCACGCTGATGATCGAGCGTACGCCGAGCACCGCAGGCGCGTCGGTCTGGGCCGGGAAGTGCACCGCAGCCGGGCGGCGCAGCGCGAGCCAGGCGGCGAGCTGGACGTGCTGGTGGAGCTGCGTCGCGAGCCGCCCGCCACGCGCCAGCGCACGCGGCGCGAGCACCAGGCGGGCCGGCGCAACGCTCTGGCCGAGCTCCGCACCGCGTTCGACCAGGAAGCCGACCCGTTCGGGTGGGGCCTCGGCGTCGAGCGCCATGGCCAGTGCGCCAACGTAGGTGCCGATGCCGCGCCCGCCGTGCTCCTTGAAGCCGTGCTGCAGGCCGCGCGCGTCGAACCAGACGGCTCGCGCCGCGGGTCTGCGTCCTGTGCGCTGTGCTGCTGGCTCGTTCACGACCGCGCTGCGGCTTTAGCCGACCAGGCTGCATCGGCCAAACCAGCGCTTGCCTGCGCAGGCGCGAGCGGGCAGATCCAGCTATGGTGCGCGGTCGGGTTCGCGCGCGGCGACCCCGGCGACGAGGCGATCCAGTGCACGACAACCTGTTCGAATCTCCGGGCACCGTACGGCCCCGGCTGCAGGCCGGCGAGCAGGCGCCGTGCGCACTGTGCGGCGGACGGTCGTACCAGGTGCTGTTCCACAAGCAGGGCTACGACTTCACGCGTTGCACCGGCTGCTCGCTGGTGCGCCTCGATCCGCTGCCGACGGCTGACGCACTGGCCGAGATCTACGAGCGCTCGTACCGCGACGGCCTGTACGCGATGTTCGCGAAGGCCGATGACGTCCGCACCGGCACCGCCCGCGCGCGCGTCGCAGCGATCGCGCCGCTCGCGCCCGCCGGGCCTTGGCTCGACGTCGGCTGCTCGACCGGCGCGTTGCTGCGCGCGGCGGTCGAGCGCGGCATCGACGCGGAAGGGATCGAGCTGTCCGCGGTCGCGGTCGCCGAGGCACGCGCGCGCGGCCTGCACGCGACCCGGGCCTCGGCGGACGACTTCGAGCCCACCCGTCGCTACGCCTGCATCACCGCGTTCGATCTGGTCGAGCACCTGATCGACCCAAACCCGTTCCTCGCCCGGGTGCGCTCGTGGCTCGCACCCGGCGGGCGGCTCGCGATCACGGTGCCCGACATCAAGAGCCCGCACGCGCGCGTCATGCGGCGGCACTGGTACTACTACGCACCGCCGGTGCACGTGAACTACTTCGAGCGCGACACCATCGTCCGCCTGCTCGAGCGGCACGGCCTGACGGCGGTGCAGGTCGGCAGCGCGCCGAAGGTGATGACGCTCGACTACATCCTGGCCTCGCTCGCGGCGTTCAATCCCCTGCTCCACCGCGGCGTGCGTTTCCTGGGCGCGCTGACGCCCGCCGGGCTGCGCCAGCGGCCGCTGCGCGTGCCCGTGGGCGAGCTGCTGATCGTGGCCTCGGGTTGACGCCGCGCACCCGAGCCTTCGCCGTGGCCGCAGCCGCGGTCGTTCTGCCGGCGCTCGGCTATCTCACGTGGCGCGACCTGCCCGCAGACGTCGCGCGCGGCGCGGCCGTACTGCGCGGTGAATCCCTGCTCGGTCGGGTCGCACCGGGTAGCTCGCTCGCCACCGCGCGCTGGGCATCCGCGCAGGTGCTCACGCAGCCCGTCACGCTCGACACCGCGCCCGCGCCGGGCTTCCTGCAGCTGCACGTGCCGCCCCGGGGCGCCGTGCTCGAGGTCGCCCTCGGCATCAACCCCGACCGCGCACTCGGCCTGCGCAGCGGCCCGTTCCGCTTCGCGATCGCCGTGCTGGGCACGCGCAAGATCGGCGACCGCAGCGAACGCAAGCTGGTGCTCGAGGAGATCATCGATCCGGCGCGCGTGGTGGACGACCGGAAGTGGCTTCCAGTCGTGGTCGACCTCGACCGTTTCGCCGGGCAGGACGTGCTGCTCGCGCTGTCGGTCTCGACGCCGAACCTGGTCGACGCCCCTGGTGATCTCGCGGGCTGGTCCGAGCCACGGCTCGTGCCGCGCACGGCCGGCACGCCGGCTCCCCGCGCCTCCTGACGCTCAGGACGAGGGCGCGGCGGCGACGGGCACGCGCAGGAACGCGGCGATGCCCACGAGGTAGCAGCACAGGCCGACCAGGATCACGGTATTGAACCCGGTGGTCATGGCCAGGATGGTCGCGAGCACCGACGCAACCACCGAGCAGAAGCCGTTCACCGCCCAGCACCACGCGACGTACTGCTCGTGATGCGGCGTCAGGCCCGAGACCGCACGCAGGCCGATCGGCATGAAGGCGCCCAGGCAGACGCCGAGCGGCAGCAGCACCGCGACCGTGAGCACGATGCGCAGCGCGAACGGCCAGCCCACGCCGTGATCGACCAGCGGCGTCAAGCCAAAGCGATAGAACACCACCAGCGCGACCAGGGCCGCGACCAGTCCGGCGAGCACGCGGTTGCGCTCGTCGCCGTAGCGCTCGCTCAGCAGGCTGCCGAAGCCGGTCGAGATCAGCAGCGCGAACAGGGTCACCGTGAGCGAGTACGTCGGGTAGCCGAGAAACAGCGTCAGCCGCTGGATCAGGCTGACCTCGATGAACATGAAGCCGAGTCCGAGCGCCGCGAAGTAGAGCCCCGCGTTCAGCTTGTAGGGGATCTCCGACCACACGTTGCGGATCGCGAACATCGGCAGCAGCAGGAAGATCGCCGCGAAGGCGATCGCCACCCCGAGCAGGACCAGCAGCAGGCGCTCGCCGATGCCCTCCTCGACGTTCATGTGCACCTGCTCGCCGCCGCCGAACAGCACCGAGTCGAAGCCGACGAAGTGCCAGAAGAAGGGCGAGTCGTCGGTGATCGGTCCGACCTTGTAGGCGAGGCTCGCGTACCAGTCGTCGCGCGCCGCACCTTCGAGGGTGATCGCCTTGGTGATCAGGCTCTGCGGGTCCGAGCCGCTGCCCGTGAACACGACGCGGGATCCTTCGAGCTGCGCCGCGGTCTCGGTGAACGTCTGGACCTCGGCCGCGGTGAAGGGCGACTTCTTGAGCAGGATGGTGGCCGACTCGAGACGGCCGAAGCCCGGCGAGACGGCGACCAGCACGTGCTGCTGGAAGTCCGTGGCACCGAGCTCGGCGAAGGCCTCGCGCGCCGTCCCGAGGTAGCGCACGGCGCGGTTCGGCTTGGTGGCGAAGTCGATCTCGCCGAACTGGGCGCACAGGATCCCGTTCGCATCGAGGTGCTCGATCGCCTCGATGATCATCTCCTTCGTGTAGAGATAGCTCTCCGAGAGCACGAAGGCGCCCGAGGTGGCCGCGTTCATCGCCGCGTAGCTGTCGGGCGCGACCAGCCAGATGAGGTCGAACTCCTTGCCGGATCCCTTCAGAAAGGAACGGCCCTCGGCGTTGACCAGCGTGACCTTGGGATGCCGCGCGATGTTGCCGGTGAAGTCCGCGAAGTACGTCGTCAGCAGCGAGACCGTGACCGGATTGAGCTCGATGCCGGTGATGTGGTTCGCGCCGAGGCGCAGCGAGGCGAGGATCTCGTTGCCGCCCGCCGAGCCGATGATCGCCACGTCCGGCCCCGGTGCGAGCAGGCGGAACGGGTACGAGCGGTCCATCTTGTCGTAGCGTCCGAGCGACTCGACGTTGCCGTTGAACTGCTGCATCGACGAGCCGAGCGTGCCGTCGTGGACCAGGAAGTTGGTCGCCGGGTCGGTACCCGGCACCGGGACGACGTCGACGCGAAACACCGGGCTCCAGCGCGAGAAGATCGCCTCGGCCTCGGCTCCCTTGACGCGATCGCGGACCGGATCCGGCAGTGCGCCAGGGAACAGCACGCCGGCGAGCAGCGCGACCGCGGCGATCGCCATCGGGATGGTCGCCCTGGGTCCGGTGCGCCGCGCCAGCGGCAAGCCGGCGAAGGCGAACGCCAGGCCCGACAGGAAGACCGTGCCCGGCGGCGAGATCCAGGTGATCGCCGGGATGACGATCGCGCAGCCGAGCGCGGCGCCGAGCAGATCGATCGCATACAGGCGTCCGATGCGCTCGGTCTGCGAGGCGAAGATCTTCGCCAGCGCGATCCCGGCCGACACGAACGGCAGGAACAGCGTGACGCAGACCAGCACCAGCTTCAGCATCTCGAGCGAGACCTCGCCCCAACCACCGCCCTTGGTGATCTTCATCACCATGCGGAACAGATTGAGCGGGATCTCGGCGATCAAGAAGTAGCCGGCCAGCACCGCGAACGCGGCCACGATCGTGCACCCCAGGATGAGACGCTCGGTTGCCGCGCGGCGCAGGCGCTCGAAGATCGCCACGAAGACGCCGCCCGAGCCGAGTCCGAGCAGCGAGATGCCGATCACCAGGTAGGTGAAATAGTAGACCAGCTTGAAGGAAAAGACCCGGGTGTACGCCACCTCGAGCAAGATCACTGCGAGCGAGATGAAGAAGGTTTCGAAGTAGAGCTTGCGCATCTCGGGGGAGGTTTCGGCACCGTGTGCCGGCAGAGGAGAGTCCGTCTCTCTACAAGACCGGAACGTCGCGGTAAACCCCGGACATCGCGAACCAGCGTCAGGTCGATGGGATGGACCGAGCCCGCCGAGTGAGTAACCGTCTGGTGGCCGGAGATGACATTTCCGCCATCTGCAGCAACACGGGCGAAGGATCTCGGCAGCGTTCGCGCGGAACTGGATCGCCTGTCGCTTCCCGCTTCCACGTGCTGGGGCAGAGTTCGCGGTGCACAGTCCTGCCCAGCGTGACCCGACCAGGGTGGGAGCCCAAGACGGCTTGCGCTGCCGTGGGGCTACAGCACCGGGTTGTTAGCGATCTTCGCGTAGGCGCGGTCGCCGCGGAGGGCATGACCGGGGCCGATCATGTGAACGCCATCGTCGGCGTAGTGCACGTTCGGCCGGAAGCCGGTACGAAAGTCGATCACCCGCTCCGCCGGGACCGTCGCCTGGATCAAGGCGTTCAGCTGGTCGATCTTGCTATTCACCTCATCGCTCGGCGGATTGGTCCGGAATATCGGTGGTGTCAGCGCAACGTAGGAATCGATGCCCGCGGCCGCAGCGATGCTCATCTCATTCAGGTACGCCTCGAGCGTCTGGTGGGGTGTCTTGCCACCCTGACTGAGGTCGTTCGTCCCGAACGCCAGGATGACGGCGTCGACGTCAACAGCCTCGATCACCCCCAGGAGCTGATCGGGGCCGTGTCCCGGGCCGGCGTTCGCGATCTGTGCGCCCAGCACGCCCGTGTTCCGGGTCACGAAGAACGGATGCCAGACGCGCGCACGCACCCGTCCGCAGAAGCTCTCCGGTGATTCTGTCAGGTTCGGGAAGGTATTTGAGTCACCCAGACAGCCGAGCTTGAACGTGCCGTCACCATTCGAGTCGCTAAAGGTGAACTCGTCGGTGAGGTTGTCGACGATCTGGAACTGATCGGCCCTCGCTTTGATCAAGAGTGCCGTCAGCATCGGAACGGCGGCAAGGTGTCCGCGCTCAAGAATGGCGCCGCCCGCGGCGTAGCCCTTCATCGAGGTCGGCGTCAACGGCGCCACCGCGTTCTTGCCGGTCTCGGAAGAGAGAAAGAGTACCGGGTTCGTAGGGTCTTGCACGTCGAAGATGTGAATCTCCTGTTGGGAATTGCGCTTCAAGCCCAGGATCAGGTAAGGCGTCACGACCGTGACCGAGAGTGCGTCGGCGTTGCTCGGGGTATCGTACGTGGCGACGACCTGGCGCGAGAGCAAATCGACGACTTGGAGTTCGGCGTTGTTCCGGTTGGTCGCGAGGAACGCGAACCCCGGTACCAGCGCGATATCATTTACCGCTGCGTCAATGTTGAGCGACCAGGCGAGTGCCGGGTTGTAGGGATCCGCGGCATCGACCACCTGCAGTTCGTCGTACACACTCCTCCGGAACCCGAGGTAGAAAAGGTCGCCCGCCTGAGCCATGGTTTTCACCCGTGTTGTACCGTTCAGGGTCAGGGACGAAACCATGGTTGGTGCCGCCGCAAGCGCTGGGGACGAGATCACCAGCAGCAGCAGACTCAGTCTTAGAGGGCGAGCAAGCATTGTCTTTCCTCTGCAGTCCGCGACGCGCAACATACCGGGCGGCGCCCGCCGCGAGATCCTGGATTGGTACTGGTCGTAGGCCATTTGAGCTTGGCACGAGGGGACGTGAGCGGGCAAGAAGTACGACAGTCACGTGTTTTATGCGTCAGCGGGGTTGGCTGCGGGTAGTCGCCCTACCCAGGCGCTGCGGAAACCTCACCCGCCTCGGGCGGCGGTCGTTGGACGAGCCAGATCAGGACCCTCACCGACCGGTCCTGGATTGCTGCCCGCTGATCGATGTAGGTAGAGATTTCAAGGGCCCATTCTGACAGGACGTCTGACTGACAAGCGGGCGCGATCACTTTCGCGCCCGCACACTTCTAAACGGAGGCGCAGCCTTCACCGCGGCCTGCTCGCCCCAATCGCGCTGCTGGTGAGCGGATTGGTTTGGGCGGAAGCCGCCGTGCCACCAAGTGAAGACTCCGTGATTGGGACGTCGGCGACCGTTCAGCGTGCGCTCCACGTCGCATTGACCATGCCTCGATCGAGCGCGGGCCGCGGCGCTGCCGAGCAGAGCGTTACCGCCTGCCACGCATTGGCGGTTCCGCAGCCGAACTGTCCCGCACTGGATGTCGTCCGCTGCCTGGACGGCCTGCGGCCACTATACGACGCCCTCACACGTGACACCGAGCATGGTGACGAGGTGACACGGAATCTCGCACGCGTCGCGCGAACCCTGACGAGCGATGCGCTGTCGCGCCTGGCATTGGCCAGTCCGGGAGATGGCGACGTTGGGTGCAGTTCCCCGTTTGTCGACGGTCGAACGCCGGCAAACATCCAAATCTCGGGCGACGGTCACACGATCCGCATTCGTCCGATGCGACCCTTGCGCGCTGGTCGCGAGTACCAGCTCGTCGTCGAAGGGCTTGCGCACGACGAGAGCATCGGTTGGCGGGCGGGGTCGCCGTCGAGGCCCGAAGCCGATCTCGAGCGCGAGCTCGTCGACGCTTACGAAGCGGTGTTCGCCGGGGCGAGCCCGCGCTTCCGCGATGGCGATGCCCGCGCACTCTTGAAGCACCTCGCCGAAGCGGCGAGCACGATGCCCGATGTACCGGCAGCAGCGGGCGTGCAGGGAACGTTGCCGGGTGCGCTCGACGCGGCCGTGCTGTCACGCCTGCGAGCGTGGTTCGAACCGGTGACGGTGAACGCGCCGCCCCACGTGCGGCTCCGCTTCCGCACGTTCGACCCACGGGCTGGTCTTGTCGCGTACCGCGAGCTGCTCGCGCAGAGCAGCTGCGCGCCCGACCAGGATGAAGGCGTCGCTCTCGAGCCGGTGGACGTCGGGATGTCCGGCGCTGCCGTCGCGGGCGTCTACCACGGTCGCTATCGCTCGCTCGACGTCGCCGGAGGCGGCGGGCCGACCCGCATCCTGGGCGTCGCTCCGAACGAAGCCCGCCCGTGCGAGCTACCGTTTCTTCTCGCGCTACCGAGTGGTTTCTCAGCCAATACGCCAGTCGTGCTCGCGGTGCACGGCCACGGAGGGCGCGCGAAGGCAATGCTCAAGTCCAACGCGATCGGGCTAGCCCGGCGCGGAATGGCGACCCTTGCGCTGGACCTACCCGCGCACGGCGAGCGGGGACGTGAGGAGTCGTTCGTCGACCCGCTGCATCCGGACCGCCTGACGCTGGGCATCCGTCAAGCCACCGTCGACGCGCTGGCTCTCTTTCTCACGAGCACCCGCTGCGGATTCGCGCTACCCGACGGTAGGCGCTTCACTCCGACTTCGCTGCGGTTTTTGGGGTATTCTCTCGGGGCCGCGATCGGCGCCCTGCTGCGCGCCATCGAACCTGACCTCGGCACCACGGTGCTCGTGGCGCCCCCCGGCGATCTCGTTGATTGGCAGGTCCAGCAGGTGCCGAAACGGCTCGGCGCAGAGACGTACACGCTCTGCAGTGGCGGCCCCTCGCATGGCAGCGTGTGTCACGACCCGACCGCATGTGGTCCCGAAGGCGCATGCATCGCCGATCCGCAGGTCGTCCTCCTCGGTGACGTCGTGACGTCTTCGTACGCCACCGTGTTCGGTGGCTCGGAGGCGGTGGCCTTCGCTGGGGAACGGACGGGTGGCGCCAGTACAGCCCCCCTGCTGTTGATTGCCGGAGGACTCGACATGTCCGTCGGTCCCCTTGCGGGACCGCGTCTGGCCGATCTCTACGGGATGAAGCTCGATGGCGACCGCGGTCGCCGCGGTCCGAGCAAGCAGTTCTCGTACTGGCCAGCACTCGGGCATGATCTCCTGGCGAACGAACTGGTACGCGATCAGGCATACGATTTCCTCATGACGGGGGGACGGCGCCTGGTGCCCTCCGTCACGCGAGCCGACTGACACACCGTGCGAGGGCAATTGCGGACCGCGCGCATGGTGTGCGAGCCTTCCAGCATGTCCGCCGAGCGCCAGAGCTTCCGTCAGCTCATCCGCAACTACCTGCAGAGCGTGCCGCCGGCACGCCTGGTGAAGGTCTTCGCCGAAGAATACTTCGGGACGTTCTTGCGCTCGCTGCCCGGGGTCGAGGGCTTCGTGCTGCGCTACGTCCTCTACCGGGCGCTGTTCCAGCGTCTGGACGGGTTCTGCTACGTCTACCCGGGCGCTCGCCTGTCGCACACCTACGGCATCAGCGCGGGCCGCAACCTGATGATCAACGCGGGCGCGTTCCTCTACGGCCGGGGTGGACTGCGCTTCGGCGACGACGTGATGATCGGCCCGAACGCGGTCATCGTCAGCTCCCAGCATCGCTTCGACGATCCGCGCGTGCCGATGGTCTACCAAGGCCACAAGACGGACTTCGTCGACATCGGCAGCGACGTCTGGATCGGGGCCAACGCCGTGATCCTGCCCGGTGTGACGGTCGCCGACGGCACCGTGATCAGCGCCGGCGCGGTGGTCACCCGTGACACCGAGCCCTATTCTATCGTCGGCGGCGTACCGGCGACCCAGATCGGCATGCGGCCCCGGCTGGTGGAGGCGTCGGCCAACGCAGACGCCTGCCAAACTCGGGCATGACTCCACTTCGACCCGTGTGGTAGGGAGTGGCCGCGTCGTCATGGTCTCGCCGCACGCAAAGTCCCTGCTCGTCATCCCGGCCTTCAACGAACAGCGTTCGATCGGAGCCGTGGTCGATCGCGTGCGCGCGACCGGCCTCGACCTCGACGTGCTGGTGGTCAACGACGGCTCACGCGACGAGACCCCGGCGCTGGCGCTCGCGCACGGCGCGCTGGTGGTCTCGCACCCGTTCAACCTCGGCTACGGCGCGGCGCTGCAGACCGGCTACAAGTACGCGATGCGCAACGGCTATGACCACGTCGTGCAGATGGACGCCGACGGCCAGCACGACCCGGCCGACATCCCACGCCTGCTCGCGCCGGTTTGCGCGGGTGAGGCCGACGTGGTGATCGGCTCGCGCTTCATCGAGGCCTCGGGCTACGAGATGGGCGGCGCACGCACCGTGGGCCGCGTCTTCTTCCAGCGCCTGCTGGTGTGGTGCGGCGGCCCGCAGATCGCCGATCCGACCTCGGGGCTGCAAGCGCTGTCGAAGCCCGTGTTCCGCTTCTGCTGCTCCGACTTCTATCCGTTCGACTTCCCGGACATCGACGTGCTGCTGCTGCTGCACCGCCAGGGTTTCCGCATCCGCGAGATTCCGGTCACCATGGCGCCGAGCCCGCCGTTGCGAAAGCCGATGCACGCGGGCCTGCGCGCCGTCTACTATCCCTACAAGATGCTGCTCTCCACCTTCCGTAGCTGGCTCACGCCGCGCGCCAAGCTGTTGCCTGATTGAGACGGGGCGGTGGCGGTGCGCAGGACGGGAAAGCAATGAATCCAGCCACGATCGACGTCGATCTGCTGCGCCGGCTGGCGATCGAGCAGCCGGAATCCCTCTCCACGCGGATCCTGGCGCTGGCGCTGTGCACGGCGTTCCTGGCCGCGGTGCTGATCCTCGTCCGGCGCGGCAAGCTGCGCGAGGAGTACACGCCGATCTGGACGGTGGTGGCGCTCGGCACCATGGTGCTGAGCGTGTGGTTCGACGCCCTGCGCATGTTGACCCGCGCCGTCGGTGCCTGGACCCCGAGCTCGACCCTGTTCTTCTTCGGCCTGGTCTTCCTGCTCACCGTGAGCCTCAACTACGCCGTACGTCTCTCGGGCCTGAGCCTGCAGGTGAAGCTGCTCGCCCAGGAGGTGGCGCTGCTGCGCCAGAAGCTCGCGGCGGGGAGCGAGGCGGCGCCCACGGTCGGCGAGGACGACGCCCGGCCGCGATGAGCGAGCAGCAGGCGTTCTGGGAGACCGGGGGTCTCTACCGGCGCAGCGACCACCCGGTGGTGGAGATCTTCGCGCGCCAGCGCGTGTCCTTCCTCGAGGGGCGCGGCTTGCTCGACGGCGTCGGCTCGCTGCTCGACGTCGGCGCCGGCAGCGGCTTCTCGAGTGCCTACTACCCGTCGCGGATCCGCGTCGTCGCCTGTGACTATGCCGCCGGCATGCTCGCCGGCAACCCGGCGCGCGACCGCGTGCGCTGCTCGGCGACCGCGCTGCCGTTCGCCGACGGCGCGTTCGACGTCGTGAGCTGCTGGGAGCTGCTGCACCACCTCGACGACCCGGTCGCGGCGCTGCGCGAGATGTGGCGCGTCGCGGCAAGGCGCCTGCTGGTGTTCGAGCCGAATCGCATCAACCCGGGACACATCGTGCTCGGCCTCACCCGCCCCGAGGAGCGCAAGTCGCTGCTGTTCTCGCCCGGGCACCTGCGCCGCCTGGTGCGTGCGGCCACCGGGCGCAGCGCGCGTCCCGAGCGCTGCGGCCTGCTGTTTCCGAACATCACGCCGCTACCCGTCGCCAGGCTGCTCGCGCGCTTGCCCTATCGCGTGCCCGTGGTCGCGATCTCGCAGCTCGTTGCACTGGAGAAGGACTGAAGCCCGCCGGCGACAGCGCTCGCGCGCGCGGCAGCAGACTCGGACTCTGCATCGTTCTCGCAGCCCTCGCCTACCTGGTGCTGGCGCTGTTCGTGCTGCGCAGCGTTCTGCCCGCGCCCGGGACCTCCCTGCCCTATCCGGCGCTGCTCGACTGGAGCTCGCGGCGGGACATGGACCTGACGCGCCTCGACCACCGCGACCAATCGATGGTGGTCTCGGTGGTGTCGCGCAATGCCGCCATCCTCACCACCGAGCCGTGGAACCTGCTCGCGGGTTTCGGCCAGTGCGCTCCGATGCCACGTTCGTACACGCTCGGCGAGCACATGTTCGGCACCAGCTTCCTCGCCGCCCTACCCTACCTGCTGACCCGCGACCCGATCCTCAGCTTCAACGTGGCCCTGGTCTTGACGCTGTGGATCCCGGCGCTGACGATGTTCGCGCTGTCCTACCGCTTCACGCGCAACCCGGCGGCCGCCTTCGTGGCCGGCATGCTCTTCATGCTGGTCCCCGGTCGCGTGGTGGATCCGTCGCACCCTTACGTGCACGGCGATCTCTGGGTACCGCTGGTCATCTTGTTCCTGCACCGGCTGTTCGTCTACCGGCGCTGGGCGGACGCTCTCCTGTTCGCGCTCTTCGTCAGCCTCGAGGTGTTCGAGAGCCTCTACCCGCTGCTGTCGTGCAGCATGATCGTGCTGGTCTACGGCAGCTACCTCGCACTGCGCCACTGGCGCAGCCTGCCGGCGCTCCTGCCCAAGATCGCCGTCGCGAGCGCGCTCGTCCTGCTCGCCGCCTTCGTCGTGCTCGGCCCCTACCTCGAGACGCGCGAGACCTGGGGGCTGCTCGAGGGCCGAACCTCGATCCTGATGAACCTGAGCGACTACGGCTGGGGCTCGATCTACTTTCCCGGCGTCATGATCCTGGCGCTGGGCGCTCTCGGACTCGCCGACCGGATGCGCGGTCCACGTCGCGTCGCCGGCGAGGACCCCCGGCTGGCGATCTTCGCGAGCGGCGTCCTCATCCTCTGGGGATCGACGGTCGGCATCCCGGTGCCCTTCACCGGCATCGTCGTGCCGTCGCCGATCGAGCTCCTGAAGCCCATCGTGCCCGGCCTGAATGCGGTGCGCGCGCTCAACGCGATCGGCATCTCGGCGAACCTCGCCTGGGCCTTCCTCGCCGGCTACGGCATTGTGTGGTTGATCGAGCGCCGGCGGCAAGCCGTCGCGGTCACGGTGGCGGCCGCTGCAACCGCCGCCACCGTGCTGTTTCTCTACGACGGGCGCTTCGCCAAGCCGATGTCGAGCGTCTGGTCCTTCAAGCTGGACGCGTGGCACGCGAGCCCGCCCGCACAGGACGTCGAGCTCATCCGCCGCGTCGGCGAGGGCGCGGTGCTCGACGTCCCGTTCCCGCAAATGGACACGCCCTCGGCTGCACACCTCGCGCGTCACTTGCTGCTCAACGCCTACGATCCGCGCGCGACGGCGGCCTGCTACAACTCGTTCGCCTCGCCGGTCCAGGTCCAGATCGCGCAGCTCAGCGCCGGGCTGCCGCACCACGAGGCCGCCGATGCGCTCGCGGCACTCGGCTTCGCGACCGTGATCATCGACAAGGTGCGCTTCGATCCGAGCGCCCTGCAGTCCTTCTTCGACGGCCTGCGCAACCTCGACAACGCGGAGCGCCTGCACCCGGTCGGCAAGACCGGCCGCCTGCTCGCCTACCGCCTCTCGACCCCGACCCCGGTGCGGCACGACTTCGCGCTGCTCGCCGGCAGCACCGCGCCGCCGCTGACGGTCGCAGGGGCCGGCGGCGCCGTCGTGCCGATCGAGCTCGTGTTCGCCAACAATGGCCGCGAGATCTTCCGGCTCCCGGACCCGATCGCGCCGTCGGATCTCGTGGTTCGCTGGCGCGACGGGACGGGTCGCGTCGTGCGCGAGACCGCGGTGCGCGAGCTGCTGCCCATGGCCGTCGCGCCGGGCGCGCGCTTCGCCGTGACCTTCCGCGTGCCGGCCCCCGAGCGAGCGGGTCGCTATCAGGTGGCGGTGACGCGCGCGGAGGAGCCCGAGCGCGTCCTGGCCCAGCGGACCGTCGAGCTGCGCGCAGCGTCACGCTGACGTCCCGCAGCGCAGCCGACGGACAGCGCAGGCGACCCGGCGGTCGACTGGCAGACGGGTGTGGTGATACGGGGCCAATTTCGTCGGCAACTTTGGAGGCCTCGCCACATGCGCCGCCGCACCTGGCTCACCTGCTCCCTGCTCGCCGCGAGCGCCTACCTCGCGATCGCGACCTGGAACTTCCGCGCCGTTCTGACGGCGCCGGCGACGCTGCTCCCGGAGAGCCCGCTCCTCGACGAGAAGTTCTCTCGGCTCGGACGGCTCGATCAGACGATGGTGCTGTGGGTCGTCACCGGCAACGCGCATCGCCTGCTGACCCGGCCGTGGGCGCTGCGCGCGGAGGGACAATGCCACCCGCTGCCGAACGCCTTCACGCTCGGCGAGCACATGATCGGGGAAGGTCTGCTGGCGGCACTCCCGCTCGCGCTGAGCGGCGACCCCATCCTGTCCTACAACGCCATGCTGGTGTCGACGGTGTGGATCGCGGGCATCGCGATGTTCCTGCTGGTGCTGCACATGACGCGCAGTCCCGGTGCCGCGTTCGTCGCCGGCCTGCTGTTCTGCCTGGAGCCGGTGCGCATCAGGGACACCGGGCATCCGTTCATCCACGGCGACCTCTGGGCACCGCTCGGGCTGCTTTTCCTGCACCGGGTATTCGCGCGGGGTGGTTTCGGTAACGCGCTGGCCGCAGCCCTCTTCCTGAGCTTGACGCTGCTCGAGAGCTTGTACGCCGTGTTGTCGTCGATGCTCGTCGTCGGCGTGTACGGTCTCTACGCACTGGTCACGCACCGCCGTCACGCTCGCCGCTGGCTCGGCCCTCTGCTGCTGCTCGTCGCCCTGGTCGGCGGTGTCGCCGTCGTCGTCTTCCGGCCCTATCTCGTGACGCGCGCGACGTGGGACGTTCTCGTGCGGCCGGGGACCATCTTCATGCCGCTCGCGGCGTATGCGCCCGGCCAGCTCGCCTTCCCCGGCTGGACCCTGGTGGTGCTCGTCCTTGCCGGGCTCGCGGACAGGCTGCGGCGCCGTCGCGAGGAGGAAGGCGAGGATCCGCGCATCGCGTACGCGCTGGCCGCGCTGCTGATCGTCTGGTGCTCGGTGCACACCGTCGCGCTCGCCGGGCTGGAGATTCCGTCGCCGTTCCTGCTCTTGAAGCAGGTCGTCCCGGGCCTCGACGCGGTCCGCGCGCTCGCGTCCGTGGGCCGCGGCGCCGCGCTCGCCGCGGCGGTAGTGGCCGGCTACGGCGTGCTCGCAGCGAGCGAGCTGCTCGGGCGGCGCCATGCCCCGTCGATCGCCGTGCTGCTGAGCGCCGCGCTGCTGGCGGAGCGCTACGTGCCAGCGCTCGCGCAGGCAAACTTCGGAGGGTCGCTGACGCTCGCCGCGTATCCAGCGCGGCCTGCGGAAGAGGACATCGCGCTGCTGCGCGCGCACACCAGCGGCGCGCTGCTCGACTTTCCGCCGCAGCTCGCGACGGCCCAGCGTCTCGGCTCGGGCGAATACCTCCTGCTCGCGAGCTACAGCCCGGGCCCGACCGCTGCCTGCTACAATTCGTTTCCTTCGCCGCTCGGAGACCAGCTCGCCGATCTCGCCAGCACACTGCCGGGCACGAAGGCCGTCGATGCGCTGGTCGCGCTCGGCTTCGGGACGCTCGTCCTGCATGCCGACCGGGTGCCGCAGCGGCGCCTCACCAGCTTCACCAATCTGGTGCGCAACGACCCGCAGATCGCCGCGCGGGTGGCGCTGCTCGGTCAGACGGAACGTTTGCTCCTCTATCGCCTGACGAGCCCCGTCGCCATCGACGACGAGCCGGCGCAGCTCGTCGCCGCCGCCCCTGCGAATACCACGCTCTCCGCCTCGCACCGCACCGCGATCGAGGTCCCGTTTCGCAACTCGTCCGACCGGACGTACGCGCAGCGCGCGCCGATCGCACCGCGGCGCGTCGAGGCGCGCTGGCACACGGCGAGCGGCGAGCTGGTGCGCGTCGAGCACGCGCACATGATCCCGCCGCTCGCCGTGGCGTCCGGCGCGACGGCTGCGGGACGAGTCGTCCTCGAAACGCCGGACGCCCCAGGCACCTATGTCTTGACGATCCACCCCGGCGACGGCACGGACGGCGCGGCGCTCCTCCGGGCCAACGTGGTGATCGACGCACCGTCGGCGATCAAGGGGCCCGCGGCGGGTCCGTGACGCGCGCACCGCGCAGCCATCGCCGCGTCGACACCCACGGAACACCGTGGTAGCGTGCGCCGGATGCTGCGGCGCAAGGCCGTCCGAACGACCACACTCCTGCTCCTCGTTCTGCTCCTCGCGATCCGAGCCCGCCCCGCCGCGCCGTCGGCCGCGCTCGCTTCGGCCAGCACGCAGGCCGCGGGCGCTACCCGGACGACGTGGGACATGCTGAGCACGGTCGCAGCATCGGGCAAGCTACCCGCCGGGGCTTCGCTCGTCTATCGCGGCAGCCATGGCGAGACGCGCGCCAGCATCCACGTCCCGCTGCCGGGCGCGATCTCGGTGCCGGTCGAGATCCCGCCGCGCGCGGAGCTGGCGCTGGGCTTCGCCTTTCAGGCCGCGGCGTTCATGACCGAGACGCCGGAGCTCGCAGAACCGGGCCGCGTTCGCGTCACGTTCAGCGGCGCGGACGGCGACCAGCACGTGCTGGTCGAGCGTCGCATCGATCTGCGCAACGCCCCCGCAGACCGGCGCTGGTTCGACGAGCGCATCGACCTGGCGGCGCTCGCCGGCCGGAAAGGGACCTTGACGCTGGCGACCGTCAACGAGGGCGACGCCGACAAGGCCAAGGGGACCAACGTCTACTTCTCCACGCCGCGGATCCTGCAGCGACCCGACGCGGGTGCGCCAGCGGACGGCGGGCTGAACCTGGTGCTGATCACCGTCGACTGCCTGCGCGCGGACCACGTCGGTGCCTACGGCTACGGCAAGCCGACCACGCCGACCCTGGACCGCCTGGCCACGCGGGGCGTGCGCTTCGCCAACGCGTTCGCGAACGCGCCGATGACCCTGCCGTCGATCCCACAGCTGTTCACATCCACGGTGTTCCCGACCAAGGATCTCGAGACCTTTCTCGAGCCCATCGCGAGGGCGGGCATCCCGAGCCTCGCGATCGTCAACAACGCCTGGATCCCGCTCTGGCTGAGCCAGGGCAAGCACGCCGAGCCGCCCGGCACGTTCGACGTCATGATGACGGGCGACTTCGACGCCAAGGCGATCACCGACCGCGCGCTCGCCTGGCTCGAGCGCCACCGCGACGATCGCTTCGTGCTCTACCTGCATTACCTCGACGCGCATACGCCCTACGCACCGCCCAAGGCCAACGTCGCGCTGTTCGCCGACCCGGCCTACCGCGGCACCATCGGCGACACCTTCGCCGGCCCCGAGGGCAAGGCCGCGAAGGGCTACGGTGCGGCTGATCAGCAGAAGATCGTCGCGCTCTACGACGCCGCCATACGGTCGATCGACGAGCAGATCGGCCGCCTGCTCGACACCCTGGCGAAGCAGGGCCAGCTCGAGCGCACCGTGGTCGCCGTCACGGCCGACCACGGCGAGGAGTTCTGGGACCACGGTCACTTCTTCCACGGCCAGACACTCTACGACGAGCTGCTGCACGTCCCGCTGATCGTGTGGGCGCCCGGTGCGGCAGCGGCGGGGACCGTGATCCAGCGCCCGGTGCGCATGATCGACCTCGCCCCCTCGCTGCTCGAGTGGACCGCGCTCGAGCAGCCCGCGACCTTCGAGGGCCGTCGTCTCTCCGAGGTGATCGTCGCCCCCGACGCACCCGGCGACGACTTGATCGCGACCGCGACCCAGGCCCAGTTCCCCACCCGCTACGCGCTGCGCAGCGGTGACTTGAAGCTCATCGAGAGCCTCGATACCGGACGCCGCGAGCTGTACGCGATCGCGACCGATCCCGGCGAGAAGAACGATCTCGCCGCGGTACGGCCGGACGATCTGGCCAGGCTCGAGGCGCGGCTCGCGGCCGCGCGCAAGGTGCTGCGCGAGCGCGGCTATCAGGTCAAGCTGGTCGGCCCGGACAGCGGTACGGCGAAGGTCGAGGTCCGACTGGTGAGCGAGCCGCGCAGCGGGACGTTTTTGACCATCGACCGCACCTCGCCGTTCGGCGATCTCCGGCTCGTGCTCTCGACCGACGGCGCGAACCTCACCGCGCAAGGCGACGTCGACGCGCGCGGCACCGGCTTCCGCTTCGACCGCCTGCTGAGCCCGCGCAACATCGCGCGCGACGACCGGCTCGAGTTCGAGATTCTGGTCGACGGTGCGCGGGTTGCGAAGAGCGCGCTCGCACTCGGCAAGGCCGGCACGCCGTCGGACAGCGACGTGGTCGACCTCGCCAACCCCGCCCTCACCAGCGAGGTCGAGCCGGCCTGCGCTCCGCCCGCGAGCGGCGTGCGAG
>Ga0163153_10000553_pt1 | contig 65660 bp, 67 predicted proteins | sample OliLakLV19MP6IB1_FD_148629 | JGI IMG/M metagenome (GOLD analysis project Ga0163153, IMG submission 148629) | Freshwater microbial mat bacterial communities from Lake Vanda, McMurdo Dry Valleys, Antarctica - Oligotrophic Lake LV.19.MP6.IB-1 | ecosystem: Environmental > Aquatic > Freshwater >... | reverse complement strand
CAGCAACTGCGTGAGGCGCAGAAGCTCGATAGCGTCGGCCAATTGGCCGGTGGCATTGCGCACGATTTCAACAATCTCCTGACTGTCATTAACGGCAGTTGTTCTATGCTCCTCAAGAGCATGGCTTCGGACGATCCACAAAAGGCCAAGGTCGAGATGATCAAGGAAGCCGGAGATCGCGCCGCGGCGCTGACTCATCAGCTTCTCGCCTTCAGCCGCCGACAGATACTCGTTCCAAAGATCCTCAACCTCAACGATGTGGTGACGAGCATGGTGCGGCTGCTAGGAGAGCTTATCGGCGAGGACATTGAGTTGCTCACGGTTCTTGAAGCCACTGCGGTTTATGTGAAAGTCGACTCCGGACAGATCGAACAGGTGATCATGAATCTTGCGGTCAATTCCAGGGATGCCATGCCCTGCGGAGGCAAGCTGACCATTACGACTAAGAACCTTGAAATCCATGGTCAAGAAGCCCGTGCCGATCATGACGGCATAGACTGTCCCTCTGTGATGCTTGCGGTGTCGGACACCGGAGAGGGCATGGACGGAGACACGCAAAAGCATATCTATGAGCCGTTTTTCACGACCAAGGTAGTCGGAAAAGGCACGGGCCTCGGGTTGTCAATGATTTACGGAATCGTCAAGCAGAGTGGTGGCCGTATCGCGTGCTCGAGCGAGATCGGGAAAGGCACCACATTTCGTATTTATTTCCCGCGAGTCATGCAGGAGGCCGAGCCAGTGCCTCTGCCAACCCACACCGAAGCCGTCGGTGGATCGGAAACGGTCCTGGTTGTGGAAGATGAGAATCTCGTCAGGAAATTAGTGCGGACTATTCTGGAGTCGCGTGGGTATTTCGTGCTGGATGCACAGGGTGGCGAAGAAGCTTTCCACGTCTGCCGGAGTTATAATGGACCCATTCACTTGCTCATCACCGATGTGGTAATGCCCAAAATGAAGGGGAAGGAAGTCGCTGATCGACTGCGGTCCATCTATCCGGAGGTGAAGGTGCTCTATATGTCCGGATACACGGCTGACTCGATCGATCAGTTTGAGGTCGTAGGGACTGGTATTCAGTTTCTTCAGAAACCCTTCGCTCCCCTCGATCTAGTAAATCGGGTACGGGAACTCCTTGATAGTCGCCGGTGGGCTTCTGAGCGCTACGTTTATGAGATAAAGCCCCCCGGTTCATGATGGCGGTTGCCTGGAAGCCGTTCAGATTCCCTGCAACATGAAAAAGCCTGATCGGCACGCGCAATCGACCGTCTCTTCTTGCGGCCTCTGTCGGTTCTACTACGTTCACACCCTAAGCCGGAACAAACTTCAGCGCCACGCCGTTGATGCAGTACCGTAACCCCGTTGGCTTGGGACCATCCTTAAAGATATGTCCTTGATGTCCCTCGCAGCGGGCGCAATGGACTTCGGTTCGTGGGAAGATCAATTTGTAATCGGTCGTGGATTCGACCACTTTAGGGTCGATCGGTTGCCAAAAACTGGGCCAGCCTGTGCCGCTGTCGAACTTATGCTCCGACGAATAGGCAGGGAGGTCACAGCCTGCGCAATAGTAGATACCTGTTTTCTTGTTATCGTGCATGTTGTCGGTAAAGGGGCGCTCGGTACTTTCGTGCCGCAGGACCTTGTAGGCCTCCGGCGCGAGGAGCTTTCTCCACTCCTCGTCGGTCTTCACAACTTTGACAATCGTGCCGATTTCAATTTTTGGTGGCATAGGCGATCTCCCTCGGTTGCAGAGGTGGATGATGCTGGTCAGTCGAATTGTGCAGGCAATCCTTACATAGGGCGTGACGGAAGGGCAAGGTGAAGGTTCGGGGGGCGGAGACGGTTGCCCCACCCGCTCCGGCACCTCGGCGCGACCACACTAAGTTTCTTATCTGCTTGATGCCAAAACTCGTTCCGTTCCGTGCTTCGCCTGAACGAAACTTCGAACATCGGCATCGCCAGCCAGAAGCTGGTCGCATCTGATCAACAAGTGTGGTGCCCGCGCCTTCGTGCAAGTCGCAGATGGAGCAACCGTCTCCGCCGCACCTGGGAAAGTGGAAGAAGAGAGCCGGGCACCCCCTCGCAAGTCACAGGGAGGGCAATCGTCTCCGTGCTCGCCTGGAAAATGAGAGACCGCACGCGCCGCCACACGTGCCCTGGCGTATTAACCGAAGAGCCGTTCAAGAATTTCGTCGCGACTGAAAGTGACGTGTGTCGCGACATCAGTTAAGGATGGCGGACAGAGTTTCAATGCGGAGTGGGGTATGTTTCGGGATTGTCAGGTGATGTTCGCCATGCTCGCGCGTGGTGAGACGAAGGTGACTGCCGGTTTAGCGGGTGATGGAATAGCCAGCTTGCGGAGGGCCTGGGAGAGGTCGCTTTCCGAGAGATCGCGGGGAATCCTCATACAGCGATGACTTCCTCGCGGACATGGTGGAGCCGAACGACCTTGGGTGATTGTCCTTCATCGAAATGGCAGCGAACAGCGTCACGGATTTTTCCGTGAAGCTCTGCGAGGGTATCAGCTTCAGTGAAAATGGAAGCACCGAGCGCACGCGCAATGAACCCGCCCTCGGGCGCATCTTCCACCACAAAAATCAACTCACTCATACGCGTCCTTTCAAAGGCACCACGCACACGGTGTTGCTATGTTATTCCGGACGCGACGCAGTGTCCAGTGAGGACCAGCTGCGTACATTCTCTGAGCCGTGGACCTAACCCGCATTATTCACGAGACTTCTACTGCACCCGCCGATACGCCGCTGTGACAAGCCTGGCGGCGGGCGGGCTCGCCGCTCGGTCGGTCAACATACTGTTTCAAGTATACCTTCCTCCCTCGCGGCTCCGCGCGCCCGTCTCGCATAGCGTCTCGGCGGTTTCGTCACGAACTCTTGTGAATAATGCGGGTTAAGACAGGGAGTTGCAGATAGGCCTTGGCCTCGTCGAGAGAGGCAATGGCGAACGTTTGTGCCGTTCCACCCGCCTACGCAGGAAGCCACAGTTGTAAAGCTGTGGAGGAATGCGCAGCGGGTGTCCTCCGAAGCCTTGGCGAAGGAGGACACGCTTCCAGCCTTCGTAGCCTTGTTGGCGACTTCGGCGGAGTAGGCTCGGCGGGTTCCGCCGAAGACACAAAAGGGACCACCGCTGTAAGGCCGTGGGGCTCCACTGTCACCAAGACCCGTGATCTGAGGAAAGATGAACCACATCCAGTGACTGGACTTTCTCCCAGCTCGTAGCTCCTCAAGGACTGCGCCATAGACGTGGTCTTGCGCTTCAAGAAAGCGTTGCAGATTATACTCATCAGTCATGGACTGTGCCCGCGTATCTCGCGAGCTAGGGCGATCTCTGTTTGTTTGCGACGCTTCAGGAGTGACGCTTTTCAGACCGCCACACGCCACAAAATCGTTCCTTTGCTGACGCGATTCATTCGTCAGGCTGAGCAACGGGTATCCCCGGTTGTGGAATTGAATCGGTAGCGTCTAAGAATCGATACCAAACGAACGACGCTATCGGAGTCCGAAAATGCCTGCATGCGACGAAATCGATCGCTACAATTCCCACCATGCTGGCAGGTGACGAGGAAATAACGTCGTGACGTGATGACTCTAGTACAGCCTTCATCCTGCTGCGAAATTCGTCAGCAGTGTCCGGTAGATTGATCGGCGCTTCAGACTCTCCACAGTGGTAATGAGCAGGCCAGTAATACAGATGCTTGTAAAGGTCTTGGGTTGGGTGCCACAGTTGAAGACATACCTCAGGATACTCCGTCTTTGAGTGCTTGGCGATCAAACCATACAGATCGTCTCGTCTAAGTACCACTGACCATGCTGCCAACGTAGGCAGTAGCCAAGATGTTGTCATCAGACGAGTGCGAAGTTCTTCGTCGCCAAATACCGTTGTTTCAATGAGGTCATCGGTTGAATCGGTGGATATTGGAAAGTTGCGCTTGCACTTAAACGTGTAGTCTGCACGCTTCACCAACTCGGTGAGCCAATCCTGTGCCTGGGAGGTATAGCCAGCAGACACCAACAGGAGTAAACCAAGACTGATGTCAATTACATGCTCATCGAGCCTTGGAGAGCCCGAAACAGGATTGTTTCGGAGCAACGCGGCCAGAGCATCAGCTATCGCAACAGCATTTTCACAATATCCTTGTGTTGTCTCTTCATCAGCCGCGACCAATGCCTGGCATAGTCCGATTGAGGCAACCAATCCAATTTGTTCAAAGACGATCAAGGAATACTCGGCGTTCTCTCGGCAATATCCGGACAGCCCGTCCTGCACATAAAAGTGATCTTGCAGCTTTCCAAAATACCGGTGTGCAAATGCGTTATAGCCTTGCCACGACTCCATGAACTCCGTGTAGTAGCGTTCTTTGTCTTCTGACTGTTCAAGATGTATTCGATGCCAAGACCAAAGCATCGCCCGTTCTGTGGCCACCAGCGCTTGCTTCAGGTTGCCCTCATCCTCGGACCATCGTGAAAAGACTTGCGCAGCTAGATTAACGACGCGCAAAGCTTTTACCAAATCAGTAGGTTTTACGCTGGGCGTGGAAAGCTCCCCCCCATCCATCAACCCTAACTGTCGATGGAATAAACGGTGCAGGTCTCTCTGGTCATAATCGAGCTCTCCTGCCAATGCGAGAGACTTCCTAAGATATGAACGGTCCTCCGTGCTGAAAATATGTTCATTAAGCATGTATTGCTCAATAAGCGTGGCAATCTGATCTCCGCCCCAAAAGCTGAAGGCAGCGTGCGCCGAGTGCTCTACCGCGTAGCCGTCCCAGTTGATCTGCGTGTCTTGCTTTAAGTCACCTGTCGTGGCAAGAACGATTTTTTTCTAAGCGACTTATGTGCGGGCTCAATCAATGTTTTTAGGTAGACGTCGAAAACCTCGTTCAAACTCTGTCGAACGGACTGGGGGCCAGTATCCCAATCGGCGCGACCGATGTCCCCACGCTTGATGACCAATAGCAGTAGTTCTTGGACTCCGTCTTCCGGTGATGCACCTACTGCGGCCAAGTCAACCCCATACTGCCGAACCCCAGTTTGGGGCTTGGATACCGAGACGTAACCCATCGCAAGCAAGAGATCTGGAAGAAGGCGGTCGAACTCGTCACGCTCTTTGAGTGTGCGCAAGTACTGCGCGAGGATCAACTTCACGACTCCCCCCGGTCAACGTTGCGCAGCATCAGGCGATGTATCTCGCACCCAACCGTGTCGAGCGCGTTTCGTCGTGGCACTGAAACCGAATGAGAGAACGACTTCATGTGTGTCGGTTCAGTATACCTACCGTCGCGAAAACTAAAGACCCCAATTCCTGCTTTGATGGTGATCTCCGTTGCAAGCTGTCGAATGACGGAACCCTTTCGAGCTTCCTCGACTCCATCGGTCATCTGCTTTTCACGGGCCTTTTCGAACTGCCTCTGAAGCTTTGGTGGAGATCTTAACTCGGCAAGACGTGGAAGGGCATCAAGCGCGTTGATGCGACCGTTGATCGCTTCAATTATTTTTGAGTAAAAAGCTGTCCACTCAGTGTCCGTCGTTGCGCTTTTCGCTGATTCCAGTGCCTCAACTGTCGAAGACGGATAGTCTTGCCCCAACTCATCCACCAATAAGGAATATACGATGTCAAACGTTCGCTGTCGTGCGTCGTCCGTTTTAAGGAAAGACATTGTTAGCGATAATAGATGATTCTCCGATAAGATAAAGCCTGCCATGCGTCTGGCTAGGAACAGCAGATCTTTTCGCTCCAAAGTATCAAGTCGCGATTTGCTGAACTCCGGGTTTCTCAGCCCGTGCACCCACAAATGGGACAACAGACCAGTGGCAGCAGAAGCGAGTCGCTTATTATCCGAAAGAAACCAGTCAGTGATCACCTGCGAAAGTAGGTCAGGGCGATTGCTCAGCTTATGCGTCGTTCCATCAAACAACTCTGTTGCTGACTTATCCCGTGCCGCATCTTTTGCATGAATACTGACCCAATCGGTCAAACACGAGATGGCGAATTGCTGCTGGGCCTGGTCAGTAACCAACTGACCTAGAACATGGTCGAAGTTACTTATCGCCGCTCTTGAACTGGGCGGGAGCTTGCACAGCAAACGAAGCCAATCGTTGAATTTGGCCTTGCTCCTCATCTCTCGCATGTTCATGAGGAGTGTATTGGCAATGGCACTGAGCGCGTATTGGTCTCCAGCCTCTCCTAGCATAATTAACGACTCATCGAACGCATCCATTACAGGTGCGGCATGAGCAGCAGCCCGGATAGCGGTTTGTCGAACTCGGTCATCGGGACTCAACAAGCTAGCCAACAAGGTAGCTACCGCTAATTGCATTTGACCGACTGGGACTAGGGCCAATGCCAGCAGTCGCCCCAATGTCCATAAGGCAATGCTCTTGAGGATTACGTTTGGAGATTCCGCATCTTCAAGTGTGAGACTGACAGCGTCACCTGGTGAGGATTTTGCGAGCGCTAAGAGTGCGGTTGGATGTAAATTGGCTGTTGCCTCCGCAATGTCGCTTCTGAAGCGACCATGTATTGCGCGAGCAGTATTGGGCTGCTTCACAAAACACTTTTCTAGTTCGCTGAAGATTATGCCGGAGGCGATATCATTCTTCGTCCGTTCATATTGAGCGGCACAGAGCTTAAAGACTCCGTCCGCTGTTAGTTCATTGATATAGGGTAATGCGGCCTCTATGCATTGAAGGGCATCAAATACCCCCATTGATTCATTTTCGATTGCGTTTGCTGCGATGATGAAAATATCTTCGGTCTCGTGTACTAGGGCTAGCAGCCGACCTGCAGCACTATCAGGCTTGCCAATCTCGCAGCGCCAAAGGTCGTGCGCTGCATTGAGCCATAATCGCGTACCACCTGCGAACACCATTCGATTTTTTTCGAACTCATGGGATGCAACGCAACGGTTGCGCGCTTCAATTGAGGTGAAACAAAGAGTATTGCCATAAATGAGGTAGTCTTCTGTATCTCTTTCCAGGAAAGGCCCGCACTGTTCTGGTGGCAGATCACAACTCAATTCTTCTGGATGATTCATGTGAATGTTTAGCGCAAGCGAACCGATCAAACTAGTCAGGTCATCTTTCGAGGCAGACAATTTTGGCTCTTTATCATTCATCGACATGTCAATTGCTGTTGAATATTTTGGTGGGTTGCTCGATTATATGAAGACCTAGTGAGCACTGGATTTTTTGCTAGTACTTGTTAGGAAAGCACGGACAAATGTAGGCTTCCCGCAGCCACCAAGCTAAAGATTACGCTTATTGCAACGATAAATCACCAACAGCCCATTGGAATAATAGAAGAAATGGGATGGATGTGACTTAAGTGCACATTGCTGTGTAGCTACGAGTGGCCCGCAATCTGGCGGCGAGAGTGAGGGCTAGAAGATGAAGATATGGTTCGATAGAAATTGTGGTTAGGCCCCGGTTTTGAGCCGGGGCCTCATCGAGTTTACGAAGCGGTGGAGGTCGCTAGCGGTTCATCCCGTTCTGCTGGCGGGATCGTCGGTGCATCCTGATTGAAGGCTGCCGGGAGCACTTCTTCGATCCGCTCGACCAGGATGAATGTCAGTTCATCCCGCACTTCCTGCGGCACATCCTTCAGGTCCTTCTCGTTTGCCTTCGGCAGAATGATCCGCTTGATGCCGGCGCGATGGGCCGCCAGCACCTTTTCCTTGATCCCACCGACCGGCAGGACTAACCCGCTCAAGCTGATCTCGCCGGTCATGGCTGTATCGCTCCGGACGGCTTTGCCGACGTAAGACGATGCTAGCGCCGTCGCCATGGTGATGCCGGCTGACGGACCATCTTTCGGAATGGCTCCCGAGGGCACATGGATGTGGACACCATTGCGTTTGAAGCGCGAGATGTCCAGCCCCATGCTTTCGGAGTGCGACCAGAGATAGCTCCGGGCCGCACGCGCCGACTCCTGCATGACGTCTCCCAGCTGACCGGTGATCGTCAGATCATGACTGCCTGGGAGCAGCGTGGTTTCGATATAGAGAACATCCCCCCCACTTGGGGTCCAGGCGAGACCCGTAGCCACACCGGTTGGCAAGACCTTGCGTGCCTCTTCCGGCATAAAGCGCTCTGACCCGAGCCAGTCTGAAAGGACCGTCGGTTGAATGGACACAGGAGTCCGCTCCTGACCGTCAGGAAGTTCCGCAAAGGTCAGCGCGACCTTTCGAGTCAGGCGGCCGAGCATCTGTTCCAGCTGGCGAACGCCCGCTTCCCTTGTATAACGGCTGATAACCAGGTCCAAGACCTCATCTGAAAGCAGGGCTTGGCTGGCATCCAGACCTGCCTCCTTGAGTCGGCGTGGCCAGAGATAGCGGCGGGCGATCTCTGCCTTTTCTCGTTCGCTGTAACCTTGGAGCCGGATAATTTCCATCCGGTCGAGCAGCGGCTGGCTGATCGTATCGAGCGTGTTGGCGGTCGTAATGAAGAACACTTTTGACAGGTCGAATGGGAGATCGAGATAGTGGTCGCGGAATGTGTGGTTCTGCGCCGGATCCAGAATCTCCAGTAATGCCGCAGCCGGATCACCACGAAAGTCACGGCCCATCTTGTCGACCTCGTCTAACATCAAGACGGGGTTATTCACGTTGGCTCGACGCATGGCCTGAATGATCCGTCCAGGCAGGGCTCCCACATAGGTCCGGCGATGGCCCCGCAGCTCTGCTTCATCGTGTACGCCACCCAAGCTGAATCTCTCGAAAGTCCGTTCCATGGATCTGGCAATCGATTGGCCCAGGCTGGTCTTGCCTACGCCAGGAGGTCCGACCAGGCAGAGAATTGGCGCTTTGGCTGTGGGATTCAATTTCAACACTGCCAGATGCTCGACGATCCGTTCCTTCACTTCTTGAATGCCATAGTGATCTTCTTCCAGCACCTGACGAACCTTGCTCAACTCCAAACGATCTTTCGAGGCCTTCTTCCAGGGGAGCTCAAGCACTAGATCGAGATAGGTTCTGAGGACCTGATGGTCTGGGGAGGAGGGTGGCACCTTTGCCAATCGACTAAGTTCCCGTTCAACTTCCTTTCTCACATGGTCGGGCAGATCGGCTGCCTGAACCTTTTTCTTGAGGTCAGTGCTCTCGTTCTCTTCACTCTCGCCCTCGCCGAGTTCCTGCTGAATCGCCTTCAATTGTTCGCGGAGGATATATTCTCGTTGGGTTTTTCCGATCTTGGCTTGGGCGTCGCTGGTGATCTTGTCCCGCAGCTGGAGTATCTGAATTTCTTTCAAGAGGGATGCGTACAGCGATCGCAACAGCTCGATGGTGGAGGAATGTTCAAGCAGCTTTTGTTCCTCATGCACGGTGAGATTGAGGAGCGAGGCCAGGCGGTAAGCCAGGGCGACGGGGTCATCCTCGTTACTGAAGGCCGTTGTTGCTTCCTGGATTCCCGGAGCCTGAAACAATCGAGGCAGATCTGTGACCAACTCCTGGATCGCTCGGTGGAGCGCTTTGACTTCGGCGCCTTGGTCGGTTGGGGGATCGAGTCGTCGGGCCTCGACGAGAAGAAACGGTGTGGTCTTTTCGACCTTAAGCAAGGCGACTCTTTCGAGTCCTTGCACGACCGCATGGAGCGTGCCATCATCTGCCCGGCCAACCTGTTTGATCACAGCTTTCGTCCCGATCGTGTAGAGCTCTTCGAGCCCCGGCTCTTCCATCGTAGGATCGCGCTGTGCGACCACCAGAATCGTTTTGTCTTCCGTTTTCATCGCAGCTTCTACGGCAGCGATTGACCGTTCACGTCCTACCGTCAAGGGCATCATGATCCCAGGGAACAGCACCGTGCGTTTAAGCGGCAATCCCGGTAGCGTGAGGGCCATTGTCTCATTATTCATGAAGAAGCATCCTTCCGTTCGGTCGGCAGAACACTCAATACAAGTGTCGGATAAAAAGATAGTTTCTGTCAGGCATAAGTCAAGGGGAGGGATGAAAGAGTTGCGGCAATTGGCTGTGGTTGCAGGGTAGCCTAGTTACCGATCGATAAAGGTTCCACCCTGAGGGTAGAGGAAGAGCTTTCCGTTACCGGGACGAGTATCGGGTGGCATCGAAGAATCGGGATGTGGTGCATAGATGTCGTTGCCGTTGAGGTCGAAGAACCCGGCTACACTCTTCTCCGAAGAGTCTCCAAAGCCTGAATTGACCTGGTACTGGTCCTCTCCTCCCTCATCGATGAAGAGCCCCCAACCGGCATAGTCGGCTCGACCAAGACCGGTCGAGTGCTCGAAGGCATAAATATCTCTGCCTTGTCCTGCATCGATCATGAGGCTTACGCTGTTGTCCCATGCGACTCCACCGTTGTAATAGGGGCCGGAAGAGCCGTAGCAATCGTCTCCCTGTTGATCGATGAAGAGGCCGACACCGAAGTGGGCGGAAGCGCCATGCCCGTAGCGCGCGCCCTGATGCTCGTCGTCGCCATCGAAGTCCAATTTCATGCCGACAGGACGTCACCGGTGATGCCGGGGGGAATGGCAGAAGCCGACAGTGGTATTGTCCAGGTTGCAGCGGCTTGGTGAAGCCAATGTTCATTGGCAAGACGGGAGAGGATTTGGGCGGATGCAAGAAGACTGGCATAGTCGACCTGTTTCTCAAGCAGTTCGGCAAATCGGAGATCAGCTTTGACTTGTGCGCTCGCCTGGTTCGACAGGCTCGAAATTAGTGGAGTGAAGTGCTCTGCTATCGATCGTGCATGCAGAAATAAGAAGTGCCTCTCTGCTTCTGTCAGATTTGTCAGCGCTTTCTCGCGCTGCAGGGCTGCCTGTTTCAAGCTTTCAATCATAAAGGCGAGGAGGTGTTCATGTGTAGAGCTTGTCGGCAGCGGAACCGGCTGAGAGAAGGCGGAGGTGCGATCCATAACGGCTTCGAGCACATCGAGAAGGGCCGGAAGATTGATGGCCCCTCCTTTTGCCATGTCGGCCAATGCGAGTCCCTGGTGCTCTAATTCCGTCAGACCGTCCCAGGGCTGTTTGAGGGCCTTGACCGCGAGGCGATGTTTGAATTGTGCCGGGAACTTCTCGACCGTTTCATGCTCAGTACGCAGATCTCTGTGACGCAATCCGGTGAGTTGCTCAAAATCCTTTCGGACGATCGGCGCCAGCCGGTCGAGCGCCGATTGGCGAATATGGCTGTTGGGTGGGGGGAAGGAGTCAGTCGACGCGTAGAGGCCATATATCGCACTGCAACTTGGAAGCCATATGAGTAGCGGGGCGCTGAACAGAAGCAGCCGGAATCGGTTCATGGTCTGTGTTCACAGCCTATGGGGAGACGTTACCCTTTTTTGTCAGGTTTTGGGATCATCTTGCGCATCGACCCCGACACGATGTGGAACTCATACAACCGACACTCCAGAGGACCATTGAAAAGGGGAATGCGTTTCGATGGTGCAAGGCCGATGAGTTTTGGAATACGCAAATCGCCGGTAAAGATATAGGCTCGCCACCCGCTGAATCGTTGTTTCAACCAGTTGCCCAGTTGGGGATAGAATGCATCGAGCTCTTCGGGCCGGCCGAGCCGGACGCCGTAGGGAGGATTGATTAACAGCACGCCCCGCTCAGCTGGAGCTTCAAGGGCGAGTATGTCGCTCTGCTTCAGGCGAATATCTACCGAGACTCCCGCGCCCTGAAATGTCCGTTGCGCAATTTTGACTGCGGCTGGATCCTGGTCGGACGCATAGATGGCAGCCGGCACCTCTGCCAGTTGTTTCACCCGAGAAGCTTCGCGCAGATGGCCCCAGAGTTTGGGATCGTGAATAATCAAGTGCTCAAACGCAAATGCCCGGGACTGCCCGGGCGCGATTCTGCGCGCCATCAGCGCCGCTTCGAGGGGGATCGTTCCCCCTCCGCACATAGGGTCGAGCAGCACGTCGTTCGGCGTCCATCCAGCGAGGCGCAGCAAGCCCGCCGCCAGGTTTTCTCGCAACGGTGCCTCGACAGACACGACACGATGGCCTCGCTTGAAGAGTGGGTCGCCGGAGGTATCTAAATAGAACGTCACCGTTGACTCATCGAGAAACGCGTCAAGTCGGATGTTCGGGTGATGGGTGTCTATATTCGGTCTCTTATGGCGCACTGCCATAAACTTATCGCAGACCGCGTCTTTAATACGCAGCGTGATGAAGTCCAGGCTGGTGAGTGGACAACGGCGTGCGCTCACTTTCACCTTGATGGTCTGCAACGACGTGAACCAGTCCGGCCAGGGCAAGCTATAGGCTGCACGGTACACATCGTCTTCCGACAAATAGGGGGTTTGGCCGACTTCCCAGAGCACACGGCTGGCTATGTGGCTCTTGAGATTGACCCAATACATGCTGGACCAGGGAGCCAGGAAGGCGACTCCGCCTTCCGTCTTTGTGGTCATCGGCACGCCAAGGTCGTGGAGTTCCTGTTCGAGGACGCTCTCCAGCCCACTCGGGCAGGGTGCAAAGAACCGTAGTTTTGTGCTATCCATGCTCATGGCAGTGTCGTGCTTATATTACGGTATGAAGACGCGTCACGAGATACCTCTTTCCCATGAATTATTGTAGCGCCTGCGGTGCTCCAGTTACGAAGAAGGTTCCTGTCGGCGACAACTTGCCCCGGTTCGTCTGCGAGACCTGTCAGGCCATTCATTACCATAATCCAAAGATTGTCGCTGGCTGTATTCCGGAATGGGACGGCCACATTCTTCTCTGCCGGCGCGCCATCGAACCCAAGTCCGGTCTCTGGACCTTCCCTGCCGGCTTTATGGAGATCGGCGAGAGTACTGAGCAGGCGGCTGTTCGTGAGACTTTGGAGGAAGCGCAGGCTCAGGTGGAGCGTATCAGCCTCTTTGCGGTCCTCAGTCTCCCGCACATCGGCCAGGCCTATTTGGTATTCCGAGGGCCGATGGGTTCGCCGGATTTTGGGATAGGTGAGGAAAGCCTCGAAGTGCAGTTGTTCTCACTCTCTGCGATTCCCTGGGATCAGATTGCCTTTCCCGTAGTGAAGGATGCCCTGCGCCGCTATGTCGACGATGTGACCAGGGGCGAGTTCCAGGTGCATGTTGCCAGCTTGTCCGACCGACTTCCCTAACCCTCGGTAAGAGGCTGAAACAGGCCTCCAGCTTCGTTCTCGCATCGCTCAGACCCAAGGGTACGCCTCCGGGTCTTCGCTCGCTGCGGCCTTGCTGGGCGGCCTGTTTGAGCCTCTTGCAGGGCTGTTTTCCTTTTGTCAAAACACGCAGGCATGGTGGCGTTGTCGCGCTGAAATGGGTCTAAAACCTCCTAGATAGTGTCGTCACGAGATGTTCGCCCAAAGAGCGATGCACCGGATTTGGACGGCGGCGAGGAAAGAGGCCGCGTGTTTGCCGTATCTGGTGGCGATGCCGCGCCAGCGCTTGAGGTGCAGGAACGCGTGTTCAACCAGATGCCGCAGTTTGTACAGGTCTTCGTCGTAAGGCCTTTGGGTCGTGCGGTTTTTGCGCGGCGGAATCACCGCCGTCATACCCTGGCCTTTGGCCTGATCGACGATCGCATCGCTATCATACCCGTTGGCGGCAATCAGATGTTCCGTCGTGATCCCTTCAATCAAGCGGCCAGCCTGCGTGCAATCTGCCGTGGTACCTTGCGTGACAATAACTCTGAGCGGCATACCAACCGCATCCACGGCCAAATGTATTTTGGTATTGAGCCCCCTTTTGTGCGACTCATTTCCTGATTGCCGCCCTTCGCTCCCGCCGCATGCGGATGCACGGTGCACTGGCTGGCGTCGATCATCAGCCACTCATAGTCCGGCTCGTCGATCAGGGTCTCGAGCAGTGTTTCCCACATCCCTTTATCCCGCCAGCGGCAAAACCGCCGCTGCACATTCTTCCAATCGCCCAGATCCGGCGGCAAATCCCGCCACGGCGCACCGGTCCGCAACATCCAGAACACGGCGTTGATGAACAACCGGTTGTCCTTGGCGATCCCGCCCCAGACGCCCTCACGCCCCGGCAGGTGCGGCTCCAGTAATTCCCACGTTTTATCCGATAGATCATGTCGTCGGTGTGATGCTTTCATGTCGACCCCCTCGGTTGATATGATTCTACATCATCTTCTATCTCGTGACGACACTATCTAGAAAATCTCTCCAACAGTCAATTGAGTGTGGGAATCGTCAGAAGAGGCAGGCTGCGGCCCTCATCATTGTGGAGAAAACGAAACCCATTGGCCTCAGTATAGTCGACAGTCACCCGGTCCATCCGCGGCGCACTCTGCCGATCAACTGCAATGGTGAGGCCGTCAACCTCCTGAATGTAATCATCAGGCTGGGTGTTTGCTTCCAACGTGATACTGAAGCTTAACCGTGAATCGTCCACATCGCGGACAGAAATCCGGACGATCGGATCCTCAGGGTGATGGGTTTGAATCGCTCTCAGTTTTGTGATGGCGGCAAGGGTGACAGCGATCATACACGGGCCTCTGGGTGGCGAACGATGCCGTGAATATCGATCAGGTGATTGTCACGGTCGATTGAATAGAAAATCCTCCAGTCCTCGACCGCATATTTTGACAGGCCTGGCAGATCTGCTGCGATAGCCTCGTGGCGCAAGTTATCGACGTTGGAAGCAATCCATTTGGTCTTATCCAGGAGTCGCTGTGCCATGGTTGGCTCAAGTGTTCCAAGATCTTTGAGGATAGCTGGGCGATAGGCAAGACGATACCAGGCCATGTTGTCCTTACCAGCGGAGACCAAGTTGGTCTGCAATGTCCTCGCCGGACAGTCTCTCCGTACTCGCCAATGACTCTTTCAGACGGGCGTGCAAGCCACTGCCGAGCTGGAGCCTGAGGTCAGGGTCACCCAGCAGCTCACGCAGACGATCATCGACGATACCGCGCACAAGCTTGTTGAATTGATCTTGAGAGAGCTGAGAGAGGTCCATGGAGAGAAAGGATACGGAGGCGAGCGCCTCAAAAGCAACTGGTCTACTCACCCGCATAATTCATGAAGCTTCTGCAGCACGCGCGGATACGCGGCTATGACGGGCAGTCTCGCCGTTCAGCCTTTCGACATACTGCACGAGTATGCCTCATGACTTCACGCCTCCGAGTGCCCGTCTCGCTTCGCGTCTGCACGCGTTCGCAACGAACCTTCATGAATCATGCGGGCTAGAGCCCGGGTTTAATCTGAAGTTGTTGGATCAGCCGCTGGATCATGCGGTCCAGCCGGTCTTGATGCGGGGGGGCTAGCGTCAGAAATTCAAGGCCGATACCGGCAGATCCGGACCAGCGGATTGCGGCATTGTCGATGAGGATTGGTTTGGACTCTCCGGGGATATGTAGGTGGACGGCGAGTTGCATGCCGGTAAATGGACTGATGATGCTCTCCACGCAGCATCCCTTGGCAGAAAGGTCTCTGACTGATCCTGCATGGCGGAATCGATTTTGGTGTACCAAGGTGCAGGAGAGCGACACGGGAAATCTGAGATGCTTTCGGGTGACCATGGTTGTGCCGTAGAGATTTCTATGGAACGACGTTGGCTTGGGTTGCGAGAAACTGTCCCAGGCGGGTTCGTTCCTGCTCCAGCATCTCATGAAATTCTACGCCAAACTCGTGTTTAAGGATCCACTGCACTGTCGCGGCTTGAATGGTGATGGTGATCGGTTGTTCCGGTGTCTGGAGGTGGACTGTGAAGCGTGTGCCGGTCTTGACTGGAAGATCACTGACGACCTTACAGCCACCCATCCCGAGGTTGTAGACGATCCCGACCCCAGAGGGGTCCCCCGCAAATATCGCTGGAAATTCGACTTGATAGCGAACGTGCTGTCTCTGTTCCGTCACTGTAATGTCCTCAGAAGGTCCCTGTCTCAATCGTGCATCGGGGATGAGACGTTTTCGACTATGCGTTCGTCATAGGTAAGGCTATTCGGTGAACAGGCGGTTGTCAAAGAAAATGCGATCTTTGGAGATGGCAAGTTCCGATAGATTGGGGAGGACACAGATTGAGCCTCATGGATGGCGTTCGATGAGCCAACGATTGCGCAAATGATGCGATAAGCTAGGGTAGTTGAGCGATTGAAACAGACATGACAGAGGAGTGTTCGAACTTTTGACCGATCTTGACACATCGGCGGCAGCGCCTGTTCCATTTGAAAGCGGTTTGATTTTCACCGGTCACGCTTCTAGAATGCCGCCATTGGATTGATGTTGCATGCCCACCATCTCTGGCTCCCGAACAACTGCACAACGTAAGAAGAAGCGCTCGAAGAAGTCCTTCGTCCTCGAAGCCTCGCTGAAACGTCGTTTTCAAACCAGACTACTCAAGTGGTATGAGAAATATGGCCGTGATCTGCCTTGGCGGAAGACCTCTGATCCTTATCACATTCTGGTTTCTGAAGTGATGTTGCAGCAGACACAAGTCGATCGGGTGATCCCGAAGTACCACGAATTTCTGGACCGCTACCCAAGCTTTGAAGAATTGGCCGACGCTCCGGTCTCGGATGTGAAGAAGACATGGTACCCCCTTGGCTACAATATCAGGCCTGAGCGATTACATAGTATCGCGTGCGAGACTGTCGAGCGGTATGGAGGTCAGCTTCCAAGCGATGCGGAGGAATTGCTGTCGTTCAAGGGGATTGGACGATACACGGCCGGCGCGATCCGCTCATTTGCCTTCAACGAAGATGCGCCGATTCTGGATACAAATGTCATTCGTGTCCTTCACCGCATATTCATTGTGAAGGGCGATCCCAAGGCTCAAAAGCCGAGGCTCTGGCAACTGTCGGAAGCCCTCATTCCAAGCGGGAAGGGCTATGATTTCAATCAAGCGATTATGGACTTTGGGGCGACCTGCTGCACGGCAAGAAATCCCACTTGCGGGAAATGCCCGATGAAATCGTTTTGTAAGACGTATCCGTTCGATCCGAAGGGATGAAGGGTCACGGTACCGGATGAAGGTCGTTGAAGTCGCTGCCGGTCTTGTGTATCACGAGGGCCGTTACTTGATTTCCCGTCGGAATCCTGGTGTGCATTTGGCAGGTTTCTGGGAATTTCCAGGCGGGAAATGTGAGCCGGGTGAAACCATGGAAGAGTGTCTACGGCGGGAGCTGTTTGAAGAGCTGGGTATTCGTATCGACGTGCCGATACCATTTCAAATCATTCGGCATGAGTACGAGGAGAAAACCGTGGAGCTGCATTTCTTCCGTTGCCGAATCGAGACCGGAAACGCCACAGCTATCGACTGCGCGGAAATTCGTTGGGTCTGGCCACAGGAGTTGGGCGATTTTGAATTTCCTCCAGCGGACCGTCCTATCATTGAAGCCCTCCAACGACAGACTTTGGGTCAGGCTTTATGAAAGTTGTCCTGGATATTGAGACGATTCAAGCGCCGCGGGAAGAATGGGCGCGATTGGCGGGAAAACATCCGTCGAGCGGAGAGCCTGGGCCGGCAGGCGAGGGCTACGATTTGTTTACGGCGGGGGCGGCTGAAGCTCAACGACTTGCCGAAGATGAACAATATGCAAAGTCGGCTTTTGACGCGACGTATAGTCAGATCGTCTGTATCGGCCTTTTGGAGTTTTCCGATCAGCTTGAACCGCGTGGGGCGGTAGCCTGGTACGGCGGAAATGAACGGGAGTTGCTGCGGCAATTCTGGAGCCGTTTGGCTCAGAACCGCCCGTCGCTCTTCATCACCCATAACGGCCTGGGCTTCGACCTCCCGTTCATGAAGAAACGATCGATCGTTCACCAAGTCAAGCCGAGCCTGGAGATCAACCTCGCCAAGTTTCGTACAGAGCCGGTGTATGACACCATGGCAATCTGGAGCAATTGGGATACGCGTGGGTGGGTGAAACTCGACGTGCTGGCGCGAGCGCTGAATGTCGAAACGAAATCGGGCAGTGGCTCTCAGGTGGCTGAGATGTGGGGGAGGGGACAGGGGCAAGAGTTGGCTCGGTACTGCCTACAGGATACCTATGTGACCTATGCCTGTTATTGCCGGATGAATTTTCGACAGCCTCTGTCCAGTGAAGTGGTCTTGCTCCAGCCGGAGTTGCTGGCGGTCGATTGATGAAGGCTAGCGAAGCCGCGTCGCCTGCGCCGATTTCTTCTTCGGTGCCGGTTTACCGGCGACCTTCGTCAGCCTGAGCGCTTTGATTTCCTCATTGCGGTCCCGGAGTTCGCGCTTCATCCATTGTGACTCCTTGCGAAGCATAGCGATCTCGGAGTTCTTCTTGGCGAGCGCCTCTTTTGCCACCTTCAAGTCACTGAGTTTCTGGGCCAAGAACTCGTCTTGCGCGGCTTCCTGCCCCGTACTCGCAGAGGCCGCCTGAGCGTTTGCCGGGGTAGACGCCGCCATAGAGGCGATTGTAGTGCTTGGGGAAGCTTTTGCGATCGGCATGGCCTCGGGCATCGGCGCCCCGGCGAGCGCATGATAGTCGATGATCATCGTCATGGCGCCGGGCGCATCGCCGGCGATGTAGGCCGGAGCGGGTTCGGTGCGAGCCACCGACTCAGGCATAAACACCGTCTGTGCGGCGCCTTCTTCAATGGTCACGTAGATCAATCCCTTCTGCACATAAATACTGCCCGTGATGGGTTCAGAGCCTGACCCTGCCGATGAGGATATGTTAAACCCAACAAGCTGTGCGGGTTTTGCTTTGGATAAGCCTTGCGCGAGCAGGGGAGAAAGATATTCTGCATCCTCATCGCTGAAAATTCTCATCGGCTTGCTGCCACCAACAGGCATTCCCGAAGATTTGCCCATGTCGTCTTTGCGGTATAACCCTTTCACGATTTTTGTGATGGTCTGTTGATCGATGACAGCGGGATGGCTGGCGTCAAACGACCAATTGCCTACTTCTTCCAAGTAGACGGTGCCTTTCGTATTCTGACTGAGGGTTGTCTCTGTTCCACTCGCACAACCGCTGATGACAAGGGCGCATGCGGTGGCGAACCCGGCAAGGCTCTGGATCATCGGGCGATTCGTATTCACACGCGGGAAGCAGCTGTTCATCTCGACACTCCTTCGTTCAGGACAGGCGTATAAGTGGTTATCCGTGGCGAGGCGTCTTGTCGGTATGCCAGGGGGATTACCAGATTCCCAGGCCCATGAGCGCCATACTTAGTGCAATCCATCCAAAGATTCCCAACGCAATGAGGGTTTCTAGACTTATGGAGGGAGCGGCTTTTTCTTGTACGCGGGACTCTTGCTTCTCGATCATGACTGTCTCCAAGAGTGAAAGTGTTCAGGTACGTAGTTGCGATCCATTTGGATAGCAAGGACTATGCCTTTCGAGAGATGGAGCAACTCCGCGATGTACTAGAGCAAAATCTAGAAGAGGAGAGGAGTGATTAACCGCTAAGTGTGGATGGTATTAAGTAGGAAGTGGCTAGCCTATGTGCATGATAATGTTGTGATTAGTTGCAGGATTCACGGGGTTGTTTTTTGAACGTCGCGTGGAAATCACCTGGTCCGGGATGGATGATTATACGGATGGTGCCCTTACAGTATTTCTTGAGTGCTGTGAGCAAGAAGGGGAGATCACAAACAGAACTTGTGCACGGGTGTTCGTTTTGGAGCGTCTTCTCCCGAAATGTCCTTGGAGAAGTCGAATGGGCTCCCACGAGTCACGCCATCGGCGGACTTTCTGCATACAAGGTTGTGGAGGATGCATCGTAGATGGCAAGGGAAACCATGTCTCCCGGTCGAGAGGATATCGTACGCTTGTCCCAGATGACGGTGATGTTGCCGTCCGATTTCCCCATGCCTTGCGCGGAGGATCGTTTGGCGTCCCCTTCGACCAGGACAGGAACGGTCGTTTTCAGATATTCCCGGTTGCGCTCGTAGGAGATGTTTCGTTGGAGGTCGAAGAGTCGCGTGACTCGTTCGGTCTTCACGAGTTCGGACACATCGTCCGGAAACTTGCGTGCGGCGATGGTGTGCTTTCGCTCAGAGTATTTAAAGATAAACGCTGAGTGAAACCGTGTTTCCTCAACAAGCCGGTAGGTCTCGGCAAAATCCGCATCGCTCTCCCCACAGAACCCACCAATAATATCGGTGCTGAGCACGATGTCAGACCGCATGGCGCGGATACGCTCGACCAAGGCACGATACTCTTTGTTGGTGTAAGTTCGATTCATCAAGCCGAGGATGCGGTCGCTGCCGGATTGAAGCGGCAAATGAATCTGCTTACAGATATTGGGATGTGCCACCACGGCTTCGAGCAACGGGAGTGGAAAGTCTTTTGGATGAGGAGAGGTGAACCTCACACGTTGGATGCCTGGTACATCCGCCACGGCCGTGATCAATTGCGCAAAATCCCAGTCGCCGAACCGGTAGGAATTGACGTTCTGCCCCAGGAGTGTAATCTGCTTGAAGCCTTGCTCAGCGATCCGATGGGCCTCCTGAACAATCCCCTCTGGGTCGCGAGAACGTTCACGTCCTCGAGTGTAGGGCACCACACAGAAACTGCAGAAATTGTCACAGCCTCGCATGACGGCGATCCAGGCATTCACCCCGTCGGTTCGGTCAGGCGCCACATCGTGATAGGTTTCATATTCCGATAGGTCGACCGCGAGTCCCTTCTGATCCAGCCCCTCTTCTTGCGAGTGCATCGCATTGCGGATCAGCATCGGTAGCTGGCGATAGGCATCGGGGCCTGCGAGCACATCGACCAGCGGTTGAATATCCGTCAGTTCCTCTTTCAGGTTTTGTGCCATACAGCCGAGGACGCCCACGACCAACGGGCGCTGCTGCTTGAGTTTCTTCAGCTCAGATAAGTGTTTATAGACTTTATTGTGGGCATTCTCGCGAATTGCGCAGGTGTTCATCAGAATCACATCTGCGCGCTCACGCTCGTCGGTAAACACAAATCCATCCTGTTTCATGAGCGAGCGAACGAGTTCCGAGTCGTACTCGTTCATCTGACAGCCAAAGGTTTCAAGATGTACCTGCGCCGGTGTAGATCGAGTCGTCATAGAACAGGCACTCCTTGCATGGGCTGACGGTTCTCTGTCAGCTGACCCACTGCCCAACGATCCGACGCTCCGGTAATCCGAACCTCCGTCAGGTCGTTCGTGAGGTCGATGTTCGATGACACGCCCACTTTCAAGAAGTTCCCTGTCACACCTAAACGGACACCGTCCATGACTCCTGACTCAAAGAGAACGGGTACGGTAGAGCCGATATACTGCTCCGCAAAAGCCAGGCGTTTCAGGCGGGACAGTTCAGCGAGTACCTTTGCACGCTGCCGAGCGACTGCGATCGGGACCTGGTCTGGCAATTTCATCGCCGCTGTGCCGGGTCGTGGCGAATAGGTAAAGACATGGAAGTAGGAGAAGGGGAGCTCCCGCGCGATGCGCAGGGTGTGCTCAAATGCGTCGTCGGTTTCTCCGGGAAACCCTACCATCAGATCGGTCCCTAGCCCAAGTTGAGGAATCTTTGCGACCGCCCGCTGGATCAGACGGACATACTCGTCCGCGTTGTACGGGCGATTCATGGCCGACAAGGTGCGGTCGTCACCGCTCTGTAGGGGGATATGGAGATAGGGGCAGAGCTTCGATGAAGTTGCCATTTGATCGAGGAGGGCATCCGTTATCGTCGTCGGCTCGATAGATGAAATCCTGATTCGATCGAGTCCTTCAACCTCCTCCAATTCTGCGATCAACCCGACCAGATCGAGATCGCCCTGGCGATATTGCCCGACGTTGACACCAGTCAGCACAATTTCCTTGTAGCCTCCTGCTGCAAGTATCCTGGCTTCTTGAATCACATCATCCAGGACGCGACTCCGTTCATGCCCGCGCGCGAAGGGGATTAGACAGAAGCTGCACATCACGTTGCAGCCGTCCTGGATCTTTAGCAGTGCTCTGGTTGAGTCCGGTTCGCCATATTCCGGTAGGGAGAAATCTTCCCGGTCGATAGTTCGGGTATGAAGGACTTCCGGTGCCGGCTGTTTCTTTAGAGAATGGGGAGCTGGAAGAAATGAAGGTAAATCCCATTTGAATTGATTGCCGACGATAAGATCGATTCCTGGAATGGTGCGCAACTCGTGAGCGCCGGTTTGGGCGTAACAGCCGGTCACCGCCACAAAGGCATCGGGGGAATGTCTCAACGTCTTGCGGATAACGTATCGGCAGGTCCGTTCCGCCTCATCTGTGACAGAGCAGGTATTCACAACGAGCAAGTCAGTCGGCTCACCGAACTCGACGACGCGGTAACCATCACGTTGCAAGCGAGCTGCGAGCACCGCAGTTTCTGCTTGGTTCAGTCGGCAACCGAGTGTATGGAGAGAAGCACGTTTCATCATAGTCAGCCATTATAGGGAGATCCTCGCGACAGGAGCAAGGATCTCCCGCGAGAGCCTCACGTGTGATAGCTCAAACTCGGTCTGACATTCGGTGTCGGATTGGGTCGAATGGTTGATTCTAGGAAAGGCAAGAGTACTGTTCGCGATGGCCGCTATGCGACCAAGTGCGGAAGCTCGGCATCGAGGTCACACCGCTGTAAAACGGTCCTCAGCCTTGTCGCCTTAACAAGGTTGCGGTTCAGCGGCGGGCCGCGCAGCGGGCCGTCCCCTGCAAGCGCTTGTTAGGTGGGGCTCGGGATAGCGTCTCATCACAGCGTCTTCCCTTTGCGATCGCGCCTATCGAGAGTCGCCTGCGCGTCAATCGTGGTTACGTGCGTTGTGGCGACAGGCACCTCAAACCCAACGATCTCTGCGGCGGGGTACTTATGCTGCAGGTGCGCAAGCAAGGCAGCGTCCTCCCGACGGTCGATTGGGCCTTCGACAATTAGCCAGCCGCCCTTCGTCGAGGCTTCCAGGACGTCAAGAACGCAGCGCGGGGGAAGCGAGGCCCACATTGCACTTTTAGCGAACCTGCTGTACCTGGGTGAGAAGTGGTTCGGAAGTAGATTGATCCCCTCGTCCACTTCGATCATCACTCCGTCTAGCGACGCACAGCGGTAGAAGTCGCCGAGTCCAGCATATGCGCACTTGCGCAGCGTCCCCGACGCGGTGCGCACACATCGGGTACCCAGCAGGGTCGATGTGATCTGTTCGAAGACACCATGGACAAATGGTCCGAGGTCAGCGCGATACCAGAGGAGGCGATAGTCGTCAGCGCCGGCAAGAGCCTCAAGCTGTACAACCGCGCCCGTAATCTCGGCTGACAGGGTGTTGTGCTTCTCAAGCGTCGTTTCAATCGTCTGTTGGTCACCCGGTCGCACCGACTCCATGGCCATACGGAGCGACGCATCGAGGCGCCTCGACTTCACTTCTACGAACAGACGCTCGCCGTCCCTCTGAGCGAGCAGGTCCGGCCTCTTGTCAGTTGACACGGTCAGCTGCTCGACTACGAACCCGAGTCGCTGCAGCATGTCACGAACGTGCTCTTGGTCGTGATCGCGCATTTCCTCTACCTAACAATGTTTAGGCTGATCCGCATAAGAACCGGATCTGCCAATTTATAGCCGTATAACACGCCATCGATTGTCCTGAACTATAAGGCTTCATTATCGTCAGTTCAATGAGTTGCACGCATTAAACCATGTATCATGGTCACTTACGCGGATCGGTGTAAGTCCGCCTTGAGAAGGTTCACATCCCTAGCCCACTACAAACGCCCGCCATCCTCCCTGGGACGTTCCGACGCCTTGCTATTTCTGGCGCGGAATTGTTGCGCCGCTACCGGGCCGGGCTGTTGAAGGACCACGGCCATGTCGCGGATTTGCTTGCGCTCACGGGCCTCCTCGCGAGGACAAACCGCTGTTTGCCGTCGCCTGACCTCCGCATTCCAACGAACGGAGAACCTCCCTACCGCAAAACACAGGCGTTGAACGGCGGCTTTTCAATTCGGCGATCGACCGGTTTAGGTCGGGACTTGCCGGTCGCTTCCAATGCCATCTGTCCGATCAAGTCTAAATTTTTACACTTCACGTCGCGTACTATCCTGGGTTGAAGGCCTTGGAAGACCATGGTACAGTTCGTCGGCCTGCCCACCCCATAGATGAGATACTCTTGTGACACCGTCGCAGTTGGGGGCTTCCATTTTTCTGGTCTCTCTTCTCCTCCTCCTCCCTGTGTCCGGTGGATGGACGAAGGAGGTTCTTCCTCTTGAACCTGATCTCGCGACGAGAATCGATGAGCTCTACGATCACGAGGCACGGTTGTTCTTAATGTTGTATTCACTCAAAGGTAATGGCCAAGTCGATTACGTGACGGGCCGTGTAGTCGAGGACTACTCACGAAGCAGCTACGGCAATCCTGTCTATCGAACGGAGGACTATCCCTTGTTTTACTGGTGGAACCACACCATGTATAACGATCCGGAACAGGATGGTGTGAACGGCAACGAACGGGTCTACCAAGAACACATCGAGTTCGATATTTTGCGCTATAAACCCTGTACCTTTAATGGACAACCCTGCTGAGACGCGATGCGCCTGCGCGGGGTGGTTTTGAAGCCTCTTAGACCTGTCCCTCCTTCCCTTCTCGATCGATTAGATTTCGAGAATGTCTGAGCCACCCCTCTATTCCGATGATATGCTGCTCCCTCATGTGGACTAATACGGCTCGATGAAAACAGGCTCGATCATTCAGATCCTTGGGAACCGGCGGATCGCCATCATGTTGCCCCTGGGGTTTGCATCAGGGCTGCCGCTGGCGCTGACATCCGGGACATTACAGGCCTGGCTGACAGTTGCAGGGCTCGACCTGAAGACTATCGGCATCTTTACGCTTGTCGGTCTCCCATACACATTGAAATTCTTGTGGGCCCCATTGATGGATCGCCTGGTCCCTCCCTGGCTGGGGCGGCGGCGAGGATGGATGCTGGTGACGCAGATGAGCGTCGCGCTCGGTTTGGCGGCCATGGCTGTGACCGGGCCGGGCCAGCGCCCTGAAATACTTGGGATACTAGCCCTCGTGGTGGCGTTCCTCTCTGCCTCACTAGACATCGTATTCGATGCCTATCGGACCGATGTGCTTTTACGCCCTGAACGGGGATTCGGCGTAGCGGTGTGGGTGAACGGCTATCGATGTGCGCTGTTGATTGCGAGTGCCGGTGCTCTCCTGTTGGCCGATTATATTGGTTGGCAAAACACCTATTTGCTGCTCGCTGCGCTCATGGCAGCAGGGGTTGTCACCATCCTTGTCAGTCCTGAACCGTCGGAGCCAGGTGCGGCTCCGGCGAGTCTGGCTGAAGCGATTGGAGGACCGCTGAAAGAGTTTTTTACACGCCCAGGGGTGATCGGGCTTCTTGCCTTGATTGTCCTGTATAAGGTCGGAGATGCGGTTGCGGCGTCGCTTCAAACGGCGTTTCTTATTGGAGGGATGGGTTTCTCTGTCAGCGAAGTCGGGTATGTGAAGGGCCTCGGGATCGGAGCCACACTTATTGGCGCATTGGCCGGAGGTGTCGCCATGGCCAAGCTCGGAATGGTTCGATCACTCCTGCTTTTCGGTCTGCTCCAAGCGGTATCGAACTTGGGATTTATGTGGCTTGCCTGGATGGGTAAGAGCTACATGGCACTCATGGCATCGATTCTTGTCGAGAATGTGACGGGCGGTATGGGAACCGTCGCATTTGTCGCACTCATTATGTCGCTGTGCGACCATCGCTATACTGCCACTCAGTTCGCATTACTCTCTTCACTGGAAGCGCTCGGGCGAGTCTTCTCGGGTCGTCCGTCGGCGGAGTTGGTCGAAATGGTCGGCTGGGCGCAGTTTTTCTTCTGGTCGTTTCTGGTCGCGTTACCAGGGATCTGGTTGGTATGGGTGCTTCGAACACAGTTGCATCGAGAGGTGGGTCGCGACACGCAAGGCGTAGCCGGTTCAGCCGACCTTTGACGGCTGGGAGCCTGTCCGACATGGCTGTCCGTGACGAGGCGAAGGAGATGTGGCGAGATGCAAGGCCGCAGACCCGGAAAAACCGGAGGCGTATTCACTGGAATACGTTGAGGATTTTTTCGGGTCGAGAACGACGCTGATGGCCGCGGATCGTTCGCCGCAGTAGAACGGTCCATGTCGGACAGGCTCCTAGATGCGTCGCTGGAGGAACAAGACGAACAGCATTAATGTTGGAAGGGGAGCTAGGATGAAGGGGACAAGCCACAGCCAGAAATTTTTCCCGCGCATGCGGGCTTGATCGATCATCCAAACAAATACCCACACAATCAAGCCGATATAGTTGAGTGTCATCCAGCCGGTTGTATAGTCTGTGAGGTCGCTCGTGTTGTCCAGTGCGGTCTTAAAGAGATAGATCCCGAACATGACCACAAAAAGCCCTAATAAGGCCCCGACAAGGCGTTTGCTCCAGACAAACATGGTAATCCTCCAGGTACAAGCAACGGGAGCAGCATGGTGGCTGCCACACACTTCACGTCCGTAGGCTAGTCATCCGGTTGTTGTTTGTCAAAGGGGAGCTGCGCGTTTCCGTTTCCAGTGAATCCATAGAGCCATCAGTTCAGCGTAAGTAAGGTCCTGTATGAGCCTTCTACGTTTAAGCCTCATTGTGGCAGTATTAGCTGTCAGTGTCGCGCTTGCAATGACGAATCCCACTACGGACCAATATCTGGGTTTCGTACAAGCCGAGCTCACCAAGGCCATGGATCGAATGGATCAATCCACGCCCCAACGGGAAGGAACAGTGGTCAGAAATATCTTTCGCAGGCATAGTCAGGAGTTGCTCGATAGCATGGTACGGCCTCACACCACACGACAGAATTGGGGTATTCTCAGCCGGTTTGAAACTACGGTGCTGGGCACTCGAGTGGTGGTGATCGGTATCGGTAACCAGTTCATTCCCGTTGAAGGGGTGGATGAGGCCGTTCTGACCCTTGGTCGCCGTGTATTTTAGTTTTTTGTACGGTCCGTGATTGATAAATAGGGGCCTATTTGGGTCGCATTTCTGTGAATAAGTCGGTCGTAATTCTCCAAAGTCGGTGTTTTCTCACCACTTGTTGTTATCCACAGAAACTCCTCCGTTTCCCCAGAAGTACCACTATATTTAGTGTTGACAATTTTTAGTGATCGCTATATATAGATATTCCGTTCTCAAATTTAAATAATACCCACCAAAAGTAGGGGGTCTAAAACACTTAGGATATCGACGGAAAGTAAAGATACAGACAGGCTATTTCAATTTGGAATCGAAAGCAGTTCCATCCTATACGCAGACTGGGGGGAAACCGTGAGAATAGAACGCCGGTTTACACATCGCGGACGCAGTCCTTATGAAGACCTACCGTTCGTGAAACGTTCGTCGGAAATTCGTAATCCCGACGGATCGACCGTGTTTAAATTGGAAAATATCGACATTCCCGAACCCTGGTCTCAGCTCGCGATCGATATTCTCGCCCAGAAGTATTTCCGGAAAGCTGGAGTGCCGCAGCGAGATGAGCAGGGGAACCCGATCATCGGGCCGGACGGCAAGCCGCAGTTGGGAGGGGAGCGAGACTCCCGACAGGTGTTCGAGCGGCTGGCCGGTTGTTGGACTTCTTGGGGGAAGGACTTCGGCTATTTTAAAACGCCGGAAGATTCCGATGCGTTCCATGATGAGCTCTGTTACATGCTTGCGCATCAGATGGCCGCGCCCAATTCTCCCCAGTGGTTTAACACAGGGCTTCATTATGCGTACGGGCTTTCAGGGCCTGCCCAAGGGCATTTTTACGTCGATCCTAAGACCCGTGAAGTCGTCAAAGCCAGCAATGCGTTCGAGCATCCGCAACCGCACGCCTGCTTTATCCAATCCGTCGACGACGACCTGGTCAGCGAAGGCGGCATCATGGATCTGTGGGTGCGAGAGGCGCGTCTGTTTAAGTACGGGTCAGGGACCGGCACCAACTTTTCCAAGCTTCGCGGCGATGCCGAGCCGTTGTCTGGTGGTGGTCGTTCATCTGGATTGATGTCGTTCCTTCGCATCGGCGACCGAGCGGCTGGCGCCATCAAGTCCGGTGGGACGACCAGACGAGCTGCCAAAATGGTCTGTCTCGATTTGGATCATCCAGACATTGAGGAGTTTATCAATTGGAAAGTGGTGGAAGAACAAAAAGTCGCCGCCATGGTGACCGGTTCAAAAGTCTGCGCACAGCGCCTCAACGCTGTTCTCAAGGCCTGTCACGTTGTTGACGGAGCCGGTCAGATGAAAATCGAGGTCGATTTCAAGCAGAATCCGATCCTCAGGGAGGCTATGGGAGCCGCCAGGCGGGATGCGGTTCCGGAGGCCTACATCCAGCGGATGTTCTCCTATGCACAGCAAGGGTTCACGCATTTTGTGTTTCACGAATACGACACGAATTGGGACGGCAAGGCCTATCAAACGGTGTCCGGTCAGAACTCAAACAACAGCGTGCGCATTCCCAATGATTTCTTTGCGGTGCTGGAGGCGGACGGTGATTGGCAACTTAAGCGACGGATCGACGGTAAAGTCTCCAAGACCATCAAGGCGCGAGATCTCTGGGATCAGATCGCGTGGGCGGCTTGGATTTGTGCGGATCCTGGCACGCAATACGACACCACCATCAACGAATGGCATACCTGTCCGGAGGACGGCCGCATCAATGCCTCCAATCCTTGCTCCGAATACATGTTCCTCGATGATACGGCCTGCAATTTAGCGTCGCTCAACCTTGCCCGGTTCTTTTTGACCGATGGCCAATTCGAGTTGGAGAGTTTCCGCCATGCTGTACGCCTCTGGACGGTCGTACTGGAAATCAGCGTACTGATGGCGTCGTTTCCCAGCCGTTCTATTGCCGAGAAGAGTTTTGAGTTCCGAACGCTGGGGCTGGGCTATGCCAACTTAGGCACGGTGCTGATGCGGCAAGGCATTCCCTATGACTCTCCCAAAGCGCTGGCCATCTGCGGTGCGCTGACCTCCATTATGACCGGCGAGTCCTATAGCACCTCAGCGGAAATGGCCGCAGAGCTATCTCCTTTCCCTGGCTATGCCAAAAATCGCGACGCGATGTTGCGTGTCATTCGTAATCACCGGCGAGCCTCGTACAATGCTGCTCCGGAAGAATATGAAGGTTTGACGATGACGCCGATAGGAATCCAGCCGGAGCACTGTCCTCCCGAGTTATTCGTGGCGGCGCGTCGTGCGTGGGACCGTGCGCTTGAATTGGGGACGGCCTACGGGTACCGCAATGCACAGGTCACGGTGATTGCTCCTACGGGCACGATCGGACTTGTGATGGATTGCGATACCACGGGCATCGAACCGGATTTTGCGCTGGTCAAATTTAAAAAGCTGGCCGGTGGAGGCTATTTCAAGATCATCAATCAAAGCATACCCGCTGCACTCACCACCTTGGGGTATACCGAGCCTCAGATTCAGGACATCGTCAACTACTGCGTTGGCCGGCACACCTTACAGACCGCACCATTTATTAACCATGAAACCCTGCGGCGGAATGGGTTTGATGACGCGGCACTTGCGCGAATGGAAGGCGGCTTGGCTCAGGCCTTCGAGATTCAATTTACGTTCAATAAATATGCGTTGGGTGAGAGTTTTTGCCGTGAAAAGTTGGGATTGACCGATGCGCAATTGAATGAGTCCAACTTTAACATGCTGAAGGCGTTGGGATTCACACAAGAAGAAGTCGCTGCCGCGAATGATTATTGCTGTGGGACCATGACGGTAGAGGGGGCTCCACATCTTAAGGCCGAGCACCTTCCGATCTTCGATTGTGCAAATCGTTGTGGCCGGATTGGCCAGCGATTTATCGCCGTCAACGCACACATCCGCATGATGGCGGCGGCGCAACCATTTATCAGCGGTGCCATCAGTAAAACGATTAACATGCCGGCCGATGCGACCCTTGAAGACGTCAAATCATCCTATCTCTTTGCTTGGAAGAGCATGGTGAAAGCCGTGGCTCTGTATCGAGACGGCTCGAAGTTGAGCCAGCCGTTATCAGCCTCGACGGATAGCGGTAAGACCCTCGAGGCCTCGTCTGACATCATGTCGATTGCAGAAAAAGTTACAGAGCGGGTGTTGGTGCGATACTTAGCAAAGCGCCGACCGCTCCCAGCCAGGCGTAATGGATACACGCAGAAAGCCGTCGTTGGTGGTCACAAACTGTATTTACGTACAGGTGAGTATGAGGACGGGACGTGCGGAGAAATTTTCCTCGATATGCACAAGGAAGGTGCGGCATTTCGCAGCCTCATGAACTGTTTTGCCATTGCGATTTCACTTGGCCTCCAACATGGCGTCCCGCTTGAGGAGTTTGTCGAAGCCTTTGTGTTTACCCGCTTTGAACCGAACGGGCCGGTTAAACTGAACGACCGTATCAAGATGTCCACATCGATCATCGATTATATCTTCCGAGAGCTTGCGGTCACCTATCTCGACCGGTATGACTTGGCGCAGGTGAAGGAAGAGGATCTTCGAATGGACTCTGTCAAGAAGGATGAGCAAGATCCTGAGTGTGTGGAAGAGGAAGCCACTCCTGAAACGTTGGCGTCGACATCGATCAGTACGGAAATATTTCCTGCACGACGAGGTGCGATCCCGCGTCATAAAGGGAATGGCCATGGCAACGGAAATGGGAACGTCTCGCACACCGTCGAATTGAAGCGTGAAACGCTCACGTTAACGGCTGTTCAAGTGGCGCGCCAGAAGGGCTACGAGGGGGATCCCTGTTCTCAATGTAAGCAGTTTACCATGGTGCGGAACGGGACCTGCCTCAAGTGTGAAACTTGCGGCGAGACGAGCGGCTGTTCGTAAAGGGAAGAACTCAAATTGTACGGTCATAGTCGGTGAGCTGATATTGGGTCAATCATTTGAATGCTTCCTAGGGAGTAGCCTCCATGCCTACAACCACACAACTAGTCATTAGCGGAACAAGCAAACCTGGCGTTTTAGCGCGAGTGGCTCAGATCCTCGGAGAGGCGAAGGTCAACATCAAGGCCTTTTCTGCTCCGGAAGTCGCCGGAACGGGGAAGCTAAGACTGCTGGTTGCGGATCTGGAAGGGGCTCGTGCGGCGCTGAAAGCAGCAAAGGTCAAGCATACAGAGGAAACTGCCTTGCTGTTGAGCCTCGAAAATAAACCGGGTGCGTTGAAAGAAGTGGCGGATCTGTTGACGAAGGCACGCATCAATATTAAATGCGGCTACTGCACCCCGTCTCGAGAGGGGAAACGTGCGATTGTCGTGCTGACTGTCTCGCACACAGCGAAAGCACTCACAATCCTGCAGGATCAATCGCTCGACGAGTTTTAGTCGGATCCTGAAAAAATCTGTCCGCAGATGTATGCCATTAAGAATCGTGTCTGCCGATATAGTTCTCTCGCAGCCTGCTAGGCATGTCACGTAGTCCTCACGTCTGTTGGTCCCATGGTCTGGTCCTTCTTTTTGCCTCTCTCGCGGTCGTGATGCTGGCCGCTTGCAGCGGCGCACCCAAACCTGTCTACTTCCCAGGCTATCCTATCGGGTTTGTCGAGCGCGGGGTTGCATCATGGTATGGCCCTGGGTTCCATGGAAACAAGACGGCGAATGGTGAACGGTACGATATGCACCAGTTGACGGCTGCTCATCGGACCTTGCCCCTTGGTTCGATTGCAGTGGTTCGATCAATGAGTACTGGTCGGCAGGTCACGGTTCGTGTTAACGATCGTGGTCCATTCGCGAGAGGGCGGGTGCTCGATCTTTCGCTCGCCGGGGCTCACGCGCTGGGGATGATTGGAGCTGGAACCGATGAGATAGAATTACGTGTCGTTGGGTATCAAGGACGGGCTGCTGATATGGGGGTCTTGCGAGTGCAAGTGGGGTCATTTTCTGATCAGCAGAATGCCGCAAACCTCCTAGAACGTGTGAAACAGTTCTATCCCGGGGGAAGAATTCAGGTTGTCGATCTGCCAGAAGGAAAGCGGTATCGAGTACAGATTGGTCAGTTTTCAAGAGAGGCCCAAGCAGAGGACGCCGTCTCCCACCTCGAATCTTCCCTTGGGCTCCAAGCCTTTATATTTCGAGACGATGGATAATGAACGAAGATAGTCTTACCCATCCTGCCCTCCAAATTCTTTCGTGTTTCCGCGAATATGCAATGCAACTAGCTGATATTGTAGTGCGTTTTCAGCATAAACTTGCTCGCTACTCCATCCCTATGGTAGATGTATAGTCCAATGGATACAGGTCCAATAGACCCCTATCACGTTACTCTGTTCCCCCAAATCTCACAATGCCGGATCAAGGCAAGAGGGGCCAGCCCCTGGCCACCCTCATATTCCAGGCTGGCCGATATAGTCAGATGTCTCTAATGCATTGCAATCTATGGATATTCTAATCCTCTTGGGTCTTATCGTTCTTTCGGCTGTGATATCCACGGCCGAAATCGGTTTCTTTGCGGTGAACTCAACAAAGCTGAAGGCGCTTGCACAAGCTGGGAATACTCGAGCGAAGTTGGCGCTCCATCTCCGTAGCGACCCTCAAAAACTCCTTTCGACTATTTTGGTCGGTGATCGTCTGGTCGGCGTGGCGACACCGATGTACGCCACCTTTCTGACCCTGAGTATCTATGGCGGTCAAACTATTTTTGACGAGGCGCTTGCCGTCATGGTCGGTCTGCTGACGTTTGTTCTCTTAGTAGCCGTCGATGTGATTCCTAAAACGCTCGCCGCCAAGTTTGCGGTTCCGGTCACCCTGAACATGGCCTACCCTGTCTACGCTGTGCAGCTGCTTCTCAAGCCCTTGTTATTTTTGATCGTGCCGATGATCTACAAACTGACAGGAGGGAAAGGTCTGACGCTTCCCCTCGTCACTGAGGAAGAGTTGAAGATCATGCTGGATGAAGGAGGGAAGACTGGGACCATTGAGTTTGAGAAGGTGAAAATGATCAAGAACGTCTTCCAGCTCAAAGACATCACAGCTGAGGACGCCATGACGCCTCGTCTGTACGTGTTTTCGTTGGATGGGAATCTGTGCCTGAAGGAGGCTCAGGAACTTCTCTACAACTCGAAATACTCGCGGATTCCTGTGTATGACGGGACGCTTGATAACATTACAGGCATTCTCTACAAGACAAGGGCGTTGACTGAACTTGCGAAGGGGCAGAATGAGGGGAAGCTCAAAGACATCGCCTATCCTCCGCTGTTCGTTCCTGCCGGCAAGACGGCGGACGACCTGATGAAGCAGTTTCAACAGGAGAAACGGCATATGGCCGTTGTCGTCAACGAATTCGGTGGCGTGATGGGGATCGTCACTCTTGAAGATCTTCTCGAGGAGGTAGTCGGGGAGATCATGGATGAAACCGATATTACGGAAGAACTGATCAAGCGGCTAGGGAAAAACCACATCCTTGTCCATGGTAGAACCGAAGTACGCAAGGTCAACGATTTCCTGAAAGTCGACCTTGGCGATGAAGCGGTGACGATCGGCGGCCTCATTCAACAGGAGCTTGGTCGAATTCCCAAAGTTGGAGAAGAGGTGCGGATTGCCAACTGCCGAATCCTTATTCATGAAGCCGAGCCACGGTCTGTCCGCAGTGTCCAAATCTTCCGTGAAGAAAAATCACCGGTTCCCGTCGAAGTTCCGAACCTCGACCTCGTCAGTTAACCCGCATGATTCATGACGGTTCTGCTGCACGCGCGGATACGCGGCTGCGACAGGCAGTCTCGCCGTTCAGCCCTTCGACATACTGCACGAGTATGCCTCAGGGCTTCACGCCTCCGAGTGCCCATCTCGCTTCGCGTCTGCACGCTTTCGTCCCTCGGCTGGGCTCGGGACCCTGAGCCTGCCCTTCGACTGTGCTCAGGGCCGTGAGCGTGTCGAATGGTCGAAGGGCGACGAACCTTCATGAATCATGCGGGTTAAGTCCTTTCTCATCTGCTCCAATCAGGGACGCGAATTCCTGTTCAGTCAGGATCGTCACCCCTAACGTACGAGCTTGCTCCAGTTTCGAGCCCGGATCTCGCCCTGCAACCACATAGGATGTCTTTTTGCTGACGCTCGAGGACACGCGCCCTCCCATTGTCTCCACCGCCTGCTGTGCGTCGTCTCGCGTGAAGTGATCGAGCCCCCCTGTGAATACGAACGTCTTCCCTGCAAGTGGAGATTTTTTCAGGCCACCAGCGGCAAGGCCCGGGGCAACTCGTACGCCTGACTTTTGGAGCTGTATGATGGCTTCCCGGTTGCGCGGCTCAGACCAATAAACCGCCAGGCATTCTGAAATCTCAGGACCGATCTCCCGAATGTGCTGAAACCGTTCACGATCCGTCGACATAATTTCTTCGATAGCGCTGAATTCACGAGCCAGGATTTTGGCGATGTGTTGTCCAACTTGCCGAATCCCCAGTCCCATCAGAAACCGATCCAGGGGAGGGGTTTTACTGGCTGCGATCGATTCCAAGAGGAGAGTGGCAGATCGATCGGCAAATCCATCAAGAGTGACGAGATCGTCTTTAGTCAGGCGGTAGAGGTCGCCGACTGATCGTACCAGTTCTTGATCGACCAACTGCGCCACGGTCTTTTTCCCTAGGCCGTCGATGTTCAGGGCGTGTTTGGACGCAAAATGTTCGATAGCTCTCTTTAATTGAGCGCCACAGATCAACTGACCGGTACAATAGAAATACGCGCCTTCACGACCAACGGTCGATCCACAAACTGGGCAGTGGTCCGGCATGCGAAAAGGAGAGGTGCGTTGCTCACCGGAGATGGGAACCCGTTCGGTAATCGCGGGAATCACATCGCCGGCTCGTTCCACTTTGACGGTATCGCCTATCCGAATGTCTTTGCGTGCCACTTCATCGGCATTGTGCAGGGTCGCCCGGCTGATGGTGACGCCACCGACTTCCACCGGCTTCAAGAGCGCGACTGGGGTGAGGGTTCCGGTTCTTCCTACAGAGATGACGATATCCTGCACAACGGTGATTTCCTTGCGTGGCGTAAATTTGTAGGCGATGGCCCATCGTGGACTGCGAGACTTCATGCCAAGGCGGCTCTGCCAGTCTCGGCGGTTCACCTTTACCACCACACCATCGATCTCATAGGGCAGCTGGTCGCGCATCGATTCCGTTTCACGGTGAAACGGAATCACGTCATCGATTGACGCACAGAGGCGCCGATGCATCGGTACAGGGAGACCCCACTGAGCCAACGTCTCCAACTCATCCCAATGTGTCGGTGGCATGGAGCCGGACATGCCCATGATTTCATAACATGTCACGACCAACGGGCGGGTTGCAGTAATCGTAGAATCCAGCTGACGGAGCGAGCCGGAGGCTGCATTGCGCGGATTGGCAAACGCTTCATCACCCCGTTCTATCATGCGCCGATTGAAGGCTTGAAAGTCGTCGAGGCGCATATAGACTTCGCCCCGCACAACGAGATGGTCAGGGATCCTGGAGTCCACCTGCAACTGCAGCGGGAGAGAACGGATCGTGCGAAGATTGACGGTGACATCTTCTCCAGTCGTTCCATCGCCTCTTGTCGCACCACGAGTAAAGATCCCATGATCGTACACCAGTTCGATCGAGAGCCCATCGAATTTTGGTTCGACGCTGTACTCGACGGACATGATTTCCAGTTCGCGTTTCATCCGTTGATCGAATGTCAGAACTTCACTCTGTTCGACAATGGAGTCCAAACTGAGCATCGGCTGTTCGTGGGGAACCTTGGCTAATTCATGAAGAGGAGGGGCGCCGACGCGTTGAGACGGAGAATCTGGGGTTACCAATTCAGGGTGAGCCTGTTCGAGTTCGATCAGTTCTCGAAAAAGGCGATCGTACTGAGAGTCGGAAATATCTGGGCGATCCTTAACGTAGTACAGGTAGTCGTGGTGCCGGATTTGATCCCTGAGGGCAAGCAGTCTGGATAGGATTTCGGCGTGGGCCATAGGACTGGATGGTGACGAACTGAGGAAGCGACGATCCAGACCGTACCATAGGGCCGGGGAACGGGTCAAACGACGAATACCCTATATTCGCTTTGACTTTCACCGCGATAAACACTATTTTATACGCATAGTTGAGTCGAGTTGCCATGATACTGCAGCCAGTGTCTTCATCGTGCTGCATGAGGAAACAATTGTCTCGACCGCCAGGGGAGGTATCCATGAAAGGGGAGAATTGCGTGAACAAGTTGATGCCCAGATTCAGCGCTCGGATCATCACTATTATCTGTGGAGGGGTCTTGCTGAGCGGATGTGTGATGGCAGAGAAATACGATGCGGAAAAGGCGCGCAGCCTAAATTTTCAACGTCTTCTCGCTCAAGAAGAGAAGCGTACCGGTGAGCTCGATAGTGAAGCGAAACGAAGCAAGAATGAGTTGATGGAGTATGAGGCAAGGAATCGGGAGCTCACGGCGCAGTTGCATGCCACTCAGGAACAAATGACGCGTATGCAGGAAGAGTCAGAGGCCATGAAGGAATCCGCTTTATTGGAACGTAAAGCGAAAGCCGATATGAAGCGCAAACTCACACCGGTACACAAAGCGCTGCCGGTTGAGCCGATACCGAATGCCGGGGATCCAAGCACGCTGGCTCTTGGGGCGGCTCCTGAGGCTCCGGCTGTATCCAAGCAAACAGAATCGTTGCAAGGAGGCATGCAGTCGCCCACTCTGCATATTGTGAAACCTGGCGAAACCCTGTATCGCATCAGTCGCCAGCATGGGGTGACAATAGACAAGGTCAGAAAGTGGAACAAGCTGCCGGATGACATTATCGAGGTAGGACAAAAGCTCATCGTGGGCCACGAGTAATAGGACGGCCGCGTGGCCCCGCCGCAATACTCACTCAGTTTCGACCAATTTCGGCAGTATGCCAAAGAGGGTAATCTCGTTCCGCTCTATCGAGAGATTCTCGCGGATTATGAGACCCCTGTCTCTGCCTTTGCTAAAATCGACCATGGCCCCTCGGCGTATCTCCTGGAGTCCATTGAGGGAGGTGAGAAATGGGCCCGCTATTCCTTTCTTGGCAGCGGTTCCCCTATTGTCGTGTACGAGGATCGGGGAGACCTTCTTGTCGTGCAGGGCACGCGCAAGAAGCGTATTCCTAGCCGTGGAAACCCTCTAGAACGTCTGCGTGAAATGATGGAAAGCTATCGTCCTGTCACCATGCCGGACCTTCCACCATTTGTCGGCGGCGCGGTCGGATATCTGAGCTACGACATGGTGCGCACGTTCGAGGACTTAGCGGCGCGGCAGAAGGATCCGCTCAACCTTCCTGATTTTGCCTTCTTGCTCACTGACACCTTGCTGATCTTCGACAATGTCTCTCAGAAGATCAAAGTTGTAGCCACCGCTCATGTCACGGCAAAAGGGGCGCGCGGCATTAAGGCTGCTTACCGATCGGCGACAGAACGGATCGAACGCACGATCACGAGGCTGAAGCGCCCGCTCCGCCGCACACGGCTGCATCGCCGCCGCAAGCCGGTGGTCTTTACCGCGAATATGAGCAAGGCGGATTTTGAGAAGATGGTCATGCGGACGAAGGAATACATTCGAGCGGGCGATATCGTGCAAACCGTATTATCCCAGCGATGGGAAGCGAATGTGCAGGCCCCTTCTTTGCAACTCTATCGCGCGTTGCGCGTGGTGAACCCCTCGCCGTATATGTATTACCTGCGTATTGCGGGGGTGGAGCTGGTTGGCTCCTCTCCGGAGACACTTGTGCGGTGTGAAGATGGCGTCATCTCCGTTCGCCCCATTGCCGGCACCCGCCGCCGCGGCGTCAATCCTGATGAGGATCAGCAGATGGAGCAGCGACTTTTGGCGGATGAAAAGGAACGGGCCGAGCATGTGATGCTGGTCGATCTCGGAAGAAATGATGTTGGTCGTGTGGCCAAACCCGGTTCAGTCACAGTCGATTCGCTCATGCATGTGGAACGATATTCCCATGTCATGCATATTGTGTCGAATGTGACAGGACAATTGGATGAGTCGAAGACTTCGTACGACGTGTTGCGGGCTTGTTTTCCCGCCGGTACCGTCTCCGGGGCGCCGAAGATTCGAGCCATGGAGATCATTGATGAACTTGAGCCTACAAGGCGAGGCCCCTATGCCGGTGCAGTGGGCTACTTTAGCTTTTCCGGTAACATGGATATGTGCATTAATATACGGACGGTCGTCGTGAAAAATCATCAGGCCTTCATTCAAGCCGGGGCAGGCATCGTTGCCGATTCGAATCCGGAACACGAATATGAGGAGACCTGTAATAAGGCAAAGGCCATGATGAAAGCCGTCGAACTGGCCGAGCAGGGGCTGGAGTAAAAAGGGGTGATCGGTGATGAGTGATCTGTGAAGAGTTAGACGGAATAATTCCTTAGCTCGTCACGCATCACTCATGACACGTCACGATCTATCATGCTGTTGATGATCGACAACTATGATTCCTTCACCTATAACCTCGTGCAATATTTCGGGGAGCTGGGTGAAGACGTTCGCGTATTCCGCAACAACAAGATTACGATCGATCAGATCGAGTCTCTACAACCGAGCCGCATCGTGATTTCTCCGGGACCCTGTACGCCGATGGAAGCCGGCGTATCAGTCGAAACCATCCGGCATTTCGGCGGGCGTCTCCCGCTCTTGGGTGTGTGCCTCGGCCATCAATCTCTCGCTGCGGCGTTTGGAGGCGAAGTTGTTCGAGCTGAACGGTTGATGCATGGCAAAACATCGAAGATCAAGCACGACGGGAGAACGATTTTCCATCAACTGCCCAGTCCTTTCGATGCGACACGTTACCATTCTCTGATCGTGAAGCGGGACACGCTACCTTCCTGTTTTGAAATCTCCGCCGAAACAGCCGAGGGTGAAATCATGGGATTGCGGCATCGGTCTCTGGGTATCGAAGGAGTGCAGTTTCATCCGGAATCGATCCTCACCACGTTCGGGAAGGACCTCCTCCGTAACTTCCTTAAACTCTAGTACAAGAGTGGTCGCTACTCCATGATCAAAGACGCGATTGCTATACTCGCCGACCGTGCCTCTCTCACCGAACAACAAGCCGAATCGGTAATGCTCGAGATTATGGAAGGCGCGGCAACTCAGGCCCAAATTGCCGCCTACTTGATGGGGCTTCGTTTGAAGGGAGAAACCGTCGACGAAATCGCCGGCTCCGTGCGGGCGATGCGCGCCAAAGCCGTTCGTATTGCCGTTGGAGATCCTTTGGTCGTCGATACGTGTGGTACCGGCGGGGACGGGGCTCACACGTTCAATATCTCCACGACGACGGCGTTTGTTCTGGCAGGCTCAGGATTGACCGTGGCAAAGCACGGTAACCGTTCTGTGTCGTCCAAGTCAGGGAGCGCAGACGTCCTCTCAGCTCTCGGGGTGAAGATTGATTTACCGACTGAGCGTGTCGCGGATTGCATCAATGAAGTTGGGATCGGATTTCTCTTTGCTCCGCTCTATCATGGAGCCATGAAACATTGTGCCGGTCCCAGACAGGAGATGGGTATTCGGACCATGTTGAATCTCTTGGGCCCTCTGACCAACCCTGCCGGGGCCACCGTTCAAGTGCTGGGCGTCTATGAGGGGAGATTGACCTCCCTGCTTGGGAATGTCCTCATGCATCTGGGGTCGCAACATTGTTTTGTCGTTCATGGGATGGATGGACTCGATGAGATCACTCTCACGGCGAAGACCCAGATCTCGGAAGCGAAGGGGGGCGTTCTTTCGAACTATCTTCTGGATCCGGCGGAGTTCGGACTTGCCCTAGTCCCAGCCAAACAGCTGGCCGGAGGGACCCCGCAAGAAAATGCGGCGATCACTCGCGATATTCTCCAGGGGCGGAAGGGGCCAAAACGAGATATCGTGTGTTTGAATGCCGCGCCGGCCCTTGTTGCGGGGCGCAAGGCAGCAAGTCTTCAAGAGGGGTTCCTCTTGGCCGGCCACGTGATTGATTCTGGGGCCTCGGCGGAGAAGCTCGCTCGCCTCATCGCACTGACGAATAAGGGCTGACACGATTGTGATTCTCTCTCGCATCCTCGATCATAAAAAAGCAGAGCTCCGGCGAAAGCGAAGCCGAGGCTACCTTTCCGAGCTGAAAGCCAAGATTCAAGATGTACCGGCTCCACTTGGATTTGCGATAGCTCTTGAAGCCACGAGAACGGGCAGCAGCCCTTCGCTGATTGCCGAAGTGAAAAAAGCCTCACCCAGTCTCGGCCTCCTCCGCCCCGAGTTTGCCGATCGGTTCGACTATCTTGAGATTGCCAAGACGTACCATACCCATGGCGCCTCGGCTCTGTCTGTCTTAACCGACAAGGATTTTTTCCAGGGCAGCCTTGACTACCTCCGTGAGATCAAACATTTGGTGCCCTTACCTGCATTGAACAAAGAGTTCATGGTTGATGAAATCCAGTTTTACGAAGCGCGAGCCTATGGGGCTGATGCGGTCCTCTTGATCGTTGCCGCGCTTGAACGGCAGCAATTGATTGATTTCTACGCGTTCGCTAGGGGGCTCGGCTTGGATGTGCTCGTAGAAACCCATCATGAGCGCGAACTCGATAGGGTATTGGAACGGCTCCCTGATGCGAGACTGATCGGCATCAACAACCGAGATTTGAAGACCTTCACGACCGATCTTGGGGTTACTCTGCGTTTGGCAAAACGGATTCCAGCCGGCAAACTGATTGTCAGTGAAAGCGGCATTCGCCAGCGTGCCGATGTGGTGCAGTTGGTTGAAGCCGGCATTCACGCCATGCTCGTTGGAGAATCGCTCATTCGTGCGGAAGACATGCCCGCGAAGATTCGTGAGTTGCGGGGAGTGCCGGTTGCATCGCACGCATAAAATGGCCGCTATGCCCAAAGTCAAAATATGTGGGATCACCAACGCTGCGGATGCTGCTGTGGCAGTTGAGGCGGGGGCCGATGCGTTAGGATTCGTCTTCTATCGGAAGAGCCCACGATACATCGAACCTACGCTGGCTCGTCAGATCGTGATGAGCCTGCCTCCCCTGGTGATACCGGTGGGCGTGTTTGTAGACGAGGAGCAGCAGGTCGTTCGTCACCTGATGGACGACTGTGGACTCGCCATTGCACAGTTGCACGGAAATGAATCGGCGATCTATTGCAAAGAGTTAGGCCGCACGGTTCTCAAAGCATTGCGCGTGAGAGATCGGAGCACATTTCTCGCCTTAGCAGAGTTTCGAGGAAGGGCCGGGGTTCGAGGGTTCGTGCTGGATGCCTTTTCCGATCAGGCCTATGGAGGCACTGGGCAGGTCATCGATTGGCAACTTGCAGCAGAGGTGGCCAAGGCTGCGAGTGTGCTGCTGGCCGGGGGGCTTACCCCGGAGAATGTCGAGAAAGCGATTCAGGAAGTGCAGCCGTATGGCGTGGATGTGAGCAGTGGAGTTGAACGGGTGCCAGGTAAAAAGGATCACGAGAAAGTCCGTGCCTTCATTCGAGCGGCCCGCCTGCAATATTTATGAAGGTTGATTGCGAAAGCGTGCAGACGCGAAGCGAGACGGGCACTTGGAGACGTGAAGTCCTTCGGCATACTCGTGCAGTATGCCCAAGGGTTGAACGGCGAGACTGCCCGTTGCAGCAGCGTATCCACGCTTGCAGCAGAAGCTTCATGAATAATGCAGGCAAGGTTGTCTCTGTGACGTGAGCCCGTCTATACTGAGGCACTCGGCAGGATGCTGAAAAAGCTCGCCAGCTGCGTTCTCGCATCGTTTAGACCTTCAACGTACCCCAGAGGGTACGCCTCAGGCCTTCACTCGCTGCGGCCTTGCTAACGAACTTTTTGAGCATCCTGTGGAGACGGTGTTTTTGATCCAGGTAGGTACGATAGAGGTATTGCTCCGCCACAGCGGTTTTTCTTTGGCCTGTTAAACGAGCGAGAGGATAGTGATGAGTTCTGTTCCCAACAAGCAAGGTCGCTTCGGCGCGTATGGTGGACGCTATGTCCCAGAAACCCTTATGCCGGCTCTACTTGAATTGGAGCAGGAATATGCTCGTGTAAAAAAAGACCGGAGCTTCCAATCGGAGCTCGCCTATTACTTGAAGCACTACGTCGGGCGGCCCACGTCGCTCTACTTTGCGCAACGACTCACGAAACGGTTGGGGGGAGCGAAAATCTATCTGAAACGCGAGGATCTCTGTCATACCGGAGCCCATAAGATCAATAACGCGATCGGGCAAGGGCTTCTCGCCAAGCGAATGAAGAAGCCGCGTATCATCGCTGAAACCGGGGCTGGCCAACATGGGGTGGCGACGGCCACTGTCGCGGCGATGTTCGGGCTTCAATGTGAAGTCTACATGGGAACCGAAGACATGCAGCGGCAGGCGCTGAACGTCTTCCGGATGAGATTGCTCGGTGCGACCGTCACAGGGGTCGATGCAGGGAGTCGCACGCTTAAGGATGCCATCAGCGAAGCCATGCGCGATTGGACGACGAACATCCGCACGACCCACTACATTCTCGGTTCAGTGCTCGGGGCTCATCCCTATCCGATGATGATCCGGGATTTCCAATCCATCATTGGGCGTGAAGCTCGTCGGCAGATCCTGGCGGCAGAAGGACGGTTACCGGATTGCCTGATTGCCTGCGTCGGCGGGGGCAGCAATGCCATAGGACTCTTCCATGCATTCATCCGTGACAAGAAGGTGAAAATGATCGGTGTCGAAGCCGGCGGTCTGGGCGTTGCGAGTGGAAAGCACGCCGCGCGTTTTGCCGGGGGGAAGCCGGGCGTCTTGCAAGGCACCATGACCTATCTGCTCCAGGGCGAGGACGGGCAAGTGAATCTGACCCATTCGGTTTCAGCCGGGTTGGATTATGCGGCGATCGGCCCCGAACACAGTTATTTGCGGGATCAAGGCCGAGCCGAGTACACCTCAGTAACCGACGATGAAGCCATGGCGGCGTTCGATATCCTGGCCAGAGAAGAAGGAATCATGCCGGCACTTGAAAGCGCCCACGCCATTGCCCATACGATGAAGGTGGCGCCCAGGATGAAGAAGAACCAGATTCTTGTTGTGAATCTCTCCGGTCGTGGAGATAAGGATGTTCAGCAAATTGCCAATATGCGAGGGATTACGCTGTGACCTCGAAGCTTGACCGTGCCTTTGCACAGCTTCAGCAGCGAGGTGAAAAGGCGCTCATTGCCTATGTAATGGCAGGTGATCCCTCGCTGCAAGGCACCGAACAGCTTGTTGTGGAGTTGGAGCAGGCCGGGGCCGATATCATTGAACTGGGTGTCCCATTTTCCGATCCCATCGCCGACGGGCCGGTGATCCAACAGGCGGCTGAACGGGCCTTGCGTAGTGGAACAACGCTTCGATCGATCCTCTCCATGGTGATTCGTCTCAGGGCTAGGACTCAAATTCCACTGGTTTTGATGGCGTACTACAATAGTATTCATGCATTCGGCCCGGAACGGTTCTTCCAGGAAGCGGCCCAGGCCGGCGTTGACGGTTTGATTTTACCTGACATGCCGCCGGATGAAGCAGGCCCGCTCAAAGGGCCGGCTGCCGCAGCCGGGCTTCCACTGATTTTTCTGCTTGCCCCCACGAGCACTGCCGCGCGACGGACCTTTGTGGCTCGCCAGTCACAGGGCTTTGTCTATTATGTGTCACTGACCGGCATCACCGGCGCAAAATTACTGAACCTGGCCGATGTGAAGAAGAACCTAGAAAAAATTAGAAAAGTCACGAAACTCCCTGTCGCGGTCGGCTTTGGGGTTGCGACGCCAGAGGACGCTGCCAATGTTGCAGCCATTGCCGATGGGGTGATCGTCGGCAGCGCGATCGTCAAGCAGATTGCCGCATACGGACAGAAACAAGAGATGGTGACGCATGTCGCTGAGTTTGTCCGCTCATTGAAAGCTGCTATGCGAGCGGCTCAGCCAAAAACACGCTAGCAGAATGCTGAAAAAGCCTGCCAGCATCGTTCTCGCATCGCTCAGAAGCTCAACGTACCGAAGCGTACGCCTCGCCTCTTCGCTCGCTGCGGCCTTGCTGGACAGCCTTTTTGAGCATTCTGCTCGGTGCGCTCCCCTTGTCCAGGTGCGTGAACCAGTGAGGTTCTGACGTGCCACAGAGAGAAGAAAAAGGTGTCAGTCTGGAATCATTTTTTGAATTGACGGCGGTGAGCTCGTGGTTGTGCAGTGAAGCTTGGGCATGACATTGCAAGAACGAGGGTGGCCGAAGAAGGAGCTGGGGAACAATGGTTCCTGACACCTTTTTCCCTCTTAAAAGCGATATTGAGTTGGCGATAATTGGGTTGGGGAAGGATCAGCATACAATTTTAATTGGTAAGATGTCCTAATCCCTATACTCTTGAGGATCGTTCCTCTACCAGTTATGGTTTGGTTAGGCTTATGCGTGACCTGCGATGCTTTTCATGAATCTTCGGGCTTATGGGCCGGACTTTTCTGTGGACGAGTTTCTCGCCGAGCACCGACTCGCTGTGAGTTCCATTTGGCGCAAGGGTGACGACCGACGCTCGGGACGTAAGCACGAAGACTCTGGCTTTGACATTGGATTTCCGGATGCCGCCTCTTGGGTTGTTGGACACCCAGTCATTCGCGCCTTCCTTGATTCCAACGCAGCCCCTTTAGAGAAACTTCGCTTATTGGGCGTCTGCGTCGACCTAGATATTGGCGTTACTGTTGGAGAAGGACGATCTTTCGCTCCGACGTTGGAGTTTCCACAAGGCTTCCTCACGCTACTTGTGACACTGGGAGTCAATCTTAATGTTGCGGCTTATCCAACGAGTGACAAAGTATAAGAGGGGTGTCCCGTCCCGTGTCCGAGTGTGAGGGGCTGATTCGTGACGGCCATGATTATGAGATCGGGGCGCTGGCGCTGGTAGCGAAGCTGATGATGACGGGCCGTCGCTTGGCGGTGGATTGATCGGTAAAGGGAAGCAGGACGAGGGCTTGTATTCTCGTCATGACCTGTCACCCTTCGCGGACTGCCTGAGTCCGTGCGCCGCCAAAGGTCTATGCACGAGGCTCGATCTCGCATGTCGCTGCAACACAATGTACTGGTGATTCACTACAAACGGTCAATCGAGATAGATAGACGGAACAGACGAGATAGATCAGATGAACAAGAGACGAGGCGAGGACTATCGTTTGGCTTGGGGGGGCATGGCTTGAATCATCTCGGCTGCCAACTCTTTCGCGACATCTTTTAAGTTTGGTCGGTAAAACATGTAGCTGCTTGATTTTTCATGTCTCGCTTTCCACACGGTTGTGCCGGTGGTGGCATCAACCAGTCGAAGGCTCAGCCCGACTCGACCGACATTGTCACCTTCTTTGCGCATGTATTCCCAAGAGTTGACCCGTACGACTAAAAACGAGTCCACGTTCAGCGCTTTCCCCAATTTCACAGCGGAGTCCTTGTCGGACTGACCGGTCATCTCCAGACGTGAGAAGTAGAATACCAGCGCATCGAACGCCTCTTTCGAGGCTTGGAAGATATCCGTCACATTTTCAGGAGACATCACGCGCTCGATGTGGCCGCCTTTATTCAGGGAGCCGGACAAGACTTCTTGAATATCCTCTCGCGCGTTGTCGTATTGGCTCGCCATGGGTGGAAGCACCGCAATAGCTTGAGGCCGGAACACTTTCGCCCCAGGCCCTTCCCACACCTCCTGTAAGCCACCACAGCCGGCGACAAGGAGAGGAATAAGTAAGAAGAAGGCTGCGCGTCGTAGGTAATGAAAAGTCATCATACGTTCAGTATACCATTAGAATGTCAAAGAAGCAGAGCCTGACACCAGCGCGCCCTCTTCGCGGAAATCATATCCACCGCCCACATCGAGACGGAAGGCATAGAGCCGAAAGCCCAACCCTGCCGTAGGGGTAAAGGGTGTCCCGGCATCTTTCATATTCTTGAAGGCGCCGAGGCGAAACGACATGAATTCAGAAAAGATGGTTTGTTCGATTCCGAGACTCAAGACCTGGCTCTTCACGCCTGGAATGAACGTCTTATTCGATGTCGCATCGACATCTGCCGTCAACGTCAGCGAAGAATAGGGGTTGATCGCGACCCCGCCTCGAACCTGGGGCCCGAGTTTCAGCTCTTCTCCACCGGGAACATCAAAAGTTGGTTGATTGAGATCTTTCGCTACCAGGCCGAAGCGTAACCATGAGGATGGACGATAGATGGCTCCAACATCGATTCCGAAAGCAGTCGAGAGCGTGGCTTTCCCAAAGTTGTCCGTAATGGATACGTCGGTTCCTCCGGTGAGGAGGGTGCTTCCTCTGTACGCGGCACCTTGAATGAATTTTCCCGTCACCCCGATAGAAAATGTTTTATCGGAAAATGCATAGGCATAGGAAAACGCCACTTGCCTCGCCTCTAACCCTCTCAGTGCCATCTCACCGGTCAAGTTCACTTGTGAGCCGGCCAGAGTTGCCGTTGCCGTGGTACTCACAAACCCTCCACCCGTTGCAACGTCAGAGACGTTGAATCCGAGCGCATGCTCGCCCAAATGTCCTTTGACATAGAGGCCAGCCGACCCATTGATCGATACCGTGGCGCCTGGGCGATTGATTCGATCGGCGATATTTTGAGCCTTCGCTTGATTGGCAGCCGAGACATCGGTCCTATCGAAATTTTCGAGGTCGTGGATGGCATCGGCGATGCCAAGACGATCAATCACCTGTCCGCCACCTTGAATCCTCACGTCAACGGTCTGCGTCATTGCGAGTCCGGCTGGATTCCAATAGGTGGCTAAGGAATCTGTCGTGATGGCCACGCCGGCTCCACCCATACCGATGGCACGAGGACCCACGGTGACGAACTCCAGGGCCAGCGCTTGGACAGGAATCATTAGGCTTATAACGATTGCAGCGGCACGAAGAGACCGAAAACCGAACATCTAGAGCAACTCCTTGCACATGGAGGGACTGTGCTGAGTCTATTGGATGACATCGCTCTCGTCAAGAGTTTGACGGAGGTGACTCCATGAATGAAAAACGCTGGATTGGTTCAGTACGCGACCGCTTGGTTAAAGCGGTTGGCAGCCGCGTTCTTGTTTAGTAGTTTGTTGAGAAACGAGATGACGACACCAAAAGGTTACCATGTCTAAGGTCATTGACGGAAGCTGAATGGTCTGCAGGCTGTTCAGAAAGGCCGTCCAGCAAGGCCGCAGCGAGTGAAGACCCGAGGCGTACCCTCTGGGGTACGTTGAGGATCTGAACGATGCGAGAACGATGCTGGCGGACTTAATCAACAGCCGGCTAGACAATTTGACCGTCCTGCATGTGGACGATCCGGTCTGCCTGAGCAGACAGTTTGTCGTTGTGTGTGACGATCACAAAGGTTGTCCCGCGGGCCTTGTTCAGTTCGCGCAACATGGCAAAGAGCGCCTCGCCTGTGTGCGTGTCAAGGTTTCCTGTCGGCTCATCAGCCAGCACGAGGTCGGGTTTCTGCAAGAGGGCGCGTGCGACCGCCACTCGCTGCTGCTCGCCTCCGGACAACTCACCCGGCTTGTGATGTAACCGAGCTCCCAATCCGACTTCCTTCAACAATGTGATGGCTTCCGGTTCAATATCTCCCAGATTTCGGCGCTGAATGAGGGCAGGCATGCAGGCATTTTCGAGCGCCGTGAATTCCGGCAGAAGATGATGAAACTGGAACACGAATCCGATGCGCCGGTTCCGGAAGTCTGCCTGTTCACCTTCCGACATGTGAAACATATCCTGGCCATCGAAGTGGACGGTCCCTGTGGTTGGCCGATCGAGCGTTCCGATAATGTGGAGCAGCGTGCTTTTTCCGGCTCCCGAAGCCCCGACAATCGCAATCAACTCGCCTCGCTGTATCTGCAAATTGACGCCCTTCAGCACTGTGAGGGTCTGTCCGCCCATGGGGAATGATTTGGTCAGACCTGCCACGGTGATCACGCGGACGCTCCAAACTGAAAGTGATGTGCTGAAAGGATCGGCATGATTATTCGTAGCGTAGCGCGGCCACTGGTTCGAGCTTGGCTGCTTGGAGCGAAGGGAAGACCGTAGCGGCGAAGCTGATCAGAATGGCGGAGCCGGCCACAAGGAGCACATCCATTGCTTGGACGTGGACGGGGATCCGCGAGATGTAATAGACCGATGCATCGAAGGTCCAGAATGTCTGGATCAGCCACAGAAATGCGTAGCCGAGCGGGATGCCGATCGCGGTTCCAGACAGGCCGATGATCAATCCGTTCAGCATGAAAATGCGCCGGATGCTTTTCCTGGTGGCGCCCATCGCCTTGAGGATCGCAATCTCTTTTTGCTTTTCTGTCACGATCATGGTGAGGGTGCTGACGATGTTAAAGGATGCCACGATGGTGATCAACACCAACAGCAAAAACATCATCGTCTTTTCAAGTTTGAGCGCCGAGAATAGATTGCGATTCATCTGCATCCAATCGCGCGCGCCATAGGCGAAGCCGAGCGATTGCTCCACGGAACGGGCCGTCTCGTCCGCGTGGAAGACGTCTGTGACTTTAATTTCAATGCCCGTCACCGTGTGCCCCATATTGAAAAACTTCTGCGCCTCCGCGAGATCGATGTAGGCCAACGACGAGTCGTATTCGTACATGCCGGATTGAAACAGCGCAACCAGTAGGAACGTGCGGATTTTCGGCACCATGCCGATCGCACTGATCGGGCCGGCTGGAGGGGACACCACATTGACCGTATCACCGACAAAGACGCCGAGCCGCATCGCGAGTTCCTTGCCCAGAATGATACCGGGTTTTTCCGTCTCGACTGGCGGGCCATTGGGATTATCGGCCGGTGGCTGTTTCACCTTGACCGGCTTGCTGAGGTCAGTTAACTCTCCGGTCGAGAGATTTTTGGCTAACTCCGTCACCGTCGCTTCGCGTTGCGGGTCAATTCCGCGGAGGACAATGCCTTGCACGCCGTTCTGGGTCGTGAGCAAGACCTGCTTGAGCACAAACGGGGTTGCCGCGACGACACCGGGAACGGTTGCGACTTGCTTGGCGACGGGATCGTAGTCGCTCATGCTGTCTTTCATCCGATCCTGCACGATGATGTGGGCCGTCGTCCCAAGAATCTTTGCCTGAATGTCCTCTTTAAACCCGGTCATGATGCCGACCGTCCCGATCAGTGCCGCCACGCCGAGTGTGATTCCGGCAATGGAGACCACGGTGTTCAATGAGATCGTCCGATTCCTGCGCTTGGCGCGCAGATATCGCAACCCGACAAAGATTTCGAAGGGAAGGGCCACCGTTATTTCTCGGGCCTGAGTTGAGGGAAGAGGACCACGTCGCGGATCGACGCTTGGTCGGTAAAGAGCATGATCAGCCGGTCGATGCCGATGCCTTCACCCGCAGTGGGCGGCATGCCGTATTCTAAGGCGCGCAGGAAGTCTTCATCGACCAGATGCGCCTCTTCGTCGCCTGCTGCGCGCTGCGCGGCTTGTCCTTCGAACCGTCCCCGCTGATCCAATGGATCGTTCAACTCTGAAAAGGCATTCGCGATTTCCCGGCCGGCAATATAGAGCTCGAAACGATCGGTCAGCTCCGGGTTCGAATCCTTGCGCCGTGCGAGGGGAGAAATATCGATGGGGTAGTCGGTGACAAAGGTCGGCTGAATCAGCTTCGGTTCGACGGTTTCCTCGAAGATTTCGTTCACGATATTGAAGAGTGGCCATTGTGGATCAACCGAAATGGCGAGCTCTTTGGCCGCCGCAATCGCCTTCTCCTTATCCTGAAGGACGGAGGCATCGAGGTTGTTCACCTCCAGAATCGCCTGGTGATACGACCAGCGGCGCCATGGAGCTGTCAGCGTGATCTCTTTCCCTTGATAGGTGATGACGGTCTTGCCAAAAATCTGTTGTGCCAAGGAGGAGACCAGTTCCTCTGTGAGGGCAATCAGGTCCTGATAGTCGGCATAGGCCACGTAGAACTCCAGCATCGTGAATTCCGGGTTGTGAATCGTCGAGATGCCTTCGTTTCTAAAGTTGCGATTAATCTCAAACACGCGAGGAAAGCCGCCCACGATCAGCCGCTTCAAATAGAGTTCCGGCGCAATGCGGAGATAGAGATCGACGCCGAGGGCATTATGGTGGGTGACGAAGGGTTTTGCCGCAGCCCCTCCTGGGATCGGATGCATCATCGGCGTTTCGACCTCAAGAAAGCCTCGTTCGATCAAGAAGGCGCGAATACCGGCGATGATTCTACTACGGGTGGCGAATATGCCATGTATCTCGGGATTCGCGATCAAATCGACATAGCGCTGCCGGTAACGGGTTTCCACGTCCGTCAGCCCATGCCATTTTTCTGGAAGCGGTCTGAGGGCTTTGCTTAAGAAGGTGAGTTGTGCGACTTCGACGGTGAATTCATTGGTCTTTGTGCGAAAGAGTGTGCCGGTTACACCGATCCAGTCGCCCAAGTCGAGTAGTTCGGCAATACGATACCCCTGCTCTGTGAGGTGATCCTTCTTAAGATAGACCTGCAGCCGGTCAGATCCGTCTTGCAATACGGCGAAACCTGCTTTGCCGAATCGTCGCAGGGCGACGATGCGTCCGGCAAAGGTACAGGAGATCTTTTCCTCTTCCAAAACCTCTTTAGGTTTCTCCGCATGGAGTTTAATCAGTTGGCCTGCACGATCCTTTACCTCGAATCGCGAACCGTAGGGCGCCACGCCTGCTTCACGCAGGGCGTCGAGCTTCTTGATGCGTTGTTGTTGCTGCTCGTTCAGTTCGTCCATAGCTGTTTCAGGCTTGAGGCGATGGGCAAGGAGTTAGACTGGCGGATCGTCCACCGCTTCTTGCATGGCGCCTTTTGCCATATTCCTTTTCAGATACGCCTCGATGAACCCGTCCAGATCGCCATCCATGACGGCGGCTACCTGTCCCACTTCGTAGCCGGTCCGGAGGTCTTTGACCATTTGATAGGGCTGGAACACATACGATCGAATTTGGCTGCCCCAGGCGTTATCCTTCTTTTCTCCGACGATCGCATTGAACTCCGCCTCTTTCTTTTTTACTTCGAGTTCATAGAGGCGCGCCTTCAAGACCTTCATCGCGCCATTGCGATTCTGAAGTTGTGATCGTTCATTTTGACATTGCACCACAATCCCGGTCGGCAGATGCGTCATGCGGATAGCCGTTTCAACTTTATTTACATTCTGGCCGCCGGCGCCGCCGGCCCGAAAGGTATCAATCTTCAGGTCTTTGTCTTCAATCACGAGATCGATATCTTCATTCACCTCAGGATAGACGAAGACCGAGGCAAATGAAGTATGCCGCCGCTTGTTTGCATCGAAGGGTGAAATGCGCACCAATCGATGGACGCCTGCTTCGGCTTTGAGGTAGCCATAGGCGTAGGCTCCTGTCACCGAGAGTGTGACGCTTTTTATCCCCGCTTCTTCTCCCGGAAGTAGATCGAGGGTTTCAACCTTGAACTTCTTGCTCTCGGCCCACCGGACGTACATGCGAAGTAACATCTGAGCCCAATCCTGAGATTCCGTCCCGCCGGCACCGGGATGGATGGCCACGATCGCATTGTTGGGATCTAGTTCGCCTGAGAGGAGCAGTTCGACCCGAAGCGCGGCAAGCTTTGGCTCGAATCGATCGAGCTCGAACGTCAACTCCTTCACAAGCTCGGTATCTTCGCTTTCTTCTGCCAGTTCAAGCAGCGCGCCCAGATTGTTCATGGTCTCATCGATGTCCCGCCACTGCTGGAGGTCATGCTCAATCGTAGATTTTTTCCGGCCGATCTTGGCGGCCTGCTGCGCGTTGTTCCAAAAATCCTGATGCGATGTCTGTAGCTCCAGATGTGCCAACTCGGCTGTCATGCGAGCAAAGTCAAAGATGCCCCCGTAGTTCAGATACCAATTGCCTGAGGGTCTGCACGCGATTTTTTATCTCATCTAACATGGAGCGATCCTTTCTCGTTACACAGGAGTGGCCGCGATGGCATCCGGCTCAGAACCCTTAGAGCGAAACATGCCCAATAAGAATAAAATCGCGCAGAGTATAGCACAGCTGTAGGCAAACACATCGCCGTACCGGCTGTAAAATGTATGCGGGCGCCAGACCTGAATCGTCGCTTTGACGGCGTGCTCCGTAAATGTCGGTGTGGCCTCGACGATGCGTCCGAACGGATCGATGAATCCGGAAATGCCGGTATTGGCCGAGCGAGCGAACGCCAAGTGATTCTCAACCGCGCGAAACACGACCATCGAAAAATGTTGCGAGGCTGCCGACGAGGCGCCGAACCAGGCATCGTTCGTGACGGTCACCAAGAACTCCGCTCCATTCGCAGCGAATTGCCGTACCAAGTTCGGGAAGATCACTTCGTAACAGATGGCGACTCCAAAATTAATCGATCGTGGTGCGGTTCCAGTCATGCCTGTTGCCGCAGAGCGTGGTTTCGGCGTCAAGGTCAAGACTGCTGGACCGGGTCCTGCTTCGAAATCACCGATTCCTTCCACCAGTTTATCGAGGAAAAATAACACCGACGATTTGAGCGGGATATATTCTCCAAAGGGAACCAGATGTTGTTTGTCGTACCGTCCCAACACCTGGCCGTCAGGAGAGAGGAGGTAGGCGCTGTTCAACAGATAGGGCCGCCGATCCTGGTAGAAACGCACGGCGGGACTCCCAAACAGGATCGGCGCACGAGCTCGATTGGCTATGGCAATGAGTTGCAACTGATAGACCGGTTCACGCTCAAAGACGAACGGAGTTGCCGCTTCCGGCCACACCACCAAATCCGTACCCAGGCCGAGTTGTTCGGTGAGTCGATCGAAGCGTGCGAGAGTCTCCTCTCGATAGGAGGTGTCCCATTTGACCGCTTGATCGACATTCGGCTGCACCACTCCCACACTGATGGACGATCGCGGGATATCGGAAAACGGCGTTTCAGATAGCGATGCCAGGCCATACTCCCACGAGAGTGCGACGAGGAGGGCCGCCATGGCCACGAGTTCCCAAGGGAGCCTCGCAGGTCGGAATCCCCGGAACAAGGGCATCAGCCAGGAGAAAAATTCAGCGATGGCGACGTTCACCATCACTATAAGAAATGAGACTCCGTAGACGCCCATGTGATCAGCAATTTGTATGATCTCAATCTGACGATATTGAGAATAGCCGAGGAGACCCCACGGCAAACCGCTCAGCGCATAGGTTCTGGTCAGTTCCAGCGTCACCCAGAAACAGGGAAAGACAAAGAAACCGTAGCGAGGAATCAGCGTTCGAAACCACACGGCCCCGGCCGAGTAGAGACCGACATATAAACCCAAATAGGCCGTGAGCAGCAACATGAGGCCGTAGCTGATCACCAGCGGGACCTTGCCATAGGTGTTCATGGCGGTGACCACCCAGGTCATCATGCCTGTAAAGGCAATCGTGCCGGATAGCCACCCGATCCAAAATGCCTGCGTTTTGGTTTTGCCGTCCAACGCCCACTGCAACGGCACAAGGGCAACCCAAGCCAACAGTCCGAGGTCTGAATTTGGGAAACTCAGCGAGAGGAACAGACCGCTCGCGCCGGCTAGAACGAGTGAACGCGCGAGGGAATGGGTCATGACTTGCACATTAGCGAAAGCTGAAGAGGGATGCAACTTTCGGCAAAAATACAGCCTGCACACTCACTCTTTTAATAGGGGTGAGGTGCGATTTTGGGTTGACGGATGTTCCATGAGCACCTATAAGTATGGGCGGTAATCTGGTATCCATGTGAAAGACGTGCCGCGATGAAGTGGCCCAGGTACAAGAGCAGGATTGCCCTGACCCTGATGGAACGACGCGACTCATACAACAGGAGGTTATGTTATGGATCGAAGTGTAGTCGGCATGTGTCTGAGCCTCAGCTTGATAGTGTTAGCCGCTGGGTGCGCTGGTAAGAACGTCTCGTCCTCGTCAGGGGATGCCGCCTCACGAGCCGGGCAGACTAAGAGCGAAGAGATCAAGCCGGATGCGATTAAGCCGATACCACTTGAGCGATCATTCGAGCGGCCAGCAGACACGGCACCATCTAATCTCGCGCTGTCATCGAATCAGGACTCCGACAGCCAAGCATTGGGCGATGTGTTCTTCGAATACGATCGCTTTCACGTCCGTAAGGATGCGATGCCGGTGTTGGACGCCAATGCCGTATGGCTTCGCGCCAACGGGAGCAAGACGGTGCTGATTGAAGGCCATTGCGATGAGCGAGGCACAGTGGCGTACAACCTCGTCCTGGGTGAAAAACGGGCGCGCGCGGTGAAGAAGTATCTCCAAGACATGGGTGCGCAGGCTTCCCAGCTTCAGATTACGAGTTATGGAGAAACCAAACCCTTCTGCACGCAGCAAAACGAAGACTGTTACCAGCAAAATCGTCGTGCACATTTCGCGACAAAATAACCATCGCGTGCGCCATAGGACATGTGCTTTAGCAGGCTGCGGAAAAACTCGGTGTGCCCATATAACATCGGTGACATACTTCAGATAGGGCGAAGGTCTCAATAACCGCAGGATGCTCAAAAAGCCCGTCCAGCAAGGCCGCAGCGAGCGAAGAGGCGAGGCGTACGCTTCGGTACGTGGAGCCTCTGTAGCGATGCGAGAACGAGGCTGGCGGACTTTTTCAGCATCTTGCTAGATGTCGGCCATCAAGGAGGAAGAAGTGAGGCACTATCACACCCACATCTTAGGAATCGGGCTTCTCGGGATCATCTTAGCCACTGGCTGTGCAGGCAAGGGCGAGCGTATCGATCTGAAGGTTCCCATCGCGAACGTGGCAGATGGGAAAGCGGTGTCGATGAGTCTCGCGACTGTTGGGATTCAGCCGTTTGAAGACCATCGTACCGATCGATCGCACCTTGGTATCAGACATCATTTATGGGGTGGGGAGAGTCACTTCAGCCTCCCGAACGGCACGCTTGGCGAGGCGACGGCACAGGCGTTCGCGGACTTCCTCAATGGGAAGGGTTGGAATGCGACCGTCGTCAAAGGGACTGGAGCCGAAGGGGCAGATATGACCATCACCGGCAGACTGATCGATGTCGGTGTGGATGCCACCAGTGGCATCGGCCAAACGACCCTGAACGCAAAAAGTCGGATGGCTGTCCAAGTGAAGAATCGTGCCGATGGGAGCCAGATACGTGAGACACTTAGCGGTGTCGGAACCAACCAGGTTTTCTGGTTCGATCCTGAGGATGCCCAGGAATTGCTCAACGAACTGTACAACAAGAATTTCGAAAAGTTTGTGGCGGACACCAAGCTTGATGGCATGATCCTCAAACTCCGCTAATGGGGCTCTCCATGCTATGGGCGGGAGAGAATCCATTCAGGATCTCGTGTAACAAATTCGGCTCCGTCAAACGTAATGAGCTCGAACAGCTCATCGATGACTATGAAGAGGGAGAAGACTACGGCCATGCATAGTGAGTCAATCCTTGACTCGCTCGCATCGGAAGAATATCGTATCTCTGTGGGGGGAGCATAACGCCCCGAGGGAATATGGTTCATAAGGGGATCGAGCGTCGGGATGGTGTGCAAGCCCGGCTTGACCGGGAAGCCTAAAGTCCCGCCAAGATCTCCGTCGTACCTATGCTGTCCTCGGTAGGTGCGCGCTCCTCCCACCCTAATTGCCCGCTCATTCCGGTTGGCGGTTTTCCCCGTTTCACCACCCCGCCATGTGCCGTTCCGCTCCTCTCACAACCGTGAAGAGGTTCGCTGTGTCATCTCCATCGTTCGAGATGGCTATGATGATGTGCTGAAGCTGTCCGGTGTCGTCGCCTGACTGGAGAAGATGAATGAGCACGCACAAGTCACTTGCATCCACGTCCAAGAATACAACCCCCCGTGCAGCTTCGGCAGTGACGGCGGTAGAAATGGGCGCGCGGCAGCGCGAGATTTCCGTCTCCGAATTCTTCACCAAGAATCGGCATTTACTCGGTTTTGACAACCCACGCAAAGCGTTGCTGACTTGCGTCAAAGAAGCGGTCGATAACGCCCTGGATGCCTGCGAGGAGGCTGGGATTCTTCCTGAGGTGACGGTTCAGCTGGACGTTGTGGCTATTGGATCGGCGGCAAAGCTCTCTGCGAGTCAGGCCACGCGCTTCCGAGTGACGGTCACAGATAATGGCCCCGGGATCGTCCGCCACCAGATTCCGAAAATCTTTGCAAAACTGTTGTACGGCTCCAAGTTCCATCGCTTGCGCATGAGTCGCGGTCAGCAGGGGATCGGCATTTCGGCGGCAGGGATGTATGGTCAACTGACGACCGGCAAACCGGTGAAGATTATTTCGCGTATCGGCCCCAAGGCGTCGGCCCATTATTTCGAGGTGCAGATCGATACCAAGAAGAACGAACCCCTGGTCCATGAGAACAAACAGATCGACTGGGACCAGCCGCGTGGCACACAGGTGGCGATTGAAGTCGAAGGCCGTTACCAGAAGGGTCGCGCGTCGGTGGATGAGTATCTCGAGCAGACGTCAATTGCCAACGCGCATGTGAGGCTCATCTATCGATCGCCGGATGGGGAGACGAAGGAATATCCTCGCGCCTATCATGAATTGCCGCCATCGCCGAAGGAAATCAAACCTCATCCCTACGGCATCGAATTCGGGATGTTCCTCAAGATGCTCCATGAGGCCAAGAGCCAGACTCTTTCGGGATTTCTGTCGAGCGATTTCTGTCGGGTAACGTCTCCGCTCGCGGATGAGATGTGTAAGATGGCGAAGGTTTCGCCCAGCGCGAAGCCTCGCGACATTCGCGGTGCGACAGCCGAAACGCTCTATCGCACCATTCAAGCGACAAAGATCATGGCGCCGCCGACCAATTGCCTCTCCCCGATCGGCGAAAAGGCCATCCTCTCAGGTCTATATAAACAGATCAAAGGAGAATTCTATACGGCGGTGAGCCGGCCTCCCTCCGTCTATCGCGGCAACCCCTTCATTATTGAAGCAGGACTGTCCTTTGGGAAAGCCCCGGATAGCGAGGCTAAGCCTGAGAGGCCGGCGATGCCGTTGGCAGAAGGGGAGCAGGAAGAAGGAGACTCGGAGCTCGCGCGTGTGATTCGCTATGCCAACCGGGTGCCGCTGCTCTACCAGCAGTCTGCTTGCGCTATTTTCAAGGCAGTGCTGGCGACAACCTGGCGCAATTATGGGATGAGCCAATCACGCGGGGCTCTTCCCGCAGGGCCGATGGCTATCTTCGTGCATATCGCGTCCGTGTGGGTGCCCTTTACGAGCGAATCGAAAGAGGCGATCGCGGAGTACGACGAGATCCATAAAGAGATTACCCTCGCGCTTCGCGAGTGCGGGCGGCGGCTTGGACTTTTTCTGCGACGTCGCGAGCGAGCAGCGAGCGAATTCCGGCGGCGCAATATTTTTGAACTCTATATCGAAGAAGTCGCCGAAGCCTGCAACAGGTTGAAGGGTGGAAAGCTGCCTGTCGAAAAATTGAAAGCGCAGTTGCAGAAGATTGCATCGTCACGGACCGGCGGCATGAAGACCGATGAAACACTCGGCAAGACCGGCGCCGGGCCGGAGGGCCTGCCGCATTCCATTATTGTCACAGCGGAAGGTATCGAAGGAGAGGCTCCATTGGCGGCTCCTGTTTCCGATGACATAGTAATCGAGGAGCAGCCGGCTTCCCCTACATCTGAACCACGACACACTGCAAAGACAAAATCTGACAAGAAAGGGCCGAGCAAGGTCGCAACCGTCCCATCGACTCCTAAGAAGGGCGTTTCCACACAGCAGCAAGCAGGGGCCGCCAGAACAGGTCGCAAGGTCCCCCAGGCAAAAAAGAACAAGTAGGACGACGCATGGCAAAAACAAAAATCACAAAGAACGGGGTTGTTGAAAAGAAATTAGTCGGGCTGGCCGATATGGTGATCGCGTCCGCGCAGCGTGAAAAAGATCCGACGATGGCCATCCCGATTCGCGCGCTCTCGAACGTGACCTTTAATGCGCGCAAGGGTTTGCTCGAAATGGGGGGGAAGAAACAGGCCCGTTCATTTTTCAACGTCGGCATGGCCAAGAAGTTCATGCAAACGATGTTGGTCGCGGATGCCCTCTCCGAATTGCAGCGCGCGGAGTTGACGACGTCGCTCAGAGAGATTTATTACCGGACGAAACACACCATTCAGGACTCGCACGAGAATACCTTCGACACCCAGGACGAATCGGACCCGATTATCGAAGATCTGGAAGTGTCGCTCATGGCACTGCGTGAAGAGTTGCATGTACGCGCAGAAAATGGAGGAAGTGTCGTCGGTCCGCTCGTCCTTGGAGATGACGGCGATCGCGTGGATTGCGCCAAGCTGGGAAAAGGCGGGTACTCGGTTCCGTCGATTGTCGAGCCGGAGTATGTGGAGATCCGCCGCTGTACGGCTGACTTCGTCTTGTTGGTTGAAAAAGGCACCCAGTGGAACCGCCTCTCGGAAGATAAATTCTGGCGCCGATATAACTGCGTGCTGCTGACGGGCAATGGGCAACCGCCTCGTGGGGTGCGCCGTTTGGCCAGGCGACTACACGAGGAATATACACTTCCAGTCTATGTCCTGGTCGATAACGATCCCTGGGGGTACTATATTTATTCTGTTGTGAAGCAAGGCTCAATTAATCTGGCCTTTGAGAGCCAGCGGATGGCGATTCCCAAAGCCAAGTTCATCGGCCTGTCCAGCGCCGACCCTGAACGATACGAACTTCCTCGTAACGTCGGGATCAAATTGAACGAGAAGGACATCGCCCGCGCAAAGGAACTCCTTAACTATCAGTGGTTCCAGAAACCGGCGTGGCAGGTTGAAATCAAGCGGATGCTCGCGAGTGGACTCAAGTACGAACTAGACGCCCTTGCCAACAAAGACTTCCAGTACCTCACGAAAAAATATCTTCCACGGAAACTCAAAGAAAAAGACTGGCTCGACTAAGCCGAGCCAGTCTTTTGCATCGTACCCTGATCTCGGTATCTACTCCGGGGGCAACATCAGATAGAGCCCGATCGTAATGATCGGCGCCATGACATACATTGCTTTCTTGCCGAAGCTATCATAGACGCCATAGATCAAGATTGCGCCAATGAAGAAGAAGTAGAGTTGCCCGACACCCCGATATCCCGCACTATGTTCTGCTGCCAATGCGAGGGTAGGCGATCCGAGGATCAGTCCTGCGGAAAGGGCTGCTAATCGTTTCATCACAATCTCCATTTCGATGAGGTTAAAACACTGGGCGTCATCCCAAAGGCCGGTACTGTTGCACAAACAATAATACCCTCATAGTAAAGATTACCCAGAGGGCTTAACTCTCTATTTGAACGATTCTGAGTGGCTGGCTTGGGCGAAATTAGCACAGGAGCACCATATACCTCTGTATTTTATGAATAATGGACGCTATCGTGCGCCTTCTCATAGTCAGAAGTCAAACCGGGCCAGTGAGGGGTGAGGCGTAGGGGTAAGGGGGGTGGGCCGTGGTGAAGGCTGAGGTGGAGGCGCGATAGGTGTGAAGGGTAGGGTGTCGGAATGTTTAATGTTGAGTGGTGGGGATGAGCGGCGATGGGTGGAACGGCGAGGAAAGCCGTGGACAACCACGAGGGGCGAAATGTTTGATTCCAAGACCTGACACTTTTTCTGGGGCACGAATGGCTCTTAAGAAGGAACGCGCTGGCCCGCCACGCGCCTGCAAGTTCAGGATGTCCCCGTTATTTCTTCCTTGGGGTTGGGTTTTGAGAATACGAGGGTGTCCCAATAATCGGCTTGGCGGATCTTCTTTCCGTCATCCTTCATCGAGAGCGCCTTGCGTAGCCCGAGCCGTACAAGCTCTTCAATGGCGTCAATGAAAGTCGGTAACGTAGCAGACTGATTGTCGGGCAGGGGGGTCTCCTTTGGCGAACCACCGTGCACGATCGTACTCCTAGCATCATAGGCTTGGCGCATTACGCGAAAAATGTCACGCTCACCATAGTTTTGGTGGTCGATGAACTTCGCTGCTCGTAGGGCGAAGCGGAAACGCAGCTCCCCGCGGTCCTGTACATTGAGATCACCCAAGAATAGCGATTCCGCTGCAATAACCAGATCAACGATCCGGTCGGCAAGAAGTCCGCGCTCGAAGGCGAGATTGAAGCGGTGGATACTGAAGCCGAAGCGCACAGATCCTTGCTCTAGGAGGCGCCACAGCTCGATAAAGTCTGGGACTTCACCTTCCGATAATTCGAACTTCCCAGACCACGGGTACTGCCCGAGCCGTTGAAATGAAGTTCCAGAGTTCAAGCACGAGGAATCGATCCAACTCGCGAAACCTGCGCTGCGAATCTGGGTGTGCTTAAAGAGTCGCAGTGCCGAAAGAACATCGTCGATTACGAGATGGTCTCGAAGAAGAGGGCGATTGCCAAAGCTACCCTCATCCACAGTCTCTGGCGGTTCCTGCGGTTCGCCACCTCGTCGGATCAGTTTCGGCAAGAACCTAGTCCTCCGAATTCCGACAGCGACCTCCCCAGAGATAAGCGGAAATTGCGGCGAAATAGGCTGAATCACACCAGTCTGATAACAGCGAGTTACCTCGTCGTCAGTCAGACGGTCGAGGACTAGCTCGGTGTTCAACTGAAGTGGGAACGCCGGGATAACTAGATTTGGAAGCGGTGCAACCGTCTTGAAAGTAATCCGGTTGGCACCAAATAAGCCAACCCATTCCCGCCATTTATTGTGGAATCGCTCGTCCGTGAACGCAAGCCGTCCTTCGTCGTCGAGCATCGCATACATCAGGGATATCACAATGTCGCTTGCCTCAAGGCGAGAGGCTGACATGTTGGTGCCTACCATGCAATCGAGATGCGGTCCGATGACCGCATCGGATTTCAGGCACTTGATGTACAGTTGATATTCGGGCAGCGAGCAAAGCCATTCATCACTTAGCTTCCGCCTCAACATCCATATGCGTTTTTTGTGCATACGGAAGTGACTATCGGTTCCGCGTTCCCATCGGGTGTCCTCCTCAAACTCTGGTGCCGAATCCTTCAGTGCCTCGGAGAGATGCGATACCGCATTGCGCACGAAGTCATGAAGGACGCGCTCAGTCTGAGTGCTGATCGACGTCGCATAAGCGTCAGTCTGTGGTTGCAGGGTCATGTGGTATAGCGTTTGTCCTGATGGGGAACTCTCACAAGCCTCGATTCTCAGAGGAAAAAACAGGAAGATTCTACTTTTTCTAGGGCAAAGAGGTCTATCACTGGTTTCGGCTGTTGGTGAGGGTCAAGGTATCAGTATTCTATCCATTTCTTCTGCAAACTGGGAGGGGCGGCCTGGCGGTTATCCAGCGTGCGCGTGTCCAACGAAGGGAGTGCTCGACCGCGCGTTGCGCGAGCACGGGGAATCGCCAGGCCGCTCTTTTTCTTTCCCGTCCTATCCCATTGTATTGGGAGGGGAGTGGCCAGGGTTGCCCTCGACTGCGCGCATCGGACGAGCACATTCTCATCGTGCGCGTTCTGCGAGCAAGGAGGGTACCTGGCCACTCCCTCCTGCACCTGGCGACAGCGAGCACTCCACTGGTTATGTAGATCGCTAATGCATTTTGGGGAATGGAGAGATTTGAATGAGTGATGTAAGATATCGAGAGGGAAACTGATACTTGCGTGCTGGCCTAGCTGCAACAATTCTTTCAATCTTCCGGCATCCGATCCACAACTCGATCCCACTCCTTGATGGCGGGCTTCACATGGTGGTCCAGGTGCGTGAGGGCCACATAGAGTCGCCCTTCGTACTCGTCTCGCTTGGCATCCGTGGGTGAGAGGGTTTTCAAGATTGCCACGAGCCCTGCAATCTCGTCGGTTGTCTCCAGAATCTCATCGAAGTGATTATCCAGCAGAGAGCTCGACGGCGCGAGGAATGAGTCTTTATCAGCTACCGCCGACTGTCGGGTTCTCTTAATCATGGCGCTTTCCTTTCTTCAACCGTCGTTCGAGATTTTTTTCGGTCTCTTCCCAAGCCTTAATCTCGACTTCCCAATGCCGGATGAGTCTGCGATCAGGATTCGCGCCTTGCTGCTCGAGCGCGATCTTAATCCGATGATCTGTCATCTGCCTTCTCAAACTGTCAAGGCGGATTCGTAACTTCTTATTGCGCCCCATGTCTTTCCCAGACCCGTAACCGTACCGCCGATTTACACAAGCTGTCAATCAAGGCGCGCTGAGGAGTATCAATACTCCCTCTAAAACCTGAGGATGCTCAAAAGGGCCGTTCAGCAAGGCCGCAGCGAACTATCCATTATTATATAAGGGGTGGCTGGGATGATCCCAATTACGCGCGTCCAACGAGGGCCTTCGGAGGCCGCGCGTTGCGCGAGCACGGGGATCGTCCCAGTTACCCCAGCTCCTTTTTCAGCATCCTTTTAAGATCGGTAGCTAGCGTTGATGCGGACATAGTCAAACGACAGATCGGTCGTCCAGATGTGGGCTTTGTGGCGGCCTTGTCCCAATCCCACCGCGATCGTGAATTCTTTCTGGCGAAAGACCTTTGCGATGCGGGCTTCAGCAGCGAGTCCGAGCCCCATACCTTTTTTTACCATCGGAACCCCGCCGAACGAGACATTCAGCTTTGAAGGAGTAATCGGAACCCCGGCTCGTCCAATCGCCGCCATCACACGGCCCCAATTGGCATCTTCGCCGAAGAGGGCGGTCTTCACCAAGTTCGAGGTCGCAATGGTGTGGGCCACCTGCCTGGCCTGCGCCACGGTGGCTGCTCCGGTCACCTCGATGTTCACCACCTTCGTGACACCTTCACCATCGCGACAAATTGCCAGCGCGAGTGATTGGCAGGCCTCTGTCAGGAGCAGGAGAAATCGCTGAAAGGAAGGCGTGCCTTCTTTGATGGTACGGTTCCCAGCCATACCGTTGGCCAAGCAGAGGACCGTATCGTTGGTACTCGTGTCTCCATCGACTGAGATGCAGTTGAATGACTCGTTGGCCGCGAGACTGAGAGCCCGTTGGAGAGCGCTCTTCGTGATTGACGCGTCCGTCGTGAAATAGGCCAGCATCGTAGCCATGTTGGGATGGATCATGCCCGAGCCCTTGGCCATCCCACCGATGGTGATTAAGCGCCCGCCGATGCTGTCTTGTAGCGCAATGGTTTTTGGGCGCAGGTCGGTCGTCATGATCGCCCGAGCAGCATCCGGCCCTCCACGGTCGCTGAGCTGAGTGAACAACTGCGGTATGCCCTTGAGGATTCGATCGACCGGCAACGCACGACCGATCACACCGGTTGACCCGATGAATATTTGCTGTGAGGGGACGCGCAAGTGTCGCGCAACCACCGAGGCGGATTTTTTTGCGGCGGCCAATCCTTTGGCGCCGGTACAGGCGTTGGCGTTACCGCTGTTGACGAGAATGGCCCGTCCGATTCCCTGGCGCAGGTGCAGGCGATCAACAATGACCGGCGCCGCGACCACCTGATTGTTCGTAAAGACGCCGGCGATGGGACCGCTCTGTTCAGAGACGACGAGCGCAAGGTCCAGCAGGCCTGGCTTCTTGATGCCGCAATGGATGCCGGCTGCGCGGAATCCCTGGGGTGCGGTAATTCCACGGCGTGGAGTTGCGGTTGTTATTTTTTTGCCCATGATCGAGAGAATATATATTGATCTATGCAGGATGCTCAAAAAGGTTGTCCAGCAAGGCCGCAGGCAAATCGAAACCGGAGGCGTACCCTCTGGGGTACGTTGAGGATTTCGACGAGCCGAGAACGAAGCTGGCAGCCTTTTTCAGCATCATGCTTAAGGGTAGGCGGCGGGAGCCGTTAAACCCGTCTCCTCAGGGAATCCCAGCATGAGGTTCATGGCTTGAATCGCTTGGCCTGCCGCGCCCTTCACTAAATTATCCAGCGCAGCCACCGTAATGACCGATCCTGAGCGGGAATCGAGGTAGGCGCCGATGTCGCAATAGTTAGAGCCCTTGATGTAGCGCGGATTCGGAACGGTCTCTTCCTGGAACCTGACGAACCGCTCACCTTTGTAAAAGTCTCGATACAACGCGCGCAGGTCCGGCAGCGACATCGGACTCTTCAGTTTGCAGTAGGCGGTGCTCAAGATGCCACGGTTCATCGGGACGAGGTGCGGGGTGAATGTGACGATCGGCTGTGCGGCCACTGTGTCCGATGGGTAAGAGGCGCGTTGAAGCAACCCCCCGAGTTCTTGTTCAATTTCAGGAATGTGGCGGTGCCCTCCGATTTTGTAGGGCTCTAAGGATTCATGGGCTTCAGGGAAATGGTAGGGGAGCGCCGGGCTTCGCCCTGCGCCAGACACGCCGGACTTCGCATCAATGACGACGGTGTGCGGTTGTACAAGATCCCGGGCGAACAATGGTGCCAATTGTAGAACGGCTGCCGTTGGGTAACAGCCGGGTGACGCGACGAGTCTCGCCTTGGCAATGGCAGCACGATGTAATTCCGGAAGTCCGTAGACTGCGTCCTTCAGCAAGTCCGGATAGGTATGCGGCGTTTTATACCATTGTTCATAGACGGCAGGATCCGTGAGCCGGTAATCGGCGCTGAGGTCCACCACCAGTTTGCCGGTTTTGAGACAGGCGGAAACGGGCTCCAATGATTTGGTATGGGGAAGGGCTAAGAAAACCGCATCTGCCTGTTCTGCCAAGGCTTCGGGTGAGAGCGCTTGAAAAGAGAGAAAGACGAGTCCAGCCAGACTCGGGAAGACCGTTGCCACGGGAACCCCGGCGGATTTCTCTGATGTGACAGCGTGGAGATCGAAGTGCGGGTGGAGGGCTGCCAAGCGAACGAGCTCCGCTCCGGCATATCCACTGGCCCCTGCGATTGTGACGCGTACCTTTTTCATCTGTATCACCTGCCATGTGTGCCACGGGCACAAAAAAAGGGAAGGCGTGGAGCCTTCCCTTTTTCTGACTGTGGCTCCGATGTTTATCGTTTTGAGTACTGGAACCGCTTTCTTGCACCCTTCTGTCCGTACTTTTTCCGCTCTTTGACGCGCGAATCGCGGGTCAGCAAGCCTTCCTTCTTCAAAGGTGTACGGAGGGGTTGGTTGAGTTCCACCAACGCGCGCGCGATGGCATGACGCAGGGCGCCGGCTTGGCCGACCTGCCCGCCGCCTTGCACCGTGGCCTTGATCGAGTACTGCCCCATGACACCGCCAATTTCGAGCGGAAACTGAATAATCTGTCGCAGGGTCAGCCTCGGGAACGCCTTCTCGATCGGTTGTTCATTGATCGTGATATCGCCCGCCCTCCCCGTGACCCAGGCTCTCGCAATGGCGCACTTTCGTCGTCCGGTCGCATATTGAGTTGCTACTGCCATGCTTAGATATCTCCTTCTTCGTCCGTGTGGTGTCTACAGGGTAATGGGTTCCGGCTGTTGCGCCTGATGCGGATGAGTGGGACCGACGTAGACGCGGAGCTTCTTCGCCATATGATTCCCCAGCGGGTTTTTGGGAAGCATCCCTTCGATCGCTTTAGTCAAGAGTTCTGTCGGATCCTTCCGGAAGACGTGCTGCGCGGTTGCAGTTTTAAGTCCACCAGGAAAGCCGCTATGGCGGCGATAGAGTTTCGCGACCATTTTGTTGCCGGTCAGATGAATCTTCTCCGCATTCACGATGACGATATGGTCACCCATGTCCACATGGGGAGTAAAAGTCGGCCGGTGTTTACCGCGCAACATTCCGGCGACGCGGGCTGCTAACCGGCCCAGCGTTTTCCCCTCCGCATCCACGAGGTACCATTTTTCCTGCACGTCTAACGGCTTTTGCATGTAGCTCAACATTATTCTCTCCGTTCTTTCACGATCGAGTGACTTAGGTTTCTTGCACTTCCGGCGCGCCGATATCTTTCGACTCCAGCTTTGCCAGCCAGGCGTCGAGATTCGTCGTA
>Ga0163153_10000552_pt1 | contig 65692 bp, 61 predicted proteins | sample OliLakLV19MP6IB1_FD_148629 | JGI IMG/M metagenome (GOLD analysis project Ga0163153, IMG submission 148629) | Freshwater microbial mat bacterial communities from Lake Vanda, McMurdo Dry Valleys, Antarctica - Oligotrophic Lake LV.19.MP6.IB-1 | ecosystem: Environmental > Aquatic > Freshwater >... | reverse complement strand
CCCACGCCCAGCCCCAGCCGCCGCGACGCCGAGCCGCCCCGCACCGCAATCTCGACTGTCCCTCCCGATCCCAGATACGCCAGCAGTCCGCCCGCTGCCACATCGCCGAATGTGGTGCTGAGCGGCCCGATGGCGAGTGATTCCGCCTCCAGTACCGCGTAGGACGGGACCAGCTCGGAGGTCAGGTTGGTCACGAGGTTGCCGTAGCGATCGACATAGATGACCTCCCCGACCACCATCTTGCCCTCATAGTGCGGCACGGCACCGCTGACCCGCCGGGGCATGTCGGCATACGGTGCTCCGAGGCTGCGGAGGGGCGTGCCGAGGGCGAGGGCGGCCGCGGCCGGGGCGAAAAGGTCACGCCCGTGGAAGGTGGCGGAGGCACGCGCCGGTGTGGCGAGGATCGCCGCCTCGATGGCGGTGCCGCGCAGGATCCCGCTGAACAGCCCGTTGTCGGGGCCGACCAGGAACTGTCCCGCGGCCGAGAGCGCCAGCGCGTTGCGGCTGGTCCCGACACCCGGATCCACCACCGCGAGGTGAACCGTGCCAGGCGGGAACTGCACCCAGCAGCGCCCCAGCACATAGGCCGCTGCCGCGATATCACCTGGCGAGATTTCGTGGGTCAGGTCGACCAGCGTCACCCCGGGCACGCGGGAGAGCAGAACTCCCTTCACCTCGCCCACGTAGGAGTCCGTCGTCCCGTAATCGGTGAGGAGCGTTATGATAGGCATGCCCGGTAAGGTAAGGGGGAGCCGGTCGGTCATGGACCCCGAGCGCCGGAACTGGACCGCTGCGAGGCATCCAAGGTGACGCACGGGGCCGTCGTCTGTTTCATGATGGCCTACGTCTCTGGCGACACTCTCGCCGCGCGGGTGCGGGAGGAGGGGCCGCTGCCGCCGGCGGAGGTCACCCGCCTGGTGCAGGAGGTGGCGTGGGCACTGGCCTACGCTCACCAGCACGGGGTCATCCACCGCGACGTCAAGCCGGAGGATATCCTGCTCGAGCGGGGGAACGGAGGACCTGCTCAAGGCATTGGCTCGAGAGGCAGTCCTGCTCCGCCAGCGCCTCAGCACACTGGACGCTGCGGCGGGCGCCGTCGGCGGGAGCGCCACGGCGGAGCGACGTCAACTCAGCGAGGAGATCGAACGGGCCCGACAGGAAGCCGTGGATCGGCTGGGAACGACGGTGAGCGCGCTGGAGACGCTGCGACTCGAATTGCTGCGGGCCCAGGCGGGCCTGGGAGGATCGGACGGTCTGACGGGGAATCTGGCGGAACTGGGCCGCGTCGCCGACCAGATCGACGCGGCCTTGGAGACGAGGAAGCTCTAGCCTCAGCCCCGCAGAATGGGGAGCGAGACGGACCGGGTGGCGAGTGAGGCGACCAACCGCTCCGCGACGGAGCGGAGCATGGTGGCGGCGGGGCTGGTGGGATCAGCGACAAGAATCGGCTTGCCCCGATCGGCCAGCTCCGCCATGCCCGGCTGCAGTGGCACGCTGCCGAGCAGCGGGATCTGCAGTTCTTCGGCGAGGCGCTGGCCGCCGCCGGAAGAGAACAGCTCAAGCCGGAGCCCCGTCGCCGGATCGGTAAAGGCGCTCATGTTCTCCACGATGCCGGCCAGCGGCACGCTGGTCTTCTCGAACATCTTGGCGCCGCGCAGCGCATCGCCCACCGCCACTTCCTGCGGCGTCGTCACGATCACCGCGGTCGTCACGTGGCAGGACTGCACCAGCGAAAGTTGCGCGTCGCCGGTGCCGGGCGGCATGTCCACCAGAAAGTAGTCCAGCGTTCCCCAGTCGACATCCCGCAGGAACTGCTGCACCACCTTCATGATGATCGGCCCGCGCCAGATGGCCGCTGCGTCCCGGTCGACGAGAAATCCCAGGGACATCAGCTTCACGCCGTGGGCCGTGAGCGGCTGGATCCTGCCCCCGATCACGGGTGGCTTCTCGAAGATGCCGAACATGCGGGGGATGTTGGGACCGTAGATATCGGCGTCCATCAGCCCGACGCGATGTCCCGCCTGGGCCAGTGCGACGGCGAGATTGGCGGTCACGGTGGACTTGCCCACGCCGCCCTTCCCGGAAGAGACGGCAATAATGCGACCGAGATTGGGGTAGTCGTTGGGGGTCGGCGGCGGCGTCACGAGACCAGCGGCACCGTACGTCTGGCCCGGCCCGGGCTGTCCGGTTGGCGCCGCATGAGTCGTCTTGGCCGGACCGCCGGGATCAACCACGCTGATCCGGAGTTCCTTCGGATCGACACCTTCGATGGCCCGCACCGCCGCACGCGCCTCGCGGACCAGCGTCGCGGGATCCTCGCGCGTCAGCAGGAAGGTGAACGACACTTTTCCGTCGGAGGTGACCGCAAGGTCGCGGATCATGCCGGCGGAAAAGAGATCGTTCTCCAGCCGCGGATTCTGGATGCGGGCGAGCGCGGCGGCGACGGCGGTGGCGAGGGGGTTGGTCAACGATGGCTCAAGGTGGCAGGTGGCAGTAGGCAGGTGGCAGTAAGCAGGCGGTAGGCGGTAGCGAAAATGTTGCCTGATCGCTGACCGGCGCTCCGGCTAGACCGAGTCGACTTCCCGCACTTCGGGCACGAGCTGCTTGAGGCGGGTTTCGATCCCCTGCTTCAGGGTGATCGTCGAGGCGGCGCAGCCGTGGCAGGTGCCGCCCAGCCGCAGCAGGAGGCGGCCGTCAATCTCATCAAAGTCCACGACCTCCACGCTGCCCTTATGGGAGGCGATGTAGGGCCGGAGGGTGTCCAGGCTCTGTTCGATGCGGTCGAGTGTTGTATCAGCCACGATGGAGCTCCAGTAGTACAGCCATCAGCCGTCAGTGCATCGCCTACTCCCCAACGCCCAGCGCCTGCTCCCTGCAGTCAACCACCCTGCCCCGCTTCAAGCAAGCCCGTCGCCATTCCCGGCCAGATATTCCCGGGCCGCCCCGAGGATGCGCGCCTGCACCTCGGCGAGCGAGCCCTCCATCGACAGCCCCGAGGCCTTGGTATGGCCACCGCCGCCGAAGGGGTTGGCAAAGGCGGCGACATCGACGGCGCCGACCGAACGGAGCGAGACTTTTACCCGGCCGGCGGCAATCTCGCGGAAGAGCAGCGCCATCCGCACCCCGTTGATGCTGCGGGGCACCTCAATGATACCGTCGAGATCGTCGGCAGTCGCACCGAGCCGCTCGAGCGCCCCGGGCGGCACGGTCACCCATGCCAGCCCATGCTCGGGCTCGACGACCAGGGTCTGCAGCGTTTCGCCGAGCAGCCGCGCACGGCCCTCGGGCGCGCTGGCGTAGACGTCGAGGTAGATCTGTTCGGGATCCAGTCCGGCTTCCAGCAGCGCGGCGGCGGTGCGGAGCGTCGCCGGCCGGGTGTTGCTGAAGCGAAACCCGCCGGTATCGGTCAGGATGGCGACATACAGTGCGCGCGCCGCGGGCGGTGTGAGTGGCCAGCCGTTCGCCTGCGCGATCTGGAAAATCAGCTCTCCGGTGGCGGAGGCCTCCGGATCCACGTACCGCGGCCCCTCGGGGAGATGGCCCTGACTGACGTGGTGGTCCACGCAGGCCACGGTGACGCCACGGTCCTGCACCGTCTGGCTGAGCATGCCCAGCCGGTCCACATCGGCGATATCGAGGACCACGATCAGGTCGGCCCGCCGCAGTTCCTTTACCGCCTGCTGAGTCCGGTCGACCCCGGGAAGGTCATGGAACAGAAACTCGTAGCGCTCCGGCGTCGCGGTGGGATTGGTGATCACCGCCGAGACGCCCTGGGCGCGCAGCAGGTGCACCAGGCCGACCTCGCTGCCCAGGCCATCGCCATCAGGGTTCACATGGGTGGTGATGCAGATGCGCCGGCCGGGCTTGAGTGCGGCGGCAAAGCTTCGGGCGGCGGCGACACGTTCGGGGGCGAGCGGGACTGACATGGGCGGCGAAGCTACACCGAGGGGAAGCGAGACGGTAGGGTTGGGCGATTGGGCGATAGGCGGCAGGCGGTCCACCGCCCATCGCCTACCGCCCAGCAGCCGCGAGCTACACCCGATTCAACTTGCTGTGCCGCCTGCCATACGCGAAATAGATCGCCAGCCCGAGCGCCATCCAGATGGCAAGCCGGAGCCAGGTATCGGTCGGCAGGCCGTACATCATGTAGCCGCAGATGAGGATGCCGAGGATGGGCACCAGCGGGACCAGCGGTGTGCGGAACGGCCGGGGGATATCGGGCTGGGTCCGCCGCAGGACGAGGATGCCGCCGCAGACGATCACGAAGGCGAGCAGGGTGCCGATCGAGACCAGCTCACCGAGCAGCCCGATGGGGAACAGACCGGCGATCAGCGCCGCCACGATTCCGGTGACGATGGTCGAGACGTAGGGGGTCCGGAACTTCGGATGCACCTTCCCGAACACCGCGGGCAGCAGGCCGTCGTTCGCCATGGTGAAGAAGATACGCGGCTGCCCCATGAGCATGACGAGCACCACCGACGCCAGGCCGGCGATCGCGCCGATATTGACCAGGTAGCCCAGCCACTTGAGGCCGGGGCCGGCCCGCTCGATGGCCACGAACACCGGGTGCGGGACATTGAGATCCTTGTACGGGGCGATACCGGTCATCACCAGCGCCATCAGGATGTAGAGCACCGTGCAGATGGCGAGCGATCCGAGGATGCCCCTGGGCAGGTCCTTCTGCGGATTCTTGGCTTCCTGCGCCGCGGTGGAGACGGCGTCGAATCCGATATAGGCGAAGAAGATCACGCCCGCACCCCGGAGGATGCCGCTCCAGCCGAAGTGACCGAACTCCCCGGTATTCGGCGGAATGAATGGATGCCAGTTGGCGGTATCGACGTAGAAGAAGCCGAAGCCGATCACCAGCAGCACGATCGCGACCTTGACGTACACCACGATGTTGTTGAAGCGGGCCGACTCCTTGATGCCGATGACCAGCAGCGTGGTCAGGAGGGCGATCAGCACCATGGCGGGGATGTTGAGGATGCCATGAATGATGCTGAATCCCTGTTCGCCACACTGGGCGATGGGCACCGGAGTGCGGCTGACGGCGTCCACCGCAACGCCGCCGGTCGCGGGATCGACGCAGATCTGCGACGGCACCAGCGTGTGCGTCCCCTCCACGCCGAACGGCGCTCCGGTGAACTGCGGCGGCAGGTGAATGCCCAGCCCGGTCAGGAAGGCGGTGAAGTAGCCGGACCAGCCCACCGCCACGGTGGAGGCGGCAAAGAGGTATTCGAGGATCAGGTCCCAGCCGATGATCCAGGCGACCAGCTCGCCCAGTGTGGCGTAACCGTAGGTGTAGGCACTGCCCGCGACCGGAATCATCGAGGCAAACTCGGCGTAACACAGCCCCGCAAAGAGACAGCCGGCACCCGCGATGACGAACGAAATGACGATGGCGGGACCGGCGTACTGCGCCGCCGCCGTTCCGGTGAGCACGAAGATACCGGCACCGATGATTGCCCCGATGCCAAGCAGGACCAGGTTGGTGCCGGTGAGTGCGCGCTTGAGGCCGTGTTCATCCTCCACCGGCATCAGGTCCGACAGTGATTTTGTGCGGAACAGGGACATGGCGTCTCCGTGCGGGGGGGTGGAAGAGAGCGTTCAGCGTTCAGCATCCAGCAGCTGGCCGATGGTCGGTAGCCATCGGCCGTTCACGCTACCGGTCCAGGGGGACGAGCGGCGGCACGATCAGAGCAAGGTGCCTGGCGGCGGCAGTTTTTCGTGCTCCGGGTCGCTCTTCATCAGCCGCCAGAAGCACCACAAGGTCAGCCCGAGCACGAAGGTCCACGCGCCCAGGAGGAACAGCAGTGCCGGTGTGGTCATGAGGCCCTCGCGGTGGCGGGTCGGCGGGCCCAGGCTTTCTTCACCAGCCAGATCTCGAACAGCAGGATCGCCACCATCACACCCCGCGAGGCCCAGCGGACGCTGACCTCTTCGGGCGACTTTGCGTCGGCCATGAGCAGCGTGGGAATCGCCTCCTGCACCGTCCACCAGAGCATCATGACGATCAGGAACACCGGGGTGACATAGGTCATGACGACCTTGTAGAACAGGGGGATCTGGACGGCAGCACCCTGGTGCAGCTCCTTCCACATGTTGTCCGGGCCGAACACCCAGACGAAGAGCACCGTCTCCACCAGGGCGAGGATCACGAGCCCGAAGGTACCAGCCCAGTAGTCCCACTCGCCAAGGAAGCCGCGAGTGTTATAGACGATGTGGAGTGATCCGAGCGCCAAGACGATCGCAGCCAGTGTCCAGGCCGTCTGTTTGCGCTTCCACCCGAAGTTTTCCTCCACGAACGCCAGCGCCGGTGTCGCCATCGAGACCGAGCTGGTGATGCCAGCGAAGAAGAGCAGGCCGAACCACATCACACCAGCGGCGGTCGCGACCAGCGGACCACCTGGCAGCTGGTTGAAGACCAGGGGCATGGAGACGAAGCCGAGGTCGAAGCTGCCGCCCCGGGCCACCGCCACCGCACCGGTGACACCGAAGAAGGTCACCACCGCGGGGATCGCCAGCGAGCCACCCAGGACGACCTCGGCGGTTTCATTGGTGGCGGCGGTCGCCAGCCCGGAAAGCGTCAGGTCATCCCGCCGGGTGAGATAGCTGGCGTAGGCCTGCAGCGAACCCATGCCGACGGAGAGGGTGAAGAAAATCTGGCCGGTTGCGGCCAGCCACACTTTCGGGCTGCCAAGCGCCCCCCAGTCGGGAGTGAACATGAAGTTCAGGCCGTCCATCGGGCCCTGCGTCGTGGTAATCCCGTCGTGGACCACGGTGACCGGGTCCAGGGTCAGCACCCGCACCACCAGGATCGCGGCAAAGACGAAGAGGATCGGCATGCCGATCTTGGCCAGCTTCTCGATCCCCGCGGTCAGGCCCTTGCTCACGACCCAGAAGTTGATGCCGACCGTCAGGAAGAAGAAGAGGAAGGGCACCCAGAAACCGTGAATGGTCCCGTTTTCCAGGTTGACGTACGAGTTGAAGAAACCCTGCATCCCGCCCTGGTCCAGCCCCTGCGTGGCGCCGGTGAGCGAGAACCAGGTCCAGGCCATGGTCCACGACTCGATATAGCAGTAGTAGATCAGCACCACCACCGGCATGAACAGGCCAAGGACGCCGAGGTACTTGGCGAGCGGGTGGCTCCAGAGCGCATCGAACATCCCGGGCGTGCTGCCCTGGCCCCGCTCCCCCCCATAGCGCCCCACGCCCCACTCGATCCACATCAGCGGGATCCCGACCAGCAGGAAGGCGATGAAGTACGGGATCATGAATGTCCCGCCGCCGTTCTCGACCACCTGGCGCGGGAAGCGGAGAAAATTGCCTAACCCCACGGCGTTGCCGGCCATGGCGAGTATCAGGCCGATGCGGGAGCCCCACTGTTCACGGGGAGGGGATTCGGGCAAGGGGACTCGAAGTGTGGTGGTAGAAGCAGGGCTGCCATCGGCACCTGGTCGGGGGCCGTCAGCCATCAGCTATCAGCCGTAAGCTGTCAGCCTTCAGCCTTCAGCCTTCAGCCTTCAGCCTTCAGCTATCAGCCTCTGACGGCTGTCGGCTGACAGCTACAAATTGTAGTTCGGCGCTTCCCGCGTGATCGTCACGTCGTGCGGATGGGATTCACGCAGGCCGGCGCTGGAGATCTGCACCATCTCCACCTCGAGTCGCAGCGCGTCGATCGTGCCGGCGCCACAATAGCCCATGCCGCTCCGCAACCCGCCCACCATCTGGAACAGCACGTCGCCGACGGGGCCCTTGTACGGCACGCGGCCCTCGATTCCCTCGGGCACCATCTTGCTGCTGGAGAGTTCGCCTTCCTGGAAATACCGGTCGGCGGAGCCGTCCTGCATGGCCGCGAGGCTCCCCATGCCGCGGATGGTCTTGAAGCGGCGGCCCTCGGCGAGGACCGATTCGCCGGGACTCTCGTCGGTGCCGGCGAGCATGGACCCGATCATCACGCTGCTGGCGCCGGCGGCGAGCGCCTTCACGATATCGCCCGAATACTTGACGCCGCCGTCGGCGATGACCGGCACGTCGCCGGCGCCACGCACGGCATCGATGATCGCCGTGATCTGCGGAACGCCCACCCCAGTGACGACACGGGTGGTGCAGATGCTGCCCGGACCCACACCGACCTTCACGGCGTCGACGCCGCGGCGCACCAGTTCGCGGGCGCCACTCTCGGTGGCGACATTGCCGGCGATCAGCTGGACCTCGGGAAAGGCCTGCCGCAGCATCTCGACCGTCTGCAACACGCCCTCACTGTGGCCGTGGGCCGAATCGATCACCAGCGCGTCGGCGCCGGCATCGATCAGCGCCCGGGCGCGCTCCCGCGCCTGGGCGGTGCCCCCGACCGCGGCCGCGACCCGCAGCCGGCCATGCTGATCCTTGTTCGCGTCGGGAAACTGCCGCCGCTTGAAAATGTCCTTGACGGTGATCAGGCCCTTCAGCACGCCCTGCGCATCGACCACCGGCAGCTTCTCGATCCGGTGCCGGGCCAGGATCCGCTCCGCCTCATCGAGGCCGGTGCCCACCGGGGCGGTGATGAGCCGCTCCTTGGTCATCACCTCCTGGATCCGCTGCTCGAGGTTGCGCTCGAACTGCAGGTCGCGATTGGTGATGATGCCGACCAGCAGGCCGGCGCCGTCGACGATCGGCACACCCGAGATCCGGAAGCGCGCCATCGCCGCCGCCGCTTCGCGGAGCGGCCGGTCGGGGGTGAGCGTGATCGGGTTCATGATCATCCCGCTCTCACTGCGCTTGACCCGGTCAACCTCCTGCGCCTGCCGCTCGACCGACATGTTCTTGTGCAGCACCCCGATGCCGCCGGCCCGCGCCATCGCGATGGCCATCGCCGCTTCGGTGACGGTGTCCATCGCCGCGGCGACCAGCGGGATGGGGAGCGGAATCTGGCGAGTGAGGCGGCTGGCGACCGAAACCTGCCGCGGATGGACCGACGAATAGCGCGGGACCAGCAGGACGTCATCGAATGTGAGCGCCAGTCCGGGGCGGATGGGGCTCATGCGAGGGACGTTCCGTTGTGAATGGGGAGTTCCATCTCTAAGTCTACGGCGCGGACACGGGGCAACGCAAGCGGGCGGGGGCCCAGCGGCACCAGCTGCCGGGCCCTACCTGCCGAACTGCCGCAGGTGATGATCGAGCCAGAATGCCCCACTCGGCCCGTTCCACCAGCGACTCACACTCCGCCAGGTCCGCCGCCCAGTCGCCCGGGGCGGTGGTGAGCATCTCGGGCACGGTCGGCACCTTGCCCGGCGGTGCCTGCAGCCCGGTGTGGATGACCACCCATCGGACCAGCGTGCGTGTCAGCAAGGACCCGCGTGGCCGCGAGGGCAGGTCGCCCAGCGCGACGCGGAGCTGGTCCGACAGGTGACAGACCATCCGCGGCGCCGTAAGCATGCCCCAGCCCGGCTGGGTTGTTGTGGCGCCTCGGAGTGAGAAGCAGCAGCTCCGGGCGCCCGGGCCTTTGGGGGCCGGAGGAGCTCAGGTCGGGCGGGCCCGTTTCCAGATCAGGTACACCGGCCACCCCAGCGCGACGATGCCGAGGCCGGGCCAGGTGTAGAGCGGCTTCTTCACCAGCAGGATCGCCATGAGACCAAGCACGGAGATCATGTACAGCGCCGGCAACCACGGGTAGCCGAAAGCGCGCACCGGGCGTGGCCGGTCGGGCTGGGTGGCCCGGAGCCGGAACAGCGCCAGAGTGGTGAAGAAGTAGAACAGCAGCGAGGCGAAGATCACGTAGTCGAGCAGGTTGCCGTAGGTCCCGCTCAGGCACAGCACCATCGCCCATACCGCCTGCGTCACCAGCCCGAACACCGGGGTCCGAAAGGTCGGGTGGAGTGTGCCCGCCTGACGGAAGAAGAGTCCGTCCTGTGCCATCGCGTAATAGACCCTGGGACCGGCGAGCACCAGCCCGTTCACGCAGCCGAAGGTGGAGAGCATGACGGCGACAGCCATCAGCACGGCCCCCGCCGGCCCGAACATCACCTCGGCCGCCGCCACGCCCACCCGGTCCTGTGCCGCGTGCTGCAGCCCCCGCGCGAGCGCATCGGCTCCCTGCGCGTCACCGCCGAAGGGCAGGACCTGCAGGTAGGCCAGATTGGCCAGCAGGTAGAGCAGGCACACTACGCCGGTGCCGACGCCGAGCGCGAGCGGCAGATTGCGCTTCGGATCCCGCACCTCGGCGGCGGCGAAGGTGACGTTGTTCCACGCGTCGGCGGAGAAGAGACTGCCGACCATCGCGGCACCGAAGATCGGGATCAGGGCCAGGCTCCAGCTCCCCGTGCCCCAGAAACCCGCGGCATTCGCCGCCGCCACCTCCGGCTGCCGGAAGAGGGTGAGCCCCAGCGTGATGAGGGCCGCGAGGGCCCCCACCTTGGCGATCGCGAACACCGTCTGGACCCGCGCCCCCAGCGCCACGCCACGCACATTCAGCAGGGTCAGGCCGAGCACGACACTCAGCGCGACAAGCCGTTGCCATGAGAGCCCCAGCTCGATGGTGCCACCGGGCATCGACAGGTGACCGAAGGAGAGAAAGACGTCCGGCGTGATCCCCGGGAGCAGCACACTGATGAATTTGCCGAACGCGACCGCCACGGCAGCGATGGTGCCCGTCTGGATGACGGTGAACAGGGTCCAGCCGAAGAGGAAGCCAAGCAGGGGGGAGAGACCATCGCGGAGGAAGACGTACTGCCCGCCGGCCGCGGGCATCATGGCGGCAAGCTCGGCGTAAGCCAGCGCACCGGTGACGGTCATCAGCCCGGTCACCAGCCAGATGAGCATCAGGGCACCGGGCCCCCACTCGTTGACCTGGCGCCCGATATCGGCGGACACGATGAAGATGCCGGACCCGATCATGGTGCCCACCACCAGCGAGATGGCGGCGAGCGGCCCGATGCCCTGGACGAATTGCGAATCGCTGGCGGGTGACGCCGGTGTGCCGCTCATGCCCGCGTCAGCCGGTGGGCTTGAGCGGCGTGGGACTGGCGGGCGGAGGGACGGCGGGGTCGGTGGAGCTGGCGGCCTTCACCGCTTCATCGACCACCGCCTGCCCCGCCGCGGCGAGGCCCTTCATCACCTTGGCTGCACTGTCCATGACGCTGGCCGTCCCGGTGATGGCCTGCACCGGCAGCTTGGCGGCCCGCATCGTGTCCTCGACGGTCTCGGTGAATTTCGCGAGGAAGCCGGTCGGCGCCGCACGCTCGGCGTACTTGCTCTCGAGGAACTCGACGTAGTCGAGCACCTGGTATCCCCGCTCGTCCGGCAGCAGTTCGAGCCGGCGGAGCAGGCGCTGCTTCAGGATCTCATTCATGGGTTCAGTCCCTCCATGACGCGGACCAGCTCAAGGACCGGCGTCGGCAGGTAGCGGGTGCGCACTGAGCGGATCGTGCCGCGGATGGTGAGTTCCTTGAGCGGGGGCAGCGCCTCGAAGGCGGCCACCTGCTCCGGCGGGACGATCACGTAGACGAACCCCGGCTCCGGCAGCGGGCCACGGGTCAGCAGATAGGTCCGTCCCTCGGGAATTTCAGGCCGGAGTTCGTCGGCTTTCTGGAGCGCGACAAACTGTACTTTCCATTCGACCACCTGCCCGACGTACTTGCCCGGATTGGCCCGGACCTCCGCCTGACTGACCCCGACGATCACACCGCCCGCCGCGATGCGCACGGCGCTGTCGGGGACCCAGGCGTCCACCTGTACCCGGGTCCAGCCGCTGGAACGCGCCAGCACCCGGAGGGCCGTACCGCTGTCGACCTGGCCCATGGCAGCGCCACCGGGCACGAGGGTGAGCGGGGCCCGGCGGGTCAGCTCCGCCGTCTCGGTACCGGCAGGGAGCGCGGGGATGGCAATGACGGCAGCAGCCGAGGTGAGGGCTTTCTCCGAAATCCACGCGGTGCGCCGCACCCGGGTCCAGTCGCCCCGGGTCTCCAGCTTCACGAACCCGGCCCCGGTGGAGGCCCGGCCGACGCTGTCGCCTTCGGGGGAGCGGCGCAGGGTTTCGGTCGGCCGGCGGGTGACGGCGACGTTGAACCCGTCGCGGTTGATCGTCCCGAGCGAAGCCGTACGGAGCCAGCCTTCAAAGGTGACTTCGACGCCGCCGCCGCGTTTGCGGCCCGGGGTCACCTCCGCCCGGGCGAACAGGGTGCCGAGCACAGCGCCGTTGGCGGTCTTGGTGAAGCGGGCATCCTGCGACAGCATCACGGCGCCCTGCGCCACGACGACACGGGCGCACAGCACGAGTGCCAGCAGCAGAAAGGCTGGTAGGCGGAACGGGGGCGGACTAGATTGGTGCGCGAGACACACGGTCACGATTGTAGAGACGCTGGAGAGTCATGTCAAACGCGCGGGGCCCCGCGGGGCCGGTAGTCCTGCTGGTTCTGGATGGCTGGGGCTACCGCGAGGTCCGTGAAGGCAACGCGATCGAGCTCGCCCGGACCCCCGTCTGGCATGGGCTCTGGCAGCAGCAGCCACGCACCCTCCTGCAGGCTAGTGGGCTCCCCGTCGGACTCCCCGAAGGCCAGATGGGCAACAGCGAGGTTGGCCATCTCAACCTCGGCGCCGGCCGGGTCGTCCCGCAGGACCTCGTCCGTATCTCCCAGAGCATCAAGACCGGTGCCTTCTTCCAGCTCGCGCCGCTGACCGAGTTGTGCGCCCGGCTGCGGCAGAGCGGCGGCACGCTGCATCTGATCGGTCTGCTCGGTCCCGGGGGCGTGCATGCAATCGACCAGCACCTGCTGGCCTGCGTCGAACTTGGCGTCCGGCTCGGCGTGGCCCGGATCGCCATCCACGGATTCCTCGACGGGCGCGACACCCTGCCTGCCATCGGCGACCAGGTGGTGCGTCAACTGGCGGCCGATCTCGCCCGGATCGCGCCGGGCCGGGCCGCGATCGCCTCGCTGGTCGGCCGCTATTTCTCGATGGACCGCGACCGTCGCTGGGAGCGGACCCGCATCGGCTACGATGCCATGGTGCGCGGGATCGGCGCCCGGGCTACCGATCCGGTCGGCGCGGTGCAGGCGGCGTTCGCCCGCGGCGAGACCGACGAGTTCGTCAAGCCGATCGTGCTGGAGCGGGATGGCCAGCCCGTCGCCCGGATGCGCGACGGCGATGGCGTCTTCTGCTTCAATTATCGCAGCGACCGGATGCGCCAGATGGTGCGGGCGCTCATGGTGGAGGGGTTCGACGGCTTCGCTGTCGCCGACCGGCCGCAGCTCGCCATGGTCACCATGACCCAGTACGACCGGACCTTCGGGGTGCCGCAGGCCTTCCCGCCGTTCACCATGGCGAAGATCGTCGCCGAGGTGCTGGCCGACACCGGGCGGACCCAGCTGCGGACGGCGGAGACGGAGAAGTATCCCCATGTCACCTACTTTTTCAACGGCGGCTACGAGCCGCCGTACAAGGGGGAGGAGCGCCTGCTGGTGCCGTCGCAGAAGGTGGCGACCTATGATCTCGCCCCGGAAATGAGCGCCGCGGGCATCACCGATGTCCTGGTGCAGGCGCTGGGGAAGAAGTCGCACGATTTCATGTTGTGCAATTTTGCCAATGCGGACATGGTGGGACATACCGGCGTGATGTCGGCCGTGATCCAGGCGGTCGAGACGGTGGACCAGTGCCTCGGCCGCATCGTCGTCGCGGCGGAGCAGGCCAACGCGACGCTGCTGGTGACCGCCGATCACGGCAACTGCGAACTGATGATCGATCCCGCGACGGGCGGGGTCCATACCGCGCACACCACCAATCCGGTCCCGTTCGTGGCAGTGCGGGCCGGAGCGACGGCGCTGCGCGAGGGCGGGGCGCTGTGTGATGTCGGGCCGACGGTCCTGCGTCTCCTCGGCATCGAGCCTCCCGACGTCATGACCGGGCGCGACCTTCGCGCTCACCCCTGACCCAAGATCGTTGACCATGCGCCTTCCTTTGCCCAGTCTGCTGTTCGCCCTCACCGCGCCGCTCGCCGCCCAGGTGGGACACGATCCCGCCTCGTCGCCCTACCGGGACATTCCCCACGGGAAGACGCTCACCGCCCTGATCGGGGATGTCGGCGGCGACGGAGGCAAGCTCGGCGTCGGTCCGCACAACGGACGGTCGTACGGCGGACGACTCGACCTGCGGATCAGCGGGCCGGTCCAGTTTGGGCTCGGCTTCAGCCAGGCCAACCTCGAACGGCTGGTGGTGAGCGCGGATGACAGCGTCGCCCAACGCACCACCGGCCCGTTCAAGCAGACCCTGACCATGATCGAGGCGTCGCTCCAGTTCAACGTCACCGGCCGGAAGAGCTGGCATCGGCTGGCCCCCTACGTGAGCGGAACACTCGGCTGGGCCCGCAGCTCGTCGCTGCCGGCCTCGGCCGCCAAGGACTCGAGCGGCTACAAGTTCGGCTCGAAGATCTATCTCGCCCCCGCCATCGGCCTCCGCATCATCATCACCAGCAACGTGCAGCTGCGGCTCGACGCGCGGCAGCTCTTCTGGAAACTCAAGTATCCGACCTCCTACACCCGGGATCCGGCGGCGGAACCCAGTCCGAACGGCGACCTCGCCAATGCGGTGCTCCCGGACGGCAAGCGGGAACAGTGGAGCGGCGCGCGGGAGTTGCGCGCCGGGCTGGGGTTCTCGTTCTAGCGCGACCGGACCCGTCCCTCATGCCGACCAGCCTGACCCGTGTGACCGGCTTTCGTGCCCGGCATCATCTCTGGATGCCGGCATGGTCTGCGGAAGAGAACCGCGCCGCCTTCGGGGCGCTGAGCGAGCCGCACCCGCATGACTATCGCTGCAGCATCACGGTGAGCGGCCCGATGGATCCCGACTCCGGGATGATCTGCGACCTGGCGGAGCTCGACCAGATCCTCGATGAGGAGATCCGCCTGCCCTTCGAGGGCCGCCACATCAATCTCGATCATCCTGCCTTTGCCACCGGCCGTCCGATCCCTACCTGCGAGGCACTCGCACGGTATCTCTTTGGCCGGGTCGCGCACCGACTCCCCGACGGGGTCCGGCTCGACCGGCTGCAGGTCGCCGAAGACGCGACGCTCTCCGCCGAGTGCACCGCCCTCGACTGACGAGATGGTGAGGGTGTCGCATGTGCGCCCACCGGCCGGTGGGGCCGTCTCCCCGGTTCCAGCAGGTCCAAAACCCACGATCCAGGTCGGGTGATGCAGGATCACCGGAACACCGCATGACGCCGGCCCTTGCCGACCTCGGCGCCATCCTGCGCACCTGCCGTACGATTGCGGTGGTCGGACTCTCCCCCGACCCGGGGCGACCGAGCCATGAGGTCGCGCGCTATCTGCAGGAGGCCGGGTACAGGATTGTGCCGGTGCGACCTGGCGTCGAACGGATCATGGGCGAGCCGTGTCACCCCGACCTCACCACGGCGGCAGCGGCGGCGGGTCCGCTCGACATCGTCAACGTCTTCCGCCGCTCCGAGGCGATCGCGGGCCTGCGCGACGCCCTCATGGAGGTGCGGCCACGGCTGGTCTGGCTGCAGATCGGCGTGCGGGACGACGCGGTCGCGGCGGAGCTGGAGGCGGCGGGGATTCCCGTCGTCATGGACCGGTGCCTCATGGTGGATCATCCCTGGCTGGTGAGTCTATGAAGCCCTTCCATTTTCGCACCGTCATCGCCCTCTCGGTCGTGATGGCACCGGCCGGCCTGCGGGCCCAGGCGACCGCCGACCAGGCGCAGCTCGAATTCACCATCGGCCTGGGTCAGACGTCGGGGGGCGGACAGCTCTGGCAAGTGAGCCACCAGCCATTTATTCCGGACCCGGCGAGTATCGACACGCTCGCGGTGGGTCGGTCCTTCCGCCGGACGATCAACGTCTCGTTCTCCGGGACTTACTTTCCAGGCAACCACCTCGGCTTTATCGGAGAGGCCCAGCTGCTCGGCCTCGGCACCGCGGACGAGTGCGCCGTTCGATTCACTCTGGGTGCCGGCAAGACCACCGATCTCTGCCGCTCCATCGATCGCGCCGAGCGTAACGCCACATCGGTCGCGGTATCGGGCGGTGCGGTGTACCGCATCGGGAGCCATCAGGCGGTCCACCCCTATCTGCGAGTCGGTGGGGGCGTGGTGGTGACCCAGCAGAGCTTCTTGCGGATGCACGGCGAAATCCCCGCCGCCGGCGGTCCCTCGGACCTGACGCTCTTCAAGGACGACCAGAACACGACGGTGAAGCCCTTCGGCCTGTTCGGGGGCGGTGTGGTCGCGGTTGCCGCCAAGGGGGTCCAGTTCCGCTTCGAAGTCCGCGACAACTGGATCCGGGTGCCGGCGGTCACCGGGCCCACGATTCAGCAGGGACTCGCCCCGCCGAGCCGCCTGGTGTCGAAACATCTGCTCAGTTTCATGGTCGGATTCGATATCGTGCTGGAGCGCAAGCGCGGCCGGCGCTACTAACGGAGGTGCTCCTGCGACCGTCGCCCCGCCTGGCCTGGACGCTGCCGGCCCTGCTGGCCTGCCTCGTCAGCCCCGTGATCGCGCAGGGGACCGCGGACCAGGCACGCCTTACCATCGGCGTCGGCCTGATGCACACCAGCGGAGGGGGAACGGTGTGGGCCATCCCCGCCCAGCCGATCAGCGTCGATGCCGGGGCCAGCGACACGCTGGCCCTCGCGCGCAATCTCAACAGCAGCTTCGGTTTCGTCTTCTCCGCGGCGTATGCCCCCGGGCGCTACCTTGGTTTCGCGGCCGATGTGCTGGTGACGAGACTGGGCTCGGGCGACCGCTGCAGGATCGTGCGGACCCGGGGCGCGACCTTCACCGAGGACCTCTGCGGTTCCCTCGACAACACCGAGTATTCCAGCAGCACATCGATCCTCGCCGCGGGCGTCATCCTGCGGCCCGGATTCCGCGGCCCGATCCAGCCCTACGCCCGGCTGATGGGAGGCTTCGGGGTGATTCAACAGAGCCTGATCCAGACCGCCGGATTCGTCCGGAGCGCCAACGGTGTGGCCGACGCCGTGATCTACCGTGACGACAGCGGGACCCTCCTCTCGCCCTACTACGCCGTGGTCATCGGCGCCACGGCAGCCGCCGGGACGGGATGGCAGTTCCGCTGGGATCTGCGGGACAGCTTCATCGCGCTGCCGGGCATCACCGGCGCCACCGCCCGTCAGGGACTCACGCCCAGGACCACGATGCGGGGTCATCACCTCTTCAGCTTCACTGTCGGGGTCGATATCGTCCTCGAGCGGAAGCGCGGCCAGCGCTACTGATGCGGGGCGCGATCCTCGCCGGCGGGCGCGCCGCGCGCTTCGACGGCCGACCCAAAGGGCTCGAGCGGATCGGCGGCGTGCGCCTCCTCGATCGGCTGGTGACGGCCTTCACCGAGGCGTTGGGAGAAGCGCCGCTGCTGATCGCCAATGATCCCGCAGCCGCCGGATGGGTGCCCGGGTTGCGCGCGGTGGCCGACATCCGGCCCGGCGCCGGGGCGGCGGGCGGGATCCTCACGGCAGTGACCCTGGCCCCGGCGCCGGTGGTGGTCGTCGCGTGGGACATGCCCTTCGTCAGCCCGGCACTGATCCGCGCCCTTGCCGATGGCCTCGCCGGCGGGGATGCCTTCCTGCCGGAAAGCGACGGGCGGAGAGGGGTGGAACCGCTCTGTGCCGCCTACGGTCCCGCCACCGCCGCCGCGGTCTCCGCCGCCCTCGACCGAGGGGACTTCCGGGCGGTCGGCTTCCATGCAGCGCTCAAAGTCGGTATCCTCACCCTCGAGCGGGTGCGGCAGATTGGCGATCCCGCCCTGCTCTTCCTGAACGTCAACACGGCGGACGATCTCCTGGAGGCCGAGCGCCTGTGGCAGCGACACGCATCATCTCGATAGTTGGCCGGAAGAACGCGGGGAAGACGACACTGGCTGTCGCCCTCGCGGATGAGTTTGCCCGGAAGGGCCGCCGGGTGATGATGATGAGGCACGCCGCCAACCAGGTGGATGTCGATCGCAGCGGCAGCGACAGCTACCGGCAGCTGCAGGACGGCAAGGTGGAGCGGGTGCTGGTCGAGTCGCCCGGGATGCGCAGCATCATCGAGCGGCGGGCGGAGCAGTCCGGCCCCGAAGAGCTGGCACGACGCTATTTCGACGGCGCCGACATCGTGATCGCCGAGGGCTTCTCCAGCGCCCCGATCCCGAAGATTGAAGTCTTCCGCCGCGCCGTGGGCGACAACCCGATCTACCAGGCCTCGCTTCCCGGTGCCCCGCTCTGGGTCGCCATCATCACCGACGATGATCGCTTCGAGGCCAGCTGCACCGTACTCCGTTTCCGTGACACGATGTGGCTGCAGCTGCTGGCCAACATGGCGTGGGAACGGGCGAAACTGCTCGAATAGCCGGCAGGTGGCAGGTGGCAGGTGGCAGGACGAACGTATCCAACGATGGTCTCCCTCGGCTGTACTCTGCCACCTGCTGACTGCTCCCTGCCACCTTTCATGCCCCCCCTCACCCCCCGCGACGCCGCGCTCCACATCCTGACGGACCTCCGCCGCCAGCCGGCGCTGCGCGTGCCGCTCGACGACGCCCTGGATGGGGTCCTCGCCGAGACGGTCATCAGTCCGCTCGACATTCCGGCCTGGGCCAACTCCGCCATGGATGGCTACGCGGTCCGCGCCGAGGATGTGCGTGGCGCGAGCGAGGCCAGCCCCAGGCGCCTCACGGTCGTCGAGCAGATCCCCGCCGGCCATTTTCCCACCGTCGTCCTCACCGCTGGAACCTGCGCCCGCATCTTCACCGGCGCCCCGGTTCCCCAGGGCGCGGACAGCGTCATCCGGCAGGAGGACACCGACCTGGGGGCCGCGGTGGTGACGATCCTCCGGGACCGTGATGCCGGAGTGAATGTCCGCCGCGCCGGGGAGGATGTGCGTCGCGGCGCGACGGTCCTCGAGGCCGGCACCGAGCTCGGTCCAGCCCAGTTAGGCGTCCTCGCCTCGGTCGCGGTCGCCAACCCGCTGATCTACCGGCGCCCCCGCGTCGCGATCCTCGGTGGGGGCGACGAGATCGTGGACATCGACCAGCCCGACGAGATCCTGAGCGGACGCAAGATCGCCAGCTCGAACACGCATACATTGAGTGCGCTGGTGCGCCGAGCCGGCGGCGAGCCGGTCAGCCTGGGGATCGCGCGGGACACACCGGAGTCGCTGCGGTCGCACCTGGCCGGCGCCGCCGGGTGCGACCTGCTGATCACCAGCGCGGGGATCAGCGTCGGCGAGCACGACTACATCCGCCAGGTGCTCGGCGAGCTCGGCGCCGAGCTGAAGTTCTGGCGGTTGCGAATGCGACCAGGCGCGCCGGTGGGTTTCGGGCTGCTCGGCGAGATGCCGTGGGTCGGACTCCCCGGCAACCCGGTGAGCACGATGGTCACCTTCGAGCTCTTCGTGCGGCCCGCCATCCGGAAGATGTCGGGGCACACCCGGCCGTTTCGCCGGACGGTGCCGGTGCGCGTCGCCGAGGCGATCAGCCTCGGCCCCCGGCTGCAGCACTTTCTGCGGGTGATCGTCACACCGGCAGAGGACGGTATCCTCGAAGCCCGGCTCACCGGCCCGCAGGGCTCGGGCATCCTCAGTTCGATGGCCCGGGCCAACGCACTGCTGATCATCCCCGAAGGTCAGGCGGAGGCGCCTGCAGGCAGCAGCGCCATGGCGCTTGTGCTGGACGATCCGGTGCACCTGACAGAGCCGGGATTCTGACCCCACTCACCCTGTACGTCGTCTGCGCGCCCGGTCTCGAAGGACTGGTGGCCGGTGAACTCGGCAGACTCGGCGTGACGGTCACAGCGATGGAGCCCGGCGGCTGCAGCGCGACCGTTTCACTGCCGGATGTCGCACGACTCAACCTCGAGCTCCGGATCGCCACCCGGGTCCTGGTGCGGCGGGCCCATTTCGCGGCCCGCGCGCTCGGCGAACTGGAGCGCAAGGCCGGCCTGCTGCCGTGGGCCGAGTGGCTGCCAGCCGGCCTCCCCGTGGTGCTGCGAGTCAGTTGCAAGAAGTCCCGGCTCTATCACCAGAAGGCGGTGGCGGAACGGATCGGCAACGCGATCCGGAGCAGCACCGGGCTCGAAACGACTGCCGCCGGCGGCGAGACCGAAGGCGAGCCCGAGAGTGCGGACGACACCCCGCATCAGCTCATCGTCGTGCGATTCCACCGCGATGAGTGCACCATCAGTTGCGACAGCTCCGGCGCGCTGCTGCACCGGCGCGGATGGCGCCTCGCGACTGCCAAGGCGCCACTCCGCGAGACGCTCGCCGCGGCGCTGCTTGCGGCCAGTGGCTGGGATCCCGCGACTCCGCTGCTCGACCCCTTCTGCGGCGCCGGCACGATCCCGATCGAAGCGGCACTGCTCGCCCGCCGGATCGCCCCCAATCTCGAGCGCTCCTTTGCCTGCGAGCGGTGGCCCGGCTTCGACACCACAGCGATGGCGGCGCTGCGCGCCGCTGCACGGGCCAGGATGCTCCCCGCCGCCCCGGCGGCGATCATCGGCGCGGACCGGGATGCCGGGGCGATCGTCGCGGCGCGGTCCAACGCGGCGCGGGCCGGTGTCGCCGCGGATATTGAGTGGCGGGAGGCTGCGGTCTCCGCACTGGAACCTCCGCCCGGCGCGACAGGCAGCGTGGTGACCAACCCGCCATACGGCGTGCGGATCGGAGACACGCGGGACCTGCGGAACCTGTACGCCCGACTGGGTTCAGTCGCCCGCGCGCACCTCCGGGGCTGGCAGGTGACGCTGCTCCTGGGAGAGACGCCGCTGGAGCGATCCACCGGGCTCTCCCTGCGCCAGGTGCTCACCACCCGGAACGGCGGCCTGCGGGTGCGGGTGCTCACCGGCCCGGTGCCGGACACCCCTATAGAGGGAATCGATCAGGTCGATCGACCGCCCGGGCGTTGACGCCGCGCGCCGGGCCTCCTAGACTTCCCCCGTCGTGAAGGGGAGTAGCTTGTCCGCCGCGAGGCGGACGGCCCATCGTCAAGACTGTCGGCCCAGCGGGCCGGCACGGTGCGGCCGGGCGGGTGGCAGAGACCACCATGCAGAGCGAGACCTTCAACCTGTACTGGTGCTTCCAGGCTTGTCCTGGATCAGCCCGGACAGCGTTGAAGGTCTCTTTGACTTGTACGGGAGGCGGCGATGAACAACGTGAAGACCGCGGTATTGATGGCCGGGATGATCGCCCTGCTGATGGCGGCGGGGCAGCTCATGGGAGGCACCCAGGGACTGATCCTCGGTTCGATGCTCGGGCTGGGGATGAACTTTGTGATGTACTTCTTCTCCGACAAGATGGTGCTCAAGATGTACGGCGCCAGCATCGTCACGGCGGAGGAGGCCCCGGAACTGTACGCCATGGTTGACCGGCTGCGGCAGCGGGCCGGTCTGCCGATGCCGGTGGTCGCGGTGGCGCCGCATGATCAGCCGAATGCCTTCGCGACCGGTCGCAGCCCGGCAAAGGCGGTGGTGGCAGTCACGACGGGCCTGCTGCGCACGATGCCCAAGGAGGAACTCGAGGGCGTCATCGCGCATGAGCTGGCCCACATCAAGAACCGGGACATGCTCATCACCACGATCGCGGCGGGCATCGCCGGCATGATCGGCAACCTCCCGTGGCTGCTCATGTTCGCCGGCGGGTCCCGGGACAGCGAAGATCGCCATCCGCTGGCGGACCTCGCCATGGTCATCATGGCCCCGGTCGCGGCGATGCTGATCCAGTTCGCGATCTCGCGGCAGCGCGAGTTCGAGGCGGACCGGGTCGGTGCGGAGATCTGCGGGAAGCCCCGCGCGCTGGCCAACGCGCTGCGGCGGCTGGACCATGCGGCGCACCAGATCCCCATGAACGTGGCCCCCGCGGCGGCACCACTCGCCCAGGTCAACCCGCTCGCCGCGATGGGCGGGGGCATGATGCGGTGGTTCAGCACCCATCCGCCGACCGAAGAACGCGTCGCCGCGCTCGAAGCCATGTCATCGGCGCGCTGAGTGCCGAGTCACGAGCCGGCTATCTGGCTCACGTTCTTCGCCGTCGTGGGGACGCTGCTGGTCATCGACCTCGGCGTCCTCAATCGCAAGTCGCATGTCCTCTCCCCCCGGGAAGCGCTGCGCTGGAGTGGCGGCATCGTCCTGGTCTCGCTGCTGTTCGGCGTGTTCCTCTGGTGGCAGGCAGGGCAGACCACCGCACTGGAATACTTCGCCGGGTACCTGATCGAACTGTCCCTCAGCGTCGACAATCTCTTCGTCTTCCTGCTGGTGTTCCAGTATTTCGCCGTCCCCGCCGAATTGCAGCCCCGGGTCCTCAAGTGGGGCATCTTCGGAGCGATGCTCATGCGCGGCGTGATGATCGGGCTGGGGGCGGTACTGCTGCAGCGGTTCGAGTGGATCACCTGGGTGTTCGGCGGAGTCCTGATCCTCACCGCGCTGAAAATGATCCGGGTCGGCGAGGAGCGGATCGAGCCGGAGAAGAACCCGCTGGTGCGCCTGGCCCGGCGCGTCATGCCGGTGACACCGGCATACGAAGGCAATCATTTCTTCATCCGCGGCCTGACGCAGGGCTGGATGGCGACACCGCTCTTCCTCGTGCTGCTGGTCGTCGAGTGGAGCGACGTCGTCTTCGCGGTGGACAGCATTCCCGCGGTCTTCGCCGTCACCCGCGACCCCTTCGTGGTCTACTCGTCCAATCTCTTCGCGATCCTCGGACTGCGGGCCCTGTTCTTCGTGCTGGCGGGCGCGCTCGACCGGTTCCATTACCTCAAGCCGGGTGTCGCCCTGATTCTGCTGTTCGTCGGCGGCAAGATGCTGCTGGGCCACTGGATCCATCTTCCGACGTTGCTCTCCCTCGGCATCATCATCATGATTCTGTCCGGGACGATCGGGCTTTCGTTGTTGAAGCCGGCAAAGCACTAGTCCGCCGTCCCGGTCCCGCCCGCAGGCACGCGCGCACGCTCCAATCCGATCGGTCCGCCATGACACAGTTCGATCGCTGGGCGATCCTCCTGCTGCTTGCCTCCGGCTGCCAGCGCCCGTCCTCGAGCGAGCTGGCGGCACCCAACGACAATCGGGACGCGGCGGGACAGCTCAAGGACGGCGTCCTGACCCTCGAGCTTGAACTGCGTGAGGTCACCTGGCGACCGGAGGGGGAGCGGGGAGCCGCCCTGCCGGTCCAGGTGCTGGCCGAGCGCGGCAAGCCGGCGACCGTGCCTGGTCCGCTGATTCGGGTGCCCACCGGAACGGAGATCCACCTCCGAATCGCAAACCCCACCTCCGATTCCACTCTGGTCCTGCGCGGGCTGTGCACTCGGCCCTGCGCCGAGTCGGACTCGCTGATTGTCGCCCCGCGCGGAAGGGCCGACGTCCGATTTTCCGCCGGTGCCCCCGGGACCTATTTCTATTGGGGCAGTACCACCAACCGGGCGCTCGGTGACCGGGAATGGCTGGACAGCCAACTGGACGGCGCCTTCATCGTGGACAGCGCCGGCCCGACGCCGCCCGACCGCGTGTTCGTGCTCGGCATCTGGTCCAACCTCGATTCGCTCGGAGGCCCGCCCGATACCGGTGAGACGATGGTCATCAACGGCCTGGCGTGGCCCCACACCGAGCGGTTCTCGGTGCCGGTCGGCGATACGCTGCACTGGCGCGTGGTGAATCCCAGCAGCAGTTCGCATCCCATGCACCTGCACGGGACCTACTTCCTGGTGGATGGGCGGGGCGATGCCTACGGCGACACCCTCTTTCCGCCGAGTCACCGGCCATTCGAAGTCACTGAGTTGATGCTTCCCGGGGGGACGATGGCGATGCGCTGGGCGGCGGCCCGTCCCGGCAACTGGGTCTTTCACTGCCATTTCGCTTTTCACGTTTCGCCGGAGGTGTCGTTCGACCGCCAGCCGGACGCGATGGGGCATCACCGGATGGCCGGCCTGGTCCTCGGCATCACCGCCACCGGCCCCGAGCCGGCAGCGGATCCGCCAGCCGCACGACAACTCAGACTGCTGGTGCAGCAGCGCTCCGGCCGGATGCGCGGCGGAGCGGGCTACGGCTATGTGCTGCAGCAGGGCGCCGCGCCCGCGCCGGACTCGGTGAACATTCCAGGGTCCATGCTGGTGCTCACCCGGGGAGCGCCGGTTGCGATCACCGTGGTCAACCACCTGGCGCGGCCGACCGCGGTGCATTGGCATGGCATCGAGCTGGAGAGCTTCGCCGACGGGGTGCCCGACCTGAGTGGCGTCGGTCCCCGGCTGTTCCGCCCGATTGCGCCGGGCGACTCGTTCATCGCCCGGTTCACTCCGCCCCGCGCGGGCACGTTCATCTATCACACCCACTTCGAGGAGACCGAGCAGATCGCCCGCGGGCTGTACGGGCCCCTGCTGGTGCTGGAACCGGGGCAGCGCTTCGATCCGGCGACCGACCACCTGGTGGTAGTGGGCGGGAACGGCCCGTCGAGCGTACCGGATTCGGTGCACGCCCAGGTGAACGGTTCGACCACCCCGGACCCGCTCATCCTTTCGGCCGGCCGCCTGAACCGCCTCCGCCTGATCAGCATCGAACCGGATCACCGGATCGTCTATTCGCTCCGGCGCGACACCACGGTGCTCACCTGGCGGCCGCTGGCGAGGGATGGCGCCGATCTCCCGCCCGCCCAGACCGCCAAACGCCGGGCGTGGCTGATGACCGGCCCGGGCCAGACGGCGGATTTCGGCGTCACTCCGGCGGCCGGCGACCGGCTCAGCCTCCGAATCGAGGCGCCGTTCGCCGAGGTGCCATGGAGCATCACCCTTCCGTTCCAGGTCCGATGACAATCCTTGAACGGCTTGGCCTCCATCGCCCCGAGCTGCGCGCGTGGGCGATGTACGACTGGGCCAACTCCGCGATGATCACCACGATCATCACCGCGGTGTTCCCGATCTACTACTCGAAAGTGGCGGCCGGGACGCTGACGCCGCCAGAAGCGACCTATCGCCTCGCGGTGGCGACCACGATCGGGCTGGTCCTCATCGCGCTGCTCTCGCCCGTGCTCGGCACGATCGCGGACCAGGCGGCGGCCAAGAAGCGGTTCCTCGCCGCCTTCATGGCGCTGGGCGTCGTCGCGGTCGGCGCGATGTTCTTCATCGAACGGGGCGACTGGGTTCTGGCCTCCGGGCTCTTCATCCTCGCCAACATCGGCGTCAACGGCAGCTTCGTCTTCTACGACGCCTTCCTGCCGCACATCGCGCGCGAGGATGAGATCGACCGCGTCTCCACCGCAGGCTATGCCCTTGGCTATGTGGGTGGCGGGATCCTGCTCGCGCTGAATCTGGCCTGGATCCAGAAGCCGGAATGGTTCGGCCTGCCCCACGGCGAGGGACTCAGCGCATCGCAGCTCACCCTGCCGACGCGGCTGGCCTTCCTCTCCGTCGCCATCTGGTGGGTGGTCTTCTCGATCCCCTTCTTTCGCCGGGTCCCGGAGCCGCCGCGCCACGGCACCGCGACGCGGGTTTCGGTAATCGCGGCCTTTCGCAACCTCGGCGTCACGCTGCGGCACCTGGGACAGTACCGCCAGGCGCTGCTCATGCTGGTGGCGTTCCTGATCTACAACGACGGAATCGGCACGATCATCCGGATGGCGGCGGTCTACGGCACCGAGATCGGCATTCCGCGGAGCGCGCTGATCGCCTCGATCCTGCTGGTGCAGTTCGTCGGCATTCCCTTCGCGTTTCTGTTCGGCAGTCTGGCGGGACGGATCGGGGCCAAGCGTGCCATCTTCATCGGCCTGGTGGCCTACGGCGGGATCAGCGTGCTGGGCTACTACATGACCACCGCGACCCACTTCCTGGTGCTCGCTGTCCTGGTGGGCATGGTCCAGGGCGGGACCCAGGCGCTGTCGCGCTCACTCTTCGCCAGCATGATCCCGAAGCGGCAATCGGCGGAGTTCTTCGGCTTCTTTGCCGTGGTGGAGAAGTTCGCGGGGATCTTCGGCCCGCTGATCTTCGCGGCGACGCTGGGCATCACCGGCTCCAGCCGGAATGCCCTGCTCTCGATCATCGCGTTCTTCGTGGTGGGAGGAGCCCTGCTGCACCTGGTGGATGTGAAGGAGGGCCAGCAGGCGGTGCGCGATCTCGAGGCGCGCGGCGCCTAGCGCGGCGGGCCCGCACGAAAGGTCAGCTTCACCGGCAGGCGCAGCGCGCTCGCCTCGATGGTCACCGCCGCCACATGACGATCCGCGGTGAGGTCGACTGTCCCGCGGCCCCGCGCCGCCTTGATGGTGCCGCCCCGGATGACCAGCGCCACCCGGCCGGGCTGCGCGGTACGGGACCAGCTCCCGGTAAACCGCGCCGGCGTCGGTGCCGCGACATCGATCATCGCCGAAAAATCCGCCGCCAGCTCCACCCGGACCCCGGTTACCACCTGCGCCGGCTGGCCGGTCACCGCCAGCGTGCCGGTGCCCTTCGCCGAATCCGACAGCGCATTCAACTGCCCGGCGGTATCCGACGGCAGCTTCCCCGGCTTCCGCCCCCGGAAGGCGATCACCCAGGTGCCGGCCGCGCTCCGTCCGGCGAGATCCGCCTGCGTAAAGCTCTTGCCGTCCCGCAACAGCAGCGTGCCCGTCCCGCTCGTGCCACCCCTGCCGAAGCCCTCGGTGATCTTCAGATCGATCGTCGCGCTGAGGCCGCGCTGGGTCCAGGTCCCGCCCAGAGAAATGCGCTCCTCGGATCCCTGAATTGACAGGGTGGCTCGGCCATCCCGGCGGAGCTCGGCCCGCGCGGCGACCAGCGTACCGGTCGCCCGGCCGTTGACGCGGATGTCGCCCTCCCCGATCATGGTCACCGCCAGCTTCTCCAGCGCCTTCCCGAAGCTCGCATCGTCGGTGGCGTCCTCGTCGGTGCCCTCGAGCGGCAGCCCGGAGGCATCAAAGGTGAGGCTGAATGGATCGCCCCGAACGGTGCCGCTGAGATCGACCTTGTCCCACCCGTTCTTGCGCGAGGTGGTGATCGAGCCGCTGACCTCGGCGTCATCGTTGCCGTAGTCGTCGAATTCGACGGTCAGGCTCGGGCTGGTGAGCGAACCGGTCCAGCGCCCGGTGAGGGTATGCCGGCTCCTGCCCCACACCCGGAGCTGGGCCGTGCCGTTGCGCAGCACCTTGAGGCGCCCCTGATTGAGCCGTTCGCCTTCGTCACCAAGCGTCATGGTTCCTTCGCCACCGCGAGTCGTGGTGAACTGACCCATGTTCAGGTCGATGCTCGTGGTGACGCCTTTGCCATCGCCACCCCGCGCGCCGAAGGCGAGGGTGAAGTCCCCGTCCCGATTGGATCCCTCGAAGTTCACCCGGTCGATCGCCGAGGTCCCCCGGAGGTCGGCGCGACCGCCGCCGCGGGCCGAGCGGCCAAAGGCATCGTTGATCCGAAGGTTGATCTGACCGTCTGCCGGATTCCCCGACCAGGTCCCCGCAAAGCTCCAGGCCTGCCGGCCGTGTCCCACCTCGAGGGTGAGCATGTTGCCCGCATCCAGCGTGAGGCGCACCCGGTCAATCTCCTGTGTGGCGATCCCGTCACCGGTGACGAGCTCGCCGTTGCCGGTGCTTTCGTAGACTCCAGCCTGCGCCAGCAGCGGGGTGGAGAGGAGCAGGAGAGCGAGGGGGAGACGGAGCATGGGGAGCCGGGGTGTGAGAGGAGCGTTTAGCGATCAGCAGTCAGCGTTCAGCGTCGCTCAATCTGCACTCAGCCCGCGAGAGACTGCTGACTGCTGAATGCTGACCGCCACCTGCCACCTGCCACCTGAATCCTCCCACATGGCGCCCACGGCCGTCAAGCGCCCCCCCGGCACCTACTGCACCCGCCCGCCTCTTGTCCCCGCTGTGCCGCCTTTCTACCTTCCCAGCCATGTCGATTCTCGCCGCGCCCACCATGGGCCTGAAGCCGTGCATCACGAAGCAGCCCACGCGCGGCGCGTGTCGGCCAGTCTGACGCTCACCTGTTCCCGAGCTGACTGAGACACCCCGCCGCACGATCCGGCGGGGTTTTTTATCGGCGGGCGCCAGGCCCGCCGGCATTCGCTACCGAGAGCGCCACGATGATCGACCCGATCGACCTCACCCGCGCGCTGGTCGCGCTCGAAACCCCGACGGGCCATGAAGGCCCGGCGGTGGACCTGCTGGCGGGCCTCCTCGAGCGGCTGGGCTATCGGGTCACCCGCCAGCCGGTGAGTCCGGGGCGGGACAACCTGTATGCCTGGCGCGAACCGCCGGTCGTGGTCTTTTCCACCCACCTCGACTGCGTGCCGCCGTACCTGCCGCTCCACGAAGATGAGACCGACATCCATGGCCGGGGCAGCTGTGATGCGAAAGGCCTGGCCGCCGCGATGGTCGCGGCCGCGGAGCAGCTCGCGGATTCGGGCGAGCGGCGAGTAGGGTTGCTGTTCGTCGTGGGCGAGGAGAATGGCTCCGATGGGGCCGCCCTCGCGACATCGCTGAGCCCCAAGGGCCGCTACCTGATCAACGGCGAGCCCACCGAGAACCAGCTCAGCCTCGGTCAGAAGGGCACACTGAAGGTGGTGATCGAGGCCACGGGGCGTGCAGCCCATTCGGCCTATGCCGAGGAGGGGCACTCGGCCATCACCCCGCTGCTCGATGCGCTCGAGCGGATTCGGCGCCTCCCGCTGGCAACCGACCCGATGCTCGGAGCGGGCACGCTGAATATCGGGATCGTGCATGGGGGGGTCGCGCCGAACGTCTTTGCCCCGTCAGCCCGCGCCGAGCTGCTGTTCCGCACCGTCGAACCCACCGGGGCACTGCGTGCCGCGGTCACTTCCGCCGCCGGCACGGCGGTGACGGTATCCTTTCCGACCGAGCTGCCATGCTACAAGAACCTGTCGGCACCGCCGGCGGGATGGGCGACGACGGTTGTCAGCTATGCCAGCGACCTGTCGATCCTCACCGGCTGGGGCGAAGGCTACCAGCTCGGCCCAGGCACGATACGCGTTGCCCATACCAGCAGGGAACGGATTGCGAAGGCGGAGCTGCTCGAAGGGGTGCGATTGTACGTGAAGCTGGCGCGGGAGCTGATTGGGAGGGAGTAGGGAGCAGGTGGCACGTAGCAGGTGGCAGGTAGCAGGTGGCAGGTGGCAGGTGGCAGGTGGCAGGCCGTAGGCGGACGGCTGAACGCTGAATGCTGATGGCTGATGGCTGCAAGACAGACGACCACGCCCCACGAGACAGGCCCATGACCTCCAAGATTCCCGTCAGCATCCTTGGCGCGACCGGCACCGTCGGCCAGAAGTTCGTCCGGCTGCTGGCCGACCATCCCTGGTTCGAGATCGCCGCGGTCGCGGCCTCCGAGCAGAGCGCGGGCCAGCGCTATGGCGACCTGGTGCGGTGGCGGGAGAATGTGCCGATCCCGCAGCACGTCGCGGCCATGACGCTCGGGCGCTGCGCCCCGCCGCTGCCGGGGCGCATCGCCTTTTCCGCAGTAGAGGCGGAAATCGCCGGCGATGTGGAGCAGGCCTTCGCCCGCGCCGGCGTCTTCGTGGTGACCAATACCAAGAACCACCGGATGGTGCCGGATGTCCCGTTGCTCATCCCCGAGGTGAATGCGGACCACCTCGACCTGCTGGTGCGGCAGCAGCGCGAGCGCGGCTGGACCGGCGGCATCGTGGCCAACCCCAACTGCTCCACCGCCGGGCTGGTGCTCGGCATCCTGCCGCTGCACCGCGCCTTCGGCATCGAGAAGATCTTCGTCGCGACGATGCAGGCGGTGAGCGGCGCCGGCTACCCCGGCGTCGCCTCGCTCGATGCACTCGGCAACGTGATCCCGCATATCGGCGGCGAGGAAGAGAAGATGGAGCAGGAGACGCGGAAGCTCTTCGGCACGATCAGGCAGGACGCGATCGTCGAGGCATCGATCACCACCAGCGCGCACACCAATCGTGTCCCGGTGGTCGACGGTCATCTGGAAGTCGTCTCGCTCGGCTTCGGCCGCCGGGTGGCTCCGGAGCAGGCGATCGCGGCGCTGAACGACTTCCGCGCGCCCGCCGGTATCGCCGACCTGCCCTCGACACCGGCCCGACCGGTGGAGTACGACGCGCGAGCGGACCGGCCGCAGAGCCGGCTCGACATCGATCGCGGCGCCGGGATGACCGTGACCGTGGGACGGGTGCGGCCCTGTACCCTGCTCGACCTCCGCCTCGTGCTGCTGTGTCATAACACGATCCGGGGCGCCGCCGGCGCGGCGGTGCAGAATGCCGAGCTGCTGGTGCAACGGGGCTACGTGCCGCGATGAAGCTCGCCCTTGTGGGCCACGGCAGGATGGGCCAGGCCATCGCCCGCCTCGCGGCCGAGCGGGGCCACATCGTCGTGGCGACGGTGAGCGGCCAGGACCAGCGTGACGGCGGATCCCTCACAGCGGAGCGCCTCGCCGGAGCCGAGGTCGTGCTCGAGTTCACCCGGCCGGAGGCCGCCATCGACAACCTGCTCGGGCTCGCGCGGCTCGGCGCACGGGTGGTGACGGGGACGACCGGCTGGACCGAGGCGCTGCCCGAAGTCAGTGCGGCATTCATGGCCGGTGGCGGCGCCCTGCTGCACAGCGCCAACTTCTCCCCCGGCGTCCAGCTCTTTCTCCGTGCGGCGGAGGACCTCGCCCGCCGGTTCGCGGGGCGGCCGGAGTTCGCAGCCTATGTCACAGACATCCACCATGCCGCCAAGCGGGACGCCCCCTCCGGCACCGCGCAGCTGCTACGGGAACGGCTGCACCGGGGCGACGCCGGACGGGACTTTCCCGTCAGCAGCACGCGGGCGGGATTCGCGGCCGGCAGGCATGAGGTGGTGTACGACACCGAGTTCGAAACCATTCGCCTGACACATGACGTGCGCAACCGCGACGTCTTCGCGGCGGGTGCCCTGAACGCTGCCGAGTGGCTGCAGGGGCGCACCGGCGTCTTCACGCTGGATCAGATGCTGTTCGGGGAGGACGCATGACGATGCTCGGAGGGTGCGGTACGGCGCTGGTGACGCCCTTTACCGCGGCGGGCGACGTGGACCTCGCCGCGCTGCGACGGCTGGTCGAGTGGCAGATCGAGGAGGGCATCGACTTCCTGGTGCCCTGCGGCAGTACCGGTGAGGCGGCGACTCTCTCCGCCGAGGAACGCGACCACATCGTCAGCACCGTCGTTGCCACTGCCCGCGGGCGCGTTCCGGTCATGGCCGGTGCGACCCACAACGACACCCGCCTCGCCGTCGAGGAAGCCCGCCGCATCAGCGGGCTCGGCGTCACCTGGCTGCTCAGCGCGACACCCTACTACAACCGGCCGACACCGGAGGGCCTGGTCCGCCACTTCACCGCCATCGCCGACGCCGCCTCGGTCCCGGTTTGTCTCTACAACGTGCCGGGCCGTACCGGCTGCAATATGAAACCCGAGACGGTGCTGAAACTGTCGGCGCATCCCAACATCCTCGGCATCAAGGAATCCTCCGGTGATCTGGCGCAGGTGCAGCACCTGCTGCTGGGACGTCCCGAGGGATTCGCTGTCCTCTCCGGCGAGGACTGGATGACGCTGGCCATCATCGCCGCTGGTGGCGATGGGCTGATTTCGGTGGCGTCCAACGAGATCCCGAAGTTGATGAGCACGCTGGTGCGGCACTGCCTGCGCGGACGGATTGCGGAGGCGCGCGACATCCTCTACCTGGTCCTGCCGCTGCTGGAGGCCAACTTCCTCGAAACCAACCCGGGACCGGTCAAGGCGGCGCTGGCCGCGATGGGCTGGATCGAGAACGTCCTGCGGTTGCCGCTGGTGCCGCTCTCGGAGAGCCGCCGGGCGCCGCTGCTGGCCGCATTGCGTGAGGCCGGGGTCGAGCTCGCGACTGCGGCAGGCACCCGATGAGCCACGCACTGGAAGCCGCCATCCTGCGGTTCGCGGCTACGGTGCCTGTCGGTGAGGAGGCCGACGCGCTCGCCGCCTTTCAGCAACTCAAGGATGGACTCAACGCCGGCACCATTCGCTCAGCGGAGCGCGACGCTGGCGGCGTCTGGCATGCCAATGCCTGGGTAAAAGCCGGCATCCTTCTCGGCTTCCGGCTGGGACGGATCCGCCCAATGGCCGAGGCTGGGCCGTTTCCGTTCTACGACAAGGACACCTGGCCACTGCGGTCAGTGGGGCTCGCGGATGGAGTCCGCATCGTGCCGGGCGGCACCAGTATCCGGGACGGCTGCTATATCGCTCCCGGCACGGTGATCCTGCCACCCGCCTTCGTGAACGCCGGAGCGTACATCGACAGCGGCACGATGGTGGACAGTCACGCCCTGGTCGGCTCCTGCGCGCAGATCGGCAAGCGGGTGCATCTCTCGGCGGGGGTGCAGATCGGCGGCGTGCTGGAGCCGATCGGCGCCCTGCCGGTGATCATCGAGGATGACGTCCTGGTCGGGGGCAACGGGGGCGTCTACGAAGGGACGGTCGTGCGGGAGCGCGCGGTGCTCGCCCCCGGCACCATCCTCAGCGGCGGGACGATCGTCTTCGACCTGGTCCGCGACACCTCCTACCGCCGGGCAGGGGAGCGGCCGCTGGAAATCCCCGCCGGCGCTGTCGTGGTCCCCGGCAGTCGGCCCATCAGTTCAGGACCGGGCCAGGCGCTCGGCCTCTCGCTCTACGCACCGGTGATCGTCAAGTATCGCGACGACAAAACCGACACCTCCGTCCGACTGGAGGAGTTGCTGCGCTAACGACAGCGCGACCATCCGGACGACCCGCTCAGCCGGCCCTGTCCGCTGCCACCTCCCCCCGCAGCCACTCCCGCTTCGCTCCACCGCTCAATCTCCCGCAGGGCCAACCGGTCCGCTGTCACAAGACGCCGGATCGCCGGTTCCATTGTCAGGCAACAGCGGTCGACGGGCGGGCAGCGATAGACCTCGCCCGCCCTTGGCCGCCGGTGCCATCACAACCGGCTTCGGCCCAACGGCCCTATCACCCAAGAGGATCCCATGCGCTCGCCACACCCCCTCGCCCTGACACTCGTTTTCCTTCTTGCCTGCCAGAGTCCGACGTCGGACCCGGCACTTACCTTCCTCGCCGGGACGGATTCCGCCGCGGCGGATCGGACCCCATCGGCAGCCGAGCCGATCAATCCGGGCAATTTTCCAGGTGGCAGCACGAACCGGCTGTTTCCGCTGATTCCCGGCACCAGTTTCAATTACGTCGGGGAGAGTGACGGCGTTCCGACAACCGGTCTCATGACCATCACCAACAGCACCAAGACGATTCTCGGCGTGTCGACCATCGTGGTGCACGATCAGGCGTGGGACAACGGCGATCTGGTGGAGGACACCTTCGACTGGTATGCCGAGGACCGGCGAGGCAACGTCTGGTACTTCGGTGAGTACGTGACTCAGCTGGATCACGGGCAGATCATCGGCCACGCCGGCTCATGGGAAGCGGGCGTCGCTGGGGCGATCCCCGGCATCATCATGCCGGCGGCTCCGCAGAAGGGAAAGACGTATCAGCAGGAGCTCGCCGTCGGAGTCGCCGAGGACAAGATGAAGGTTGTGAGCCTCGATGCCACCGTGCGCGTACCCTACGGCACACTGACCGGCTGTCTGAAAACCGAGGAATTCACGCCCCTGTCGCCCGGCCTGCTGGATAACAAGTTCCATTGCCCTGGAGTTGGACTGGTTCGTGGGGTTGCCGTCGTCGGCAGCCCCGAGATCTACAGTCTGACCCGGCTCACACATCCATAGTGGCCGAGTGCCTCGCCAGCGCTGAGCACACCGCATCAGGGGTGAGGGCGAGGCATTCACCTTCGTGGCTGGGCGGCAAGGCCACGAACCCTGGTCGTGGGAAGGGGCCAATGCAGACGGGGACGCACCACTGTGCGTCCCCGTTCGTTCGTACGCCGCGTTCCCGGAAGGCGACCGTCTACGGATTGTCGATCGGCAGTCCGCTGGGCACCCGGGCCGGGACGATGCTGGGATAGCTGGCCGGGTCGTCGGTGAGTGCGCTCATGAACGTGGTCAGCTGATCGACCATCACGTCGGGAATCACGACGCCGGTCAGCAGCGTATCGCGAGTCCGGAGCACATCGTCGATGTTATTGACCATCGTGCCCTGCAGCAGTGGCTCGAGGGACATCGGATCGAAGGCACGCAGCTTCAGGTCGGATTCGCTGTAGTGGGCGATGAACTCCCGCAGGTCCATGATCGCGCCATCGTGGCCATAGGGCGCGGTCAGCACCACGTTGCGCAGCCCGGGCGTCCGGAAGGCGTACTTGAGCGCGGGCTGGTCCTGCTCGACGAACCGTCCAAAATCGTCGTTCCGGCCCAACCCCTTCCCCTTCCCCGGGCCGAACTGCGCCACGGCGACGTTGTGGAACTGGTTATCGCTGAAGGCGGGACCGTTGTGACAGATGGAGCACTTCAGCGTGAGAAAGGTCTGCGCGCCCACCAGCTGCTCCTGGGTGAGGGCGTTATCCTGTCCCGCCAGGAATTGATCCCATGGCGAGTGATCGAATGCCAGCCTGGCGGTGAAGAACCCGGCGATGGCATTGCTCGCATGCGCGAAGGTCATCGAGCTGAACCGGGTTTCGGGATAGGCCGCCTCGAACAGCTGGCGGTATTCCGGAATCGCCCCCAGCCGCCGCATCAGGCCGGCCCAGATTGCCGACATGTCGGCGTCGGGGATGGCCCCCAGCTCATTGTCGCTGAAGGCGCGCATCTCCTCCCGGGAGAGCGCCGGGAAGAGCGGGAGCGCGGAGGTTGGCCCGAACTCGAACACCCGGGTCATCGCCGGCGTGAGCTTGGTGCCCGCGGGCGAGTGAAAGCGCCCGAGGGAATCCGTCGAGACCCGGCCATCCCAGAACAGCGACTTCATGGCCCCGAGATTGAAAAGCGGCGGCGCGTTCCGGGGGATGAACAGCCCGAGCGGGTGGACCCGGCCGGTGCCGAGCCCGGTGGCGCCCTGGCCGATCGACAGGCTCCGCCCGTCGCCCGTGCCGAGGGCCGGCAGGTGGCAGGTCATGCAGGAGATGTCCCGGTTGCCCGACAGCACCTTGTCGAACGCGAGCGCCTGACCGAGAGTGACCAGCGCCATTCGGACCGGTGGCGCGGCGGGAAGCGGCGTGACCTGGCGGCTCGCCGCCAGCATGCCCACCGAGTCAACCAGCCCCTGCGAGACGGCCCGAGGTGCCGTCGCGCTCCCTCCCATCGGTGTGTCCGCTTCCGGAGTGCTGCAACCGGCGAGGGTGATGCCCAGCAGACAGAGTCCAGCGAATAACCGGGGACCGAAGATGGCGCGCTGCATAGCAACCTCGGAGCAAAGGGGACGATGGGGAGTCACTCCTCCCCTCCATCCCCTAGATCACAATCGGGCCCCCGATCCTGACACGGCGCCGCCATGGCGGGACCCGGTCCGGCTTTCCGATCTAGTGGGTACAAGCTGTAGGCTGTAGGCTGTAGGCTGTAGGCTGTAGGCTTACGGCTGACGGCTGACGGCTGACTCCCACCCCGCATTCCAGCGCCCGGACACTCATGAACCCGCTTCCCCGGAGCAACTGGCAGACCCTCGAACCGCTCCTCGACCAGGCGCTGGAACTGGCGCCGGAGGCGCGAAGCCGCTGGCTCGCGGAGCTGTCCGTCAGCGCTCCCGACCTGGCCGCGGACGTCGAGGCCTTCCTGGCAGAGGAGGCGGCGGCGGACCGGAGTGGCTTCCTCACCGGAGTCCGGGACGTCGGTCTGGCCGGGCTCGAGCTGGGGGCCTACCGACTCGAACGTCAGCTGGGCCAGGGCGGCATGGGCACCGGCTGGCTGGCGCAGCGTGCCGATGGACGCTTCGAGGGCCAGGCCGCGGTCAAGCTGCTCAACCTCGCCCTCGTCAGTGCGACGGGGCAGGAGCGATTCCGCCGGGAGGGCTCGGTGCTCGCGCGACTGGCGCATCCCGGCATCGCCCGGTTGCTCGACGCCGGAGTGAGCCCGGCGGGCCAGCCTTACCTCGTGCTGGAGTACGTCGATGGCCAGCCGATCGACCTCTACGCCCGCGAACGGAAGTTGCCGCAGGCGGTGCTGCTCCGGCTCTTCCTGCAGGTGCTCGCCGCCGTCGGCCATGCGCACGCCAATCTGATCGTTCATCGCGACCTCAAGCCGTCGAACATCTTCGTCACCACCGACGGCCACGTGAAGCTGCTCGACTTCGGCATCGCCAAGCTGATTGACGACGAATCGGTGAATGACCGGTCGCTGCTTACCGCCGCGGGCGGGCGCACCTTCACGCCGCTCTATGCCGCCCCCGAACAGGTGCACGGAGCCGATCTCACGACATCGACGGACGTCTACGCCCTCGGCGTCCTGCTGTACCTGCTGCTGTCGGACCGACATCCGACCGCGGAGGGAGCGCATTCACCGGCCGAGTGCGTGACTGCCCTGCTGGAGGCGGAGCCGGCGCGCCTCGGCCTGGGCGACCTCGACACCATCCTGGCCAAGGCACTGCGAAAGCTCCCGGTGGAGCGCTACCAGACCGCCGCAGCCTTTGCCGATGATCTCGAGCGCTACCTGCGGCAGGAGCCGGTGAGCGCCCGGCCGGATTCGATGGCCTACCGGATGAGGAAGTTCGTCAGGCGCAATCGCGGCGGGGTGACGATCGCCGCGCTGGTGACGGTGGCGCTACTGGGCACTACGGGAGCTGCCGTGCGGCAGAGCCGGGCGGCGCAGCGCCAGCGGGATGAGGTGGTTCTCGGCCTCAAACGCCAGCGGATGACGTACTCGATCCAGGAAGTCCTCCTGGGTGATGAGCGCGGCGCGAACGGCCAGCCGCTCTCCTCCGCCGATCGGCTGCAGATGGCCGTCCGGATGCTGGAGGCGAAGTACCGAGACGAGCCGTGGCTGGTGGCCGACGGTTTCGTCCTCATCGCTGACCGTTACTACGAGAGCGGAGACCGGATCAGCCAGCGCGCCCTGCTGGCACGGGGGCAGGAGTTGGGCCGGGCGGGGCGACTCCCGGAGCAGCTCGCCATCGCCGACTGCCTCCGGGTAAACTCCTTCGCCTTTGACGAAATGTTCGACTCCGCCGCCACCGACCTTGTCGAGGCCAAGTCGGCGCTCGCCAGCGCCGCGCCAAACGACATGGCGCATGTCGCCTGCCTGGACACGGAGGGGCAGCTGCTCGCCGCACAAGGTCGATGGCACTAGGCGAGTGGCGTGAGGCGGACTCGCTGGCGACGCTGGCGCGTGCCTGTGCCGGGGTGGATTCGCTCGCCTACTCGAGGAGCGGGCATGTGGGGCGGGCGGAATTGATACGGGCGCGGGCACGGGCGGGGATGAGCGACAAGGGCGGCGCTGCACTCGCCGCGGAGCGGGCCGTCGTGGCGCTCTCCAGCGGGTTTGGTCCCGACAACCCGCTCATCCGGCAGGCGGAAGCCCTGCGTACCTCGCTCAAACCGTAGAACCCAGAGCACTCGAGGCCACTCGCCTCCTGGGGAAGCGCTGCCGAAGCGCCGTGAGAACTCCGGGGCTCGTCCGCAGGATCCCTGCGGCCTCGTCCCGGTCCAGCGTCCTGGGCAAAGCATCCCTCTAGGTCGAGGGGAGGGCCTCCCCAACATCCGCCTGCAGCGTGCGGTGCAGCAGCATCCGCGCCTTGCGCCAGTCGCGCTGCACGGTCCGTTCCGCCACCCCGCGAAACTCCGCGATCTCCACCAGCGAGAACCCGCCGAAGAAATGCAGCCCGACCAGGTCCGCTTCCATCGGACCCGAGGCCCCCTGGGATAGTGCTTCGGTCACGGCGGTCGCATGTGAATGATGGGAAGCACCACGGTTGAACGGCGCGCGTACGGCGACGGTACCACCCGCTGGATGCCTGCGTACCGATCTCCCGGCAGATCACGCTGCTCGCTGGAGCGCCAACCCGAAGCTGCAGCAGGTCTCCTCTGGCCACAAGACCGGCGTTCGATTGCGCCTCACTGCAGCGATTCGGTACAACACGCCGCTGCCTGACTTCCCAACGTGTCAGCATGCCCACAGCACAACCGCCGGAACCGCCCTACGAACGCCTGGACGCCTGGCGCGCCTGCCATGAGCTAGCGCTGGTCATCCATCGATCCACCCGGAACTGGCCCCTGCCGGACGGCGACTGTCTCATCGACCGGGTCCGCTCCGCCTCCTGCCGGGCCGCGGTCAGTCTCATGGAGTGCGCCGCGCGGGCCGGGGCCCGCGAACGTGGACGCTGTGTCGTGCAGGCGCTCGGGGCGATCGCGGAGGTGACCTATCTGATCCTGCTTGCCCGGGATGTCGCGATCATCGATGCCGACGAGTGGCATCTCCTGAACGGACTTGCCACCCGTGCGGGGCAGCTGACCGGTGGACTGAACCGGGCGCTCAAGAACAAGCGCCCCGGGCTGCCAGCTCCACTCGCTGCTCCCCGGCCGCGCTAGCTCCCCCGCCACTCGCTCCACCCATCGGTCGCGGCCCGGGGCGGTCCATCGATGGCGTCGCGGTCACGGTCGCGCGACTCGAGGACGACCGGCATGGCGAGAGAGTCGTCGGACTGGCTCCCCGGCAGAGAGTCATGCCCCTTTCAGAAAAAACGAAGGGGCGGTAGCGGCCGCCCCTTCTGAGGATCATCACTGTCGCCCTGTCCTGGTCAGGGCACCCCGAGTGTCACCCCCGGGAGACTGGCGACCCCTGAAGAGAGATCTAACCGTACTCCCCCTCGCGGAGCGGTGACCTGCGCCACACCACCCCGGGCAAAGCTCAGGATTTCTCCCGTCGCGGCATCCCGCACCAGTGCCATCGGATAGGCGGCATCCCACCGCAGCTCCACCACGCCCGAGGCCAGCCGCCGGCTGCTCGGCGCTGCTGCGGGAGCGCGAATGGCCGCCGGGCGGGAACGCAGGGCGGTGAGCCCGCGCGCCGTCAGCTGCACTCGCGAGAGACTGGCCCGCTCCACATCATCCAGCGGCAGCACAAAGGCAAAGTGCTGCTCCCCACCGCGCGGCAGATCGGCCACCGACTCGGCGTCGAACGACAGGCTGAAGACACGGCGGCCGGCAGCGGTGAATCCCTCGATCCGGTTACTGCCCGGCCGTGCCGGAAGCTGCACCGGTGCCGTGACGGTGAAGGACGGTTCCAGGGTGACGATCCCATCGCGAATGCGCCCCCAGACCAGCAGTCCGGGACGCGCCGGCGTCGAGGCGGACGCCACCACCGGTCCGGGACCGCGGTAGCTGAGGATCGCGCTGTAGTTGTAGTCGCTGATCCAGTCGGGATTGCAGTAGCTCATCAGGTCCACAAAGTTACCGGGCGATTTGAGTTGCAGGGCCGGCAGATCGAGCCCCCAGGCACCGATCGACGCGTTCGCGTAGGGATAGGCGGGGTCAGGACCACTGGGACCTCCGCACGGGGCATGATTGCGGCCAAAGTTGTGCCCCAGCTCGTGGGCGATCACGCCGGGCGCGCTCGAGGCCTTGTCCCACGAGACCGAGGCAGGCGCGCCGATGTAGCCCAGTCCGGCGATCCCGCCGCCGTAAGTAGTCGGCACGATACCGACATACTCATCCCCGCTGCCATCCGCCGAGCGGAGCGCATACATCTCGCTCAGGATCTGGCCCCATCCGCCGTTGTTGTCATTGGCGTCCAGCACTGGAGCACTGGTGGTGTACGTGGCATGCACCGCCACGTTGACCACGCCGAGCGGCATCATCCGCTTCGTGGTCTCGGCGAGTGCGTCCTTGTTGGCGCCGCTGACGGCGCCGGTCGTGTTGTTGGCGGACTGCCGCACCGGCACAAAGGTGATCCCCAGCGCGGGCACGGTCTGCACCGTCACCGCACTCGTGGTCACGCCGCCAGGGAAGCGATTGTTGCCTTCATCGGTCTCTGCCAGCTGATCGCCCGGGTCCACTTCCACCCGATACGCCATGCCGGCGGCGACCCGCGCGCCCGGGACAACCACGTTCCATGACGTCGCGAGGTTTGCCGTATCGACCACCGTTGGCGTCGAAGCGCCTGGCGAAGTCACATCCAGCGAGTCCACCTGGGTTGCGCCCTGGTAGAGTCGGACCCGGATGGCGGGTGTCAGCGTGTTTGCCGTATTCGCCGTCACGAAGACGCGCAGCAGCGCGTCGCGCCCCGCGATCATCGGGATGGTGCCGTCGGTGCGCTGGGTGCTCTGAATGAGTTGCACGCCAGACACCCGCAGGTCGGTACTGGGCGGCGGGCCACCGGTGTAGGTCACGGTGACGGCCGCGGTATCCCCCGTCGCCACCGTCACGCTCCCTGCGGAAACCGACGCGCTCCACGTCTGGCTCTGCGCGTTAACGTACTGCGCGCCGATGGCATACGTGCCGGCGGCGAGACCCCCGATTGTCCTGGATCCGGTGACCTGGGCGGTATACCCACCGGGTCCGCTCACGCTCACGCGCGCGGACGCTCCGGTCGGCAAGCCGGCGATAGTGAAACTCAGGTGTGCTCCGCCGGTCGGACCGGAGGGCGACTTCGAGTCGCCACCGCAGGCGGCCAGGAGCGCGACAGCGACCAGGCCAGCAGGGCGAAACCAGCGCGGCCTCGGAGCCCAGCGCACCAAACCGGGGGCGACCAGGACTGAACCAACGGGAGAATCGAGTGTCATTGGGACCTCATGGATGGACACCGGAGTGGAAAAACCGGGCCACCACCTGAGGAGAGGGGGTTGAGACGGGAGGAACTCGGCAAAGGAGGACACCGGCAAATGTGCCCAGCGTCACCCGGCCAGCTGCATGTCGTTAAATGACTTGGGGTTCTTCTTCCGGTTCCCCGCTGGGCCGGAGCACGACGCCTGAAGTCCGAAGCTCCCCGGCTGGGCCCACAACCCGGTTGCGGCCCCCCTGTTTGGCCTCGAACAGCCTTGCATCCGCCCGGTCGAGCAGGTCTTCTGCCTCGGTCCCGTCGTCGCCCAGGACCGCCAGGCCGACGCTGATGGTGATCCGGACCACATCCGACCGCCGCGGCAGCCCGATCGGCAGCGCCGCCACCGCCGCCCGGATCCCCTCCACCCGGGCCATGGCATCGGTCGCATCCATGCCGGGGAAGAGCGCCACGAACTCCTCACCGCCGTAGCGGACGACGAGATCGCTCTGCCGCACCGAGGCCTCGATGGCGCGAGCCACCGCGCACAGGGCGACGTCGCCCGCCGCATGACCCCACGCGTCGTTGAACTGCTTGAAGTGGTCGACGTCGATCATGGCCAGCGCCACCGGCTCCCCGTAGCGCCGGGCCCGCGAGAGCTCCGCCAGCACTCGCTCATCGAAGAAGCTCCGGTTGGGCAATCCGGTGAGCCGGTCGCTGCGGGACTGGCGCCGGAGGCGCTGACTGCGCCGCACAATGGCCACCGCCAGCATGGTCATCACCACCAGCAGCACCAGGCGCGACAGCTGCGTTGCCCAGTCGAACGTCCCGTAGGATGTCGAGGTCAGCGCGGCATCGTGCAGGTCGAACATCGACGATGCGACAAGCACCAGCACCAGGTACTGCGCGACGGCCATCGCGCCGGCGGCCATGCTGATCCGAGTGTCGTACCGCAGGGCCGTCGCACCGATGGCGACGAAATAGACCTCGAACAGCAGCCGGCTGTTGACCGTCGTGATCGGCTGCCCGAGCAGCATGAAGGCACCCAGCCCGCACCCGACAAGGCTCACATCGAGCAGGCTCGTCGCCAGACCGAGCCAGGGCCGGTAGAAGTCGCGTCGCAGCGCCTGCTGGACTCCAAGGGCAATGCCGAGCGCGGTGAGATTGACGCCGAGCCCGACGAGCCCGGGGATGCGATCCTGGTCGAGCAGGAGATTGATGAACGGGATCGGCAGCAGCAGTAGGACGAGGATCGTGCGCACCCGCGCGACGATGCGCTCTCCCTCGGCCCCGGCATCCATGTGCAGCGGATCAGGCGGGGCCATGAGCCGGCGCCAGATCGGCTGGCCCGGTGGCGCCGCCAGAAATTCCGTCCCACTAATGGCGCGGGATTTCCGCCGGGAGTGCTCGTAGCCGAGACTCATCGCATCACATGAGCCGGTACTTCGGGCCGCTGCCACCCTCGCGTGGCGTCCACCGGGGGCCGAGGACGTCGGTGGCCTTGCAGTCGATGCAGTTCGGCACGTTCACCTTCAGGGTGTCGCCCACCCGCTCGTAGACCCCGGCCGGGCAGAGATGGGAGTAGAAATCCGCCAGCTCGGGCGAAATGTCGCTGCCCACCAGCAGGTGTTGCGGAACCGTGTCGCGGGTCGCGTTGCCGGACTTGAAGACCGCGTCGAGCTTGCTGAGCCCCGGCGCCGAGCTCGGGGCAGCCGACGGGTGCACGGTACGGCGCTGCTCGGCATCCTCATGCATCTCGATCCGTGCGCCGGGGAAGCGACCCCCGCTCAGAGTCATGAGCCCCGCCTTCACCGCGCCGGAAAGAAATCCATCCTTGAACGCCAACCGCATGTTCCGGGTGCGGTACATGTCACTCACGATGTAGCTCTCATTGACCATCCGGTCATAGCTCGCCAGCGCGGCCGCGCTCGTGTCGCTGCCCTTCAGCGCCTCGAACGCCGCGCGCGCCGCGTACATGCCCGACTGCATGGCGTAGTGAATGCCCTTGAGCGACGGCACGTCGACGAAACCGACGGTGTCGCCCGCCAGCAGCAGGCCGTCGCCGGAACGGCGTTCCGGCAGGGCGTAATAGCCCCCCTCGGGGATCGTCTTGGCCCCCCACTCCAGCAGCTCCCCGCCCTCGAGATACGGCTGCACCAGCGGATGCTGCTTGAGCTGCTGCAGCAGCGCGTGCACGTCGAGCGAGGCCTCGCGATAATCGAGGCCTACCACCAAGCCGAGCGAAATCATCTCCGGACCGAGCGGGTACATCCAGCTCCCGCCGAACGCGGACGACGGCAACGGCCATCCGAGCGTGTGGATGACCCGGTCGAGCGGCCTGCGGACGCGCCAGACTTCCTTGACGCCGAGCGCAAAGATCTGCGGGTTGGGCGACGTCACCCTCTGCCATTCGCACCAGGCCTGGGCCAGCGTGCCACGGGTACCCTCGGTGAGCACGGTAATCTTCGCGGTGATGTCGGTCGCGGGCTGGTAATTGTCTCCCGGTGTTCCATCCCGGCCGAGCCCGCTCGGCGTCGTCCGCACCCCCCGCACCGCCCGGCCCTCGACCAGCAGGGCATCCGCCGGGAATCCGACAAAGAGGTTCACCCCGAGCGCCTCGGCCTGCTCACCCAGCCAGCGCACGACTTCGCAGAGCGACGCAGTGTAGAATCCACTGTTATGCATCGTCGGCGGTGTGGGCAGCCGCTGGGCGCGGCCCTCGGTGAGGTAGTAGACCGCCTCGCCGGCCACCGGCTGACGGAAGGGGAAATCCTTGTCGCTGAGTTCGGGGAAGAGCTCGCGCAGCGCCCGTGGATTGATCACGGCGCCAGAGAGACTGTGCTCGCCCAGACTGCCGGCCTTCTCCAGCACACCGATCGAGAGTTCACCGATGGCCGGATCCGCTTTGGCCTGGCGGGCCAGGGCGATGGCGCCAGCCAGACCCGCTGGCCCCGCACCGACAAACAGCACATCCATCTCCAGCGCGTCGGCGGCGGGAGCATCGGTGAGGATCAAGCGGTCGAGTGGCAGCGCCGGCTGATGCCGACGCGGTAGGATCGGGGTCACGCGGGCAGACTCCTTGAAAACGGCGAGACAAGACCCACAATAGTAGGCCACGAAGCCGGCCGGCGACAACCGGGAATGGAGATTCATGGACCTGCATAAAGCGGTGCGCGACCCCTGGGTCTGGGGGCAGTTCATCCTGTTCGCGGCGATCCTCGGCGGGTTGCCGCTCCTGCATACCGTCCTTCCACTCGACGCCGGGATCGCACCCTTCTTCTCACCCGCGACCCTTTCGTGGCGAATGCTCGCGGCCGTCCCGTGGCTTGGCGGAGCCATGATGGCGATCTGGGGCGCCCGGTCACTGGGACCGAATCTCACCCCGGGGACGGAACCGCTCGCCGCAGGTGTCCTGGTCGAGCGTGGCGCCTATCGGGTGGTGCGTCATCCGCTCTACCTGGGCATCGTCCTGCTGCTGTGGGGGACGGCGTGGGGGATGACCAACGCGGGGGTCGGCGCCGTGAGCGGACTGGTCGCACTCGCGTTCTTTGATCGCAAGGCTGCCGCCGAAGAGCAATGGCTCATCCGCCGTTTCCCGGCGTACACCGCCTACCGGAGCCGCGTGCCCAAGCTCATCCCGCCCCTGCCCCGGCGGCCTTGAAGCCGCGAAACCAGTGGGCGGCGGGCGACACCAGGGACGCTCGCGAAGGCCAGGCTTGAGAGTGCCCACCCACCACTCGGGGCCCACTATACTTGAGCGCCGTACGAGGAATCCGTGCACCGGGCTCGGGACCGGCCACAGAACCGGGCACCCGAGCCAAGCCCGAGTGATTCACCCCGACCCTGGCACACCGCACAGCGAGCCACGATGCAGGCACCACAGATTCCGGGGTTCCGACCCGTCCCCTTCACCGGCGTCATCTACGTCATGGCGGAGGCCGCGCGCCACGGCTATCGCTACGGTCATCCCGACTGGTGCAACCTCGGCCAGGGGATGCCGGAGACGGGCCCGCTCCCCGGCGCGCCGGACCGGATCCAGAACGTCACCATCGCCCTCGACGATCAGGAGTATGCCCCGGTCCCCGGCATCCCCGAGCTGCGCCAGGCCGTTGCCGCGTTGTACAACACGCTCTACCGGCAGGGGAAGGCCTCGCAGTACACCGAGCGCAACGTCTGCATCTGCGGCGGCGGGCGCGCCTCGCTGACCCGCGCCGTGGCCGCACTGGGAGAGATCAACCTCGGCCACTTCCTGCCGGACTACACCGCGTATGAGGAGCTGCTCGACATCTTCAAGCTCTTCACCGCGATCCCGATCCTGCTCGACAGCGCCCGCGGCTACGACTTCCCGGTCGAGGAACTGCGGCGCGAGATCACCGGCCGGGGCCTGACCGCGGTGCTGCTCTCCAACCCGAACAATCCCACCGGGCGGGTGCTGCAGGGCGAGGTGCTGGAGCGCTGGGTCCAGACCGCGCGGGAGTTGCAGTGCACGCTGTTGTTCGACGAGTTCTACTCCCATTACGTCTGGGCCGGGGCGCCCGACGGCATGGTATCGGCCGCCGCGTTCGTGGACGACGTAGACCGGGATCCGATCGTCCTGTTCGACGGCCTCACCAAGAACTGGCGTTACCCCGGATGGCGCTGCACCTGGATCGTGGGCCCGCGCGCCGTGATTGATGCGGCCTCCAGCACCGGCTCATTCCTGGATGGCGGCGGCAGCAAGCCGCTGCAGCGAAGCGCCGTGCCGCTGCTCGCACCGGAGATCGTGCGCGCCGAGACCGCGGCGATCCACGCCGCCTTCCGCCGCAAGCGCGATATCCTGCAGTCCGGGCTGGAGGCGGCCGGCATGCGACTCGACCTGACACCGGAAGGCACCTTCTACTGCTGGGCCGATCTCTCGGGACTGCCGGAGGGACTGAGCGACGGCATGTCCTTCTTCAAGGCCGCGCTCAAGGAGAAGGTGATCTGCGTCCCCGGCGAATTCTTCGACATCAATCCGGGCAAGCGGCGCAGCGGGCGCCCGTCACGCTTTCGCAGCTACGTGCGATTCTCCTTCGGTCCCGAGGAAGCAGCGGTGGTGGAAGGAGTCCGGCGGATTCAGCGCCTGGTGGGGAGGGGGAGTGAGGAGTGAGGAGTGAGGAGTGAGGAGTGAGGAGTGAGGAGTGAGGAGGAAAAGCCTGGTGGCGTGCGTTTCCTCCTTACCCCTCATGCTCCTGCCGCGTGCTGCGCGATCTTGGCGTCGAGCAGGCTCCGCAGCCGTGGATCCGCTCCGATGACCGTGTCGACCTTTTGCCCGTCCTTGAAGAGCAGCATGGTGGGAATCGAGCGGATGCCGAACCGCACGGCGGTCGCCTGATTGGCATCGGTATCGAGCTTGCGCACTTTCACCCGACCACGATAGTCCTCGGCCAGCTGCTCGATCACCGGCGCAATTGCGAGACAGGGGCCGCACCAGGTGGCCCAGAAATCGACGAGTACCAGCCCCGCGGCCTGCTCGACTTCGGCGACAAAGGTGGCGTCAGTAACCTGCAGTTCCGTTGTGTGTGACATGATGTTCCTCGTTGTGGTGGCCGTCAGCCGTCAGCCGTCAGCCTTGAATTTCCAGCTTTCGAAATAATTCCCTGCGTCATTCCACCTACCACCTGCCTCCGGCCACCTGCCATCCTACTGCACCGTATACCCGCCATCCACCAGGAGGTTGTGGCCTGTCACGAACGATGACTCGGCGGATGCCAGGAAGACCACGGCGCCGGCGATCTCTTCGGCGGTTCCCACCCGTCCCACCGGATGCCCATCCGCCATCCAGCTCTTGGCGTCCGCGCTTCCACCGGTGAAGCGGTCGAACATATCCGTCTCGATTGCGCCCGGACTGACCGCGTTGACCCGAATCCCCTGCCGGGCATACGCCAGAGCCGCTGCACTGGTGAGCCCAATGACGGCATGCTTGCTTGCCACATAGAGTGGCGCCGCCGCCATACCGACCACCCCGGCGATCGAGGCGTTATTGATGATCGCCCCGCCACCATTGGCGAGCATCGCCGGAATCTGGTACTTCATCGAGAGCCACACACCGCGCACGTTGGCATCAAACACGGCATCGTACTCGGCCTCGGTTGCATCCACGATCGGGCGCGGCGCGCCCTCGGTGCCGGCGTTGTTGAAGGCGATGTCAAGACGACCGTAGCTCAAGCGGGTCTTCTCGATCAGTGCCTCCACCTCGGCGGCCTTCGTCACATCCGACTGAACCGCGAGCCCTTCACCGCCAGCGGCGCGGATCGCCTTCACCGTCTGCTCCAGCGCCGCCAACCGGCGTCCGCTCACGACCACGCGGGCCCCAGCCCGTGCCAGCGCCACCGCACTCGCCCGACCGATTCCCGACCCCCCACCGGTGACCAGCGCCACCTTGCCCTGTAACCCCGACATGACCGCCTCGTTGAATAGGTACATATACAATAATCGATATTCTACTGCACAATAACTCCAACGACCTCGAAAAAGTTCCCATCTCTTCAGGTCCCGCCGAGCCGGCCGCGCAACTCCGTGAAATAGGCCTCCAGCACATCCCGGCGCGCCCGAAAGAACTTGCTCTGGGCCTCCTGCCGTTCATCCACCAGCCCGGCGACCACCAATTCCTTCAGATGATGCGAGACCGTGGCCTGGGCCACCGGAAACCGGGCCACCAGAGTGCGACAGGGCAGCTCATCCTTCGCGGCGATCGCGGACAACATCTCGAAACGACGCGGGTCCGCCAGCGCTTTCGCGATCCGATCGAACTGTCCTGGCTGCAGTCGCGTCATGCTTCGTCCCCCCGCAGGTCGGCATATAGATAACTATCTATACACACTTCCGCCACCCCGGCCCATCCGAACCGCGATTACTGCTCCGAGCGGAGCTTGCGGACTTCGGCGGTGAGCCGCGGGACGATCTCGAACAGATCGCCCACGACCCCGTAGTCGGCCACCTTGAAGATCGGGGCGTCCTTGTCACGATTGATCGCGACGATGGTACGCGAGGTCCGCATGCCGGCGAGGTGCTGGATGGCACCGGAAATACCCACCGCGATGTAGAGCCCGGGACTCACCGTCTTGCCGGTCTGCCCCACCTGCGCCCCGTGATCCCGCCAGCCGGCGTCCACCACGGCCCGGCTGGCGCCGACCGCGGCGTTGCCGAACGCCGCGGCGAGCTCCTCCAGCAGCGCAAAGTGGGCCGGCTCCTTGAGCCCCCGGCCGCCGGAAATGACCACTGGCGCCTCGGCGACATCCAGCGCCGCAACCGCCGCGGCCTTGATCGCTGTCACCGTCACGCGGGCGACAAATGCCGGCACCACCTGCTCCACGATGATTCCCGCCTTGCCGGATTCCGTCGCCGGCATCGTGTTGGGCCGCAGCGAGGCGATCGCCGGCGCCCCCTCCAGGACCACCGACTGCAGCACCTTGCCGCCGTACACCGGCCGAGTCGCGCAGACCTTCCCATCCTGAACCCCAAGCGCCGTCACGTCGGTCGCGAGCCCGACACCCAGTCGGGCGGCCACGCGGGGGGCGAGATCGCGGCCGGTCGCTGTGGCGGCGACGAGAATCGCGGTGGCGCCGCGTCCTGCCGCGGCGACCGTCGCTGCATAGCCGTCCGGACTGTACATCCCGAAATCCGGGTGTCGTGCCAGCAGGACACGATCGGCGCCGTACCGGCCGAGTTCCGCGGCGCCGGTGATCTCCCCGGCGCCAATGAGAATGGCATCCACGGTGCCACCGAGCGCATCCGCGAGCTGACGAGCGGCCGCCAGCACTTCCAGGGAGACTTTGCGAAGCGCGCCATCGCGCTGCTCGGCGACTGCAAGAATGATCGGCATGGTCACAGCACCTTGGCTTCGTCGCGGAGCAGCCGCACCAGCTCCCCCACCGCCTCGGGACCCTCACCCACGATGCGGCCAGGCTTGCGATCTGGCGGGAGTGCCAGACCGGTCACGCGGACCGTGCCGGCCCCGAGGGTCACCGGCTTCACCTCGAGCGGCTTCTTCTTGGCGGCCATGATGCCCTTGAGTGAGGGGAGCCGCGGGCTGTTGAGCCCCTTGTCGCAAGTGATGACAGCGGGGAGCTGGCAGGTACTCACCTCGATGCCGCCCTCGATCTCCCGCTCTGCGTCGACGGTAGTGCCCGTGATTGTGAGGCGGGAAACCGCCGTGATGCAGGGAATCTCCAGCAGCTCGGCGACCATGACCGCGACCTGGTGGTTGGAGTCATCGACCGCGAGCTTGCCGGCAAGGATCAGATCGAATCCACCCGCCTTCAGTTCCGCCGCGAGCGCGCGTGCAACCTCGAGCCCATCCACACTGCCGCTGGACTGCAGGTGGATCCCCCGGTCGATCCCCATGGCCAGGGCGGTCCGCATGGTCTCCTGCGCCGCGTCGCTGCCCAGGCTTACCACCACGGTCTCCCCCGCGGCGCCTGCCCCTTCGGCCTCGCGCAGCTTGAGTGCCGCCTCCAGTGCGTATTCGTCGTAGGGATTGGGCACAAACTTGAGGCCGGCTTCATCGATCGAGGTGCCGCTGGAGGCGATCATCAACTTGGCGGTGGTATCGGGGACGCGCTTGAGACAGACGGCGATCTTCACAACAGCCTCGATCAGAAGGAGATCCTGCAGCCGATTCCACCCCGGTTCATGGCTGCCGCACCCGGTGCGCGAAAAGGCCCACTAAGGTAGCCGAAGGCGCTGTCCGGGCCAACGGCCGGGAGCCTCAGTCATCGCCACCGCCGAAACTCCGCCGGACGACGAGACGAACGACCCGCCGGAACCCCGGCGTCAGGAACCGCTCCAGCACATTACCGCCACCCTGATTGACGTTGAAGGTGCCGAAGGTGGCGTACTTGTTCTGGAGGATGTTGTTGCCCACCGCGACGATCTCCCACCCGTGCCCGCGCCAGCCGAAGCGTGCGTCGGCGACAACGTACCCGTCGAGTTTCGGCTCCACGTTGGCCTCATCGCCCCGCAGCCACTGGGAACCGATATACCGGCCGTCCGCACCGGCGAAGAAGCCGGACGGCAGCTGGAACGAGCCACCCGCCTTGACCTGGTGGCTCGGCACCAGCGGGATCTCCGCGCCAGGCTCCACATCGTTGGAGCCGCCGAAGTCCTCGCGAATGCTGAAGATCTCCGCCCCGGTTTGAAAGGTGGCCCTGGTGTAGGCGTAGTTGGCATAGAGTGAATGCCCGCCATGCACGAAGACCTGGGCCGACAGCTCGATCCCCTCCCGGCGGGTCTTGTCGATATTCGCGAAGAAGCCTTCGATCGTGGAGCCAGCCGCGGCCGAATCGGAAGCGAAGAGGAAGATGTCGTCCCGCACCTCGGTGCGGTACGCCGAGCCCGTGAGAATGGCCGGCCCCGCGACGAGGCGTCCGCCAACTTCAAAGGTGGTGGCCCGTACCGGCTTGATCGGCGGGTCGTCGCCCAGCGCAAAGGGGAGTGGGCAGGGCTCGGCCTCATCGGCGCAGGCGAGCTCGATGACCGCGGGCGCGCGGAAGGCGCCGCCCACCGAGCCGTACGCCGAGAGTCCGTGTCCGAGGTCGAATGACACCCCGACCTTCGGGCTCAGGCGGGAGTAGGAGCTCGAGGTGTCGCGGGCGTGATCGAGTTCGTTGCTGAAGGGAATCCTGACATAGTCGTAGCGCGCGCCGGCCGAGAGCGTTGCCCGACCGGTGGTGAAATCCGCCAGCGCATAGCCAGCGAGATCCCAGGTCGGGCTCTTCACAAACGTGGTCTGGATGGCCGGCCCGCCGAACTTGGTCGAATCGGCAAACAGCTCGACGGCGGTGCGTGCGGAGGAGCCCTCCGCGCCGAGCCGGAAACCGACGGTCCCGCCACCCAGCGACCGCTCGAACCGATAGTCCACCGTTCCACCCACAATCCGGTTACGCGACAATCCGCGGGTGTCCGGATCCGCCGCCTGATTGACGTTGAAGCGCTCGGCGCGATGGCGCCGGCCATACGCGGTGAACGAGAGCTGGCTGCTGGAGAACCGGCGATACCCGCTGACCGCGAGCTGCAGACTGTTCAGGTCCTCGAAGTCTCCCGAGCTCAGATTGGAATCGGGCCGGGTCCGGAACACCGTCTCCGGCAGGGAACCGGCGGTTTCTGCCCGGGACTCGGCGCCATAGCCTTGCAACCGAACCCCCCAGCGTTCGGTGAGCCGTCCGAGGTTGAAGAATCCGTTGTACTGCTCGGCCCCCGTCAACTGCCGCCAGCCATCCTCGCGGTCATAGCCGCCGCCGGTGTAGTAGCTCCACCTGCCCTGGCCGAGGGAGCCGGACAGCGAGGCATCGGTGCCAAAGGTCTTGAAATTGCCGCCCGAGACCTCCAGCTCACCCCGCGTCGGGCCGCCGCCGCTGTTCGTGACCAGGTTGACGGCTCCGCCGAGCGAGTTGCGCCCGAGCAGTGAGGCGGTGCCGGAAAGGAGCTCGACCCGGGTAACGTGCTCCATCGGCAGCAGGTCGAAGTTCACCTGCGCGGCGTCGGGCTCGTTCTGGCGGACGCCGTCGAGGAACACCGAAACCCCCTGCGGCAGGCCGACAACCGGTGACGCGAAGAACCCGCGGGAGGAGAGCGACATCTTGTAGCTCGCGCCGAGGTCATCGTAGCTCGAGATGCCCGCCTGGGTCACCAGCAGGTCACTGATGAGCCGCGGCTCGCTGGCCTCGATCTGGTCGCGGTTGATGGTCGTAGTCCGCGCCGGCACCCCCGACCCCACCTTCGGGCTGGAGTGGCCGAGAATGGAGCCGACCACTTCGATCGGCTTCAGTTCCACCACCTTCGTGGAGTCCCGGCGGGTGCTGTCGGGCTGCTGCGCCGCGAGCGGCACAGCGAGCGTGAGGGCCAGCAGGAGGCTGGTCAGTGCAGGGCAAGGGGACATGGAGTTCCACGGGAAGTTCGGGCGGTCACTCAGGTTAGCTGCAGACGGAACCGTCGACCGCGCAGCGAGCCCAGCGCGGGAAGGAGAGACGGCAGGGGCGACATGGCGATCTGAGCGGGGATCATGGACACGAAGTATGTGGGCGCGGCTCCCGCCGCACGTCACATCGGCGAGGTGGCGAGTGCGCGGCCACTCAGTCGGAGGGCTTGCAGCAGCCGCGCTGGATGCACGAGATCCATGGCTGAGATCCCGATGCCACCACCAGGTGCATCGCTCCGGCACCCATCCCTGCCACCGGGCCGGGGAGCTGCCACTGCGCGATCGTCTGGCGCCATGGCCGGGTTGGAATGTGCAGATCGGTCGGCACCGCGGACCGGTCGTAGCGCGCGTCTTTCGCATCGGCAATGAAATCGGAGAGGAGCTGACCATCGCGGCGATAGATCAGCCAGTAGGTCACGGCACCGGGCGCGAGCCCGAGTCGGGGGAGCGAATCCTGGCCATGATTGATGAAGCGGGCGACGACAACGCCCCTGGCCAGGGTCGCGGAATCGGCGGCGTAGGCATCGTCCATCGGCTCGAGCGTGACATCGATGGCGCTCTCAAGTACCGTCCGCGCGGCCGCACCGATGTTCTCGTCGTAGACCTGGCGCCGGCCCAGGGCGAGTACCGAATCCCGCGCCGCAGGTTGCGCGGGATCAATGGCGAGCGTGTGGGGCTGTTTCGGTGGAACGACGGCCGGCGGCGCGGTGCAGGCCCCCAGCCCGGTCAGGATGATCAGTGAAAGGGTCCTGCGCGAACGGACCAGTTGAAGCACATGCCCTCCCGGGAATGAATCAGGCAGCACTCAGCGCATCCCCGCCATTCGGCGCAACTCCACGACGATGGGTTGCAGCGGCGGATCCGCGGATGCCCAGAGAATAGCCGCGGGGCCGGCCCATCGGCGAGCCCCCGAGGCATCTCCCAGGGCGGCGGCGAGCCGGGCCCGCAGGATCATGGCCCGAACCAGGGAGCCGGCCTGGGGCACCTGCTCCACCAGACTCATGCCGAGGGCGCTGATGGCATTCAGCGACCCGTCCAGCCGGCGAATCGCCCCGGCGGTATCGCCGAGCTGCAGGGCGATCTCCGCTTCCATGAGTGTGGCGTCCACCGAGATATCGCCAGGACGGGCGGTGCGCCGCAGGGCATCAAGGTCCACCAGGCGCTGCCGCACCGCCGCGGTGTCACGGCGGCGCAGCGTGCTCTGCAGGTCCAGCAGGTAATCCGCCTCCGGCGCGAGGGGTCGAAGCGGCTTCGATTCGGGAGCAGGATACAGCGTGGCGTAGACTCGAGCGAGCAGCGCAGCGTCGGCAGCGGCGCGATCCCCCGGCTTGAGCAGCGCCTGAGACTGTTGCTCATAGCGCTGGAAGAATGCGTTCAGGGAATCACCGCGCAGGCCGAGCGCGGCGAACGCTTCGAGGACGGCGGCGGTTTCGCGGAGCTCTGCAGGCAACAGCCGCCGGCGGTGGGGCAGCACGGGCAGCGGGAGCGCGACTCCGACACGATTGAATGCCGCCGTCATTGTCGCCCGGCCCGTCAGTGCCGCGATGGCCGCGAGGAACCCATCGGCCTCGGACGGTCCGCCGCTGGGCTCCTTCAGGAGCGTATCGGCCCGTGCCTTGGCTTCGGCAAACCGCCCGGCCCGGAGGAGGACGCGGATCTCCGCCGCGCCCAGCCGCACACGATCATCACGATTGGTCGCGAGGTGGCCCGCCGCGCGCAGCCGCCCGAGCGTTGAATCGAGCAGCGCGGGTGTGCCGGCGCGCTCGGGGAGCAGTTCCAGCGCGCGCGCATCTGCCTCAAGGGCGGCGGAACTGGCCGGAAAGGCGGCGACCCAGCTCTCGGTCACCGCGTGCAACTGGAGCCGGGAGTGATCCACCGCTTCCACATTCGACGCTGGCACCACGGAATCGTCCCAGTTGTTGAGAGCGGTCCGCGGATAGGGAGTGAAGCTCAGGGTGTCGGCCACCAGCGCCGGAAACGCCACGAAGCCGAGGCTGTCGTCCGGTCCGGTCGTGCCCTGACGGTAGACATTGGTCTCGGCGAACAGCAGGCTCACCACCCGCTCAAACGCCGCGCCACGGAACGCGCGATGCACCGAGGGAATGACCCGCAGCGCCCTCGCGTAGTCCGCCGTTGCCGCTTGGACACTCGAACGAAAGGCATAGCCGGACGGACTGGCGGGAGCGCGCACGACCAGCGGGTCCTGCGCTCGGCACTCCGCCCGGCCGAACCAGCCGCGGAAATCGAGCGAATCCCGCGCGATCATCCGGCTGAACCGCTCGCACGCTTCCGGATAGCGCCGGTCGGCCAGGTCCGAGAGCGCCTCGGCCCACTGCCGGGCATGCGGTGTCAGCGGCTGGTCGGCGCGCAGCGCCGCCTGGAGATCCTCGCGCCACTCGGCGGCGTCAGCTCCGGCCCACGAGCGGGTCTGGGCCAGCCAGAGGTGGGCCATTGCGTAGCCGGGATCGCGGGCCGTCGCGGTGCGAAACAGCCGCGTCGCGCGGTCGAGGTCCCACTGGTCCAGCGCGACATGGGCGGAATCGTAGGACCGCCACGCCGAGAGAACACGCGTGCCCATCGCCCCACCGGCGGCGGCGGCGCTCTGCGGTCGGGGTACCAGCAGCGAATCGGCCAGCGCAGCGAAGCGCGCATCGGCCTGAGCCAGTCCGGCCGACAGCATGACCACGGGCTCCCGCAGCGCTCGTTCCTGGTTGTCGACATCGTACAGCGCGCCGCGCACGCGGATCGAATCCGGTTCGGCGGAAACCTCGCCGGTGATCAACCGACCGGCCCCGGCCCGCCGGGCGATACCCACGAGATCCTCCAGCGTCGGCTCATGCCCAAGCCGGGCGAGCTGATCCGCCGCCCAGCGTTCATCCACCAGGGCGATATCCTGCCACCGGGTCAGTGCGTCGTGGATCAGCCTGGCGCACTGGTCGCCGCTGAGCAGTTGAGGGGCGGCACCGGCGCGATGAAGGAACGGTGCCACGAAGTAGCGGGATGGATCGAGGACCGGCCCGCGGGGTCGGCCGACGCCGAGCGTGACGTACACCAGAATGGCGAGTCCGGCGGCAGCGACGCCGAGCACACCCCAGCCACGGGGGGCCCGCTGGACCCGCTCCGCCAGACTGCGGCGCCGCGGCGGGGCCGCCGCCATCGAACCACCTGTGGGTGGATCCAGCGGCAGCCGGGCCAGCGCATCGGCCAGCTGCTGCGCGGTCTGATACCGGTCGGCGGGGTGTTTCTCGAGCGCGCGGGAGACGACCTGCTGCATGCTTGCGGGCAGGGTGGGTCGCACGATGTCCACCGGAGGCGGGGGCGCCTCCTGATGCTGCACCGCGATCTCCTCAGGCGTCATCCCGCGGAACGGGGGAACGCCAGCGAGCATCTCATACAAGACACAGCCGAGACTGAAGACATCGCTGCGGCCGTCGACCCGCGAGCCTCCCTGCGCCTGCTCCGGACTCATGTAGGTCGGAGTGCCGACGGGCCCACCGACGAGATCCTTCTCCTCCCAGCCGCCGGCGCTGATCGCGCGGGCAATCCCGAAGTCGGCGACCACGGCCTGGCCGGCCTGGAACAGGATGTTTTCCGGCTTGATGTCGCGATGAATCACGCCGTGGCTGTGCGCATGAGAGAGGGCACTTGCCACCTGCGCGGCGATCGCCAGCGCGTCGACCACCGGCAGGGCACCCTCCCGCTCCAGTCGCTGGCGCAGGGTCTCGCCCGGCACGTATGGCATCACGTAGTAAAGCAGACCTTCCGCTTCCCCCGAATCGTGGAGCGGCAGGATGTTGGGATGCGACAGGCGGGCGGCGATCCGGATCTCGGACAGGAACCGGCCCGCGCCATCGGGCGGCGCGGTGTCACTGCGGAAGATCTTGACCGCGACATCCCGGCCATGCCGCTGATCCCGGGCCAGGTATACCACGGCCATGCCTCCCTGGCCCACCACGCGTTCCATCGCGTAGCGGCCGGCGAGCAGCTGGGGGACCGGGAGGGGGGTGTCGCTCAGGGGCGGGTCTCTGGCAGTGGGTCACTGCGAAGGTATGCCGCGGCTCGGCCAGCGGCTACCACCTGGGTCACATCGGGTTAGAACGCACCCAGGCCAGTAATTGTCTCACCCAGGATCAGGGAGTGCATATCGTGGGTGCCTTCATAGGTATAGACCGACTCCAGATTGGCCATGTGCCGCATGGCGTGATATTCGGCCAGGATGCCGTTGGCGCCGAGCAACCGGCGTGCCTCGCGGGCACAGTTGCAGGCCATGTCGACATTGTTGCGCTTGGCGAGTGACACCTGCTGCGGTGTCATCGTCCCGGCGTCCTTGAGCCGGCCGAGTTGCAGGGCGAGGAGCTGGGCCTTGGTGATCTCAGTCAGCATGTCGGCCAGGCGGACCTGCTGAATCTGGGTCTGGGCGATCGGGCGATCGAACATGACCCGCGTCCTGGCGTACTGCAGCGCCTCGTCGTAACAGGCCATCGCCGCGCCGGTGGCTCCCCAGGCGATGCCATACCGCGCCTGGGTCAGGCACATCAGCGGTGACTTGAGCCCGCCACTCTCCGGCAGCAGCGCGTCCGGCGGGACGAGCACATCCTGCAGCACCAGCTCGCTGGTGTCGGAGGCGCGCAGGCTGAGCTTCCCCTTCTGGTCCCGGGCGGTGAAACCCTTCGTGGCCGTCGGGACGATGAAGCCGCGCACCGACTTCGAATCGCTGAGATCGCCGGTCTTGGCCCAGATGATGGCGACCGTGGCTTGCGAGCCGTTGGTGATCCACATCTTGGCCCCGTTCAGCAGCCAGCCGTCGGCTGTCTTCCGGGCCGTGGTGATCATGCCGCCGGGATTGGAACCGAAGTCCGGCTCGGTCAGCCCGAAGCAGCCGATGTCGGTGCCGGCGGCGAGCGGCGGGAGCCAGCGCTGCCGCTGCGCTTCGCTGCCAAAGGCGTAGATCGGGTACATGACCAGGGCCCCCTGCACCGAGGCGAAGGACCGGATGCCGCTGTCGCCCCGCTCCAGCTCCTGCATGATCAGGCCATAGGCGACGTTGTTCAGCCCGGCGCACCCGTACGTCTCCGGCAAGTTGGCGCCGAACAGGCCCAGCTCGGCCATGCCGGGGATCAGTTCCCGGGGAAAGCGGCCGGCGACGTAGCAGTCGCCGATGATCGGCATGAGATGCTCGTCCACCCAGGCCCGCACGGTGTCGCGCACGGCGCGCTCCTCTTCCGAGAGCAGCCCGTTGATATCGTAGAAGTCGACAGCGGAGTAGGTGGACATTGGGAGCAGGTGGCAGGTGGCAGGTGGCAGCGAACGGCTGACGGCTGACGGCTGACGGCTGATAACTGATGGCTGATGGCTGATGGCTGACGGCTGACGGCTGACGGCTGACGGCCCAAAGATACCGCCCCGTCTAGAAATCCACCCGCACCGCCCGCGGGGTAATGCCCACCGCCATCGCCTTGCGGCGGAACTCGGTGCCGTGGTCCACCGGCTGGCCGGTCTCCGCCTGCCACTGATGCACCATCTCATGCAGCAGCGTCTCCCGCACCGCGACCCAGCCGTCGCGGCGGAGGTGGCGCCGGCTCAGCGTGATGCGTTCCGCCTGTCCGCTCCGCCGGTCGAGTCGGAGCTCGCCGAGCCGGCTGCGCATTCGGTCGGAGAGGTGCAGTGGAATGGGGCCAAGCGTCCCGCCGAAGTGTGCCCCGTTCAGCTCGGTGAACAGTCGCTGCAGCTCGGCCATGAGCGGCGCATCGCCGGAGCGGAGCCGGGGAATCCGCTGACGGGGGGGCGCGGCATCCGCGAAGTGCGTATGGGAGAATTCGAGGAAAAGCCGCCGCGCCGCGAGTCGCGCGGGCCGGTGGATGCCCGGCCTGAGGAAGGTGACGATCGCCTTGAGCACTGCGTCCGGCGCCTGACCGTAGCCCTCGTGAATCCGGAGCAGGACGCCGGGCTTCCACGACAGCATCACCTGCCGGTTGCGATGCAGTTCGATGTGCCGGACGGGGGGCAGGCCGAGCCCGCGCAATCGTCTCGCCAGTGAGAGCGATTCGGCCGATGCCGGGGACAGTAGGGGCCGCATACCTGCGGCCCCTCCTTCCCCCGGCGCCGCTCCATCGTCGGCCACCGCGACCCCCGCATCCTGCGAGGCCGGCCGGATCGCCGCGACGAGATCAGTCCAAAGGCTAAGCTGGAACACGGCGGCGGACGAACTGCGAGGTATCGGCCCGGCGGAAGGTGCCGGCGTCGCGGGCGTAGGCGTAGTGGGTGACGGCGATGTGCGTCGCCTCGATGGTGATCAGGTTGAACGCCGACGGCAGCCCGCCACGGGTCCGGGTGGAGTGCGTCCCCGCGGTGCTGACCACGAGGCGGCCGTCGATCTGTCCCGCGCCCTCGGTGTGGTCGTGTCCGCAGAGTACCGCATCGGCGTCGAGCGTGAGCAGCGCCCGTTGCGCCGCCTCGGGCCGGGCGAGTCCCCAGCGATGGGAGAGGACCCCGGGCAGCACATTGTGGTGCAGCACCGCGAGCCGCGCCTTGTGCGCCGGGGCAGCCGTGAAGACGGCCCGCACCCGCGCCACCTCGGAGGCCGGCAGGTGCCCCTTCACCGCCGTGTCGTTGAGATTGGCGGTCATCGATCCGAGGGCGACGCCGTGCGCCGAGAGCATGCCAGCGATGACGACCTGGTCCAGCTCGAGCGTCGGGGTGAGCTGTTCGCCGAAATACTCCCGGTACTTCCGGAATATCACGTCCTCGCCCCGGATCCCCAGCGGGCTGCCCCACCACTGCACGTCGTGATTGCCGGGAATGACGAGCACCGGCGCGATGCGCGCCAGTTCGTCGACGTAGTATTTCGCCGCCTGGAATTCCCCATGCCGGGCCCGCAGGGTGAGATCACCGGACACAACGATCGCCTGCGGGTTCAGCGTGGGAAGAAAGCGCCGGAGGTCGGCGAGCTGCGGGAGATCCGCCCGCCCGCCGAAATGCGGATCGGAGATATGAGCGACGGTCGTGCCGCTCACCAGATGACTCGTACCCGGTAGGTGAGGGTGGCCTTGCCCGCCGCCGGTACCAGCACCCGGAACCGGGTGCGGGTGGAGGAGAGCTTCTCCGCCTTGATGCTGCTGCTCACCACGCTCCACTCCCCACCGCGCTCCTCCAGCACCTCGACCGCCGCTGGTTCGCTACCGGCGTTGGTGAGCGTCACCTTGTAGTCGGCGGTGGCAATGGTCCGGTTCACGCCGGCGACCGTTGTATCGCGCCGGGTGGAGTACGTCGTCTGGATGCGCTTGGCGGTCAGGTCGAATGCCGTGCCGGCGTTGAGCCGGAGATCCTCCCCTGCCGGCGTGTGATCCGTCGCCGCCTCGCCGACGAGCTGCAGCCGGCCCGCGCTGTCGGGTTCGAAGAGCCGGACGACGCCAGCGGGAATCGGCCGGTCACCGAAGTCCGTCTTCCTTGCCCGCAGCACGGTGTACACCACGTTCACCGGCTCCTCGGCCTCATCCCCGTTCTGGTCCAGTCCGCCCCACCAGGGAATCCGGCCGTGGACCTGATAGGTCTTGGTGGTCTTCGCATCCGCGGCGGGGAACAGGGCGACGGTGGTGATGACGCCGGGTTCGAGCGACACGCGGCCCGGCAGGGTGTAGAGGTGGAACTCACCGACCTTCTGCTCGCCCATCTTGGCATCCATCGCCATCGCCGCATTGGCGACCATTCTCCCCTCCAGCCGGTACCGATCCCGCTCCGGTGCGGCCACACTCACCTGCCCCGCGAGCAGCTGGAGCTCCGCGTCCTCCACCCGCAGCGGTCCGCCGTTGACGACCGCCGCGCCGGTGATGCGCGCGGTGGCGCCGCCAAGGATGACCTGGTAACTCGCCCCCCACCCGCCGCCCTGGGTGAAGTACCCAAGTCGCAGCTCCTTTCGCGCCCGGTCCGCCGCAAGCGACAGGGACAGGGTGGGCTGCAACGAAACGAGCTCGGCGGGAAACCGCGGCGAGCCCGGTCGCTGAAAGGTGATCGTCCCGTCCGTCAGGCGATACCGCTCCGGATTCACGCCGAGAACTTCGGCACTCACGATTTCCTTGCCGACCTGGAAGGTGAGCGTCCGCCCGATCGCACGGTTGAGGGCGCGGGATTCGTCGACCGCGGCATCGTAGCGGGTCCCCAGCAGGGTGACGCCGCTGTCGAGGGTGAAGAGCGTTGCGGGATCCACCTCGCCGAGCGCTACGAGCTGGGTCGACTCCCCCTTCTTCAGGTCAAGGCTGACGAGCCGGCGCACCAGCACGCGGCCGTCGTTATAGAGCGTGAGGCTGGTGGCGGGCGCCTGGGCCATGAGCGGGGTGGTGGCGAGAAGGGCGGGAAGCAGAAACGCGAGCGATGGGGTCTTCATGATGAGCTCCTTGCTTAACGTCACAGGTCAGGGCGGCAGCAGTTCCAGCGCGACGCGCTGGACCACCTTCCGGACAACGATGTACGTCACCAGGACCGCGATGACCCCATACAGCCGCGCGAGCGGGAGGGGGGGCATGCGCAGGAAGACGTACAGGCCGACCAGGAGGGTTGCCGGGACTGAGATGCGGCTGGCGAGTCGATTTGCACGGCGGGTCCGATCGCCGCGGCAGGCGGGGCAGAGTTCTCCCCAGGCGAGCCCGGCCACCCGCGCGGCGCAGCGGGCGCAGGGAACTTCAGGCGGCCACCCGGCGAGCGACGGCATCACCGAACTCCACGGTGGACGCAGTACCGCCGAGGTCGCGGGTGCGGATGTTGTCCTGCACGATCACCTGTTCGATGGCCTCGCGAATGCGCCGGGCAGGCTTGATCTGTTCCAGGTGATCCAGCATCATGGCTGCGGCCAGCATCTGGGCGGCGGGGTTGGCGATTCCCTTGCCGGCAATGTCCGGGGCACTGCCGTGGACCGCCTCGAAGATCGAGGCGTGGGTGCCGATGTTCGCTCCCGGCGCGAGACCGAGGCCGCCGACCAGGCCGGAGACTTCATCGCTCAGGATATCGCCGAACATATTGGTCGTCACCATCACGTCGAACTGTTCCGGCTTGAGCACCAGCTGCATGGCGCAGTTGTCCACGATCATGTCGTTCGACTGGATCCGGCCCTCGTATTCCTTCTGGATCCGCTTGCCCACCTCGAGGAACAGCCCGCTCACCATCTTCAGGATATTGGCCTTGTGGACGATCGTGACCTTCTTGCGCCCCTGCCTGATGGCGAATTCGAAGGCATAGCGAATGATCCGCTCACAGCCGGCCCGGGTCACGATCGCGATCGACTCGCCCACCGCGCGCGGGTCGCCGCCGATCGCGATGAAATGCTCGACCCCGACGTAGAGCCCCTCCAGATTCTCCCGCACCATGACGATGTCGACGTTGCTGAACCGCCCGCCCGGGACGAAGGACCGGGCCGGACGAATATTGGCGAAGAGCTCGAACTCCCGGCGCAGCTGCACATTGACCGAACGGAATCCGGTCCCGACCGGCGTGGTCAGCGGGCCCTTGAGCGCCAGCTTGCGGTGGCGGATGCTCTCGATGGTGGAGTCGGGCAGCGGCGTACCGGTCGCGTCGACGGCGGCGACACCCGCGAGCTGCTCATCCCATTCGAACTTGAGCCCGGTGGCCTCCAGCACCTTCACCGTCTCGGCGGTGATCTCCGGACCGATCCCGTCGCCGGGAATGAGCGTCACATTGTAGGTCATCGGTAGCCCAGTCCAACGGGAAGCACGGTATCGAGCGCCGCGCTGAGGGCGCGCGCCGGTGTGGAACCGGTGGCCCAGGCCAGGGTGCGCCAGACGACCTTGCCGGTACGGGTATCGGCCATCGCCAGCGCCAGTTCCGCCCGGATCTGGCCATCGGCTTCCTGGACAAAGCTGAGCGCGGAAGGGACCAGCACCAGTCTCCCGCCGACCAGCGCCATCAGCGACCGGAGATGGCCCCGGAGCGGGTCGGGCACGTCCTCCAGCTTGGCCCGCAGGATGGCCTGGCCCATCCGATCCGGATCCGGGGCCACGGTCGGCGCCCGGCGGGCTATGCGACGAAGCTCCGCCGGCATCACCCATTTCACTTCCGGACCGCGGACCGTCAGCGCCGTCCCGATCATCGAATCCGCCCACGTCAGTATCGCTGCATGATCGCCCAGCGCGGCGAAGCCGCTCACGCTGTCGGCGGCGATGACCAGCGTGATCGGCGTGACCGCGACAGACTGTCCGGCAAAGGCTGCCGTGAGCAGCGGCCGGACCGGCTCATGCTTGATGTCGTTCTTGGGCGAGGCAGCGGAGGGGGACGACTTCCCGCCGCAGCTGGCGAGCAGCAGGGCGAGCACCACCGGGATCACGCAGCGCGAGGAGGGTTTCTGCACGGCAGGAAACGTACACCGGGGGTGGGAAACGGGGAACGGGGCACGCCGGGAATCACTCCAGCGACAGCCCCCCATCGACGACCAGCGTCTGCCCGGTGATGTGCCGCGCCTCGTCGCTGCAGAGGAAGCTGATCACATGGGCGACATCCTCCGGCTCCGCCACCCGGCCCAGCACACTGTGTTTCCGGGCCCGATCGATGACATCGGCCGGCAGCATCATCATGCGCTCGGTGCGGATGAACCCGGGCGCCACCGCGTTGACATTGACGTTGGCCGGTCCGAGCTCCACCGCGGCCGCGCGGGTCAGTCCTTCGAGCGCCGCCTTGCTGGCGGCGTAGTTCGCCACCCCGAAGCCGGGGCGGCCGGCCTGGTGGGCGCTGACGCTGACGATCTTGCCGAAACGCTGCTTGCGGTAGATCGGGGCAACGGTCCGGATGAAGTTGAACGCACCGGTCACATTGGTGTCCAGCACCGCCCGCCAGGCCTCGTCGGCCATGCGCCAGATCGCGCCGTCCATGGCGATACCGGCGTTGTTGATCAGGCAGTGCACCGTCCCGAAGCGGGCGACGGTGTCGAACAGGAATCGCTCGACCTGGGCCCGATCCCGCACATCACAGCGGGCCGCGTACACCTCGGCGCCCATCGCCGAACAGGTGGTTTCGGTGAGCAGCGCCTGCTCGGTCACATCCCGTCCCGGCAGGTCCACGAAGCAGAACGCCACGCGGTAGCCCTGCCGGGCAAACTCGATGGCGATCGAGCGACCCAGCCCGGTCGCCCCGCCGGTGATCACGACGACTCGGGCGGTGCTGGCCACCGGCACCAGCCGCGGCAGCGGCTGCTCAAGCGTGGTCCCGGAGGATTCCTGCTCCGGCTCCCAGGCCCCACGACCGTACCCCTCGGGAAAGGATGACATCGGGGGCAAGCTACGGCTCGGTGGCGGACCGGGCAAGGCGCGCATGGGGGTGGCGCGGTGCGCGTGGCCCGGGGCATCTTGGACCATGCGCATGCTCGGGTGGGTCATGATCGCCGTCGCCGGTGCCGCCGGCTGGGCCATGCTTGCGCTCTCGCGAGGCGAAACGATCAGCGCCGCCTGGCTGGTCCTCGCCGCCGTCAGTACCTACCTCATCGGCTACCGCTTCTACAGCCGGTTTCTCGCCACCAGGGTCTTCGCGCTCGATCCGCGTCGCGCCACGCCAGCGGAACGGCTGAATAACGGCCGCGACTACATGCCCACGGGGCGGTGGGTGCTCTTCGGCCACCACTTCGCCGCGATCGCCGGCGCCGGCCCGCTGGTGGGCCCGGTGCTCGCCGCGCAGTTCGGCTACCTGCCCGGCACGATCTGGATCATCGTGGGTGTCGTGCTCGCCGGCGCCGTGCAGGACTTCGTCATCCTCTTCGCCTCGATGCGGCGGGACGGCAAGTCGCTGGGACAGATGGCCAAGGAGGAGATCGGCCCGTTCACCGGCATCCTCGCGATGATCGCGGTGCTGCTGATCATGCTGATCCTGCTGGCGCCGCTCGCGCTGATCGTGGTGAATGCGCTGCGCAGCAGCCCGTGGGGCGCCTTCACCCTGGCCTGCACGATTCCCATCGCGGTGCTGATGGGGTTCTGGATGAAAGTCTGGCGGCCGGGGCGCACCATGGAAGCCTCGGTGGGCGGCGTCCTCCTGCTCATGGCGGCGCTGGTCGGCGGGCGGTACGTCGCCGAGAACCCCACCCTCGCCCCGCTGTTCACCTTCTCGGGGACGACCCTCGCCTACGCCCTCATCGTCTATGGCTTCTTCGCCAGCGTGCTCCCCTGCTGGATGCTGCTGCTGCCGCGCGACTATCTCTCCACTTTCATGAAGATCGGCGCGATCCTGCTGCTCGCGCTGGGCATCCTGATCGTGCTGCCACCGCTCCGCATGCCGGCTCTCACCCGCTTCACCGACGGCACCGGGCCGGTCTTTGCCGGCGGAGTCTTTCCCTTCGCGTTCATCACGATCGCCTGCGGCGCCATCAGCGGGTTCCACGCGCTGGTCGCGTCCGGCACCACCCCCAAGCTGCTCAAGACGGAAGCCGACGCCCGCCTGATCGGCTATGGCGGCATGCTGATGGAATCGTTCGTTGCCGTGATGGCGATGTGCGCCGCCTCGGTGCTCGATCCCGGCGTCTACTTCGCCATCAATACCCCCCTCGCCACCCTCGGTGGGGACGCGGCGCACGCCGCCGAGACGATCCGGCAATGGGGCTTCACGGTGACACCAGAGCAGATGGCGGCGCTGGCGCGCTCCGTCGGCGAGGAGTCGCTGCTCAGCCGGGTGGGCGGCGCTCCCTCGCTGGCCGTGGGCATGGCCCAGATCTTCAGTGGCGCGTTCGGCCCGTCGCTGATCGCGCTCTGGTACCACTTCGCCATCATGTTCGAGGCGCTGTTCATCCTGACGACGCTCGATGCCGGCACCCGGGTCGGCCGCTTCATGCTGCAGGAGCTGCTGGGCCACGTCTGGGAACCGCTCGGCCGCACCTCCTGGTATCCCAGCATCATTCTTACCTCGGCGCTGATCGTCACGGGCTGGGGCTACTTCCTGGTCCAGGGTGTGCTCGATCCGCTGGGCGGCATCAATTCGCTCTGGCCGCTGTTCGGCATTGCCAACCAGCTGCTCGCCGGGGTGGCGCTGTCAGTGGGCACCACGATCATCATCAAGAGCGGGAAGGCCCGCTATGCCTGGGTGACGATCCTGCCGCTCGCCTGGGTGCTCCTCGTGACGCTCACCGCCGGCTGGCTCAAGATCACCTCGCCCGACCCGCGGCTGGGCTTTCTGGCGCATGCGCAGGACACCGCGGCGAAGGTCGCCTCCGGCGCCATCGACCCCACCCGTGGCGCCCGGCTCATCTTCAACGACCGGCTCGATGCGACGCTCGCCGGACTGTTCATGACCGCGGTGGTCCTGGTGGTGCTCAGCTCCGTGCGGGAGTGGGCGCTGGTCCTGCGCGGCCGGAAGCCGGCAGTGACCCGCGAGACGGTGTTCACGGAGACGGCGTATGGCGCGTGAGTACGGGCAGGCCGGCCCGGCGGCGCACCCCGGCTTCGAGAAACGGGGCAGCCTCTGGCTCCGCACCTCGCTCACGCTGCAGAGCTGTCTGACCACCTTCCGTCGCGTCGTCGGCATGCCCGACTACTCGGCGTACCTCGAGCACCTTTCCCAGCGGCATCCAGACTGGCCGGTGCCATCGGAGCAGGAGTTCTTCCAGGTGTACGTCGAGACACGTTACGGCGGCGGCGTGTCACGCTGCTGCTGAGCCCACCCCCTCCGGCGGGATCCCAGATGAAGCGGTTGATCGGCTATTTCCTCAATGGATTGATCTTTACCGCCCCCGTGGCGTTCACCGTCTACGTCGTGTGGCAGATTCTCACCACCGTCGACGGCTGGCTCCGCATTCCGGTTCCTGGAGTGGGCTTTGTCGCGACGCTGGTCCTGATCACGCTGGTGGGGTTTGTCGCCTCGAATTTCCTTGCCCGGCGGATGCTCGACTGGATCGAGACCCTGCTGGAAAAGCTGCCCGGGGTCCGGCTGCTCTATTCCAGCGTGAAGGATGTGCTCGGCGCGTTCGTGGGGGAGAAGCGGCGGTTCCAGCAACCGGTCCTCGTCACCCTGGACCCGGTGGCCGGATCCAAGGCGATTGGCTTCCTCACCCAGGACTCGCTGGACGAGCTGGGCATCGCGGACCATGTCACCGTCTACCTTCCGTTCTCCTACAGCTTCGCCGGGCAGTTGATGCTCTTCCCCCGGGACCGGATCACCCGGCTGCACGCGCCGAGCGCCAAGGTGATGGCATTCGTGGTGTCGGGAGGGGTGGCGGAGGTGTCGGCGGAGGGGGAGCGGGAAGGCTGAGGCAGCCGGAGGGCGGGAAA
>Ga0163153_10000541_pt1 | contig 66362 bp, 57 predicted proteins | sample OliLakLV19MP6IB1_FD_148629 | JGI IMG/M metagenome (GOLD analysis project Ga0163153, IMG submission 148629) | Freshwater microbial mat bacterial communities from Lake Vanda, McMurdo Dry Valleys, Antarctica - Oligotrophic Lake LV.19.MP6.IB-1 | ecosystem: Environmental > Aquatic > Freshwater >... | reverse complement strand
ATCACCCAGCGCAATGCCCAGCCCACACCCTTTGTGTGGACCAAGACGGCACAGGAAATCCTGGTGAAAGTGAATCGGGCCAGGATCGCCCTGGATAAGACAAGAACAGCATGAATCACTACACTAGCGGGGGAAATGGGGTGCCTCCTTCGGCAAATCGAGGATGATGCGTGTCCCCTCATTCTCCTTGGACAAGACGGTGAACCGCCCTCCGATCTTCTTCGCGCGGGCGGCCATGTTACGCAACCCGTACCCACCCGTTTTGACGGTGTCCTGGCTGAATCCACGGCCGTCGTCGCGAATCCTCAACCGGACCCCCTGCTTCAGCAGCTTAAGCGACACTCTCGCCTCTTGCGCATGGCCGTGCCGGATACAATTACTCACCGCTTCTTGGATGACGCGGAACAGGTGCAGAGACTGTTCAGCCGATAAGGCTTTCGCGGCACGATCCTCGACTGCAAAACGCACACGCGTAGGCTGGTTTTCTGTCAGTGATTCCAGCAAATGCTTCAGCGCCGCCGGCAAGTCCTTTCCCTCGAACGATTCGGAGTCCAGCCCCGCGATAAAGTTCCGGATCTCGCGCATGACACGGTTCAATTGATCGATGGATTTATCGAGTGATCCGCCGGCCGTCTTGCGTGTTTTTTGAGGCATCAACGATTTGGTCACCTCGAGGTTGAGCCCCACCCCAAAAAGCGACTGCAAGATGCCATCATGAAGGTCTTGGCTGATCCGTTCGCGTTCTTGAAGCGCAGATTGCAACTCACGTTCTCGCGCGCGTAGAGCGTCTTCCATGCGCTTGCGCTCGGTGATGTCATGGCACAGATAGATCAGGCAGGGAGTAGACCCGAGTTGGATCGATTCGACGGAGACCATGAGTGAGCGAATCTCTCCGGACTTGGTACGGAGCAGCCCTTCCTGATTGTGCAAGTAACCCTGTTCCTGAATTTCCCGGAGCACAGATTCGCGTTCCGACACATCGGCCCATAGCCCCAATTCTAATGTCGTACGGCCCATCACTTCTTCTCGCATGTAACCGGTCAGCCGGCTAAACCCCTCATTCACATCAATAAACCGACCTTCCGCCACGGTACTGATCCCGACAGCGGAGGGAGTCAAGTTGAAGAGGGCTTGGAAGTGTTGCCGTGACCGGGTCAGGTCCTCGATGAGCCGGTTTTGCTCCTGCTCCGCCTGCTTGCGCTCCGCAATATCGAGCACCAATACTTGGATCACATCGGTCCCGTCGAAGGATGTGGGAATCGCCGTGACAGCCACGTCGATCCGCGACCCGTCGAGGCGCACATATTGCGAGTCCAATGACGGAACCGGCTGGCCCTTCTCAATCAATTGATGGATGCGGTCCTTCCCCACGCTGTGAAATTCCGGGGCAATTCGATCCAATACCGGCATACCGAGCAATTGTTCGGCCCTCGTCGCGTTGAGAATGCGTTGCATCTCCCGATTGGCATAGACGAACCGTCCCGCTTCGATCACGAAGATACCGATCGGGGCGTTGTCGACCAGGGACCGATAGCGTTCTTCGCTCTGGCGCAGCGAGATCTCTGCCCGCTTCCGTTCCCACGCTTCTATCATGCGTGCAATCGTTTGACCGACGGATGCGCCAAAGTCCTGTACTTCGGAGGCCCATTCCCTGGGCATCCCGACATGTTCACACCACAGCACACCAATGACCTTGCCTTGACGACGAATCGGCACGTCCAACACGGAGGTAATCCCCAAAGAGAGAAAGTAGTCGTCGGCAAACTCGCTCGTGCGCTGGTCGACTCGCGCATTGGAGGCGCCAATCATCAGACTCTTTTTGAGCACGGCAAGATAGCGCGGATAGCTCGATGTCGCGAGCCGGCTGCCGGCAGAATGGGTGGCCTGACTTCGCATATACAGATCCTGGCAGACCAGTTCGGTCTGATCCCCGGACAGCAGCCACATACTGACGCGTTCCACCGCGAGCACATCCGCCACAATACGGGTCACGTGTGGGAGGATGGTGGGAAACGGCAGAGACGTATCATCGAGATGTGCGAGTTCGAGGAGCGAGGCTTGCATCGCCGAGACCTGCAGAATCCGCTCGTGTGACTCTTGCTCCGCCCGTTTGCGCTCGGTGATGTCTTCGCATGTCACCAGCACGACGGTCTCTCCGGTAGAAGACTGACTCACACGGGCTGTTTCCTGCACCCAAATGACGGTTCCATCCTTCCGTATCTTCCGAAACTCCCAGTGTCTCGCGATCTCCGGTGTGGCAAGACACTCAGACAGACTCGCGGCGACGGTTTCCTTATCCTCTTCGTGATAAAAGCCCAGCACAGAATGTCCCATTAACTCTTCCACCTGATACCCAAGCTGCTCCGCCCCGAACCGGTTGACGGAGCGTACCCTACCGTCCGTCGCAAGCGTGAAATACATGGTCGGGGTTTCATCGTACAGCGACCGATACCGTTCTTCACTTGCACGAAGCGCCGCGTCCGCCCGCTTGCGCGGTTCGATATCCCGCATGATAGCGCAGCTGTATTCTTTCTCCTCGTACTGCAGATAATTAACGGTGACCTCCGTGTCCAGAACGCGGCCGGTCCTCGACCAATATTTCGATTCGAATGTCAACGACCCCTTCCGCTTCAATTCTGCCCAATGGGTCGGCCAGGCCTCTGGAGAAAAATTCGGGTCGATGTCGTGTACGGTCATGGCCGTCAATTCCTCGCGGGAATATTCCAACATCCGGCAGGCCGCATCGTTGACATGAAAAATCCCGGCGTCAGGCCCGATCCAGAAAAATCCTTCAATCGCATGGTCGATGGAGAATTGGGTCATCTGGAGCGCTGCCTGGGCCTGTCGCAACATAGTGACGTCTTCGTTCAGCACGACGGCGCCCAGGATATTCCCGGCCTCGTCCTGGATCGGAACGGTCGAATTGCGAATGAACTTCTTCGTCCCATCGACACCTTCGAGGCCGAGGATTTCGTTCAGCGAAGGGACACCCGTCGTGAGCACTTGGCTCAAAACCCAGCGAGGTGGTTCACTGACTGGTCCGATGCTCTCCCGCCAGCACGACTGGTTGCCCGTAACCTGAACCCCGATCTGTTTGACGTTCGACCACATCTGCTTCGCAGCCGGGTTTGCGAGGAGCGGCTTGCCCGCTCGATCGGTGAACCAGACACCCACGGGAAGGGCATCGAGGACGGTTTGCAGCTGGCGTTCCCGCTGGGCCAGGGCGTCTTGGGTCTGCTTCAGTTCCGTGATATCGATATGGGAGCCGGCCATGCGATACGGTTTCCCTTCCGTATCACAGATGGACACTCCGCGAGACAAAATGCACCGGTAACTGCCGTCCTTATGACGCAGACGGTGTTCAAGTTCGTATTGTGGAGTTGTGCCATCCAGGTATGATCGTACTGTTGCCGATGACCGATCGCGGTCATCGGGATGGAGGCGCTCCTCCCACTCAAAGAACTCTCCTTTGAGTTCGTGCTCTTCGTATCCCAGCATACTTTTCCAGAGCGGTGAGAAATAGGTCTTGTGGGTCCGCAGATCCCAGTCCCAAATCCCGGTGTTCGAGCCGCGGACAGCGAGGTCGAAACGTTCCTCGCTCGTGCGCAGGGCCTCCTCCGCCTGTTTGCGCTCGGTAATGTCCTGCATCGACCCAATCATGCGATTGGGTTTTTTCGCGCTGTCATAAAGAATATATCCGCGATCAAAAATGTGTGCATACGACCTGTCGGCCCGGAGAAATCGGTATTCATCGGACCAGAAGTGTTCGCCGCGACCAATCGCGGCATGAATCTCGACAGTCACACGTTCCCGATCATCAGGATGCAGCCGGCTGTACCAGGACTGCGCGCTTGGCTCGATGTCCTCGGATTTATAGCCGAAGAGAGATTGAAACCCCTGGTTCCACTCTACTGCGTCGGTGTTCAGGTCCCAGTCCCAAACGACGTCGTTGGTCGCGCGGGCGACGATCTGGAGCCGCTCTTCGCTCATACGGAGATTTTCTTCCGCCTGCTTGCGCTCGGTGATGTCGGTATGGGTACCCAGCATGCGGAGCGGCTCGCCCCTGACGTCTCGCTCCACAATGCGGCCGAGTGACAGAATCCAGCGCCAGTCTCCCCCGCGCCTGCGCTGACGGAACTCGACCCGATATTCCGGAATCTCACCCGCAACGTAAGCCCTGTAGTAGTCCGCCACGCGTTCGCGGTCGTCGGGATGCAACCGCTCGATCCAGGCGGCGTTCGTCTCGCGGAATGTCGCAGGGTCATAGTCCAGCATCGTGACGTAGCCCGAGCTCACGAGCGCCTCCCCGGTCTGCACGTTGAGGTCATAGATGCCCTGATTGGCGGCTTCAAGCGAGAGGCGCAGGCGTTCCTCGCTCGCGCGCAACCCTTCCTCCGCCAGTTTGCGCTCAGTGATGTTTTCATGAGCAACCACCACACCCGCCTGTGAATCGAGCAGCGGGGTGACGCGCATGCGGAACCAGCGTTGCTGATCCGGGGAATGGCAGGGATATTCCAGAGAGAACTCGCTTTGCGTGCCTGCCAGTACTGCCAGGATGCCGGCCTGCGCCGAGGCCGCTTCCTCGCCATGCGCGAATAGGGGGGCTTGTGCGCACACGTTGAGGTAATTCATGCCCACGAAATTCTCGACGAGATGGGATGCCTCATTTTCCTCAGCAAACCTCAGCCATGGCTTGTTCACAGCCATGATGACGCCTCGCGAGTTCAGCACCACGATCTGCGAGCTAAGGGAATTGAGCACACTGATGTTGAAGGCCTCACTCTCATGCAAGGCCTTCTCCGCCTGCTTGCGCTCAGTGATGTCGTGAGTGACCGCCAGTTGTTCCATTTGCCCCGTGACGGGATTCCGAAATGGCACAGCATAGCTCTCCATCCACCGGCGAGTTCCCTTGAGACCCTGAACTTCGAACTGGAGCATGCACTCGTGCCCCTCAATCACTCTCCGATGCATGCTGATGAAGGCGTCACGATGCTCGGGGGTAATGAGATCGAACACCGAACGCCCAACCACCTCAGCCTCTCCGCACGCTTCGATCAATGTCAATCCAGTTGGATTCATATGGAGGAGCGAGCCATTAGCCGCGACACGCTTGATACAAGCGGGGCCAGTATTCAACATCAGTGCGATGAGTACTTCCTGCTTCTGCCTCTCTTCTTCCACCCGCTTGCGCTCGGTGATGTCTTGATCAAACCCGCGATACCCTCTAAATAGGCCGTTGTCATCAAAGACCGGCGTGCCCCTGCACTCAAGAATCACCAGCCGGCCATCTTTGTGACGGTTCGTGTTTTCAATGCCGGCAAATGGCTTTCGTGCAGCGGCAATCGGTTCAAACAGACCAGCCACACGACGGGCTTCTTCCTCAGGCATAAAATCAAACGGAGTCTTGCCGAGCGCGTGGTTGGGTTCATATCCCAAGATATCCTGAATCTTGGGACTGCAGTAAGTGAAGCAGCCCTGTTCATCGATCTCCCACATCCAGTCGGTCGTCGATTCCGCCAACGCACGAAACTGCGCTTCACTCTTACGCAAGGTCTCCTCCGCCTGCTTGCGCTCGGTGATGTCGGCGAAGATGACCTGAATGGCGGGTTCGCCATTCCACATGATACGACCAGCGTCAACCTCGACGAAGATTGCGGTTCCATCAAGCCTCTGGTACTTCCGTTCGACTCGACGAACCGGTTCGCCGGTAGCAAGAATCTGCGCGATGCTGTCGTGGATCGATGCGTGATCATCAGGATGAGAAAAGTGAAATGTGGGATTCTCGAGCAACTGTTCAGGCGAAGCGGCTCCCATAATCCTGCATGCTGCTTGATTGACATAGACCTTCTTCCCGTTGGAATAGACGAGCACCCCGTTCGGCGAGAGGTCGACCAACGTGCGATACCGCTCCTCCGATTCACGCAGCGCCGTCTCAGTCCGCTTACGATGGGTGATGTCGCGAGTGATCGCCAAAAGCTCCGTGCGGTGATCGATCGGATTCCGCAAGGGGACCGCATGTGTTTCCATCCACCGTCGCGTGCCCTTCAGCCCGACGATCTGAAACTCAAGTGGTTGCGATGCTCCCCGGATCACAGCCTCGTGCATCCTGCGGTACCGTTCCAGGAATTCAGGGGCGACGAGATCAAATACCGACCGACCTGCCACCTGCTCGAAGGAATCGGCTTCGATGAAGCAGAGCCCGGCCTTGTTCATCTGCAAGATTGTGCCGTCGTCGGCCACACGATTGACGCATTCTGGTTCAGTATCAAGAATCGAGCGAAGGAGTGATTCCTGTTCCGCCAGGCGCAACAGGGCCTGTTTGTGCTCGGTGATGTCAGACTCTGAACCGACCATCCGGAGGGGTGTGCCGTCCTCAGCCCAGAGGGCCAGGCCTCGATCCAGAATCCACATGTAGGACCCGTCTTTCCGCTGGGTCCGATATTCTTCGCAAAAATCCGGAGTCTGTTTGGCCATATAGGCGTCGAGACTCTGAAGCACTCGACCGAGATCGTCGGGATGAATGCGACTTCGCCACTCCTCGACATGGCTCGAGATTTCATACTCTCCGAACCCACGCATCGCTTTCCATCGCGGGGAAAAAAAGACCGTGCCTGATTGGATGTCCCAATCCCAAATGCCATCGTTACTGCCTCGCACTGCGAGCTGCCATCGTTCTTCGTTGACACGAAGCGCTTCTTCAACCCCTTTACGTTTAGTGATATCTTGGCATGAACCGGACATTCGACGGGGCTCTCCCTGCTCATCCCACAACGCCTGCCCGCGCCCGCGAATCCATCGATAGTCGCCTGTATTGGTGCGCAGCCGGTATTCGACATCGTAGGGAACTCGCTGTTCGATGTGCGCAGCCAGTTGGCCGAACACGCGATCCTTGTCATCGGGATGAAGCCTTGCCGCCCATTGTTCGAGCGTCTCGAACGAGTCGGACGCTTGTAGCCCCAGCAGTTCACGGACTCGCGGCGACCACCAGATCTGTGTCTGCGGGGCATACCAGGGCTCGCCGGAAAGCCGGAGGGCATCCCAGAGGATATCGCTTGACCCCTCTACGGCCAGCGCGAAACGATGTTCGCTTTCGCGTAATGCCTCCTCTGCCCGCTTCTTGTCGGACACGTCTCGTCCGATTCCGGTGATGCCGATGGGCTCGCCGTGGGTATTCTTGAGCAACGCGCCGGTCCAGTGATAGGGAATGAGGCGGCGCTCTTTGGTTAGGAGATGGCCTTCAAGTTCGGCGTACCCTTCCACGAAGACCCGCTGAATGGCGGCGGCGGTGCGGGCCTGTTCTTCCGGAGGCACGAACGCCAATGCCGGCTTGTTCCATAATTCCGCAGGGCTGTATCCCGTGACGTCCCCGAGACGCCAATTCCATTTCACCACGTTGCCTTGGGTGTCGAGAGCAAACACGATATCAGGGATCGTCTCGATGACATTGTGTAAGTCTGCCAAAGCCTGGGCACGTTCTTGTTCGGCTCGCCTCCGCTCGAACTCTGCAGCAATGCGCGGTACAAAGACTTCCAATAGTGACCGCAGATCGTCGCCTTGTTGCCAGGGCTTCGTATCCATCACGACGAGCAATCCCATGATGGCCTCGCCTTTCGTCCGGAGCGGCACCGCGCAATAGCTCTCGGCTCCGAGGTCCGCCGCACGCTGGAACTGAGGGAACATTGTCTGAAGACCTCGGGCGAAACAGGCGAAGCCCTGCGTCAGTGCAGTGGCACAGGGTGTATCGGCGAGTGCATATTCGAAGTTGTCAACGATGGCGCCTCCTGCCGAGACTGCGAGGGTGCGGATCTTCTTGATGTGATCTCCCTGTACTTCCCCAATGAACGCATACTTTATGTGTAGCACTGACGTCAGGTGCGTGACCAAGGCCGAAAAGAATGCGTCTCCGGTCTCCGCCGCAGTCCCTTCGATAATCGCACGCAACAGATCAGATTGTTCACGCTGATGTTGCGCCGAACGGTCCCGCTCGGCCAACTGGCGCGAGAGGTCGGCAACCTGACTACGCAGTGCATCGAGTTCAGACAGAGAGCCGGCACTACTCATCGTGTGACTCCTTGGCGTGCAAGATAGCGATGGATGGTGGGCGGGCCCGGCTCCCCACTATCGAAATCGTGACACCAACCCGTGACGATCACTCTGATGCCACATCGTTGTGCAGAACGGCTCTGATGATGGGTGAAGGAGAAAGGGGGGAACACAGCGGATGCGAGACGAACATTCCAGCTGCAAGCCCGGGCCCTGCCGTGTTGGAGCCGATCAGGAAGAAAGAACCGCATTGCTGCCCATCCACGCCAGTGATTCTTTACGGACGGAATCAGGAGGGTACGGGAACGAACGAGCGATTCAGGTCTGCACTGCCTACACAACCGAGGCCCAGGGCTCGTATAGAAGCCCACGACTAAGATGGTGCCGAAGGCGGGACTTGAACCCGCACGGCTTGCGCCACACGCCCCTCAAACGTGCGTGTCTGCCATTTCACCACTTCGGCACTCAGCAGGAGCTTGAAAAACCCCCGCAACTGCGTTCTCGCATCGCTCAAACCCTCAACGTACTCAGCAGTACGCCTCGGGCTTTCGCTCGCTGCGGCCTTGCTGCAGGAATTTTTGAAACTCCTGCAACTCAGGGCACTAAAAAATTGACTGTCACGTTCGTTCGTGTCGCGCTTCACATCTCACCACCGACGAACGACCAGCCCGAGGGAGCCGCATTATAGAAGTGGGCCAAAATCCTTGTCAATCAATAGACGCTCCGGTAGAATCGGGCGGCGTATGCTCACCGGCACCTCCAACACCGTACACAGTCTCCACAGTCTCACGCCCACGCTCGATGAGGTGGGTGAACGGCGGACAGAGGGATCCATCGCCGCGTTGTTCGACGTCGACAACACACTCCTGCCGGGGGAGGCCAGCGAGGTGCGATTCTTCAGGTTTCTGTGGCGGCGCGGTCTGGTGGGATGGAGCGAGTTGAGACGGAGTGCGGCCTGGCTGGCCGGGCATGTGCCCCCATTTTCATTGCACTCGCTCCGAGAGCGAAAAATCTATTTGGCTGGCAAGTGCCCCGCAGACATTGAATCCTATGCACGGGAGTTCTGTCAGACCGAGATGATCGACAAGGTGTCCCAACAAGGTCGTACGAAGCTGGATGCCCATCGACAGGCCGGCCACCAACTGATCCTTGTGACTGGCGCGCCGGATTTCTTGATTGAACCTCTTGCGAGATTCTTGGATGTGCCTACGGTCTTCGCCGCAAAGCTGGAACAACAGAATTCCGCCTATACCGGTGCACTGATTCCCCCCTTGCCCTATGGCCGTGGCAAGCGCGAGCTGATCCTTGCCCACGCTCGAACAATGAATCTCGACCTCGCCGGGTCCTATGCGTACGGCGACAGCCCCGGCGATCACGACCTTCTTGAGCTGGTCGGACATCCTTTGGTGATCAACCCAATTCGAGGCATGGCCCGCACGGCGCAACGCCGCGGCTGGCCTATCACGACGTGGAAGTAATGATATGAATCGTTCAATGTTAACCATTTCTGCGGCTATTCAGCTTCTCCACGTTTCCGACACGCGCTTCACGCTTCACCCTTCACGCTTCACGTCTTGAGCCATGCGCATCACCGAGATCTTCCACAGCATTCAAGGTGAGTCCAGCTTTGCCGGACAGCCCTGCGTGTTTGTACGACTGACCGGCTGCCCGCTCCGCTGCACCTGGTGCGACACCGACTACGCCTTTTTCGGAGGACGAGAGCATTCGATCGACGAGACTCTGGCGACGGTGAATACCTATGGGTGTCGCCTGGTGGAGGTCACAGGTGGGGAGCCGCTCGCCCAGCCTGAGTGTCTCCCGTTATTGTCCCGCCTCTGCGATGCCGGCTACACGGTCCTCCTTGAAACCAGCGGAGCCATCGATATTGCACCAGTCGACCCGCGTGTCCATGTCATCCTGGATGTGAAGTGCCCGGGGAGCGGGATGACCGATCGAATGCATTGGCCGAACCTTTCGACGTTGACGGCCAAAGATGAGGCGAAGTTTGTCCTGGCGGACCGAGCCGATTACGACTGGGCTCATGAGGTCCTTACACGGTATGATATGGCCAGCCGCTGTTCAGTGCTCTTCAGTCCTGTTTTCGGCTCGCTCGATGTACGTCAGCTGGCCGAATGGATTCTGGCCGATCGCCTACCGGTTCGTTTCCAATTGCAGATGCACAAGTATATTTGGGCGCCGGATATGCGAGGGGTATGAGAGGTGTCATTGGTCAAGGGTCATTGGCGAAAGAAGCTTCCGTACCCGTTGACCAGTGACAATTGACCACTGACAAGGAGTTTGTGAAATGAAGATCATGCAGGTGACGGTAGAGGTTGCGCGGGTAGAGGCCGCATCCGCAGAGGTGTTGGTACTCCTGCACTGTGAAGGAGAGGCGTTAGCCAAACAAGATACAGCCCGGCTCGATACCGCCCTCGGTGGCGCGTTGAACACGCTGGTGCACTCGAAGGAATTCGAAGGTAAAGCGAACGAGGTCTTGCTGTACCACACCCAAGACAAGATACCTGCAAAACGAGTGGTGCTGGTCGGCTTGGGCAAGAAGAACGAGGTGACCACTGAGACTATCCGGCAAGCGATGGGCTCAGCCGCGAAGCGCGTCCGCCAGACAAAGGTTGAATCCTTTTCGGTGGCACTGCCGACCGTGAGGCCTGAGGGAATGTCATCGCTCGACGTCGCCCAAGCGATGGTGGAAGGGGCGATCCTAGGCAGTTATCAGTTCACCGTCTATCGAAGCGAAGCCGCCTCAGGGCGCGACGTCGCAGAGATGAGGGTGCTCATTCCGATGAAAGCTCAGTCGCGACAGGTGACCGAAGGGATCAGGCGCGGCGTCGCCACGGCAGAAGCTACCGTCTTTGTCCGCGATCTCTGTAATCACCCGTCTAACGTCCTGACCCCCACGAGGGTCGCCGACGAAGCGAAGGCCATCGCCAAGGCTGACGGAATCACGATTAACATCCTCGAGCAGAAAGAGATGGAGCGCTTGGGAATGGGCGCACTGCTCGGCGTGGCGCGCGGGAGTCAGGAGCCGCCCAAGTTCATCATCCTTGAATACAACGGAGCCAAGAAAAAAGATGCGCGTCCGGTCGTGCTGGTCGGAAAAACGATTACCTTCGATACGGGGGGAATCTCTCTCAAGCCTGCAGAGAACATGGAACATATGAAGGCCGATATGACGGGAGGAGCCGAAGTCCTGGCTTCGATCAGAGCGGCGGCAAGACTCAAGCTCCCGTTGCGTCTGATCAGCATCTTGCCCGTGGCTGAAAACATGCCGGGCGGCCGAGCCATGAAGCCCGGCGATATCGTGACGACGTTGTCGGGGAAGACCGTCGAAGTACAGAACACGGATGCGGAAGGTCGGCTCATCCTGGCCGACGGCCTCGCCTACGCCATGCGCTATAACCCGGTGGCCTTGATCGACATTGCGACGCTCACGGGGGCTTGTGTCGTCGCCCTCGGCCAATTTGCGATCGGGATGTTCGGCACCGATGACACGCTGAAGGAGCGGGTCCGCAAGGCGGGACAAAAGGCCGGTGAGCGGGTGTGGGAGATGCCGTTGTGGGAGGAATATTTCGAACAGCTCAAGAGCGACGTCGCCGATATGCGCAATATCGGTGGCCGTGGCGGCGGGATGATTACCGCAGCGCTTTTTCTGAGCAAGTTCGTAGGAGACTGCCCGTGGGTACACCTCGATATCGCCAGTACGGATTGGAGCGAACGAGAACGAGCCTATATTCCGAAGGGTCCCACCGCAATTGGCACTCGGTTGCTGGTGCAATATCTCATCGATCGAAGCATCTAGCAGGATGCTGAAAAAGTCCGCCAGCGGCGTTCTCGCATCGCTCAGACCCTCAACGTACCCCAGAGGGTACGCCTCGGGCCTTCACTCGCTGCGGCCTTGCTGGACAGCCTTTTTGAGCATCCTGCGGGAGCTTATCCCTGTGTGTGACACCTGCAAGCCATAGCTGGAGAGTATTGGAGCGATATCTAATGACCTTGCGTGAAAAGATCGGGCAGCTGTTTATGGTCGGATTTGTCGGGACATCGGTCACGCCCGATCTGGCGTCGTTCATCAAAAAGTACAAGCCGGGCGGAGTCATTCTCTTCTCGCGAAATCTCGAGTCCGTCGAACAGATGGTCGATCTCACCAACGGCCTACAAGCCTGCAGTCCCCATTCGCCGCTCTTGATCTCGATCGATCAGGAAGGCGGTCGGGTCTCCCGCCTTCCGAAGGGCTTCACCATATTCCCGCCCTGCGACCTGTTGGGGCGCTGCAACTCCACCGAATTGGCCTATGCGGCTGCGGCCACGATTGCCAAAGAGCTGAGGGCGGTGGGTGTGAACATGAATATGGCGCCGGTGCTCGACGTGAACAGTAATCCGGATAATCCGGTCATCGGCGACCGGGCATTCGGCGCGACGCCGGACATCGTCTGTGAATTGGGGATGGCAACGGCGGCAGGGCTGCAAGACAATAAGGTGGTGGCCTGCGGAAAACACTTTCCTGGTCACGGCGATACCAGCGTCGATTCCCACAAAGAACTTCCAGTCGTCGAGGCGCCGCGCGAACGATTGGAGGCCGTCGAGTTCCCCCCCTTCCGCCGTGCCGTTGCGCAACATGTCGTGTCGATGATGACCGCGCACGTCCTGTATCGCGCACTCGATCCCGAATTGCCGGCCACGCTCTCGCCGACCATCATCACGAACTTCTTGCGCAAGGAACTGCAATACGACGGTGTCGTGTTGACGGATGATTTAGAAATGCACGCCATTATCGACCATTACGGCGTGGAAGATGCTGCGGTTCGTGCCGTCCTGGCGGGATGCGATGTCCTGTTGATTTGCAAAGATCGGGATCGGGAAATTGCCGCCTTCGAAGCTGTGGTCCAGGCAGTAGACACAGGAACCATTTCTCCTGAACGGTTGGACCAATCGGTGGCCCGAATCGCCCGCCTCAAACACAGATTTGTGGAGCCCTATAAGCCCGTGACAATCTCAGACGCGATGCTCGTCGCAGGATGCCGAACCCATCAGGCGTTACTGCACTCGATCGAACAGGTTCGAGCACGGCTGGTTTCGAGTTTCTAGTTTCAGGTTTTAAGTTCTACCTCGGAGTTTCAGCAATCCGAAACGAATAACTTGAAACTAGAAACCTGAAACACTTGACGAGATACGCTTCACGAGGAAGGCGCCTTGGAGCGATCTCGCGACGAACCGCCCCCCCCCTTGCAGATTGTCAGCCGATTCCCCTACAGTGCGCGGCATGATCCGCACATTTCAAGGCATCAAACCGACCATTCCCGCATCCTGCTTTATCGAAGAGACCGGCATTGTCATCGGCGATGTGGTGCTGGGCGAGGACTGCAGCGTGTGGTTCCATGCCGTCGTTCGCGGAGACGTGAACCATATCAGAATCGGTAACCGAACGAACGTGCAGGATCTCTGCATGCTCCATGTCACCCACGACACCCATCCCTTGATCATCGGCAATGAGGTCACCATCGGCCACGGGGTGATACTCCATGGCTGCACAATTCAGGATCGCGTGCTGATCGGCATGGGCGCCATCATTATGGACGGCGCTGTGATCGGCGAAGACTCCGTTGTGGGGGCTGGGGCCCTGATCACGGAACAGACCATCGTTCCGCCCAACAGCCTGATACTCGGCACACCCGCAAAGGTGAAACGATCGGTCACCGCTGAAGAACTGGCATGGATTAAGAAGTCCGCGGAGAACTACGTGAAATACGCAGGCCAGTATATGGACAGCACCTCAACAGCTAAGCCAGGCTTTAGAGTTTAGCAGGCTGCGCTTCACGAACGACGCTTCACCTCTTTAGCCCTTGCCGATTTGAATGAAACAGATCGGATCTCCCACTAATGCCGTCGGATAGTAGCGTGTCCCAACCCGATAGGTCACTCGATGCCGATGACACCACTCTGCAATCCACAGAACTTCTTCTGTGGTGGTTGTAACGAGGCCGGGCTTCGCAAGCTTTTCCATACAGCAGGCAACCAGCGCGCGCACGATACGACGCTCGCGATCGAACTTCATGGGATCGAGGGTGAGTGGATTGCTTCGCCCATAGGACAGCGGCGAGAGATGCGGGAACCGCTCAGGGTCATTGAGCACGCTGACCATCCACAGATGATCGAAGAGACCCTCGGCCCTCCCTGCATCGACTGCACGGAACGTAACAGGGACAGAGCGGCAGGCGCGGTTGAGGGTGACGACTTCAGTTCTCCGAAGATTGTAGGGTTCTACCGCCCGATCCCGCTCCACCGTTTCCATAATCAAAGCAGGAAGCTCCGCCACCCCGGCGCCAACGTACAGGCTACGGCCATGCCGGGGTAATTTCTTCCTCAACAACACCGCCACACGATTTCCGAGACGCTGACACAGACCGCGCTTCACACGCCAGAACTCATCCCCGCCCTCATAGCAATAGACCGGCCCCAGTGCGCCATAGTCGAGACGTCCGTAGACCTCGGCCACCAACCGGCGGGTCGCAGGAGCCAACTTCGTGGGACTCGTCTTCATGACCGCACTCCAGCAATCTGCACCGCGGTTGCAGTCACCGTCGCAGCCACGCTGGAAAGAAATTCAATATTCAATGTGTCCGTGATATCCGTCTCGCGATGATAGTGCGGGTTCCGGAAGTTCGCCGTATCGGTCAACACCACCGCTGGATAACCTGCATCCCAAAACGAGGCATGGTCGCTGCGGCGGGTATGAGGCATGGCCTCCCCTCGGTCCGGCACCACCAATGACAGGGTCTTGAGCGGGGCCGCCTGCCGTTGTGCCTCCTGCTCAAGTTGGTTCACCAAGGACCGGGACGCCTCGTTACCCACGATGGCGAGAAAATCTCCATGAGTCGGCATTGCGATGGGCACCGCTGGCGGGGCCAGCTGTGTGCCAGGCTCGCTCTTCGCGAACCCGACGCACTCCAAAATAATCGCGCCAGCCAACTCACGACGCTCGGCTCTCGCGCGGGAGACAAACGCCTGGCTTCCTAGCCGATCCTGCTCTTCAAGGCAAAACGCCACGAGCCAGACTGGTCGCACGAGCGGTCGCGTGCTGAGGTGCAATGCCACTTCGAGAAGCACGACAAGTCCACTCGCGTTGTCATCTGCGCCAGGCGACCCGGCCACCGTATCGTAGTGAGCCCCGATCAAGAGTGGAGGCCACTCCCCTCCTTGGCTTGGCCGGTCCGGATATTTGGTCGCCACGACATTGCGGTAGGTCTTTCCCCATGCACCCACAAGCTGGTTGCTTGTGCTCCATCCTGACTTGGAAAACTGCATCGCCAGATAGTGCGCTGCCTTCCGAAGCGGTCCGGGACTTGTCTCGGGATGACGCTCGCCAACGAGAGCCTGAAGATGACGGTTGATTCGAAGACGCTGTGTTAGCACAACATATGTGTGTGGATTGACCGATTACGCTGTGATTTCGGTCCCGATACCTGTACGCGTGAACACTTCAAGAAGAATGGCATGCGAAATTCGACCGTCAATGATATGGGCTTTGCTGACACCGCCTCCGAGTGCATCCAAGCACGCATGGACCTTAGGCAACATCCCTTCGCCGATTGTGCCCCTCTTCACCATCCGCTGCACATCTTTGCGTGAGACCGTGGAGAGATGGCGCCCCTTCGCATCGCGAATACCCTTCACATCGGTCATCATCACCAGCTTTTCCGCACCGAGCGCAGCGGCCATCGCCCCAGCCACAAGATCGGCATTGATGTTATAGGTATTCCCCTCCCGATTCGTACCGATCGGCGCGATGACGGGAATGTAATGATCCTGCTGAAGTTTTTGCACCAACGCGGGATCAATAGACTGAACCTCTCCGACCAAGCCGAAATCCTCATCCTCCTCACCCTCATCGAGATCTTTTTCCAGGCTGGCCGCCCACGCTTTAGCCGTGAGCGGTCGAGACAGCATGAGCCCACCGTCTTTTCCGCTCAAGCCGACCGCAAGGCCGCCATGGCGATTCAAGAGATCGACGATTTCCATATTGATCTTGCCGGCCAACACCATCTCCACGATTTCCATCGTGGCTTCATCTGTGATCCGCACCCCATGGCGAAACTTGGCCTCAATACCCAATCGCTGGAGCATCTTATCGATCTGGGGTCCCCCACCGTGCACAATGACGGGGTTCAGGCCCACGTATTTCAGAAGTACGACATCCTGGGCAAACCGTTCTTTCAACGGCGCATCGGTCATCGCATGACCGCCATATTTGATGACAATCGTCTTGCCTTTGAACGTACGGATATAGGGCAAGGCTTCGATCAGGACGTTGGCTTTTTTGATCAGTCTGTTCATATCCAGGCTCCCATGGCGGAACCAGCACGGTACCCGAAAAACGCGGGCCGAGCAAGCTTGCTGCCTACCCCTCGCGACAAGCTCGCCGGAGACGGAAGATCGCCGGTAACCATGATCACGGTTTTTCGTCCTTCACAACACGCGCGCCGGCCGAACGACCGGCCCGAGGGTGCGTTTTATCGTAGACGGCCAGGAGTTGATCCGTAGCCAGGTGCGTATATTTTTGTGTCGTGCTCAATGACGCATGCCCGAGCATTTCTTGAATCGACCGCAGATCGGCCCCTTCATCGAGGAGATGGGTGGCAAAAGAGTGGCGCAGCGTATGGGGGCTCACGGAACCACCGGCCAACCGGTTTGAATAGCGGGCCACAATGCGAGCGACGCTCCGAGTTGTGAGCCTCCCCCCTTGGCTGTTTCGAAAAATCGGCGACGAGACACGCAGAGTCTTCGCCGTCGGATATCGAATCTTCGTCAGACGCTGCTCATCTAAGTAGGCTTGAATAGCCTGTAGCGCCACATCGCCGATCGGCACAATGCGCTCCTTCCGGCCTTTTCCTCGCAGATGGACCAATCCCTCGGAGGCGCGGAGATCATCAAGATCGATCCCTACGAGTTCACTCACGCGAGCCCCTGTCGAATAGAGCGTCTCCAGCAAGGCGCGGTCTCGAAGCGAGCCTCCTGCCGCCTGATCGGCAGGAAACTCCATCAACGCCGCCGCGTCGTCCTTGCTCAACACTCGCGGCAGGTGTTTCGGCTGTTTCGGCATCCTGATGGCGTCGGCAGGATTGAGACCGACCATGCCTTCTCGCTGCAGATAGCGATAGAAACTGCGCAGAGAAGAAAGTTTTCGAGCCATCGAGGTACTCTTCTCATGCTTGCGATTCAGCCAGTGAAGGTAGCCCCGAATGGATTCTGTTTGCACGGTGGCGGGATCGAGTATGGACGTGCCGGGGTGTTCTACCTGCATGAACGCCTGAAACTGCCGGAGATCCGAGCCATAGTTGCGCACAGTCTCGTGCGACGCATGACGTTCCAGCTCAAGGAACGTCATGAAAGCTCGAATTGCCTTATCCATGTCGCCAGATCCCCAAGCGCCCGTTCCCCCGTGAGCCGTCGTTTACGCTCCTTGTCTCTCGTCGGTGGGTCAAGTGGAGGAAAGAGTCCAAAATTTGTATTCATCGGTTGAAAGTGACGAGGGTCCGTCCTCGTAATATACGACACAAGACAGCCATGCGCCGTGGTGGGGGGCGGCGTGACCAAGGGCAATCCTGCAAGACCGCGAGCCGCGTTGATTCCTGCCAGCCCTCCCATCGCAGCGGAATCCGTATAGCCCTCAACGCCGACGAGTTGCCCCGCAAAGAAGAGGGTGCCACGCGCCTTGAACTGAAGTGTATCCCGCAACAGTTGAGGAGAGTTAATAAAGGTGTTGCGATGGAGACTGCCGTAGCGCAAAAACTCGGCCTGTTCCAAACCAGGAATCATGCGAAACACCCGTTTCTGTTCCCCATACGTGAGTTTGGTCTGAAACCCTACGAGGTTATAACAGGAGCGATGGGCGTTTTCCGTCCTAAGCTGCACGACCGCATAGGCTCGCGCACCGGTCTTGGGATTATCAAGGCCCACGGGCTTCAACGGGCCGAACTGCATGGTCTGGCGACCCCGTTCGGCCATCACCTCGATGGGGATACAGCCTTCGAAGTAGGCAGTCTTTTCGAATTCTTTGGGTTGGACTTTCTCCGCCGCGAGCAACGCGTCATGGAAGGCATTGTAGGTCGGCTCGTCCATGGGACAGTTGAGATAGTCGTCCCCACCCTTACCGTAACGGGACGCGAGAAAGGCGATGTCCATATTGATAGAGTCGGCATCGACGATCGGGGAGATCGCATCGTAGAAATACAAATGTTTACTGTGGGTCAGTTGCCCAATCGCCTGAGACAGTTTGTTGGATGTCAGCGGACCGGTGGCCACAATGCAGAGACAGTCCGTCGGGATCTCGGTGATTTCTTCATGGAGAATGCGAATGTTCGGATGACTTTCCAGGGCTTGAGTAATCTTCAGTGAAAACTGCTCGCGATCAACGGCCAAGGCCGACCCCGCCGGCACTCGCACATCATCCGCCACTCGAATAATGAGCGAGTTGAGACGGCGCATTTCCTCTTTCAAGATACCGGGGGCATTCAGGAGATCCGCGGAGCCGAGTGAATTCGAGCAGACCAGCTCGGCCAGACCACCAGTTTTATGCGCTTGCGTCATCTCTTTTGGGCGCATTTCATAGAGCGTCACTTTCGCTCCACGATTGGCCGCCTGCCAGGCGGCTTCGGAACCAGCCAGACCGCCTCCAATAATGACAATGTCCTCACGCATTCGAGTGAAACTCCCCCAGGAAAGACCACGAGCGGTGGCATTGTAGGAAGCGCATTTTGGGGATGTCAAGGCGACGTCGCTCTGCATGGCGCCGGCGGCACGGTTGATCCAATTTACAACCCCATGCTAGACTTTGCCGCGCGTAGGCGATTAGCTCAGGGGTAGAGCGCTTCCTTCACACGGAAGAGGCCACTGGTTCAAAGCCAGTATCGCCTACCATAGTCCTCCTCCTCGATCTCAATCCATGCCCGCTGGCCTAACCCACAGGATGCTCAAAAAGGCCGTCCTTGTCGTTCGTGAAAGGTGAAACGTAAAAGGTGAAAGGTTTCAGAGGAAGAGCCTTCGGCAATCCTACGTTTTACCTTTCACTTTTCACGTCTCACGCGTGCCGATCTCCATATGCTGGCGGACGGTTTCAGCATCCTGCTAATTCTGGACAGAATCTTAGATGTCGGCTACACTTCTTTCTATTGAGAGTCAGTTGACTCTAAACCGTACAAGACAAGTGAGGTCATCTATGCGAACGACAGCTCTTGCAGTGGGAATGCTCCTGCTTGCCGCCGCCGGTTGTGCCGGAAACCATCAACAGCAAACATTGGCCGATGCAGATGGAAGCTATACCCCCCCGGCCAGCATCTACAGTGTGATGGACCCCACATCCTTGATCTATACCGATGTGGCAGCCGGAGCATCTCCTAGCGATAACCCCTGGCGCTGGAGCGGTTTCCTCTTGCACCCTCTTGGAGTCGCTATGGATTACGGTCTGAACCGACCGATCTATACACTGACCAGCAAGATACCGTACCTTTTCGGGTACACATCTGAGGATTCTATGCTGGACAGCCAGCGACGGTAATTCCTAGTACCGGCTGCGTTTAGTCCGAACGCCCGCTTTCCTCACGAGAGCGGGCGTTGCCGTATCATCCCGTTCGCAAACTCTTTTGCATTTCGTGTATGCTCATTTTGTGAATCAGCGTTCACATGATACGCATACGTTTCGCGCCCTGCTCCTTCGACTATGGATGGTCTGTGGGCTAGGGCTGGGGTTCTTGCTGAATGGCTGCGAAACTCCGGCCAAAAAACCGATCCTCCCGCCCTCTGAAAGCGATCTGGTCCTCCTGAACTCCACGACCCTCTGTACGTCAGCGTCCACCTTCCTCACGACACATCCTCCCGCTTCACTCACCCCACGAGACTGGGGCGCCGGGCAAGAGTTCATTCTTCCCGCCGACCGAAGCCCCTCACATGGCGACGAGTCCTACTTTTTCGATGAAGATGGCGTGTTGGTTGGAATCGTCTTTACCTATCCGTCGGGACTTGACTTGAATCCCTACCCAGTCCTCCGCCACACCTTAATGCAACTGAAGCCGACGTTGGAGTTCTATCTCAATGTGGCAAATCTGTCATCCGGGGCGAGCATGGACTCCAGCGCCCTCTATGAAACCGGCGATGAGAAAACGACGACACAGTACTTGGTCCTAGGACCTCGTGAGCATCAGACCTTGCTCCAAGCTTCTCGGACGATCGACCCCTATGTTCGGCTGTTCTCACCCTATCGACGAGAATTCTTAGAACGATTGCGCTATCCACGAGGCCAAAAACCCGGACAGCAGCTTGACAACCAAGGCGCCGAGGACAAGGAGCCCTTCCCTTCACTCCAGCAATTCGCGCGTGGCCAGACCGCGCAGCTCTCCTACTGCGGAACCCAGAACTACGACACCGCGGCTGCCGCCTATCAGAAAGCCATCGCAAGCGGCTTTTCGAATAAAGTGTGGCTGGCAGAAGCCCACCACAAACTGGGCCTCGCATGGGTAGGGAAGGGACATCACGAGAAGGCTAAGACGGAGATGCTTCAGTCGTTGGCCATCAGACCCAATACTCCAGAAATTCTGAATAACCTCGGTACGGTGTACAGCAAATTAGGAGACAAGGCGAATGCGCTTGCCTCATTCGAAAAAGCCGTGACACTCCGCCCCAACTATGCCATTGCCCGCTATAACCTAGCTGAAGCCTACGAGCCTTCAAATCCTAGACGGGCCCTCTCGGAGTACGAAACCTATCTCGCGCTGGCCCAAGGTATCCCCGATGAAGCGGATCGAATCGCTCAGGTTCAACAACGCGTCAAAACGTTAAAGCAGTAGCCTGCCCCCAATCAATCGTCCGTTCCCCTCATCAGGTGTCCAATATGTGATTCCGCTAGGTGCCCAACCAACCTCACGGTAAAATTTTCCCGTCACGATGTATGGAAGGATGGGAGAATGCTATGGAACAACCTACCCGAGCTATTGTGCGAGCAATCGTCTTGGCAGTCACGGCTCTGTTCCTCCTGCCTCTACAGGTTCAAGCCGAAAGAGATTGGGAGTTTTCAGCGGGCGTGTTCGGAGGGCAAGCTTATCACTCGAACCAAGACTTAAAAGTCAATTCTGGAGACAACGGTGATCCGTTTCATGGGACGGTACACGGTGTACAGCTGAACGACTCTGGGACAGTAGGAGGCAAACTCACCGCGTGGTATCTCCCCAAGAAGTATAACTGGCAACCACAGGTGGGATTCGAGCTTGACTTCACGAGATTCACTGCGGATCTCCATCCCCAAACACAGGGGGCTGACGGCACAGTCACTACTCCTGGCATGCAGCTTGGATCAATCGAGTTTTTTGCTGTTCGTGACCTGAGTGTCAATACCTTGGCTGCAAACGTACTGTTTCGCTACCCCATCTGGTCAACTCCGGATCTTCCGCAGGGACGAATCGCGCCATACGTTGGGTTTGGTGTCGGCGCACAACGAGCCGTCCTGTCCCTTCAGGTCATTCCGTATCGAGAAGTAGATTATGCTCCTGCCAGGCAGGTGCTCGTGGGCATGAAATTCTTCGTGATGAAAAATCTCGCGGTCTTCGGAGAGTACAAGCGGATCTGGTCCTCCCATGACTTTACATACTCAGGTTCAGGCGTCACTCCTCCTGGATATGAGGAAACATGGTCTGTTGTGACCAATGTTCTTGTCGGAGGTGTGTCCTTACATTTTTAGGAAGTGACCGAAGGCGCTATGCCCTGCGGAGCATATTAACGGCGGGCTTTTTCTGCTTGTTCTTCCAGCGTTTTGCAGTCGATGCAGAGAGTGGTGACTGGGCGGGCTTTCAGTCGCGGATAGGGAATTTCTTCTTCGCAGCGCTCACAGATGCCATAGATGTTCTGGTTCATTCGCTCAAGCGCCTCGTCGATCTTCTTGACCAATCGTTGCTCACGCTCACGAATCCGCATTAAAAAATTCTGCTCGGCCTCTGCTGACGCCTGATCGCTCACATCCGGGAACGCCTCCTGACCGTTGGGATTGGCCAAGCCCTCGACTGCCTCCTCCAACATGGCCTTGCGTTGCCGCTCAAGGTCGCGACGGATAGTCGCGTATTTTTTCCCCTGGGACGATGTCTTGACTTTTCGTTTAGCCGTGGCAGATTTGGCCGCCGATGGAATGGGCGAAATACGCTTGGGAGAAGAACCTGCTTTCATACAGCAACCTACTTGAGGGGTAATATCGTCTGAAACAAAAGAAACTATAGCAGGGGCCTTGAGAGGGGGTCAATGGTCAGCATGGGCCTGTCAATTTCACCCAACCGGCTTCCGCTAGCGGGTCTCAAGAAACCTTCACGCAGGATACTCAAAAAGTCTGTCCAGCAAGGCCGCAGCGAGTGAAGACCGGAAGAGGTACCCACCGCACTTCGTGGAGCTGCTCGCCCGTACAGTGGATCTTGGTGAACGGAAAAGCCCCTACAGAGATTCCGATCTCCGAGAATCTCTTCGGTACGTTGAACTTCTGAACGATGCGAGAACGACGCTGGCGGGCTTTTTCAGTATCCTGCTAAAGATCTCGACGGCCCTCGATCGACTTCAGTAACGTCACGTCGTCGGCATACTCGATATCCATTCCGACCGGAATGCCGTAGGCAATCCGCGAGACCCGGGCCCCAAGAGGTTTCAATTGATTCATGAGATAGATGGCGGTCGCCTCGCCTTCGATAGTCGGACTCGTTGCCAAGATCACTTCCTGGACTCCCCCAAGCCTCACCCGATCGACCAACTCTTCGGCCCTGATATCGGATGGGCCAACACCATCCAACGGAGATAAGGCGCCGAGTAGCACATGATACAGGCCACGATAGGCTCCTGCCCTCTCAATGGCATAGGTCGTACTCGGTTCTTCCACAACCAGAATTCTCGTCTGATCCCGCTTTGAATCGAGGCAAAACTCACAGAGCTCTCCTTCGGCGATATTCCGGCACTGTCGGCAAAATGAGAGTCCGTCTTTGACAGCGCGAATCGCTTCGGCCAGGCGAAGCGCGTCTTCGCGGTCGGCCTTCAACACATGGAACGCCAGTCGTTGTGCCGTTTTTTGACCGATACCTGGGAGACGGACTAACTCACGCACCAACCGTACGAGTAGTCCTTGTTGATCAACTGCCATAACGTGCTAGCCCGCTTGCAGGATGCTGAAAAAGTCCGCCGGCGTCGTTCTCGCATCGTTCAGACCCTCCACGTACCCCGAGGGTACGCGTCGGCACTTCACTCGCTGCGGCCTTGCGGGACAGCCTTTTTGAGCACCCTGCAATAACGTTACCCTCATATCCCTGTGGAATAGACCGTGAACTCACAACAACATAATTCTTCCGCACCCTGCTAGAACATTCCGGGGACGTTCATCCCCCCTGTAGCCGATTTCATCGCACCCGCCATCATCTCGCGAGCCTTCCTAAGCGCATCGTTCGAGGCAGCCAGGACCAGATCTTGGACCATCTCCACATCACCGCTTTTCACCACTTCGGGATCAATGAGGATACTGACAAGCTCCATGGCCCCAGTGGCCGTGACCGTCACACTGCCACCGCCGGCCGTTCCCGTGACGGTCTTCGACGATGTCTCTTCCTGCACCTTCGCCATTTGGGCCTGCATCGCCTGCGCTTGCTTCAAGAGATTTCCCATATTGCCCATCGGATTCTTCATTCATCAACCTCCTTCTGGATCGATACCGGTCTCACCTCTGCGAGCTCTGCGCCAAATATCTCCAGCGCCTGTTTGACGACCGGATGGGCCCGCGCTCGATCGAACAAGACTAATCGTTGCTCTTTTTCCTTCGCCGTCCTGAGCTGCGCCATCGTCGGCCCTGAAGGATCCGACTCGGTTAATTCGACAACCCGCAGACGAACCGTCTGGCCAGTCAATCGTTCACAGATGGCGGTGAGCACCGCCATATTATCAGGCTTCTCGATCATCCCTCGAGCCGCCATCTCCTGCTTGGCAAACCCAATTGTCGCCACATGACCCTCCACACCCACAAACCGTCCCCTCTCTAGAAAGGCAGCAATCCTGGAAGACGTATTGCCCACTTCCTCCTGGACCTGCTCCCAATTGAGCATCACCGAGGCAGGCCCACTGTGAGTCGTGGGCGAGACTACAGGTGTCGATGCCTTCACCTCACCGGTAGCGACATTCGGATGATTCGTCGAGGAGCCTTGTGGAGGAGCTGCAGTCTCGACCGCAGAAGGCCGTGGGGTCATCGAAGCAATCGCTGCAGAGGTCGGCGACTGCAAAGACTTCGGTAATGGCGCAGAGGCTGAATTCTCCGAACGACCCGTCGAACCAGGTTTCTCAATGGGTATTGGAGCTGATTGAGAAGGGCGCGCCAGCTGAGCATGCGGCACCGTGTGTTGGACCGGCCTCCCATCCTGCCGACGCAGTAACCGGGTGGCTTGTACCGCCGCTGTTTCAAGCACGAATCGGGGATGCGCACTCAATCGTAGCGAGTCCTCTGCTTGCGTAAAGATCGCCAATAGTTCTTGAAGTAGTTCGGGCGAAAACGAGCTTGCGTCCGACGCCATCTGCGTAAGATCTTCTGCGGATGCCTCAATCAACCCCTGCCACTCTTGGGATGAAGGCACGACCGACACCACCAGCATATTGCGGACATACTCGACGATCTCTGCACAGTAGGTTCGCAGATCATGTCCTTGGTCCAACAGTTGTGCCAGCACACGTAATGCCGCGGCACTCTCCTGAGCCGTGATCGCCTGAATCATCGCGCGAACGAGCTCCTGTGGAACCGCTCCCAGCAGGGTCTCCAGATCCGCATGCACGATGGTCTTGCCGCCAAACGCCACGGCTTGATCGAGCAGGCTTAACCCGTCACGCATACTGCCCTCGCTGGCCCTAGCCAACGCCATCAGGCTCCGCTCTTCGATGACGATCTGGTCCTGTTCAACCACATGGCGCAGCCGCTCGACGATCTCGATTCGCGCAATCCTGCGGAAGTTGTAATGCTGGCAGCGGGAGAGAATCGTGGCCGGAATTTTGTGAATTTCCGTAGTGGCGAAAATAAAGACGACGTGAGGCGGCGGCTCCTCCAGCGTCTTCAACAGCGCATTGAACGCTGAGTTCGACAGCATGTGGACTTCATCGATGATATACACTCGGTACTTCCCGCGAAATGCGGCGAACTTGACGTTCTCACGGATCTCGCGCACATCATCCACGCTGGTATTGGATGCGCCGTCGATCTCCATGACATCGACGGAAGTCCCCTGCGCGATTTCGAGGCAGTTGGAGCAGGTGCCGCAGGGCGTCCCGGTCGACCCAAGCTCGCAGTTGAGCGCTTTGGCAAGAATTCTCGCAACCGTGGTTTTCCCAACGCCGCGGGTGCCTGAAAAAAGGTAGGCTTGGGCAATGCGTTTGGTGGTAATCGAATTGACCAGCGTCTGAACAACGTGAGGCTGGCCGATCACATCATCGAACGTCCCAGGACGGTATTTACGGGCAGAGACCTGATAATCCAATGTCGCAGAGCTCCAGTTATAAGTTCTGAGTGCTGAGTTCTAAGTTCAAAGACCGAACCGACCGGTTCAACTCAGCACTCATGACTCAGAACTCAGCACTTCTTCGAAGAGAGCGGGGCCAGGTGATCCTGCGGCACACAGAACTGACCGCTTACCGTTGCTTCCTTCCGGACCTGGCGGAGTTCACAGGGTTCAGTTGCACAGGGCCCAGCCCCTTACCTCGAAGTGAAAAGGAAAAAGTAGAGGATACGTATGACTGAAACTTTTACCTTTTAACTTCTACTTTTACCTTGCCTTGGTATGGCGGAGAGGGTGGGATTCGAACCCACGGTCCCATTGCTGGGACGCATGCTTTCCAAGCATGTCGATTCGACCACTCTCGCACCTCTCCACACCGATTTTCGAGAGGCGGCATCTTAGCATGCGGTCTGATGAGCGGCAAGTTGATGGTAGTGGGTCAGTTTGAGTTCGGTTATGCCCTCGCATGTAAATGTCACAATGGGTTTTATGGTTCACAGGCTCAATTGAAAGCTGTTCAGTTTTGATCATTATACGTTTGGCGAAAATGCTAGGGTCCTATTCCAAATCGACCCACTACCGTGAGTTAACTTCACAATGAGGGAGAGGCATATGAAGTATCGCTCTTATACATCCATCATGATCATGACGGCATTCTTAATGGGATTTGGGGTGGGCGGCCTGTCTCTGCACTATGCCTCCGCCCAAGGGATGTTTGGGCTCTCGACGTCGGTGAGCCAGCTCGGGAGTGCGTTGGTGGAAATGCAAAAGAATGTCGACGACCTTCAGAAGAATATGGGGACAATCAAACAGGTCAAGGATCAACTGACCAACTTATCACCACAAGGTGGAGGAATCCCAGGAGGAGACACGCTCAAAAAAGGTAGTGATTCATTGAAAGACATGGCGCCGAAGTTTTGAAGAGTTGTTGCGAGCCATTCGCGCAGGGGCAGTCAATTCTCGATCGGACCATCACTCAGCCTCTCCTGACTCGCATGCGTGCACAGAAGAAGTTACCGAACCTCTTCAGACAACCCTCTTTCACCCAAACAGCCCCATACCCTCGCGCTCATTGGGACGACCGAGAAGTATGCCTGTCCCTCTCGCGTCGTTCGCATCAGCACGTATCCTATTGTTTATGCTTGTCATGCCATATGAATTGAGATATAGAGTCATGTACTTAGTAGGGCTGAATAGCCCTACGCTCTCGACCTATAAAAATGGGGCGGTGGAATCATGGGCATTCATGTATCGAGGGAAAGGGGGGTCGATGAAAAAAGTTCTCTGTGGATTCGTACTCACAATGGTTGGGTGTGTGATGGGAGAAGGGTTGTCCTCGGAAATCAATGCCCAAGTTATCCCTCCGTCCGCACCTGCCACCCAGACCACCCCTGATGTAATCACGCTGAAAAATGGCAGCATTATTTACGGAGAAGTCATCGAAATGGTCGGCGGCGTGTTGCAAATCAAGACGCCTGTCAGCCCAGACAATTTGCTGAAAGTAAACTGGAGCGACGTCTCTAAACTGTCTGTCAATCATCCCATCCCCTTTCACCTGAAGGAAGGGTCTGTAATTATGGGGACCGCCACGGCCGGACCAAATGGGACGTTGAATGTGCAGGCGGAACCCTTGAAAGGCACGATCGAGGTCCCGATGGACTCCGTCGCCTCCATGAATCCCGTCGTTCAAGCCCCGGTCATCTACTCAGGCAGTGTCGTTGGCGCCTACTCCCAAACAACCGGAAACAGCCACTTGCGCACGGCCAGTTTGCTTGGAGATTTTGTGGCGCGGAGCGAACAACTCCGGCTCACGATTAACGGTCGTTACGTCTACGGTGAGAACGACAACACCCTTGTGGCTCGGAATGCGCGAGGGACTATCAAGCTTGACTTCTTCATTACCCAACGGTTCTACTGGTTTGCCTCGGCCTACTTCGAAAACGATCGTTTTCAAGACCTGAAGATGCGAACCGCCCTCGCCAGCGGTCCCGGCTATCAATTCATCGAACGCGGAGACTTCTCCGGCATCCTCAAAGATATGACGTTCTACACCGAAGCCGGTCTCGCATATTTCAATGAGGACTTCCGCATGGCAGACGACAAGTCGAGTCTTCGCGCTCGGGTGTCCATGAAGTTGAACTGGCCACTCTGGGACGACCGCGTGACGCTGTACCATTACAACGAAGCTTTTCCCTCTATCCAGAATTCATCGGACTACTTCCTCACAATGGATAACGGCGTGCGGTTCAAGATTTGGAACGGATTTACGAGTGGCTTTCAAGTGACCACGCGCTATAACAACACCCCGGCTCCTGGCACCGGGGATACGGACAACCTGTACCTCGCGACCCTGGGGTATAACTTCGATACGACCAGGAAGCGGTAGTTCAGATTAAGAGCCACTGTTGTACACCCTCATCCTCACAAGGAGGACCTATGCTGAAAGAGTTTAAAGAGTTCGCGATGAAGGGTAACGTGCTCGACATGGCAATCGGTGTCATTATGGGCGCCGCGTTCGGAAAAATCGTCTCCTCGCTGGTCAGCGACGTCCTGATGCCGCCAATTGGTTTGCTCTTGGGAGGCGTCGACTTCACGGGCCTGTTTATCAATCTCTCTGGCACCGCTCAGCCATCGCTAGTCGCCGCGAAGGCCGCGGGAACCCCGACGCTGAACTACGGAGTGTTTTTGCAAACCATCCTCGATTTCATCATCATCGCGTTTGTGATCTTCATGTTTGTCAAGCAGATGAACCGGTTCAAGAGAGAAGCGCCTGCGGCGCCACCGGCACCACCGCCAGGGCCGACCAACGAAGAAAAATTATTGATGGAGATCCGCGACGCGCTGAAAGGCCGTCACTAAGCGACGACGTTATGACGAGAGTCTCCCACGATGCGGGAGTGGGGAACACTCACACGACCGATGACCCGTGCGACCGAGAAGGAGGAAATCATCATGCAGGTATTCAAAACCACCATCCTCGCGACAAGCGTGCTTGCTCTGGCAGGCTGTGCGAGCTGGGACAAGAGTCCCATTTGTAATCCTAGTCACCAATGGGTGGCTTGGTCTGACGTCCGGTGTAATCCACCGATAGATACGACCGACCACGCCGCAATAGAAGCCGCCGCCCGCCTTGCGGCTCTCGAAAAGGATCGTCAACGACTGGCTGACGAACTGGCTGCAGCAAAGAAACAGAACGGCGCTCTCAACAGCCGCGTGAGTGATCTAGAGCGACAGCTCGCCGACCGCGACCGTGAGATCGCATCCCTTCGCTCAGGAGCCGGGGATTCGGCTATGCTGGCCAGCCAGCTCTCTGCGTCAACCAGCGACAAAGACAAGTTAGCAGCAGATCTCGAAGCAGCCAGAAAACGCAACGCTGATCTCGAAGCTCAATTGGCCGATCGCGACAAGGAACTGGCCGGCCTTCGCGGCGACCTCTCCGCAGAAATGGCAAAACTGAAGGAAGCACAGCGCGGGTTGATTCGAGCCCTCAAACCACAGATCGACGAAAAGAATATCACCGTCGATCTCAACAACGAGCGATTGCTCATCAACCTGGCTTCCGGCTACCTGTTCGCTTCCGGTGAAGACCAGCTCAAGCCGGCCGGAGCCGATGCGCTCAAACAGGTCGGTGGTATCCTCAAAGACTTCCCGGAGTACAAGGTCCATGTGGAAGGCCATACCGACAACCGACTGATCAAAGGTGCACTGAAGAAGAAGTTCCCGTCGAACAAGGAATTATCTGAAGCACGCGCGACTAATGCGGTGCAGGCCTTGGCGGACGGTGGACTCTCCGGTGCGCATGCGATGGGAGCAGCCGATACCAAACCAGTAATGCCGAACACCACCGATGCGGGACGGACCAAGAACCGCCGCGTGGAAATCAGTGTCGTCAAGTAGCCGCTCGATGCATTGAAGGAGGCAGCGACATGCTCGCCGCCTCCTTCAAATTCAACAGTCACATGGAGGCCTTCAATGAACACAAGAACGAGTATCATGTGCGGGACCTAGTCCGTATTTGTGATCGGCCTCACGACTGCAGCCTGGGCCGTTGACATGGATGCCATGAAGAAAAAGGCTGAAACCGTGAAAGGTCAAGCAGCAGCCGTGAAGAAAGAAGGCGGTGAGACGACACAAAGCGCTCAGGATATGAAAGCGCAGGACGCCATGAAAAACGCGGGAGAAATGAAGGACGAGGGGATGAAACTCAAGGACGCCGCCACGGGCAAGTAGTGTCTAGGATAGATTCGTTACGATCCAGAAGGGGGAGATTGTGATGCAAACATATAAAACCGCCATCCTCGCAACAAGCATCGTTGCCCTGGCAGGCTGCGCAAGCTGGGATAAGAGCCCTATTTGTACCGACAGGCACGGATGGCTCGCGTGGTCCGACGTCCGTTGCAATGCCGACAATGCACCGAAGGCGGCGGACGACAATGCTGCTCGTCTCGCGGCTCTCGAAAAAGAACGTCAACGGTTGGCCGACGAACTGGCCACGGCACAGAGACAGAACGGCGCACTCACCGGCCGCGTGAGCGATCTGGAAGGACAAGTGAATCAGAGCAAGAGCGGCCTGGCCAAGGCCGAGAAGGACCTCCTCAAAGCGTTGCAACCAGAAATCTCCAAGGGCACGGTGTCGGTTAATCAATCCGGGGATGCGCTCACGATCAATCTTGCCTCCAGCCTGCTGTTTGATTCAGGGCAGGACCAGCTGAAGGCCGGCGGAACCGATGCCTTGAAGCGTGTGGGTGGCGTCCTCAGAGACTTCCCGGACAAGCAGGTGCATGTGGCGGGATATACCGATAACGTGGCCATCGCAGGCGCGTTGAAGAAGAAGTTCCCGTCCAACAAGGAGCTTTCTGACGCTCGTGCCTATAGTGCCGCTCGAGCCCTGCGGGACGGCGGCGTGAGTACCAATTTATCGGCCGCAGGCCACGGCGACAGTAACCCGGTTGCCAGCAACAACACGGATGCAGGACGTGCCAAGAACCGCCGCGTTGAGGTGATCGTCAAGTAGAGGCAGGAGAGGGCAGACTAGATGGTCTCCTGTGCTCGCGCAACGCGCGGTCGCGGACTCCCCTCGTTGGACGCGCGCAGTGGGAGACCAATCTAGCCCGCCCTCAAGGGGGAGACTGATAGAAGAGCGATGCATATTCCGCCATGAAAAGACTCCCGACACCTTTTTATGGCTCCTGGCGCTTACGGGGGCTGCCCGCTTGCGCGGCTCCCTTGGCATCGGGACGACAGGTTCCTACGTTCCTCATCCATGCCTGAATCACGCTCACACCGCCTTCATGCCGACGCCAGTGAAGCCGTAGACAGGCCCCGCTCCACCTGCTTCGCGGGACAGAGTCTCGATCCCGGTTTCGACGCCGTGTAAGGTCTTTCGACACGCCCTCAGCGGTTCACTGACGTTCGTCTTCGTGATCCGTACCTGACGGAGTCCTGCTCCGCCTTTTCCAACAACGCTCACGACGACGCTTGATCGACGCCGCTTGCCGCGGTTTGAAGTCTGCGCCTGTCCGCCGACTTCGAGGGGCCTTCCCTCATCATGGGTGAAGCATCGCTTCCATCTTTATACCGATGGTTGCGTTCGTAGCACACAGACTCCCGACCATTTTTTTCATTCTCACCCCGCCGATCTTCAATATGTCGCCGCATTCATCGGACCGTACACACACCAGGAGAAGGCAGTGGTGCCGTCAGTTATACCGGTTGGTGCTACTGCGTTCGAGCCACTTTGGCTGGTGAAGTACACGACATACGCAACCGGAATGTTGGTTTGGTTCGAAGACGTCGTCGCCGACCAGTAGCCGAACGTCTGGACGTTGGTAAAGGGATGGCCCAACGGGAGGGCAGGAATCGCGTGATTTGTTGCGGCGGGGTCAATCAGGGTCGCCAGCTCTGTGAACGACGGCAGCCGCCAGCCGTTGCGGCCCCCAACGTTCTTGTTGGGACAGGTGTTGCGGGCAACATACCAACTCACTGCGATCGTTGCAGGCGATTGTTCCCACACAAGTCCTGTCTCGGTATCCAAGACCGCTTCTTTCTTGAATTTAGCCAACACGACGAACCGTTTACTCGGCACTTCTCTGCTAACCTTGTTAATTTTGTCCATCACCCATTTATACGGGTCGTCGTTCATACTCGTTGGCTTTGCCAATTGTGAATGGTCGAGAGGTAAACCTTGCGCATCTCCATCACATCGAGAGACTGCCGCTTCTTGGGGGACAACGATATAGCCTAGAAAATATGGTCGGGTTTCATATGCACAGTAGGCGCGTGGGTACTGCGACTCTTTTCTATCTTCCATCAGTTGGTTCCAGGATTTCTCCATATCCGATAGCCATGCATTCAGATGTTTCGGTTCCATGTCCTTCAGTTGTGGATTGCGAAAAATCAACTGGCCTAGAACGGTAAGAGAGGCCCCCTGTGAAGGGGTGCCCAGAGTGATTAGAGCCTTCACTCGTCGCAGCAATGGGACGTCGTTTCCACGATTGAGATGGGTTAGAAGACTCTTCGTTACAAGGCCTCCCATGCTGTGGGCGATAAAATAAATTTCCTGGTACTGTTCGAAGTCTTCAGAATCCTTCAGCGTGTCCATCCCTCGACCGGCTATCTCATGAATCATCTGTTCTGAGGTGAAATGTGCCGTGTGATAGTTAAAGAGGTAGATGTCAAAATCCTTAAATCGCAGGTCTTCCCTCACCATTGCCGGCCACGTAGCACCTCCCTCTACGTCACCCCATGTGTCTGAGGAATTGGAAAACACCCCGTGCACAAAAATGATCAGTTTTTGATTTTTCTTCTCGGACATCTCCCTCCAATAGAAGCACGGGGTATTCAACTTAGCTGACAAACATTCTTTTTGAGAGATTGACCTCTGACTTTTCTGAGTGCTCTGGCTTTGTGGAGAGACTGGACTTTGAGTAGGAGGGCCGGAACAGGCTCCAAGTATGAAAATAAAAATGATATGTACGTGCCACCAGCCATTAAGCTTACGTCGTGACATGGTCAATTTCTGATTCGCACCCAGATCCACGCTACCTCCTTTACACATTTCGCAGCACCGAATATTGGAAACCTCCCGGGCGGAGGACGTAGGGATGCCCATTCTAGGCAGGTAATCAACAAAGGCTCAAGGTACACGAGGATACGGAGGCCGTTCGAGCGGGCATCAGAGCCTCTGCTGCATTCGCCGTTGCCGAGTTTTCTTTTACCTTTTCCTTCCAGCGTATTGGTGGGGAGAGCTCCGCTGCTGGAGCAGCCATAGGGCTTGTGTTTCCGCCGCAGGCTTACTGTTATCCTAGTGGACTGTAACGATTAGATCGGTAGTATCATCATAACCATGGAAAGCGTGATGATGCTGTGTCAGTGAGAATGAGTAGGGCTACATCATCAACAGCAAGCTACTCTCGAATTAACTGTTACAGTCCACTTTAAGGGATAGCGTGGCGGGTTCCAATCGTGCACGGGTTCATCCGGAACCGCCCTTTGTGTTACCAGTTCGATAGGTCAGGCCTGCGCGAGTGGTCCTATCTGCCTTCTCTTGGCCATAAGGCTTCCGTTTCCGAGTCAGTCTTGGGAGTGTCGAGCAATGGGATGCCCAATCCCTCAATTTCCTGAATCGTCTTTCCCGCAATTCCTTGGAGATCCCCATACATGCCAGCTGTAGCTTGCATAACTCGTTCGATCTGTTCCTCTCGCTTGGCCCATTGCTTGGTAATGGCTTTCTTTTCCCTGTCGAGATCCTCTTGCATTGAGGAGAACGCCTCAACGATTGCTTCGACCCGATGGCGGAACCGTGGTCCGGTCAGGTACTGATAGACCATTTCGGTCTTTGTTTGCTGTCCTTCCAACGCCTGTCGAGCCGAGGCAACTTCGATTAATGAGTGGCGCAGCGCTACCGCGACGGAGAGCATTGACCGTGAATGTGTGACCCACACTCCTTCGATCAGATCAAAGGACTCGACGCCCTTCGGGAGAGTCTGACTGACGATAACAGCGATTTCAGCCTTGGCCGTCCGCTGATCGTCGCGAAGTTTGGCCAGCCAGCCGTCGCTCCAATTCTTGGTTCGCTTGGATTCCCATAAGATCGTCCCACAGGGCTGACCGAGAGGGCCGATGACCCGCTGTAGTGCATCGCCGCCGAATTCGCCTTTGGGAACAGGTTCAATGGTGTCTCTCGGGAACTTTGCCCTCAGCAGGGCTTCCAGCTCAAGTTCCTGAACTTCGCCTTGGAGCTGCTGTGATCCCTGTTCGGCCCTGCGCTTGAGTTCTTCGATCTGGGTCTGCATGGAGGCGATGGTTTGCTCCTTCTCCATCACTTTGAGCTTCAGCCCTTCCTCGGCTTCTTTCTTGGCCTGCTCGCGGGTAGCAGAGAGCCCATCCTGGACGCGCGTTTCGACTGTAAGCTCTAGCTCACGCTTGGCATCGTCCAGTTCCCGCTTTTGTCGGATGAGATCGGCCTGTGCTTTCTGAGCCTCGGCGAGTTTGACGTCGCGTTGAGTGAGAACGTCCTGAAGTTCGGCGAGTTCTCTTGTTTTCTGGTCGATATCCGTTTGCAGCGCGAGTTTGGCCTTCTTGGATTCCTCTGAGACGATCTTCGCGCGCTCCAGCAGCAGCTTCTCGGCCACCTGATCGTCAATCGCTTGCGTGGCTTGTGAGACAGCGGCTTCTCGCTCACGCAAAGACTCTTCTTTCCTGGCAATGTCCGTGTCTTTCAGCGCCAGCCGCTTCTCGTAGTCAAGACGGGTTGACTCGATCAATGGAGCGGCGAGTGATTCTGTCAGCTTGATCTCGGTCTTACAGTTCGGGCAGATAATTATGGGCTCAGACATAGAAAAGTCCCGGTGAGGCTGGTGTATCTATCGAGACAATTCCTACGCTCAAGGAGTAGATAAATCAACTCTTCGGAAGGGGTGGGCAGCAGAAAGGCTCGTTACTACATCCAAACTGGCCCGTTCTCTCTTCAGGGATGGGGGCTGATGGATCTTCCACTGCGCGCGTCCAACGAAGGCTGGTCTATCTGGTCTATCTCGTCTATCTGGTTTGTCTGGTTGGTCGGACCGGAAATTCATCAAGAAGAACCAGACAGACCAGAAAGACCAGCCAACCAGACAGACGAACCCGGGCGCGTTGCGCGAGCACAGAAGATCATCAGGCTCCATCCCCTTCTCTGTTCCACGAGCAAGGAAGGCACCTGGCTGCTCCCCTGCTTCTCTTGCGTCGAGCGATCTGCGCGGCTGCCTCAAGCACAGCCCCGCTCATATTTACTTTCATGAAGATCTGCGGTGGCGGCGAGTGCTCATTGGAAGAACGTCCTCAGGACTTTACCTTGCGAAGTTGGGCTTCGAGCTCGGCAATGCGTTGCTTCAACGGCTCCACATGCTCTTCGACCTCTTCTGCCGAGTAGCGGGGCGTGATGTATTTCGGACAGTTCCAGTCGAACGAGACGACGTCGATGAAGACCAGCCGCTCCACGCTCGACTGCATCTTGGGATCAGTAATTTGCGTGGTGAGTTCCGGATGAACCCGGGCATCTTCCACACGAGCATGGCCAAGAACCTTCAAGCGCGCTCGATTCTTGTAGTCCATGAGAAACAGCGCCACACGGTTGTTCACCGAGACGTTGCCGGTCGTAAGCAGCTGGCGATTCCCTTTGTAGTCGGCGAAGGCCAGCGTCGTCTCGTTGATCACCCGCAAGAATCCCTGAGGCCCGCCGCGATGCTGAATGTAGGGCCACCCGCTTTCGCTGATCGAGCCCAAGTAGAAACTGTCCCGAGATGCGATGAATTCGGCTTCTGCCTGGCCTAGGGGATCTCGTTCGGAAGCGCCTACGATCTTGCCCGCCCTCCCATAGTACTGTTCCTGCGCGCGGCACACCGCGTCCGTAAACGTCAGATCGAGATACTTTGCCGTCATCGCTCCCCTCCTCTTTCAGAATGCTGAAAACGTCCGCCAGCATCGTTCTCGCGTCGCTCAGAGGTTCGGAATTACTAGAGGATATTTTCCGCTCGCCAAGACCCATTCTACGGGCGAACGGCCACACAAAGTGCGGGTGGTACCTCCTCGCCTCTTCGCTCGCTGCGGCCTCGCCGGACAACCGTTTTGAGCATCCTGAGGCAAGTGTCACACCTGTTAAAACACAACCGTATTCCATCCCTCTGCCACGTAACGGCGGAGGCTCAAGAGTCCCGCAGTCCCGGCTAGTGCATGGTCCTTCACTATCGGCACACCACAAGATTTCACGCTTTCCGTTGCCCCAAAGACCTCTGCGCAACCGCACGAGGCGCCTTGCACAACATCACGCACCGCGTTGTAGAGGCCATTCGCTGGGTGTGAGAGCTTGGTCAACTCCGCAGGCCAACGCGTGCCGGTCCCATTGAAGACCACGGCGACTTCGTCGCCCTTCTGCTTACATTCAGCTGCAAGGGCCAGCGCATTAAAGACTCGTCCAAGTGCTTCTTCAGCACCACTCTTTGGATCGGACAGAATGATGATCGCTGTTTTCATGGGTCCTCCTTGGATGGGGTTGTTGATGCTTGGGCGTAAGCCGTCTCCGGCGCTGCACCATTGTTCTTGGCATCTCGAATGAATAACCATCTAAATATACTTTTGACAGTTATACTCCCCAAAGACTAACCTGTCAAGCATCCTTTTGCCGGAGTAAGACCGAGGAGGGAGAATCTATGACAACGGGTCAAGCACGATTACGGCAGCCATTCCTGTTTGTGGGCAATCATCCGTGCTTGGACTTCATCAACACACAAATGATTGTGCGGGGAAATCCGACAGACCTGTTAGGCGGATGCGAAGATCTTGTCGCTTGGCTGGTTCAAGCACATATGGTGGGCAAAGTCCAAGCCGCAGTGGTCATGACACAGTGGGGTCACGAGGATCAGGAACAGCTGTTTGAGCAGGGGATCAGGTTCCGCGGAACGTTGCGGGAAATGGCCAAGCGAATCGTCGCCCGTAAGTCCATTCCTCACTCAGCAGTCGCATATATCAATCAGGTTCTATCCCGATGCCCCGGCTACCCACAGCTTGTTTATAAAAAGGAGGGCTATACGCGACAATTTCAACCACAGGCCGCGCAGAAGGACTGCTTGCTCACCCCACTCGCCGAGGCGGCGAGCGATTTGCTCTGTTCAGGCAACTTGTCTCTGGTCAAGAAATGCGGAAACCCAGCCTGCATTTTATATTTTTACGATACGACCAAAAATCATACCCGCAATTGGTGCAGCATGCAGTTGTGTGGCAATCGAATAAAAGTGGCTGCCCACTATCAGAGGAAGCGGAACAATCCAACGCTTTGAACAGACGACTCGGGGTACGACCTGGAAAGACCTGACAGCAGACCGGGGCCTTCGGCCGGAGTACTACTTAGCTGAACTGATCCCACGTATCGCACTGTTTGATCGCCCAGAACACCGCTTCTTTGAGTTTCTTCAACGTCATGTTCTCCGGATCGCGCATGGCTGACAGCTTCTTGTCGAGATCGTAGAGCGGCTGGATCGATCGTTTATCCGGGATCTTGCCCAATGCCCAGGCCACTTCCGTGAGCACAGACCAGTCTGTCTTGGGATCCCCCAGCTTGGCAAGCAACGGCGGCACCACAGACGCATCACCATGCATCCCACCCAATTGTCCTAAGCCCTTGGCTGCCGCCGCCTGCAATTCGAGCTGAGGAGCCGTGTTCATGATGTCGGCCAACAACGGAATGCCTTCTCTACCGAGATTGCTCATGGCCCCAATCGCTTGCTTCGCCAGATCACGATCTTTGAGCGCCTCCCTCAACTTCGGCAAGGCTTCATCGGCTTGCATCTCGCCTAAGAGAGAAAGAATTTTGATCTTTTTGGCCTGCGGCGTATCGGATCGATCAAGTACCTTCAACAGGCGCTCCGGCTGGCCCCATTCGGCAGCCAACAACAAGGGAAACTCGTACGTTTCGAGCGCCTCCCTCAATTTGCTCATCGCATAGGTTCCAGGATCTCCCGCGTTGGCCGATTGCGCGGCATGTCCTGCCTCTTCAACCTCGGTTCGCACTTCTTTTTGCCATTTCACCTTCATGTTGCCGAGAAGATAGGTCATCTGGCAGGCGGGGCCTTTCCACAGTCGAGACGGGGCATCTGGCAAATCCGCATCGCCACCGGAAGCCGTCGTGCCTTCCCATATTTTCCGCTGTTCGCATTTGACTTTGATCACCACGTCATGGGGTTTGCCGGCTTCGCCTACGACCGTATACCCCAGTTCGCCCATCCGGCGGGCGACAAGCTCGGCAATCGGCGCAGCATCAACAGCTCCCTGGTCTGTGAGGGCAATTGCGTCAATACGCAGGGTCTGAATCTTATCCAGTAGCGCTTTCTGTTCCGGCGTGAAATAGTCTCGATAGGCCCATGAGGGAGGAGAGAGGAGTGCCACAATACCTATCGCCAGAATCGAAAGCAGTAAAGCCCTACGCATGGTGCACCTCTTCACAGATACGCCGACGATGAATCACATGTGTTGCTTGATTATACTCCTCATTGAAGGTTGAGATTCACCCACCTGCGCAGGGAGCCATGCGGTCAAGCCAAGGGGCGCCACTTCACCTGCATCGGGTACAGAAGCTTCTGCGGTAACCGCCGATATGACGCCCTTGTTCTGAATCAACGGGGTAACGTATCTTCAGGTCGAAACTGCCGCAAAACCCCTGATGAAGCTCCCCGCAGCAGCCTACTCCGCCGAAGTAGCCGCTTCGGCTACGAAGGCTGGAAGCTGCGGGGTATCTTGCGAAATTCTCCGAAGCCACTACCCACCTTCGCCAAGGCTACGGAGGGTTCTCCTCGCCTTCATCCCCGTAGCAGCCTACTCCGCCGAAGCAGTCGCTTCGGCTGCGAAGGCCGGAAGCTACGGGGTATTCGGCGAAAGAGAATAAATGACACCCTCCGCAGTGCACTTCACGGTATCAAGGGGGAGGAGCATCATCCCGGGTCGAGAAGAATGCTAACCGTCCGAGGACGCCACTAACTCGCACGTCCACCCTGCAGGAGTATGGGTTGACAGTGACATGCATCCAACGGTACAAAATACAGACAGGAACCTGTCTTTTCGTTCCTGTGCATATCGTACTGAAATCAACTCCTGCATGCCCCACCCTGCGAGAGTGGCGGAACTGGCAGACGCGCGAGACTTAGGATCTCGTGGGTAACCGTGGGGGTTCAAGTCCCCCCTCTCGCACCAGGCCACAACCGGTAATCTGGTAACGGCTCGGCAGTACGCGCAAGGCATCTTACAAAGAACAAGGGTGTGCACCAGCTATGAAAATGGAAATGACTGAACTCGGACCAATGAAGCGGGCCCTCAAGATTGAGGTGCCTGCAGAGGAAGTGACGCAACGGATTACCCGCGCCTATGTCGACCTCAACCGCCAGGTCAGCATCCCTGGATTTCGCCCCGGCAAGGTACCCGTGGCCCTGCTGGAGAAACGATACGCCAAAACCGTGGAAGAGGATGTGATCCGAGCCCTCGTGCCGGACTTCTATGAGAAAGCCGTCCGCCAAGCGGGAATTGTCCCGGTCCACGTTGAAATTCCGCCGCTGGACCGAGTCATGATTAAGAAGAATGAACCCTTTACGTTTACGGCAACCGTCGAGATCAGGCCGAATATTGAGTTGCGGGATTATAAAGCGCCAAGCCCCATCTCACTCAAGCCCGACAGACGCACCGTCACCGACGAACAGCTTGACCGGGGTCTGGAGGTCTTGCGCGAACAGCAGTCCCGCTTGGAAGCCACGCCTCCAGGGCACACCATCGTGGACGGGGACTATATTGTATTGGATTTACAAGGCACGCTCGACGGATCCCCGCTGGAAGGAACAAAGAAAGAAGGTCAACTCCACAAGGTCGGATCGCACGCGGCGGTCTTGGGCTTGGAAATTGACTCACATATCGGAGGGAAAAAAGAGGGCGACGTGCTCGAAATTTCCCAGCCATATCCAGCCGGACACCCCGATCCTCGCGTGGCCGGCAAGACTGTCCTGTTTACGCTGACGATCAAATCCGTCAAGGAAAAGAAACTGCCGGCCCTGGATGATGAATTTGCCAAAGACTGTGGTCCCTACACCTCGCTCCAGGAAATTAGAGACAAACTGCGCGAAGGGATGGAGCAGGCGCTGAAGCGTGAGATCGAAGACAATTATAAAGATACGATCGTCAAGCGGCTCATGGACACCCATCACTTCGACCTCCCGGAAACCCTGGTGGAGCGTGAGCTGGAGGCCATTATCCGCCAGCACGTGCAGCAACAACAGCAGCGGAAAGGTAGCGCTCAGGAGCCACCTGCCACGGAGGATCTCGCAAAGCTTCGCGAAGAACATCGGGAAGAAGCGGCGCGGCGCGTGAAGGTCAGTCTGGTCCTAGAGACGATCGCCGAGAAAGAGGGACTGACAGTCACGCAAGAAGATTTCAATTCCGAAATCATGCGGTTGGCATCGGAACTCAAAATGCCGGCTGCCGATCTCGTCAAGATGATCAAAACCGGAGGACAGGAATCCATCGATGATTTACGCACCAGAATTTTGGTGGATAAGGCCTTAGATTTCGTATACCGCAATGCAGTGATTCAGGGATAGGCTGAGCAGTGTGGTCTGGCCTTGCCACGATTGGTTGAGCGACTTTACAGGCTGAGAGAAAATCTGTGGGCATGCAGGGTGCTCAAAAAGGCCGTCCAGCAAGGCCGCAGCGAGTGAAGACCGGAAGCGTACCCTCTGGGGTACGTTGAGGATCTGAACGACGCGAGAACGACGCTGGCGTATTTTTTCAGCACCCTGCCAAGAGGAAAGGAACGACGTGCATGCTTGTCCCCATTGTTATCGAAACGACTAACCGAGGCGAACGGGCGTACGACATTTATTCCCGCCTTCTGAAAGACCGGATCATCTTCCTCGGCGCGCCGATCGACGATATCTTTGCCAACCTGATAATTGCCCAGCTCCTATTCCTCGAAGCGGAAGACCCTGAAAAGGATATCAATCTCTACGTCAACTCTCCCGGAGGAAGCGTCACGGCAGGATTGGGGATTTATGACACCATGCAATATGTGAAACCCCCAATCAACACCATCTGCCTGGGTCAAGCCGCCAGCATGGGCGCCTTCTTGCTCACCGCAGGAACCAAGGGAAAGCGATTCGCCCTGCCGAATGCGAGGGTGATGATCCACCAACCCATGGGCGGATTTTCTGGGCAAGCCACAGAAATCGATATTCATGCCAGAGAGATCTTGAAAATACGCGAGCGGCTCAATGAGATCATGGCGAAACATACCGGCCAGCCTCTGGAGAAGATATCCCAGGACACTGAGCGGGACTACTTCATGTCGGCAGAAGAAGCGAAACGGTACGGTCTTATCGACGAAGTCATCACCAGGCCCCCGAAGCTGCTCAAGGCCGTCACTAGCGACGCGGGAAAAGACGCGGCGAAGGACAAGTAACAGAGGAGGACTCATGGCGAAGCCGGATAAGATGGACCGACATCTCCGTTGCTCGTTCTGCGGAAAAAGCCGCGACGAGGTCCGTAAATTGATTGCCGGGCCCACCGTCTACATCTGTGACGAATGTGTCAATCTCTGCAACGATATCATTGCCGAAGATTGGGAAGAGGCCAAAGAAGAGATCTCGTCGAAACTCAAAAAGCCGGTGGAAATTAAACACCACTTGGATCAATACGTCGTAGGACAGGAGCGCGCAAAGAAAATTCTTTCGGTGGCCGTTCATAACCACTACAAGCGAATTTCATCCAAGGACAAAGACGTTGATGAGGTGCAACTCCAGAAGGGCAACATCCTCATGCTGGGGCCCACAGGCACGGGGAAAACGCTCTTGGCCCAGACTCTGGCGAAATACTTGGACGTCCCCTTCACACTGGCCGATGCCACCACCCTCACGGAAGCAGGGTATGTCGGCGAAGACGTCGAAAACATCATCCTCAAGCTTTTGCAAGCATCCGACTACGATGTGGAACGGGCCGAGCGTGGCATTGTCTACATCGATGAGATCGACAAGATCAGCCGCAAGAGCGATAGTCCATCTATCACACGCGACGTCTCCGGCGAAGGGGTCCAACAGGCACTACTCAAGCTCATTGAGGGAACTGTCGCCAACGTGCCGCCTCAAGGCGGGCGCAAGCATCCGCACCAAGAATTCATTCAAGTCAATACGAGCAATATCCTGTTCATCTGCGGAGGGGCGTTCGTCGGGCTGGAACACATTATCGAGCAACGCCTCAATCGAAAGGCGATGGGATTCGGAGCCGAAGTTCGCGGACGGGGTGATGTGCGGCTCGGCGAACTGTTCGCGAGAGTCCAGCCGGAAGATTTTCTCAAGTACGGATTGATACCGGAGTTCGTCGGTCGGCTGCCGGTCGTCGCCACCCTGGAAGAGCTGGATGAACGCGCTCTCATTCGAATCTTGACCGAGCCGAAAAATGCGCTCACGAAACAGTATGAAAAATTGCTCTCCTTTGAGAGAGTGAAGCTCAAGTTCACGGATGGCGCGCTCGTGGCAATCGCACGGAAAGCCTTTCACCAGAAAACAGGCGCTCGAGGACTGCGTGCCATCCTTGAAGACGTGATGCTGGATGTGATGTATGATGCGCCTTCTCAGAGGCAGATCAAGGAGGTCCTCATCACTGAGGACGCCATCCTCGGCAAACACGCCCCTATCCGAATCTTCGAACAAGATAAGGATGCGAAGACCGCCTAAGTCATTATAATTATAGATTTTTTTCGCTAATAGAACGATTACTTTATATCCTCTGGGCCAGGGTTACCCTGGCCCAGGCCTGTCTTCCCCCTCTTCCCTTCTCGAATGCTTCTACTCCGTTTTCCTCTCTAGGTAGTCACGATGGTGATGACTCTACCCTTTCCCTCGACAAGATGAAAAGCTGCGCTATACTTGCGGTACCGTCTGAACGTGGAGGAGCTGTGAAATTTCCCGTATCTTCAAGCCTTCGGCATAAAGGGAAAGCCTTCGATCTTGACGCAGCCCGTGAAGTGGTCACTCTTCTGGGGATCAACGGCGAACCCATCGGCAGCCTGTCCTGGGATTTTATCATCGATCAAATTCTGGCCTATCGCAAACCTCAGGCAAGCCGAGAAACCAGGAATGACCCACGTGTGACGATCACATTCGGTGTCAAATACATCGCCCCGGAAGGTCAACAGTTTGAAAGTCGCGCAAGCGGCATCGGCGGAGGGGGGCTTTTTATCGAAAGTCTGAGACCGCTACCAGTCGGCACCAAGCTTGTCCTTGAATTTTCGCTGCCAGAGCACCCATCCGAATGGTTGCCGGCAAAAGGACTTGTTGCCTGGGTCTGTCCTAAAGCAGACCAATACACGTTTAGCCCAGGCATGGGGGTGCGCTTTACAGAAATTAACCCCGATATCCGCGATCGCGTGCTCGAACTGGTGAAATCCATCCAGCCCGTCTGACAACCGGCCTCGTGGCAAGCCAATCATACGAAGATCTTTCCTCGCCCGACATAAGGATCTCACGATGAAGTTCCCTGTGATCATGACGGAAGGGCATCAGGGCAAGCTCCTTGAAATGGATGCGGACCAGGAAGGAATCACGCTTCATAGCGCTGCGGGAAAACTGCTGGGTATTCTGTCGTGGGGAGCAGTCATTGAACAGATACTTGCCAGTGACGAAGACGTGCGATTCACCCATGCGCGCTTTCACCCAAGAGCCCCCCTCTCGATGAAGATCCGCTACACGACCCCAGAGGGTAAACAATTCGACAGCCTCACCGGCGGCATCGGCGCAGGAGGATTGTTCATCGAGAGCAGCGCCCCGCTGGCTCCTGGCACTGAGCTGTCAGTCGAGTTCTCACTTCCCGACCACCCTAAGGAACAATATACGGCAACAGCGAAGGTCGCCTGGACACGCACCAAGCCCGAACGACATCTCTTCTTCCCTGGAATGGGTGTCCAGTTTACGAATATCGATGAAAAAGCCCGCAAAGATTTGTTGGAGCTTGTCGAAGCATTGAGTCGCGCCCGAGCAATAGATTAACCGGCATCACGCCTCTGTCGGTTCAGGGGTTGAACCGGCTAAGCCTGATACGGACTACATTCCCCGTTTCGCCCAGCGGCGCACCCCATTGTCTGGATCTTTCTCGATCGCAGTGTTGAGCGAAACCCTTGCCTCAGGGTCACCAAGCAATCCGAGACGATAGGCTGCTTCTGCTCGCACCCCAGGTGATGGATCTTCGGCTAAACGCGCTCTAATCCAGGGGGACGCCGTGACTCCTCCCCATTCACCCAACGCGGCCACAATCCCCTGACGCACCTCCGCATCAGCGTCACGCCCTGCTGCGATAAGCGCCGGCACTGATCGGCTTGAGTCAATTTGTAGTAATGCCCGCACCACCGCTCGCCTAATCGTCGGATCCGAAGACCGCAGTAACCTCACAACAGGCTGCAGTAATCGAGGATCTGGTTCGACTTCTCCGATCGCGACGACCGCGGCCTGTCGGACCGATTCGTCAGGATCCTCCAAGGCCAGCGCCAATAGAGCCACAACTCCCTCAGTCGCTGTGGGTTTCAAGCGCCCTACCGCCACCACCGATGCTTCACGAACCATTGCGGCTGGATCGTGCATGAGAGGGAGAATGGAGTCCACAACTCGTGGATCACCAATCTTGCCCAGAGATTCTGCTGCCGTTCGCCGCATTTCTGGCGTCTCATCCCGGAGTAATTCCAACAAGAGCGAGACCGTGCGCTCTTGTGAGGAAGGTGGAGAATCTTGAACACAACCGGCGAGACAGAGCACCGACAGGAGGATTGCACATACGATGGTGCAAGAAGGAGTGCGACAGAGCCAGAGGCCAACCTTCGGCAAGCTGATACAAACCATGCCCCGGCTCACGTATGCTTAGGAGGTTCTTCGTGTAAGGCAGGCAGGTCTTTGGCTGCTTCTATGGATTGCTGGAATTCCTTCTGAGCAGAATCCATCTCAGCTTGGATGGTCCGGATTTCAGGATCGACTGAATTGCGGACATCGGCAACGGCCTGCTTGAACGTCCGCAAGGCATCCCCCAGCCCCTCCCCCAAGCTCTGCATATCCCCCGGGGAAATATCGGCAGGCTGCGCAGTTCTCGCCTTCATCGAAGCCTGCTGCGCTTGCACACGGGCCACCGCATCTTTGTTGACAATGGCCGACGGCCGTTTCGCCACCGGTTTTGTTTGGGCGCTGGCCGGAAGAGGCGGGTACTGTGCCTTCAGGACGGGCGCGGGAGCAGCCGCTCGTTCTTCCATCGTTGGAGGCTGTTGACCCTGCACCGCCGATTGGGTTGGCGCTGACCGGGCTATGCTGGAGGTCAACGGCCGAACTGGCTGGGGTGCAGCCGCCATATTGTGCATCAAAGCCGCGGTGGTCCCAGGAGTTAGTTCCGGCCCAGGAGTATAGGGTGCGGTGGGCTTCGGCGTGGCAGAGACCTGTCCCTGGGTCATCACCGGCGCCGGTGCAGCTTGTTGCGTCGATTGAGCCTGTATGGGTGCCTGTTGATTTGCTTCGGGCGATGCCGCATCTGCTGAAGGGATATCATTGACTTCTTTCTTGAACCCTCTGAGCGCTTTCCCGACCCCTTCACCGATTTGTGGAAGCTTCCCCGCTCCAAAAATGATCAGAACGATGACAAGGATAATGATAAGTTCCGAGATCCCCATGGTACCAAACATGGCGCGAATCCTTATCCCTGGCAGGATGCTGAAAAAGTCCGCCAGCTTCGTTCTCGCATCGCTCAGAGGCTCAACGTACCGAAGCGTACGCCTCGCCTCTTCGCTCGCTGCGGCCTTGCTGGACGACCTTTTTGAGCATCCTGCCGACTATTAGGCACTACCGCTCTACGAATTATTCAAGCTGCCTGTCACACAAGAACTGAGTCTTCACAACCTGCCAGGCACCCATCGGTCAATCGCCGTGGGTTTTGCCTTAGCGAACGTCGAATCAACTCTATAGGCCACCAGGAGACACTGTCAAGGAAGGGACTGGGCTAGCAAATGGAGACGATCTCGCTCTGCAACGGCAACCCGAACACCAACGCTTCACGCTCAGCGAGGTACACGTCCAGTTCACTCCTGATCCCAAACTCGCCTGGCAGATACACTCCTGGTTCGATAGAAAAGCAGGTCCTTGGCATCAGACGTCGAGTATCCTGTGTCTCCAAGCCATCGATGTTGGCGCCGTTTCCGTGAACTTCTTCGCCGATTGAATGCCCTGTGCGATGGACGAACTGGTCTCCATAACCGCTCTGCTGAATGACCTGCCGGCAGGCATCGTCAACTTCCCACCCGAAGGGCCGCCGGCCTGCTGCTGTTTCTGACCGGACGAAGTCTAATGCCGCATCCCGACCCCGCCGGACCACGTCGAAGACCTCACGATGTTTCACCGGCACCGTCCGGCCAACGTAGCCGGTCCAGGTAATATCGCCATAGACTGAACCGGGCTCTGTTTGTTTGGCCCACAGATCGATCAAGAGCAAGGCATCACGGGTGACGTCGGCTGACCCTCTCTCTGTTGGACCATAATGGGGATCGGCACTGTGGGCATCGACGGCAGCAATCGGTGCACTCGACGTGACCATCCCTGCCTCCTGTATACGAGCCAGAATAAACTGCTGTACCCCATATTCCGTGAGCGTTCGTCCCTGTGCAACCATCGCTTGCACATGACTGAATGTCTCATCAACGATGCGCCGAAGCGCCACGGCGGCATACTGGTGCGATTCGAGTTGGCGGTCTGTCCAGCGCGCTTCAAACGTCTGAATCAGATCCGCTGAACTCACCACTTCAACATGGTAACTTCGGATCAACTCGATCGTACCGGCATCCACACGCGACACATAGGGCACGGCATTCAGGGGAGAATACTGCATCGCAACACGGGGACCACCGGCCAGTAGACGCGCAAGGAGCGTCCGTTGCTGTTCCCACGACACATAACAGTCGGCCTGTCCCGGCAACGTATCCAACACATGCGGTTCGATGCGATGCAACACCTTGACAGGAACCCCGTGCGCTGGAATCCAGTAGTACCATCGACGCGTCACATGGATAGTAGGGTCGAGTTGGAGGACGCGATAGGCAAGGGGATCGCTGCCGCGAAAATCATAAAAGAGCCAGCCGTCGATCTCAGCCTCACACAGAGCCTGCTGAATCTCGCTGACACGCACATGTAGATCTATGGTCATAGTGAATGGCATCTTATCGTCGCACTGCCAAGCCGTCAATAAGACGGCCCTTGAGACAGGCGATCATGGTAGACTAGCAGCCATGGCCATTGAGCATGCACCAGAACTTTCCCAGTTTCGTGTGACTCTGTTTGTCGGACCGCAGCCAGTGGAGGAAAGGCTTTTCACCTACTCATGCGTCTTTAACGTCAAGAAACGGAGTTGGAAGGGTGGAGTTCAGGTTGCTGTCGTGCTCACCCAAAGTGACATCGATCACCTCAGCACCAATATCGATTTTCCCCGTTGGTTGACGCTGGCCCTCGTGGATCTTGCGGAGGAAGATCGTCTCTCGTATCAGGAGCGAGCCCATGAGCTGTTTATTGAGGCCGTGTGCTGGTGCAAGCTGGACCTCGCGTTGCAAGCCGGCATCACTCAAGAGAACCAATGCCTCTCAGATGACACAGAGATCGCAGATGTCAGAAACGCCGTCATCAATCGGAGGAACTTCATCACATCGTACGTGGCATCAGAACTGGACCTCGTCCTGAGAGACATGACCGCCCTATAAGATACCCGCGTAAACGCGGCAGGGGTTTGCATTCAGAGACGAATTTGTTATAACGCACTATGACTGAATCATGAGTGAATATCTGAGACTGACCATGACCGCTCAGCTCGCTCTGCCGAAAAAGGAGGAAGTTTCGTGAACATCTATTCGTCTCCATCCAATCGCTCTTGTAAGGTTTCCAGATTCAAACTGGTGACGGTCTTCTTGCTCCTGGCTCTGTGCATCGTCACCATGGTGCCATCGACATGGAGTCAGGAAAGCGCACCTCCCCCTTCGACGGGGAACACCGAAGGTGGAACCGCGTCAAGCGCGGGAATGCAGGCCGCTGCCGCCGTCTCCACGATCCTCTATTTTCCTTTTAAGGCCGCATTTGCGATAGGGGGAGGAATCGTCGGCGGATTAGCCTATGCCTTTTCAGGAGGAAACGAACAGGCGGCAAAGAGTATTTGGGATACCAGTCTCCGCGGCACCTACTTCATTTCTCCCGATCACCTCCAAGGCAATCGGCCCATCCGATTCCTGGGGGTCGCAGATTCTGACGATGCGTCAGCCTCTGCCCCGGAACCCATCCGCTAACCGGATGCTGAAAAAGTCCGCCAGCGACGTTCTCGCATCGCTCAGAGGCTCGGGAGTACTGGAGGGTGTTATCCGTTCGCCAAGATCCATCCTACGGGCGAACGGCCACACAAAGTGCGGTTGGTACCTCCTCGCCTCTTCGCTCGCTGCTGCCTTGCTGAACGGCCTTTTTGAGCATCCTGTGTGGCATGTTCGTCTTATTCCAAACATACTGACCAATGAAATTTTGGCGCGTTCACATGGTTTTCCAGCAGCCCGCTAGTCGATGAAACCGATTATCGGGGTCACACCAGACTTCAACGCCGGTGATCGGAAAGAATGGGGTGGGCGCGAGCCCACCTATTTTTTGCGCGCGCGCTATATTCGGGCCATTGAAGAACTCGGCGGTGTCCCGCTGGTCCTTCCGCTTCACGCAGATCGGGCCACGAGACGGCGTCTTCTGCAGCAGATCGATGGACTCCTCCTTACCGGAAGCGGGCCTGACCTTCCACCGTCATCGTACGGTGAGCGTCAGCGCTATCCCTTCGAAACCGTGAGCGAACGCCGGGCGAATTTCGAACTGGACATGGTCCACCTGGCACGACGGGCTGATCTTCCCCTGCTCGGCATCTGCGGAGGCATGCAGACTATGAATGTCGCCTGCGGCGGCAGTCTGTTTCAAGATATTGCATCCCAAGTTTCGACACCCCTCACACATCGGCAACACACACGAGCAACGAATCTGAGCCACACCGTCGCAGTCGAGCCAGGCAGCCTGCTTCGCCGCATTGTACGGTCGGTCTCGATGCGAGTGAATAGCTCACACCATCAATCGGTCAAAGCCGTCGCGCCATCATTGGTCGCCAGCGCCCTGGCCCCCGATGGTATCGTGGAGGCGATCGAATCTCCGACCCACCGCTTCTTTCTTGGCATCCAGTGGCATCCGGAATTTCTCTTCGACCGACACCCTCTCCACCGGCGATTGTTCGAGGCGTTTCTTCGCGCCTCCCGCTCGACCGGCCGTAGCGCGTGATGGTGAGTGCGAGATACAAACAATGCGTGACGAGCGAACAGGGCCTGCTATGCTTGAACTCGTAAGGAATAGAAGTGTGTCGGTCCTACGGCGCCCTTCGCCATCTTCTCGGCCTAAGGAACTACGTTGATCAGCCGACTCTTCAGAACCAAATCTATTGAACAGATCCTCGCGGACGCAGACCACCCTCAACATCGTTTGAAGAAGACCCTCACGGCCTGGGATCTCACCGCGCTCGGCATCGGGGCGATCATCGGCACCGGCATCTTCGTCTTGATCGGCACCGCCATCGTCGGCGATGCCCACCGACCGGGAGCAGGTCCTGGAATCGTGCTATCCTTCGTACTCTCCGGCCTCACGTGCGCGTTCGCAGCCCTCTGCTATGCAGAGTTCTCCACCATGATTCCCGCGGCGGGTTCTGCCTATACCTACTCGTATGCCACGTTGGGAGAATTCCTGGCCTGGATCACCGGGTGGAACCTCATTCTCGAGTACGGCGTGGCCTGTGTTGCGGTCGCCATCGGCTGGTCCGGCTATTTCAACAATCTGCTCAGGCTGGCCGGAATCGAACTACCGCACTGGGCGACCCATCCACCCGGAGGACCTGACGGGGGTGTGGCAAACTTCCCCGCAGCCATTATCGTGCTACTCGTCACCATCATCCTCGTTGTTGGGATTAAAGAAAGCGCCCGCGCAACCGGTATTATCGTGTGCTTGAAGCTTGCGGTCATCCTGTTCTTCATCGCCGTGGGCACGCCGGCCGTGAATAGCGACAACTGGACGCCCTTCCTGCCGCAGGGATTCGCCGGCGTCGGCGCGGCGGCGGCGATCGTGTTCTTCGCCTATATCGGATTTGACGCCATCTCGACGACCGCCGAGGAAGCCAAAAACCCTCAGCGGGATCTGCCGATCGCAATCATCGCCTCACTCAGCATCTGTACCGTGCTCTACATTGCTGTGGCCGCGATCTTGACCGGCTTAGTCCCCGTTACACAGATCGATATCCATGCACCGGTGGCCGATGCACTGAGCAAGGTGGGCTTCAAGTGGGGAGCGGCGATTGTGGCGATCGGAGCCGTAGCCGGCATTACCAGCGTGCTTGTCGTGATGATGCTGGGTCAAATCCGTGTATTCTTTGCCATGTCACGCGATCACCTCTTAAGTCCGTGGCTCTCAACCGTGCACCCGCGTTATGGCACACCTCACTATGCCACCATTCTCACCGGTGTCGCTGTGGCCACGCTCGCTGCGCTGATCCCTATCGGCGATGCGGCGGACATGACGAACATCGGTACGCTCTTTGCTTTTGTCCTAGTCTGTATCGGCGTCGTAGTCCTCCGCTATACAAAACCTAACCAGCTCCGCCCATTCCGACTCCCATTCATGCCGCTCGTCCCCATTCTTGGCATGCTGGCCTGCCTCGGCCTCATGAGCTTCCTCCCATGGTTAACCTGGATTCGTTTTGGCGTCTGGACTGCCATTGGCATTGCAGTCTATTTGGGATATGGCTTGAAGCATAGCAGGCTAGCCGGCCCCTCTCCCGATAGCCATCTTCCAAAACGTTCGCTGTAAATAGAGTCCGTTAGCTCGACTTGTCGGCAGGCTGAGCCGTTAAGGCTGGAGCAGGAGCCGGTGTGGTGTCAGGAGAAACCACCGGAGAGGCGGCAGGCGCGATAGGCTGACCAGTAGGTGCTGATGCCGCAGCTGGCACGGTGGGCTTAGGAGCCGCCGGCGGCTTGGGAGGAGCAGGCCGCTCAGGCTTGATGCCTCCTTCCCACGAGGGACCGGAATACATATCTGCCGAGAGACCCTTGGTTTTCCACTTGTCTTCGAAGTCTGCAGCGGCCTTATTCGGCGTCTCACCACTCCCTACAACGTCATTCCACGGATAGGCTTTCGGGCCGATCTGGCACCCAGTCTCCGTCCTATTTAAATACAAGGAGATCGGATTCCCACGGTATGGTCCAAGGTAAATATGTAGGGAGCCAACAAATTCGAGCAAATGTGCCATCCCCATCTCCAAGAGGGAGGCATGATGCCATAAGAGGCGAGAAGAGGGCAAGGAGGGCGCGGGGATGGATCCTGATGATCTTCTGTGCTCGCGCAACGCGCGGTCGCGGACTCCCCTCGTTGGACGCGCGCAGTAGAAGATCAATCAGCCCCCATCCCTAGGGAGATAACGAGCAGGCTTGGAGGAAGCATCTATCTTGTTGGACCCACACAGTCAGAATCTAGCCTCTTCGCCCACCACAACATCACCGATAGCCAGCGGCTCGTGAGATTGACAGGCTTTTGAACCGTCCCGTAGACTGGCCGGATGCCCTCGCGATTAATTACCCCCTCTCGCTCAAACAGCAAGAAGACCACCATCGGTTTCGTCAACCTGGGTTGTTCAAAAAACCAGGTCGATTCCGAGGTGATGCTAGGCACCCTGGTAGCGGACGGGTTTGCCTTGACCGATAACCCGAAGAAAGCAGAAGTCGTCATCATCAATACGTGTGGCTTTATCGAAGAAGCCAAGCAGGAATCCATCGATACGATCATTGCGCACGGCAAACTGAAAGAGACGGGATCCTGCCGGGTGTTGATCGCCGCCGGCTGTCTGGCACAACGATATCAAGGGGACCTCCTCAAACAATTGCCGGAACTCGACGGCGTGGTGGGGACCGGGGAGTTCGGGAAGATTGCGGAGATTTGCCGGGACCTGTTGGCGCCAAAGAAGCGGCAGCAACGGCTCTGGATCAGCGAGCCCCCCTATCTGTACGAGGCGGACGCCCCGCGCCTCCGTCTCGGAAAGGCCCATAGCGCCTATGTAAAAATCGCCGAAGGATGCAACCGCAATTGCGCGTTCTGCGCGATCCCCTTGATGCGGGGCAAACAGCGAAGCCGCCCTGTGGAATCGATCGTTGCCGAAGCCACGCGCCTCGCCGCTGAAGGCGTGAAAGAGATCAACCTCATCTCCCAGGATACAGTGAATTATGGCGTCGATCTTGGCCTGCGCCACGGCCTCGTCACGCTGCTCCGTGAGCTAGTCACGGTGAAAGATCTACGCTGGATCAGACCATTCTATCTCTATCCGCAACAGGTATCGGACGCGCTGTTGGATCTCTATGCCGGCGAAGAAAAAATTACCAAGTATATCGACATGCCACTGCAACACATCAACGATCGGATGCTCAAAAAGATGCACCGGCTGGGCGATCGCGCCGCCATCACCGCCCTCGTCGATCGGATCCGGACGCGCATTCCCGGCGTCACCTTTCGCACGGCCTTCATCGTGGGGTTTCCAGGCGAGACGGAGCAGGCATTCGACGAGCTGCGAGGCTACGTTGAAGAGGCCGAGTTCGATCGGGTGGCGGTGTTTTTATATTCGGACGAGGAAGACACACCGGCCGTTGGACTTGATGACAAAGTTGAGCGGTCGGTTATGGATGAACGACGGAATGAACTCCTGGCTGTACAGGAAGACATTGCAGCGGCACGGGGCAAGGACCGTATCGGCTCCGTAATGGAAGTCTTGGTTGAAGGAGTCTCCGAAGAGACAGATCTCCTGCTTGAGGGACGCCATGAAGGCCTGGCCCCTGAAATCGACGGCGTGGTGTATATCAATGATGGATCAGCCACAGCAGGGGAACTCGTCAAGGTCGAGATTACCGATGCGGCCTTGTATGATCTTGTCGGCCACATCGTTTCTTAGCCGGATGCTGAAAAAGCCTGCCAGCGGCGTTCTCGCATCGTTCAGGCCCTCAACGTACCCTTGGGGTACGCCTCGGACCTTCACTCGCTGCGGCCTTGCTGGACAGCCTTTTTGAGCATCCTGCTTGATATATTGCTTCTCGAATAGTGCAAAAATAATTCCGCAACCTGCCGGGATCGTTGCTTGCCTGCTACACTTGAATTAACCACTCTCATCGAAAAGATAAACCCACGATGGCACCGCGAAAAGAATCCGTCGTTCTCCTGATTCATTGCAAGGATCGCAGGGGTATTGTGGCCCGGGTCTCGGGCTTCATTCACGACTTTGGCGGGAACATTCTCGACTCAGATCATCATACAGATGAAGAGACGAACGAGTTTCTCATGCGCATGGAGTTTGCTGCAGAGGGTCTGCAGATTCCGCACGATGAGATCGGTGCCGCCTTCGCCCCGGTCGCGAAGACCTTCGACATGCGCTATGAGGTCCGCCCCTCCAGCCGCCGCATGCGGGTCGCGATGTTAGTCTCGAAACAGGACCACTGTCTGGCGGATCTGCTCCAACGGCACAAACGCGACGAGCTCCACATCGAGATCCCTATCATTATTTCCAATCACGAGACCTGCGCCGTCTGGGCCGAGCTGTTCAAGATTCCCTTCACCGTCTATCCCGTGACCAAGGAGACCAAACCGCAGCAGGAACAGCAAGTCCTGGCCTTGCTGAAGGAGCATCGGATCGAACTCGTGGTCATGACCCGGTACATGCAAATTCTGAGCGGCACCTTTCTTTCACAGGTTGGTTGTCCGGTCATCAATATCCATCACTCATTTCTACCCGCTTTCATCGGCGCCAATCCCTACCGGCAGGCCTATGACCGGGGCGTAAAAATCATCGGGGCCACGGCGCACTATGCCACGGACGATCTGGATGAAGGTCCTATCATCGAGCAGGACGTCATGCGGGTGGGCCACCGGGATACCGTCGATGATCTGGTGAGGAAGGGACGAGACCTGGAGGAGATTGTGTTGGCCCGCGCTGTGCGCCGCCATGTTGAACGACGGGTGTTGGTATACGGCAGAAAAACCGTGGTGTTCGATTGATCGGATGCTGAAAAAGGGAGGATGGGGTAGCTGGGACGATCCCCGTGCTCGCGCAACGCGCGGCCTCAGAAGGCCCTCGTTGGACGCGCGCAGTTGGGATCATCCCACCCACCCCTTATAAAGTGACAGCTCGCTGCGGCCTTGCTGACGAACTTTTTGAGCATCCGATTGGGTCTAGACCTGTTGTCCTAGACGTGCAGACCATTGAAATTCCGGCATACCCACAGAGACTTTCCGCCGCCTGCATCTAACCCCATATTTGCTTCCATGCTAGACCTCGACGCCAGAGCGTGAACGTTGCTTTCGGGGCATTCATGCTAATACAACGAACCAGCAAGGACACTTGATGGAAGAGATGGACTGTATCCCAAGAGAGATGACGTTGCCCTGCTGGCCGTCATCTCTCTTGGGCACAACCCTCGCAAACGCTCACGGCCAGCTAAGCCCAAACCTAACGGTCCGCTACTCCCGGTGCGAGGATGAGATTGACAGGAAGTTTTTCCGTTAAGGTATAGGGACTGGCCTTATTTTCCTTCACCCACCGCTTTTCAGCCACAGATTCAAACGGCGGAGCCAGTTCCCCCTGAAGAGACCAAAGATCGCACGGTGTCTCGTCAATGGAAATCTCCCAATCGTACCCACGGTCCTTTACGAAGGGAGCAATCACTGCATCAAGTGTCCTCACCCACCATTCCCTCAAGATCGGACCGGGTACCGTCCGAGCAATCTGGTCGATCTTGAACCGGACAAATTTATTATGCAGCTCGCCACCGACAAAGCAGGAGTCCTTGGCTATCTCTTCAAAAATGAACACGACATAGAACTTCGGGATCGGAACACTCGCATACACCTCCGTCACACGCTTAGCTAACGCCTTTTTGTCTTCAGCAGTGAACGCTCCGGCAGGATGATACACTTTCCATAACGGCATCTTTCGTCCCTCCTCATTGATTGGGCATTATGTGTATTGTGTGTGTCTGGGAAACGGAGACTCACCACCTACTCACTCTCAGAACATGTCATGTTGACTCTCTAGAGACTAATGATTCATCTGTGAATCCTCCTTTTTCCAAAACGCCGAATTGCTATGCCTTATGTCGTTTGCCAAGCGAAGAGCAAGCTGACTTGAAGAACTTGGGATGACTTTCTCAACGCCCGCATCGACCTTTCCGACGATGCCGCGATTGAAGCGGCTCACTTTCCTGGAAAACTTTCACTTCCTCTCTCCTGCATTATTCCGGATCGAGTATTAGGCCGCACAGGGGGAGAAGGCCCCTGGTGCGTTCAAATTGAAAGAGTGTCAACGGACTACCCCACGTCCCGGCTTAAATGCGTAGCTTAGTAACTTGCATTTCGCAAGTTACAGTAACCTAATGAGTTGCAAAATGCAAGTGTCAGCATTACATTATTGACTGTAACTCAGCCGCCCCCAACAGGTAGGATACTGGGGCATATTGCACGACCGTGAACAATGGGCAGCGAAATGAAATTCAGACGATCATCTTGTCCGATCACGAATGTGTTGGATACTCTTGGGGATAAATGGACGCTATTGGTTATTCGCGATCTGGTCTTGGGCAAGAGACGTTATCAGGAGTTCACGTCCTCTCCGGAACGAATCGCTTCAAACATTCTTGCGGATAGACTCAAGAAACTGGAGACGGGCGGCCTTGTAACCCGGCATGCATACCAACGGAATCCCGTTCGCTATGAATACTTTCTCACGGAGAAAGGCGAGGGCCTCAAGCCGGTATTGGAAGCGATCATCATATGGGGGAAAAAGCATTATCCGGGGACCAAGAGATTCCCTCGCGTCACGCACGTGAAGGAAGGGTAAACACCCCCGATGAGAGAGGAGTTACGAGGGCTTTGGTGACCGTTTAGCCGATGCGGGAGCAGGGACCAACGGCAGTATCGCCGTAAATGTTGAACCTTCTCCAGCCTTGCTCTGAACCTCGATACGGCCGCGATGGGATTCGGCAATCCAGGCGCAGATGGCCAGCCCAAGTCCTGTGCCTTTCTTGGTATGGGCTCGTGCATTATCGGTGCGATAGAACCGGTCGAAGATCCGAGACTGATCCTCTTGCGCAATCCCAATACCGTGATCGGTCACGGACAGCCGTGCGTGAGTCTGCTCAATCGTCAACGCGATGTCGACGACGCCACTGGGTCGAGAGTATTTCACTGCATTGTCGAGAAGATTCAGGAACAATTCACGCAGACGCAGCTCATCTCCCAATACCACTGCTGGCGCGGTGGCTCGTAGCGTGACCTGGATGTCCCGTTCCTGCCCCAACAGTGAGGCCTGTCGGTGAAGGTCCTCGACAAGTGCGTCCAGCGGAACCGGCAGATGTTCCATTTTCACCTCGCCCATATCGGCCCGAGAGAGAAACAGCAACTCATCCACAATGCGCGTCATCCGGTCGATTTCTTCGAGATTGCTCTCCAGGACGACTTTGTAGTCGTCGGTTTCGCGTGGGCGCCGGAGCGCAAGCTCGGTTTCCCCTTTCATGACCGTCAAGGGCGTACGCAATTCGTGCGAGGCATCGCTGCTGAACTGGCCGATCTGCCGAAAGGACGTTTCGAGCCGATCGATCATATTATTAAACGTGTTCGTCAGGCGACCGATTTCGTCGGCTGAGGCTGGAACTGTGAGCCGTTGCGTGAGATCGCCTCCGGCAATGCGTTGGGCTGCCAGCGTGATCGCATCAACCGGGCGCAGGGCTCGGCCTGCCATGAACCAGCCGCCGGCTAGCGACACGACCAGCGCGATGGGGATACTGACCAGCAGCACGAGCAGGAGCCGGTTCAGGGTCTGCTCGACTGAGTCCATCGAGGTGCCGACTTGGATGATATAGAGCAGGTTGCCTCGATAGATGATGGGAACTGAAATGAGGCGTAACGGCGGCTCCTTGGGATATCTGGCAAACTCGAGCAGCGTGTGACCTGAGTAAGCCACTTCCAACGCCTGACGACTCAGAGGCATCTCATGCTGTTTCATGTTCGGCGAGCGAATCGTGATGGTCCCGGAGGGGCTGAAGATCTGGAAAAACTTATCGATGCGGGCCAGTTCCGGGAACTGCGACAGAAGTTCGTCTTCGTCGATCAGCGGAAGGAACCCGCGTTCTTCCAGCGACCGAACGGCCGCCTCAGCAGTTTCCCCCAGCGATTCATCGACCGCGTCGCGGAGGCTTCGAGCCGTCACCAGGTACAAGATGGTGGAAAAGATGATGAGGATGAGTGCGAGCGCGGTGCCGTACCAGAGCGTGAGCCGGACGCGAAGCGGCATCAGTCGACCTTCAGCATGTATCCGCTTCCGCGAATCGTGTGAATCAGCTTCTTTGAGCGTCCTCTGTCGATCTTGTTCCGGAGATAGTTCACATACACATCGATGACGTTAGTGAACGTGTCGAAATCCTGATCCCACACATGCTCTGAGATCATCGGGCGGGTCAACACGCGCCCGGTATGGCGCATCAGATACTCGAGCAGAGCATATTCCTTCAAGGTGAGATCGATCCGCTGGCCGCCTCTGGTCACTTCGCGCGTCGCGGGGTTCAACGCCAGATCGTCGATCTGGAGCACGCCAGGACTTTCAGTGGAGCCACGGCGAAGCAGAGCACGAATGCGGGCAAGCAGTTCGTCGATCGCGAAAGGCTTGGTAAGATAATCGTCCGCTCCCGCATCGAGGCCCTTGACGCGCTGATCCACTTGCGATTGGGCGGTCAGGATCAGAATGGGAGTGTGGATCCGCGCCTGGCGGACCCCCTTGAGAATCTCCAATCCAGGCAATGACGGCAGCATCAAGTCGACGATCAATAAATCATAGTTGGTATGGAGGGCCATCTCAAGGCCCTTCGCGCCGTCTTCACAGAGGTCGACGGCGTAGCTCTCCTCTTCAAGCGCGCGCTTGATGAAGCAGCCGACTTTGGTTTCGTCTTCAATGACTAGAATACGCATGGCAGTCTGCTGAAAAAGCCCCCCAGCTTCGTTCTCAGTCGCTCAGACTCCTCACGTACTCAACCGCGTACGCTCCGGGGTCTTCGCTCCCTGCGGCCTCGCTGGAGGGAATTTTGATCAGCCTGCAGGGTTGTCATCGCAGCCTATCACTCGGATTGAAAAGTTGACGATGGAGGATTATACCAAACCTGCGCCTACAATTGGTCTGCTTGGTTTGTCTGGTTGATTTGGTTCATCTGGTTAGTTTCTTTCAACCAAAGAACAAGACAAACCAGATAGACCAGTTTTTATGCCGGCGTGAACCGAGTGACCGCGACCGGCTCGTAGGTCAAAGCCGGTCCCTGAGGGGTTCGCCGGGCTACCGTGTGCTTGAGCCACTGGGCATCGTCCCGTTTGGGAAAGTCCGACCGGTAATGGGCTCCACGGCTTTCCTGCCTGGCAAGGGCGCCGGTAACGATGGTTTCCGCGACATCGAGAAGAGACTGAAGCTCGAACGCTTGCACAAGATCCGTATTAAACACCCGCCCTTTGTCCTGCACCATAACGGAGGCCGCGCGATGGGCCAGCGCCGTCAGTGCCGTGAGCGTAGCGGACATGGATTCGTGCGTCCGAACGAGGCCAAGGTTGAGGCTCATCAACTGGCCGAGTTCTTCACGGATCTGCCAGGCTCGGATCGATCCTTCCTGTGCCAGCAAACGCTGAACACGATGCTGCTCGATCGCAAGCTGGTCTGTTTCCACGGCCTGTGGTCCAATGGTTCGAACGTACTCACCGGCTCGAATTCCGGCACGCCTGCCGAACACGATCGTTTCAAGCAGTGAATTGCCGCCCAGTCGATTGGCGCCGTGCACACTGACACAGGCACATTCACCCGCCGCGTAGAGGCCGGCAATGCTGGTCTCAGTCCATTGATTGGTCCGAACACCACCCATCTGATAGTGTGCGCCGGGGCGGACAGGAATGGGTGTTTCGATAGGGTCGAGGCCGGCGAACTCAATTGCGAGTTCTCTGATCTGAGGAAGCCGTTCGAGAATGCGCTGGCGGCCAAGATGCCGTAAGTCCAACAACACACACCCGTCAACTCCACGGCCTTCGAGGATTTCTTGCCCGATGGCCAATGAGACAACGGAGCGAGTGGCCAATTCCATCTGCTGCGGGGCATAGGTCTTCATAAACCGTTCGCCCAGCGTATTCAGGAGATACCCCCCTTCTCCGCGGGCGCCTTCGGTGATAAGGATACCTGTGCCCTTGAGCGTCGTGGGGTGGAACTGGACAAATTCCATATCTGCGAGTGGAGCACCTGCGCGATAGGCGAGCGCCATGCCATCACCGGTGTTGATTACCGCATTCGTGCTCGTCAGGAAGACGCGCCCGCTGCCTCCCGTGGCCAAGATGACGGCTTTCGCCCCGATCGCGTGCAACCCTCCACGGATGAGATCCCACGCCACAACGCCTCGGCAGGCGCCGTCTTCCATGATCAACGCTGTGACATACCACTCTTCGTACACAGCGATCCGCCGTTTGAGTAGCTGTTCATACATGGCGTGAAGGATGGCGTGGCCAGTACGATCGGCGGCATAACAGGTTCGAGGAAAACCTGCTCCACCAAACGGGCGTTGGGCGATTCGCCCCTGATCATCGCGACTAAAGATGACCCCCAAACGTTCTAGTTCGTGGATGTCTTCAGAAGCTTCGCGACACATCGCTTCGATCGCATCCTGATCGCCCAGATAGAGCCCACCCTTGGTGGTGTCGAATGCATGGGCTTCCCAGGAATCGTTCTCTCCCAATGCTGCATTGATCCCCCCTTGCGCAGCGACAGAGTGGCTCCGTACCGGATGGACTTTGGATATCACGGCGACATCCAGATCCGACGGTGCGGCAACCGCCGCCCGCATCCCCGCTAGACCGGCTCCAACGATCAAAATGTCGTGTAGTTTCATGGCTTGCACATGCGATCTGTGAGACATGAACGGTTTTGGACAATCCTACGTTTCACGTTTCACCTTTCGCATCTTACCTTTTACGGTTTTGATGTCCGCACTCATACGTGACTCAGGATCCAAAGGCAAGTCCGTGCGCGCTCGCACGACTCTTGGAGAACAGGAGGTCTGCATGGTATTCTTCTGTCCGCAAATGAGTCAGCCGATACACCGAGGCCGTCAACCGACCAGATACATCCAAAGGACAACACGAACGCCATGGCTACACCGGACTTTCTGAGCCCGACCGACACGTTTATCCATCGCCATATCGGCCCCACCGACGCTGAGGCCCACGACATGCTGGCGACGCTCGGCTTGCAATCGCTGGAGGAGCTGAGCACGGCTACCGTCCCTGCCGACATTCGTATGCAGAAGGAACTAGACCTACCCCTTCATCGTGGCGAACAAGCCGTGCTGGAAGAGATCCGTTCCATCGCCTCAGAAAACCGGGTCTACCGTTCATTGATCGGCATGGGCTATTACGACTGCCTGACACCCGGTGTGATTCAGCGCAATATTTTCGAAAACCCGTCCTGGTACACCCAATACACCCCCTACCAGGCTGAGATCGCGCAGGGCCGCTTGGAAGCCCTCGTGAATTTTCAAACCGTCGTCACCGACCTCACCGGCTTGCCTCTGGCGAATGCCTCGCTCCTGGATGAAGCGACGGCGGCAGCAGAAGCCATGGCCATGTGTCTCGCTTTTTCCCGTTCGTCAGGCCATGAACGGATAGAATTCTTCGCCTCGCAGGACTGTCATCCCCAGACCATTGCCGTGATGCACACACGAGCTGAACCGCTCGGCATGACACTACGCACAGGCCGAACCGACACCATCGACTTTTCCAATCCCCAATTGGCCGGCATTCTGCTCCAGTATCCGGCCACCGACGGCTCTGTCAGAGATTACAGCGCGCTGGTGACACAGGCCCACACAGCCGGGGTTTTGGTCGTAGTCGCCACCGACCTGTTAGCCTTGACACTCTTGCGTGCACCGGGAGAATTCGGGGCCGATATCGCCGTGGGCTCCAGCCAGCGCTTCGGTGTTCCACTTGGATTTGGCGGCCCTCACGCTGCGTTTCTTGCAACCGCTGAGACATTCAAACGGCAGATGCCTGGACGCATCGTTGGAGTGTCCAAAGATGTCACGGGAAAATCTGCTTACCGGCTTTCTCTGCAAACCCGCGAACAGCACATCAGACGTGAAAAGGCGACGAGCAACATTTGTACGGCGCAGGTGCTCTTGGCCATTATGGCAAGCATGTACGCGGTCTACCATGGACCGGAAGGTTTGCGGCGGATTGCTGAGCGCGTGCATGGCTTAGCCGTGGTTCTGGCAGAGGGATTGCGGCAGCTTGGATTCGAGATCGCAACGGAAACCTACTTCGACACGATTCGGGTTCGTCTGACGAAGATGCAGCCTGAGTCCATCCTGATCAGAGCCAACGAAGCCGGCATCAATCTTCGCCGATATGAGGACCACGCGATCGGGATTACGCTGGATGAAGTCAGCACGGTAGACGAAGTCCGCCGCGTGATGGAAATTTTCAGCGGCCAGGATCGGTTGCCTTTTGAAGTGCAGACCTTGAGCTACAGCGCCCACACAGGTTTCCCAACAAACCTCACCCGAACCAGCAAATACCTGACCCACGAGGTGTTCAATCGCTATCATTCGGAGCACGAGATGCTGCGATATATCCACCGCCTTGAGGCAAAGGATCTGTCGCTCGTCCATTCGATGATCCCGTTGGGATCTTGCACCATGAAGCTGAACGCAACCTCCGAGATGTTGCCCGTCACCTGGCCGGAGTTCTCACGGCTTCATCCGTTTGCGCCGGTCGAACAAACCAACGGGTATCGAAAGTTGTTCCATCAGCTGGAGACGTGGCTGGCCGAGATCACAGGATTCTCAGCCGTTTCATTGCAACCGAACGCCGGCTCACAGGGCGAATATACGGGGTTGATGGTGATCCGTGCGTTCCACAAAAGCCAAGGGGAAGAACATCGAGATGTGTGCTTAATTCCCTTGTCTGCGCACGGCACCAATCCAGCCAGTGCCGCGATGGTCGGCATGACGGTGGTGACCGTCGCCTGCGATCGACAAGGCAATGTCGATGTCACCGACCTTGAAGCCAAGGCCGCGCAACATCGCGACCGACTGGCGGCGCTCATGTTGACCTACCCCTCAACCCACGGGGTCTTCGAAGCAGACGTGCGACGCATCTGCCAGATCGTCCATACGCACGGCGGGCAAGTCTATATGGACGGCGCCAACTTAAATGCTCAGGTGGGGCTCTGTCGGCCAGGAGACATCGGCGCAGACGTGTGCCATCTCAATCTTCACAAAACATTCTGCATTCCCCACGGCGGCGGCGGACCTGGGATGGGGCCAGTCGTTACTGCGCGGCACTTGGCACCGTTTCTTCCCAGCCATCCAGTGATGCCTGTGGGAGGACAAACCGCCATCGGAGCCGTATCGGCGGCGCCATACGGCAGCCCTAGTATCGTCACGATTTCCTGGGTCTATATCGCCCTGATGGGGCGCGACGGCTTAACGAAGGCGACGCAGGTGGCGATCCTGAGCGCCAACTATATGGCCAAACGGTTGGAGAAGTACTATCCCATTCTCTACACAGGAACGTCCGGGTTCGTGGCACACGAGTTTATTCTCGATCTTCGTCAATTCAAGGAGACTGCGGGAATTGAAGCGATGGATGTGGCGAAACGGTTGATGGATTACGGGTTTCATGCCCCGACAGTCTCGTTCCCCGTTCCCGGGACACTCATGATCGAACCGACGGAAAGCGAAACGAGGGAAGAATTAGACCGGTACTGCGAGGCGCTGATCTCGATTCATGCTGAGATACAAGAGATCGTCGAGGGCCGCCAGCCGCGCACGAATAATCTGCTGAAGAATGCTCCCCATGCAGCACAGGTGGTAACGGCCAACGAGTGGAGCCGACCCTACAGCCGCGAACAGGCTGCCTTTCCGGCCCCTTGGGTACGCCACCATAAATTCTGGCCCAGCGTGAGCCGCATTGACGAAGCCTTTGGGGATCGGAATTTGGTGTGCACGTGTCCGCCGACCGACACCTACTAGGTCGGCTGCTGAAAAAGGCTCTCAACGTCGTTCTCGTCTCGCAACCATCCTCAACGTACCCCAGAGGGTACGCCTCCGGTGATTGCTTCGCCTGCGGCCTAGTTGCGAGGCCTTTTTGAGCAGCCTCCGAAGAAAACACCCGGAAAGGTCTCTGACTTCGTTCTCAGTCGCGTGCCTCCCTGCGACGTACCACAAGGGTACGCCTCAGTCGTCCCGCTCCCTGCGGCCTTGTCAAAGAACCTTTTTGAGCAGCCTCTGAAGATAAGACCCTCCGACTTAACCCTGCTTCCTCAGCCTGTGCCCCCCCGATTCCGTAGACACTCTCGAATGGGAACAGGGTCTTGGGTTTCGAGCTGTCGATGGCGCGTGAGATATGTGAGAAAGGCACGATCATAACTTCGAAATTCAGGCAAAGAAGGCGCCGATTATGATGACGGGGGTCTAGCGAATGTCTTTTCGGTCGAAGAGTCCGGACTCATACTCCAACGCTTCCAGATAAAGTACAGGACCGGAATGACGATCAGCGTCAGGATGGTCGAGCTGACCATGCCGCCAATCATCGGCGCGGCAATCCGTTTCATCACGTCGGCGCCTGTGCCGGTGGTCCACATGATCGGGAGCAAGCCGCCCATGATCGCGGCAACCGTCATCATCTTGGGCCGCACTCGCTGAACTGCGCCTTCCATGATCGCCTCACGCAGGTCTTGAACCGTCGTCATACGGCCTTCTCGTACCCGCCGCTCATAGGCCTCGTCGAGATAGACGAGCATGACCACACCTGTTTCCGCTGCTACGCCGGCCAGAGCGATGATGCCCACCCAGACCGCCACGCTCATGTTGTAGTGTAGGTAGTCGAGATACCAGATGGCCCCGATCGCGGCGAAGGGAACGGACAGGAGTACGATCAGCGATTTCGCCAGCGAACCGAAGTTGAGATAGAGCAGCAAGAGAATGATGCCAATGGTGACGGGGACGACCAGCTTTAACCGCTCTTCGGCTCGCACCAAATGTTCGTATTGACCAGTCCAAATCAGCCGATAGCCGGAGGGTAATGTCACTCGGTCTTGCACCGCTCGTTGGGCCTCTTGGACGTAGCCGCGCAGGTCGCGTCCACTGACCGCGACCGAGACCAACCCGGCCAGCGCTCCCGCTTCATCCGCGATCGACGGCGGCCCTTGAGTAATGACCATCTCTGCGATTTGTCCGAGTGGAATCTGCGCGCCGCTTGGCGTGGGAATCAGCACCCGCTTGAGCCGGTCGGGGTCATCGCGCAGTTCGCGCTTGTAGCGAACATTGACCGGATACCGCTCGCGTCCCTCGACTGTGGTTGTCACGGTCTCGCCGCCGATGGCGGTGGTGATCACCGCTTGCACGTCTCCCACCGTCAGACCATAACGGGCCGCTTCACGTCGGTTCACGGTCAGATCAAGGTAATAGCCTTCATTCAACCGTTCGGCAAACGCGCTTTTCGTGCCTGGCACACTTGCCAAAACTTGCTCGATTTCCAAGCCGATCTTCTCAATGATCTTCAGATCCGGCCCCAAGACCTTGATGCCGACCGGGCTTCGCACACCGGTCGTGATCATCTCGGTGCGAGTCTGAATCGGCATCCACCAGATGTTTGGAAATCCGGGAATGCGCAGCTTAGCATCCATCTCATCCAATAGCCGGTCCCAGGTCATACCGGGGCGCCATTGCGATTCCGGTTTGAGCGTAACCGTGATTTCTGCCATGCCGACAAAGGCCGGATCGGTGGCCGTCGGAGCCTTCCCCATCTTGCCGAACACTCGTTCCACTTCCGGGAAGGTCGTGAGCAACTGATCCTGAATCTGTAGTACTTTGGCCGATTCAGGAATCGAGAGGCCTGGCACGGTCGTCGGCATGTAGAGAATGGTTCCTTCATTCAGCGGCGGCATGAATTCCGCGCCGAGGCGGGAAAAGATCGGCGCCGTCAGTCCCACGACTACCACGGCCACTGCAAGCGTCAGCCACCGGACGCGCAGCGCGCCGGCGATGATGGGTCGGTACAGCGTGACCAACAGCCAATTCAATGGATTCTTGGCTTCTGCCCGGATGCGTCCCCGTATTAGCAGAACCATCAGTACGGGAGCCAAGGTTACCGAAAGCGCAGTGGCGAACAGCATCGAGAAGGTTTTGGTGTAGGCCAAGGGCGTAAAGAGCCGTCCCTCTTGCGCTTCCAGTGCGAAGATCGGCAGAAAGGACACAGCGATCACCAGCAGAGAGAAGAACAAGGGACGACCGACTTCTTTGGCTGCCGCGATGATGGTTTCAACCCGGTCTGCAGTCGGTGCCTGTTCCAATCGCTTATGCGCGTTTTCCACCATGACGATGGCCGCGTCCACCATCGCGCCGATGGCAATGGCGATGCCACCGAGCGACATGATGCTGGAAGTAATACTCAGGTAGGCCATCGGGATGAAGGCCAACAGCACGGCCACAGGCAGGATAAGAATCGCCACGAGGGCACTGCGCAGGTGAAATAGGAAGACGATGGCGACCAGGCTGACGATGATGCTCTCTTCCACGAGTTTCTCGCGCAAGACGGCTATGGCCCGATGAATGAGATCTGACCGGTCATAGGTGGGAACGATGTGGACGCCCTTGGGTAGAGCCGGCGTGATCTCTGCCAGTTTTGTTTTGATCCGCTCGATGACAGCGAGCGCATTCTCACCAGCCCGCATGATGACGATCCCGCCGACCGTCTGGCCCTTGCCGTCTAATTCGGCCACACCGCGCCGCTGGTCCGGCCCGATGTGGACATGGGCGATGTCCCGGATCAGGATGGGCGTCCCGCGCCCATCGGTCCCGACCGGGATCAGCTCAATATCATCAATCGAACGTAGATAGCCTTTCCCGCGAATGATGTATTCCGTACCGGCCATTTCCAAGACACGGCCGCTCACCTCCGCATTGCTGTTCCGAACCGCTTCGATGATTGTCTTGATCGGTAACCGGTGGGCAGCCAACGTGGTCGGGTCCACTTCGATTTGGTACTGCTTGACGAAACCACCGACCGCCGACACTTCTGCCACACCGGGCACACTTTCCAGTTGGAAGCGCAGGTACCAATCTTGAAGACTGCGCAGCTGCGCCAGGTCATGTGCGCCGGACTCATCGACCAGCGCATACTGATAGACCCATCCAACCCCGGTCGCGTCCGGGCCTAGAGTCGGGGAGACTCCGGAAGGCAACTTCCCGGTCAGCTTTTGCATGTATTCCAGCACGCGACTGCGTGCCCAGTACAAGTCGGTCCGGTCTTCGAAGATCACGTAGACGTACGAGACCCCGTATTCCGAGACGCCCCGCACTCGTTTGACTTTGGGCCCAGCCAGCAGGGAGGTGACAATCGGGTAGGTGACCTGGTCTTCAATCAACGTGGGGCTGCGCCCCTGCCACTCGGTGTAGATGGTCACCTGGACATCAGACAGGTCCGGCACCGCATCCAGCGGAACCTGAAATCCCGCCCATAGGCCCCAGCTGGCCAACAACACTACACAGAGAATGACCAGAATTGGATTGCGGGCGCTTCCGTCAATGAGTCGCGC
>Ga0163153_10000540_pt1 | contig 66521 bp, 66 predicted proteins | sample OliLakLV19MP6IB1_FD_148629 | JGI IMG/M metagenome (GOLD analysis project Ga0163153, IMG submission 148629) | Freshwater microbial mat bacterial communities from Lake Vanda, McMurdo Dry Valleys, Antarctica - Oligotrophic Lake LV.19.MP6.IB-1 | ecosystem: Environmental > Aquatic > Freshwater >... | reverse complement strand
GCTTGGGCAATCGGCAGCGTGAGCGCACCGAGAAAACAGAGAGAGAGGACAAACTGCTTGCATGCCATCATAGTCACCTCCTGCGGCGAGCTGTCAGGCTACGGAAAAACTATGTCGGTTCGCGAAAACTTCGGTGGTTCATAGGTACACCGCGACAGAAGCGCACTCCCGCAGGCAAGCGACCCTTTACTACTTCAGGGGTTGCTGGGATGATCCCAACTGTGCGCGTTTTCCCAATTCCCTGTTTTGCTGTCAAGGGTAGCCTGGTCGATTCTCGATTGCGCGCGTCGAACGAGCACATTCTTATCGTGCGCGTTCCGCGAGCAGGAGAACGGCCAGGCTACCCTCTCGTCCTTTTTCAGCATCCTGTTACGAACGGACAAACTGATTCGTCGCTTTCTCCACCCCGATCTCGGTCTCCGGTCCATGCCCTGTCACCACGATCGTCGCATCCTTCAAGGTGTACAACCGTTCTCGAATAGATCGTTCGATGGCATCGAAGTCTCCGCCCCAGAGATCGGTGCGCCCAATACTGCCGCGAAAGAGCGTGTCGCCGGCCACCACAACGTTGTCGCCTGGAAAATGAAAACTCATGGATCCAGGAGTGTGGCCGGGCGTATGGAGTGCAACCGCGGAGACCTGACCGACCAAGAGCTTCTCCTCATCTTTGAGCCAATAGTCAGGCATCGGAACCGGCACATAGGCCACGCCGAACATCTGACACTGCGCTTCGAGATTCTTCCACAGGTCAAGATCACGCTGATGCAGACAGAGCGTCGCCCCTGTTGCTTTCTTCATTTCTCCGGAGGCAAGAAAATGGTCGAAATGGGCATGCGTGTGAAGGATATGTGTGACCGTCAATCCGAGTTGGTGCACCTCGTGGAGAATTCGCTCGCAGGCGCCGCCCGGATCAATCACGATCGCCTGCTTCGTCACTGGATCGCCGATGATCGAGCAATTGCAACCAAGGGGCGGGACGGAAAAGGTTTTTCTGATTATGGTCGTCAACATGGATGCATGCTACCGTCCAAGCCCATCAGGGCGCAAGCAGCGGCCCTTCTTCCGACAGGCTGTTGAAAAAGTCCGCCAGCTTCGTTCTCGGCTCATCGAAATCCTCAACGTACCGATTGAGATTCTCGGAGACCGGACGTGCTAGAGGGGTTTTTCCGTTCGCCAAGAACTATGATACGGGCGAACGGCCCCACGAAGTGCGGTCGGTACCTCCTCCGGTTTCGACTCGCCTGCGGCCTTGCTGGACAGCCTTTTTGAACAGTCTGCGGGCTGAGCGGGAACCACCCACGACCACCTACTCCCTGCTTTCCTCATTTCGAACTGTTAGTCAACCCCCTTCTGGTTCTGCTTGAGCCTGAATAGTCCAAACAACTTCCGTATCGAACAACGTCCAGCTTCGCCCTTGACGGCGACACCACACGAGAAATCCCGCTCCGCTGCCGTCGGGGCGAAGGGCTTCGACATACAGCAACGCATGATCGTTGCGCAGGTTTCGCGCCACACGCGAGAAGGCCAGACGATCCAGAACCGGCGGCGCTTGAACCAGTCTTGCATACGCTACCGTGACTGGATAGGCCAGGGAAACCTCCGGCTCTTCGACGGCATCCCCTGTGGCAAACCGATAGTCGGCAGCAAAGTGAAATCGCCCTTCGAGCCGGCTTTCGCTCCGATTGACTAAGACGAATTCCTGAACGAGGTCCGTCGGCAGTTCACCATCGAAATACTGTTGCTCTTGAAAAGCTCTGATCGTCGTCGGGGCCTCTTGATCTGGAGAGAGGCGAAGCCTGGTCATACGTTCGATCACGACCAACTGAGTGGTTGACGTGAGAAACTTACTCGTCACGACCTGGTCGTACAAGGCATAGTCGTCAGCAGGAATGGCTTCGGCCTGCCGACCTGATTCAGCCACCGCCCCTGACGCCCCCATGCTGCCACTCAAGAGCAGCACAAGAAAAAGAACAATCGTCGTGCGAGTCATCGTAGATCGAGCATAGCGTCAGGAAAGGAATAGGGTCAATCTAGCGTGGACAAGCTTCCCCGAAGCGTGGATAATCCGAAAAACTGGAGGGACGTACCGTGCGCGACAAGAATCAATCAAACCAGTGGCCCTTGCCCGCATTACTCACGAGCGCTTCTGCTGCAATCGCGGATTTGCTACTGCGACCCGCCTTCGGCTGGCAGGCTCGCCGCTCGCACCCTCGACGTACTGTTCAAGTACGCCTCGGGATCTCGCGGCTCCGCATGCCCGTCTCGCAACGCGACTGCGCGATTTCACAACGAACCGTCATGAGTAATGCGGGCTTGTGGATCGGAGCGATCGCGCTGTGTGCCTTCGCCAGCGGTTGCAAGCCTGACGACTCACCGTTCAAGGCGGAAAATGAATCGCTTCGCAAGCAAATGGCTAAACAGGAGTCGGTGGTGACCTCGCTGCAGGACGGGAACAAGGTCATGCACCAACAGATCGATCTGCTGAACCAGGAGTTGCGCGACGCGCAGCAATCAGCCGAAAGGGCCAAGGCCGAGGCCAAAGCCGCCTCTGCTGACTTGGCGATACAAGCAGCCCAGGCAAAAAAGCTGAGCGCCGATGTCCAAAAAACCGTAGCCGCCCAAGCGGCGCAGACGATCCACGTCGAGGAGAAAGGGACCCAGACTGAAGATATCCCCCGCCCCTTGAGCACCGTCGCCAAGGTAGTGGAAGACACCCTCAATCGCAATGGATACCACATCAAAGTCAGTTTCAAGACCGACCAGAAGGCCGTCTACGTGACGGAGCGAAAAATCTCTCCCCCTATCTCGCTTGAAGTCCCCGGCTCACGGAATCAATACGTGCTATCGCTTCATGGCCTCCCTTCGAACATCACCCGACTCAACGTCAAAGCCGACTTTGAAAAACTAGCCCAGGGCGGGCGCGTCCTCAGCGTAAGCGCGGAGGAGGTCGCGGAAATTGAACGAAGCCTGCTCCGGGAAGTCAACAAGGCTTTGGCTTCCCCCAGTAAAACCTAGCAAGAATGCTGAAAAAAGATGTGAGAGGGGCCTGGCCGTTCTCCTGTTCGCGGAACGCGCACGATAAGAATGTGCTCGTCCGACGCGCGCAATCGAGAATCGACCAGGCTCCCCTTGAAAATGAAAGAGGGAATTGGAAAGACACGTGCAGTTGGGATCATCCTAGGACTTTTGAGCATCCTGCAGGCTGTTTGTGCGTCAACGCCACTTGTAAGACCACCGCGTGATTTGAGCGCATACTGAGTTTTTTGGCAACCTGCTAACGCGACCGCTGCCATCGATCCATGAAACGTGGACCGTCAAAAGTTGCGGAGTAAGATCCCGCAGCAAAGCTCCCTTCCCTTGGTGAAGCGTGAGCCTCGTGCTAGCATTTCCTTCCTATGGCTCTGTCAACCAGCGTCCACGATCTCCGCACCCTCATTCGCTCCGGCCATCCGCTGATCGCCATCGAGACGGTCGAAGAGGAGCGGGTGCTGGCCTTGCTGCAATCGGTTGCAGCCCAAGAACGCATGCCGCTGTTCGAATGGTCCGTCACCAGGGGACTCACCAGACACGACGATGGGCCGACGCTCAGTAAAATGACCGCCACACCTCTGGCGGTCCTCCAACATCTGCAGGGCCTGACTGTGGAGGCGATCTTCTGGCTCAAGGACCTCGCGCCACATCTACAAGATCCAGCAGTCGCCCGCCAACTCCGAGAAGTCGCAGCCGTTTACAATCGTTCGCGTTCCACCTGCCTGATTACCGGCCAACCCATGACCTTACCCCTCGATCTCGAAAAAATCGTGGTCCGACTCGACCTGCAACTGCCGGATCGAGACGAGTTGCAGTCCATGCTCCAGAGCGTCCTGCAGTCGCTCGGCCCTAGAACCTTGGCCCGCCGCCCACGATCAAGCACGGTCGTGCAAAGCATCCTCAGTTCCATCAGCGAAGCCAAAGCGGTGAGAAGGAGCCCTTCGGCCAACGAGCGTGATGCCATTCTCCGCGCGTTGCAAGGGCTGACGCTCCATCAGGCCAGGCAAGTCGTCACACAATGTATTGTCGAAGACGGCACACTCTCCGCCGATGATGTGCAAAAGATTCTGAAACGCAAGGTGCAAGCCATCAAAGACGGTGGCCTGCTTGAATACTATCCGCTTGAAGACAACCGATTCGAACTGGGTGGATTCGCCAATCTGAAATCCTGGTTGGAACGCGCGAAAGTCGGTTTTACTGCGGAAGCCAAGGCGCTCAATCTCGCCCCTCCCAGAGGAATCATGCTCGTAGGCGTGCCGGGCTGCGGCAAATCGCTCGCCGCCAAGGCCATCGCGCGGGAATGGCAACTGCCACTCTTAAAACTCGATGCGGGCCGGTTGTTCGATAAATTCGTCGGCGAGTCGGAAAAGAATTTCCGCAAGGCGATCGAGACGGCTGAATCGCTTTCTCCCATCGTCCTCTGGATCGATGAAATCGAAAAGGCGATGGCCGCGGGAGGCGGAAGCGGCGAGGCCGACGCGGGTTTGAGCCGCCGGTTGTTCGGCGCGTTTCTCACATGGCTTCAGGAAAAGAAACAGGAAGTCTTCGTCATAGCCACGGCCAACAATCTGTCGTTGCTTCCTCCGGAACTTCTTCGCAAAGGCCGGTTCGATGAAATATTTTTCGTGGATCTGCCGGACGACAGCGAGAGGGAATTCATCTGGAAGATTCACCTGGGTCTTCGAAAGCAGGATGTAAAACAGTTTGATCTGCTCAAGATTGTCAGCGCCAGCGACGGCTTCAGCGGCTCGGAAATCGAACAGGCCGTGGTCGCAGCCCTCTATCGCGCGCTCCACCAAAAAATACCGCTGGCGACCGATCTGTTGATTGAAGAATTGACGAATACTGTGCCACTCTCCGTCACCAGGCGTGAAGACATCGATCAACTCCGGGAAACGGCCCAAGGCCGGTTCGTCAATGTGCGGTGAAGCAATGCGATTCCTCTTCATCACGGCCACTATCGCCATTGTGACGCTCGTCGGCTGCGTCACGCAGCCGATCAAACACTCTCACACATCGATACCAACAGAGAGCCTCTGTTGCCCATCCGTCGAGCGATCGCCGAGCCGGAGTGCGATCGTACGGACCGCTGCCCAACTCGTAGGCGCCACCACAATTGAAAGCAACGGCCGGCACATCGCCTATGATTGCGCAGGGGTGACCCGTGCGGTGTTCCTCAAACACGGGATCGATCTCTATGACGCTGAGCCCATCGCTCCTCACGCCAACGGCGTCCGGATCATTCATGCACACATCCGGCAACAAGGCAGGTTCCACCGGGGACCGGACGCCCACCCCGGCGATCTGGTTTTCTTCAATAATACATGGGACTACAACGGAGATGGCAAGGTGAACGACTCGCTGACGCACGTCGGGATCGTTGAGCGGCAGGAACCGGATGGCACAGTCGTCTTCATCAGTCGCGTAGCTCACGCCGTCGAACGCTACCATATGAACCTCCGTCTGCCGCATGTTCACAAAGCCGCCGACGGTCGGATCCTCAACGACTACCTTCGCCGCAAGCATGTGCGAGACTCAGACAACACCCCCCATCTCACAGGGCAACTCTTCGCCCAGTTCGCCTCTCGGGTGAGACACTAGCCCGCATGGTTCATAACGGGTTGAATTTATTAATCTGATGATGTGTTGAACGTTCGACGTTCATCAGATCGACATGTCATCAGTTAGATACGTGTCCCTTCTCGATGTGTAGGCATCGAACACAACAGAGCAATTTTTATCGACCGCGTGCTTTAGTCCAGGATTTATTATGCCGATATCGACACAGCGGTGGAGATCGATCTCCAAACCGAATCACGGATGAGGAGCCACCATTTTTTAAATAACCTGCTACAGTTATTTTATGGCGTCTGTCTCACACAAGAGCTCAACCAGGAAATCTACTCCTCTCCGCGAGAAAATTCTCGACGTGCGGAGCAGCCTCTTGAGTCTGCACAAGGCCCTCATTCTGGCCGAACAAGTCACCTACGAGCGAATCAATGGCCGTGTCGAGTCAACCAGCGAACTATTGCACTTGGTGTTGAACGATCCTTGGTTTACCTGGCTTCACCCTCTCTCGCAACTGGTCGTCCGTATTGACGAACTCCTGGACGACAAGTCTGAGCTCTCGCTTGTTGAGGTGGAGCACTTTCTGATAGAAGCCCGATCCCTCATCCGCCCTTCAGAAGAAGGAGATGGATTTGAACGGAGTTACTACGAGGCCCTCCAGCGAGAACCTGACGTCATCTTCGCCCACGTTGAAGTCAAGAGACTTCTGACCAAAGTCGCTGCGTAATGTTCTGAAATACTCGCGCCTCTCCTAACCTCCTGAGCCGCTCTAGCCTCCCTCTGAAACAATGCCCAGTAGTTCGACCGCTATGTCTCATCGCCACGTCCCTAGCAGGATGCTCAAAAAGTCCGTCCAGCAAGGCCGCAGCGAGTGACCCCTTACCACCTTTTACTAAGGGGTGGCTGGGATGATCCCAACTGCGCGCGTCCAACGAGGGCCTTCTGAGGCCGCGCGTTGCGCGAGCACGGGGATCGTCCCAGCTACCCCGCTCCCTTTTTCAACATCCTGCTCATCAAAGAATCAAGTTTTTCTTGCCTGTACCGATACGTAACGTAGACTCATCTACGGAGAGACTATACCTATGCAGCCACGATGCCGAATGCGAGTGCCGGTCCACTACCCTGCGAGTATCCAAAGCGATACCGAAGCCGGAGAGGGAGTCTTGTTCGATCTCTCACCTGCCGGCTGTAGAATGCGCAGCGACATCGCGCTGAATGCGGGAAGCTATCTCACACTCAGAATAGCCGTTGCCCAGGAACCGACCCCTCTGGCAGTAGAAGTCTCGGTGGTTCGCTGGTGCAAAGACGGGCATATTGGAGTGGAGTTTCTGCGGTACAGTCAGGGAGACCGTGAACGAGTGTCTAATCTGGTAGCGGACCTGCCACCAATGCCGATACCTACTCATTCTGATCACGCGACATCGACCCTCAGCGCCGTAGGCTCTTAACCTTTTCTGTCATACAGCCCCTGCTCCTAGAGGAACCCCGTCGTGGGCAAGCCCACCGCTACGAGGGGGGAGAATGTCTACTTTTCACGAACGTGGAAGGTATTGTCGTGCGGGTAGATTCCTCTGCTCGAATGCAGAGACAAGACGGAGGCCAGACTACCTCATTGCCAAGTCTGGCTATAATCGGCCTTCGTCGAGCTCGATCACATCGGCCCATGTGGTGACAGGAGGGAGGGACACGACCGGCACGCCGCGCTTCGTAGCGATGTCATGAACGCGCCCCTGAAACCGCTGGTGCGCCGCATCATCTTTGGGACCGGAAGTCAGGAGTCCCTGGCTCCATTGCGCGATTTCTTGTTCCGACGGTTTTCGACTGTTGGCCTTCACCCAAGCCAGCAATTCCTCATCCGTTCCACCGACCAACACCAACTGCTCGAAGGCCTGCGGATCTATCTGTATAAAATCGACCAGGTACTTATCGAACCCTACCGTGATGTAGTTATAGTCCTGAATCTGCCCGGCGTTCCGTAGCCGAATCTTGTCAATAAACCGCCCCAAGTGGGCAATGCCACCGAGGAGGGATTTGGGACTCCGTGGATACTTCATCATCTCAGTTTTCTCCTGACGATTATCTTGCTTGACCTTCAGGCCTGGCCCCGCGAGACCCAATAGCCAGGCTTGCGTTTCAGATGCATGACGGCTGCTATATAGATCACTTTCCCTTCGACAGCATAGATGATGCCATAGGGAAACCTCTGAAGGAGATAGCGTCGGAATCTCCCTTTCAGGATGCGCCACACGGTGGAATGTTGCTGAATCTGTTCGAAGGCTGATTCAACCGAGTCCACGAACTCTTGTCCCAGCCCCTCCCGGCAATCTTCATAGAACAATGCAGCTTGGTGAATTTCCTGCTTCGCGGCGAGATCGAGACGGACTGTCAATGATGGAGTTCCTTGCGTATCTCACGCAGTGCCTTGCCCGCAGAAACGGTCTTTGCCGCCTTTCGCTTCCACACGCCAAAGCGTTTCTCGGCCTCTGCGATCCACGCTTCATCTACGGCTGTAAGCGGTTCGTGCTTCATTTGCACAAGCAGTCGCTCGGCCAACCGTTCGCGTTCCGTTGCGGGTAACTTCTGCGCCTGCTTTTCGAGGGCCAACGCTCGTGCAGTCATCGCCTTCCTCTCAGTAGGGGAACCTACAGCCTCGGTCGAGAACTCTACAAGGTTTAACCAATCGTTGCAACGGCAGGATAACCTCCCGTTTATCTATGGGTATGACCCCGCCGGACTCTTCCTTTGCAGAACATTTTCAACTGCCGGCCTGCCGCCGCTGCTCCCCACCTTCCCAGAACGACCCTCGCGGGCTTGGCCGAGTGGAAGCCTTCTGGGATTCCTTCAGCTGCGATCCTTCGATCGCGGTGCTTCAGTCAGTTCTAGCTAAACCTCGGTGGGTCTCCGTTCTTCCGGTGAGCTCGTGCGGCAGCATGCCGGCGCTCGGAACAGTCAACGGTTCGTAGAACCCTTTTCTTTGCTTGGAACCTATTCTTTGCCGGGTGCCAGTTTTACCGTACACATTGCGGATTTAACGGCCCCGCGGATCAGCGGCGGCCGCGGAGCAAACAACGTTTGCGCAGCGGAGGGCCATCCGCGGGGCCGTTGAGACGACGCGAAGCGTCGGCTCAATGTTGGAGGTAAGGGGCGCGGAGCCGGCTTGCCGGCGTAGCGTCCCGCTTGACCGGAGGGTTAGGCATTCGGAGTAATGGTGATTGTGTACGGAATTGGCTCATCAGATTCCAGAATGCTCCATGCAAGTAGTTCTTTGGCTATAACAGCCAAATCCTTAGCGCATTGTCCCCCAAGCAAAAACTCGCGCTGATGAGCAACACGGTTTCTTCTCAGGCGTATTTTCTCAACCTCGGCATAGTTCTTCCAGAGCAAAACACTTTTGCTAGCTTTCATTAGGCGGCTAAGTTCTGTCCTTTGAGATTGAAAGATATTTTCATCGCGCATTTGTCGAAGGGCATCCTCAAGAACAGAGACACCGAATACAAGCAACAAGCTTTCTGGCACTGAACTAAATCCCGTCGCGCGAGGTATTAAAGAAAAGATAGAGGGGCTATTTAAATTTGTTTGAATCATGGCCTCAGCCGTTCTCACGGTTTTCCATGACTCCCGGATTTGTTTCAGGAACTCTTGATCGCTGACCATGCTGCCTAACAGTGTTTAGGCGGATCCATATAAGAACCGGATCTGCCATTTTCTATCCGCGTAACACACCTTCAATGATCGTCATAATCAACGGTAGTCCAATGCGTTACGCCCTATCGACCATGTATCACGGGTACTTATGCGGGTCCGCATAACACCACCTCCGTAAGGGGGTTCAAAGCCGTCTAGCGGACTGCGAACACCCCCTGGCCCTCAGTTGAGCACATGCCTGTAGATCATCATCGTCTTGACATCGCGATGCCCCAACACTCCTGAATGGTTCGAATGTCAGAGCCGCTTTCAAGCAGGTGCGTGGCAGAAACAAAGGCGGCTGACACCTTTGTTCTCCTCCCGGTTAGGTGTTAGTGGGGAACTGGCCTCAGAGGATCTGAGAAGATAATCCTTCGATTTTCGACCCCTCTTCCAGGAAGAGTACGAGGGGGATCATATTTCTGCACCTTCAAGTAGCCTATCCGCTCGAGGCAATCTAGCGTAAAGTCGAGTTCTTCATATGGGTTGACACCGGCCATCGAAACCAGTCCACGACCATAAACTTCAAAAAGGTTTTCCAGGTCGTAGTACTGTAGGTTTCTTCCTGTCCGTAATGTTTCTATTTTTGAGGCCCAATGTGGAACGAAATCCTTTGCTAATCTCTTAGTGGAGAACGAAGGGCCGCATGTTTCTACCAGACTAGTTGGTTTTATGGTGTCTGGATTGGAAACGGTCTCTATTGGCCGGTTGATATTATATGCGGGAGCAATCCGATCAGTGAATGCTCGGTATTCCTCTTTGGTTCTGATGCGATTTCCGTATTGGACACACATGATCGACTCAACTTCTCGAAAGGTGATGAGGTCTGTAGGTAGCTCTTGTCTAATCCTTTCAACATTCAAATCCGCTCCAACCCCTCCCTTCAAGGCGACACCGAGTTTTTCGGCAACAATTTCGGCGGATACCTTACCGCCTTTAGCCACCACATCCGAAGGCGACTGAGGACATTTGAGCACAAAGCCATCTTCCATTATGAACTCAAGGGGTTTCCTCTCAAATGGTGCCCCCATCGAACAAGAGAAGAGTAGTGGCAACAATAGAAAAAGGCCGGTGGTTAGCTTCATAAATTCCCTCAAGGCGAGGCAGTAGTGGTCGACTTTATACTTGGTCAGTACTCCAGTCAACTTGTGACTTTGTTGGGTCGGTGGATTGATGCTTCCGTCACCTCTTAAATGAAGTTCAATGGCGCGCGCAAGGTGCTCTTCCCAGTTCCATTCATCGCGTACTTGATGTTTAGCTTGTTCTTCTCAATGCTGATTGTTCCGGCATTAATAATGCTGTCATTCGGAGATTCGAATGGTGTCTGGAACTGTTTCAGGCTTCGACAGGTGTGCCAGGGCTCAGAGCGAACTTTGCCGGAGGATCGGGGACCCACCGAGACTCAGCCGAGAAGGAAAGCTGGAACTGACTGAGGTACTGCGGTCATCGACCGCAGCCGAAGGAATTCCAGACGGCTTCCGCTCGGATGAGTCCGGAAGGGTCGCTCCGAGAGGCAAAGAAGCGACGAGCACACGAGCTTCTAGTTCTTTGCTGGAGGATTTGGCAGCTTGGACTTGGAGAACTCGAGGACTTGAATCGCTTGTTGGCGAGTGACTGTGGGAAAGTTCTCGAGAAATTCATCGAGCGACAACCCTGCTTCGAGGTTGGTCAGCAACGCTTCGACGGGGACCCTGGTCCCTTTGAACACCGGCGCACCACTGACAATTTCAGGATCGATGGTGATCGGCAGGAACTTGAACTCTTTTTCGTCAATGACCAGGTTCATCTAACCTATCTTCCTTGCAAGACTGACTTCTTGGCCGACTTGCCGGCTTGGAGGTATTTATCAATCCCCGCCGCCATCTTTCTTCCTTCGGCAATGGCCCAGACGATGAGCGAGGCGCCGCGTTTGGTATCGCCGCCGGCAAAGACGCCGTCGAGGTTGGTCATGAAGTATTCGTCCGCAACGACTGCCCCACGGGCGTCGTACTTCACGCCTAGGCTATCGAGCAGGCCATTCTTCACCGGGCCAGTAAAGCCCATCGCGAGCAGAATCAGATCCGCATCCATGTCGAAGTCGCTGTTTGGGATTACCGCGAACTTGCCGTTCTCGAACTTCACCCTGTTGCCGTGAAGCTTCGTGACCTGGCCATTGTGGCCGGTGAACTTCGTGGTCGAGATACTCCACTGTCTATCGCAACCTTCTTCGTGCGCGTGCGAGGTGCGGAGCTGCATGGGCCAGAGCGGCCAAGGAGTCGAATCGGCTCTGGTGGGAGGCGGCTCCGGGAGTAATTCAAACTGATGCGCTTCGATACAGCCCTGCCGGTGCGTCGTCCCCAAACAATCTGAGCCCGTATCGCCGCCGCCGATGATGACGACTCGCTTCCCCTTGGCGGTGATCGGCTCGTCCGTCACGGAAATTCCGGCGGTGCGCTTATTCTGTTGGGTCAGGTATTCCATCGCCAAATGCACGCCCTTGAGTTCACGTCCGGGAATCGGCAACTCACGGGCCTGCTCCGCACCCATGGTCAGCCCCACCGCGTCGAACTGCGCCCGTAGTTGTTCACCCGTGATGTCTTTGCCAATCGTCACACCGGTCTTGAACTCCACCCCCTCGGCTTTCATCTGCTCCAGCCGACGATCGATGACCCACTTTTCCATTTTGAAATCGGGGATGCCGTAACGCAACAGGCCGCCGATCCGATCGGACTTCTCGAAGAGCGTGACGCTATGACCGGCACGCGCCAATTGCTGCGCTGCCGCCATACCCGCCGGACCCGACCCGACAATGGCGACGGTCTTACCTGTATTGATGACGGGCAGCATCGGTTCGACATAGCCCTCGTTGAAGCCACGGTCAACGACATTCCACTCGATGATGCGGATGGACACCGGGTCTTCATTGATGCCAAGCACGCAGGCCCCTTCACAGGGCGCTGGACAGAGCCGACCAGTAAACTCAGGGAAATTATTCGTGGTATGGAGCGCCTTGAGCGCGTCTTTCCAACGGCCACGATAGACGAGGTCGTTCCAGTCGGGAATCAAGTTGACGACTGGACAGCCGGTGTTGCCCTGACAGAACGGCACACCACAGTCCATACAGCGAGCGCCCTGCGTCTTGAGCGTGTCTTCGGAGATGGGTTCATACATCTCCTTCCAATCGAGCACGCGCAGCTCGACCGGTTTCCGCTTGGGGCCCTCACGGGCATATTTCATGAAACCCTTGATATCACCCATTTCTTCGAGACCAAAGTGCTGAGTTCTGAGTTCTGAGTTCTGAGTTCATACTGATCGACCCCGTTCCTTAGCTCTACCCCTTACCCCTAACGCCTCACCCCTTACTTGCTCGCGGCTGCTTTCTTCTTTTTCCGTTCTTCTAAGACTCGCTTATAGTCCACCGGCATCACCTTCTCGAATTTCGGCAGCATCGAATCCCAGTTGTCGAGGATACGCTTCGCATTGCGGCTTCCGGTATGCATGAAGTGCGACGTGATCATCTGATGCAGCGTCTTCTTGTCGTCTGCCGTCTTGACCTTTTCCAACTCCACCATGCCGAAGTTGCAACGCGACTGGAACTTATCAAATTCATTCAGCACAAACGCCACACCACCCGACATCCCGGCCGCAAAATTTCGCCCCGTCCGGCCTAAGACGACGACGACCCCGCCGGTCATGTACTCACAGCCGTGATCGCCGGTCCCTTCGACGACCGTCCTGACGCCGCTATTCCGCACGGCAAACCGCTCGCCCGCCATGCCATAGCAATAAGCTTCACCTTGCGTTCCACCATAGAGCGAGGTATTACCGATGAGAATCGTCTCTTCCGGCACATAGAGCGCCTGCTTCGGTGGGAAGACAATAATCTTCCCACCGGATAATCCCTTGCCCAGATAGTCGTTGGATTCGCCTTCGAGAATGAGCGTGATGCCACGGGACAGGAATGCGCCGAACGATTGTCCGGCGGAACCGGAGAACTTGATCGTGATGGTGTCCTCCGGCAAACCCTCAAGTCCGTACTGTTTCGCGACGCGGCTGGAGAGCATCGTTCCGGTCGTGCGGTTCACATTTCTGATCGGCAGATCGAGTGTGACTTTCTCTTTCTTTTCCAATGCCGGCTTACATAATTCGATCAGTGTGTTATCGAGGACATCCGCAAGACCGTGATCCTGCTTCTGCACGCAGTAGCGAGGAATCTCCGGCCCGACATCAGGCGCCTTCAATAACGGCGTAAGGTCCAATCCCTTCGCCTTCCAGTGATCGATGGCTTTGAGGACTTTTAACTTATCCACTCGTCCGACCATCTCGTTGATGGTCCGGAAGCCCAGTCTGGCCATGATCTGGCGTAGTTCTTCCGCGACGAAGAAAAAGAAATTCACGATATGTTCCGGCTGCCCGGCAAATTTCTTTCGCAAGTCCGGGTCCTGTGTGGCAATGCCCACAGGGCAGGTATTGAGATGGCACTTCCGCATCATGATGCAGCCTTCGACGATCAAGGGCGCGGTTGCAAAACCGAACTCCTCGGCGCCCAACAACGTGGCGATCGCCACATCGCGCCCGGTCTTCATCTGCCCATCGGTCTCTACCCGGATACGTCCTCGCAAATCGTTGAGCACAAGGGTCTGATGCGTCTCGGCCAGGCCCAACTCCCACGGGACTCCTGCATACTTGATGGATGAGAGCGGAGAAGCGCCGGTGCCGCCTGAGTCGCCGCTGATCAGCACCTTGTCCGCATGGGCTTTCGCCACTCCAGCCGCGATCGTCCCGACGCCCACTTCCGACACGAGCTTGACCGACACGGCCGCGTCCGGATTGGAATTCTTTAAATCGAAAATGAGCTGCGCCAGATCCTCAATGGAATAGATATCGTGGTGCGGAGGCGGCGAAATGAGCTGCACGCCTGGCGTCGCATAGCGGAACTTCGCAATGTTCTCATCGACCTTATGGCCCGGCAATTGACCACCTTCGCCCGGTTTTGCCCCCTGCGCCATCTTGATCTGCAGTTCTCTCGCATTCACCAAGTAGTGGCTCGTGACACCGAACCGTGCCGACGCCACCTGCTTGATGTAGCTATTCTTCGAATCACCGTTCGGCAGCGGAACGAATCGAGCCGGGTCTTCTCCACCCTCGCCGGTGTTGCTCTTGGCGCCCAGGCGGTTCATCGCGATCGCCATGGTCTCATGCGCTTCCTTACTGATCGAGCCGAAGGACATGGCGCCCGTCGTAAACCGCTTGACGATCTCCTTCGCCGATTCCACTTCCTCGACAGGAATCGGTTCCGGCAGGAACTTGAACTCGAGCAGCCCTCGCAGGTTTGAGCGCCGCTTGCTCTCGTCGTTCACAAGCTGGGAAAATTCGGAAAACGTCTTGGGGTCGTTGGCCTTCGTCGCGTGCTGGAGCTTAGCGATGGTGTCCGGGTTCCAGTTGTGGTGCTCGCCCTGAATGCGGTAGTGGATCTCCCCGCCGAAATCGAGTTGCCGTATCGGCGCCGGATCATAAGCCAAACAGTGGCGCCGAAGCGTCTCTTCGCCGACCTCGCGGATGCCGATCCCCTCGACGCGCGACGGCGTGCCGGTGAAATACCGACCGATGAGTTCGTGATTCAATCCGATGGCCTCGAAGATCTGCGCGCCGCAGTAGGATTGCACCGTCGAGATACCCATCTTCGAGAAAATCTTCAGCAGGCCTTTATTAATGGCCTTGATGAATTTACCTTCCGCGGTCTGCGCGTCCAACCCCTCGGGGAAATAGCTCTCGCGGTCCAGGTCCACGATGGTCTCGAAGGCCAGATAGGGATTCACAGCCCCAGCTCCATAGCCGATCAAGCAGGCGAAGTGATGCACATCGCGCGGTTCGCCGGTTTCCACGATGAGGCCAACCTCTGTCCTCGTGCAATCGCGCACCAGATGATGATGGACGGATGCGATGCCGAGAAGGCTCGGAATCGGCGCCCATTCTTCATTCACTCCGCGATCGCTGAGGATCAGAAACTTGTACCCGTCTTTAATCGCCTGGGAGGCTTGTCGACAGAGATCGTCAACTGCTGCTCCGAGTCCATCAGGTCCCTCGGCCACCCGAAAGAGCATTTTGAGCGTCTTGCTCGTAAAGTGCGGATCGGCAATCTCACGGATCTTCTGCAGCTCTGCATTGGTCAAAATCGGCTGTTTGACCCTGATGCGGCGGCAGGCCTCCGGATGCTCATCCATCAAATTCGGCTTGGGCCCGATGCTGGTCGTCAGCGACATCACCAGCTCTTCACGGATCGGATCGATCGGAGGATTGGTCACCTGGGCAAACAGCTGCTTGAAATATTTGAAGAGCAGTTGCGGCCGATCGGACAACACTGCCAACGGCGTATCCGTGCCCATTGAAGACGTCGTCTCCTGCCCCTCCACCACCATGGGAGTGATGACCATTTTCAGCTCTTCGATGGTGTAGTTAAACGCCTGCTGGCGCTGGCGAATCGTCAGGTGGTCCGGCTGCGGCACATTGCTCGGATCGGGCAACTCGTCGAGTGAAATCCGATATTGGGTGACCCAGGAGCGGTAGGGTTTGCGGCTCACGATCTCGGCCTTCACTTCCTCATCGTCGATGATGCGGCCTTGCACCGTATCGACCATGAACATCCGGCCCGGCATGAGACGCCCCTTCTGCCTGATCTTCCTGACATCCATCGGCAACACGCCCGCTTCAGACGCTAAAATCACCAGGCCGTCCGTTGTCACCTGATAACGACAGGGACGCAGCCCGTTGCGGTCGAGCGTCGCGCCGATGAGCTTCCCGTCGGTGAAACATACCGCTGCCGGACCATCCCAGGGTTCCTGCATCGCCGCGTGATACTCATAGAACCCTCGCCGATCGAGATCCATTTGCGGGTTCGCGACCCAGGGTTCTGGAATCAGCATCATCATCGCGTGTGGAAGTGAGCGACCTCCCATGGTCAGAAATTCCACCGCATTGTCCAGACAGGCGGAGTCGCTCTGCTGCTCGGAGACGATCGGATAGAGCTTGGCGAGATCCTGGCCGAATAATTCGGAGTTGAGCCGCCCTTGCCTGGCGCGCATCCAATTCACGTTGCCCTTGAGGGTATTGATCTCGCCGTTATGACAAATGTAGCGATAGGGATGCGCCAACGGCCAGGTGGGGAATGTGTTCGTACTGAAACGGGAGTGCACGAGAGCGAGCGCGCTCATCAGACGCTCATCCTTCAAGTCCTGGTAGTAGGCCGACATCTGCTCTGGAAGCAGCAACCCCTTGTAGACAATGGTGCTCGCCGACAGGCTTGAGATATAAAAATAGTCACGCCCCTGAATCGCCGATTCACGAATGGCCGTTTCGACTCGCTTGCGAATGACATACAGCTTGCGTTCAAACTGCCCCTCATTGAGGACATCGCGGGCGATGAACACCTGCCGCATAAACGGCTCGGTGCTGCGCGCCACAGCGCCGATCGCATCGCTCTTGACCGGCACATCGCGCCACCCCAGAAGCCGAGCACCCTCCTCCTCGATTATTCTGGAAAAGAGCGCCTCACACTGTTGCCGCGTATCAATGTAAGGGGGAAGAAACACCATCCCAACTCCATACTCCCCGGCATTGGGAAGCAACACCCCCACATCGTCGGCCGCGCGTTTGAGAAATTCGTGCGGGACTTGCAGGAGAATCCCGGCGCCATCTCCCGTGCACGGATCACAGCCCTGCGCCCCCCGATGACTTAGATTTTCAAGAATCTGAAGCCCTTGCTGAACGATCGTATGAGATTTTTGGCCTGTAATATTGACGACGAACCCGATCCCACAGGAGTCTTTTTCCTGTTCAGGGTCGTAGAGGCCTTGCTTCGGTGGAAGCCCGGGGATGCTCATTGTTCGTATCTCGTTAGAAATGGAGGCGTGTATGCTACTAGACTGAGGCTACACCAGAAAGACAACCACGATGGATAACTCCGTCACTCACAAGGAGAATTCCGCTCGTATCCAATGTGCTCACCTTAATAGAAGCACGATTCTTCTGTCAAGATTCCCTCCGCACAGATGATCCATGCCGACATGCCCCCTACAGGGGTCAACAGCTTGACTTTGTTTCCTTTTCTGCCCTACCATCCGCCCATGGCCCACAGCCCAATTATTACCTCTACGATCAACAGCATGGCGGACGTCTGGGAGGCGTACCGCGATGAGTTGGAAGGGATGGAACGACAGGCTCGGACGAACCTCGACTCCAGTGTGGCCCTCGTCAATACCGTCGCCGCGCACATTCTCAACAGTGGCGGAAAACGAATTCGACCATTCTTCCTCGTACTCTCTGCACGTCTCTGCGGCTATACCGGTCACGAGCATCACCAACTCGCGAGCCTGGTAGAGTTCATTCATACTGCGTCCCTGCTCCACGACGATGTGGTCGATGAAGCCGATATCCGCCGGGGCCGACCGACCGCCAGAAAAGTTTGGGGCAACCAAATCAGTATTCTTGTAGGTGACTACCTCTACTCCAAAGCCTTCTGTCAGATCGTCGACTTTCGGAACCATGGCATCAACGACGTACTCGGCGAGGCCTGCAAGAAGATGGCGGAAGGCGAAGTCCTTCAGCTCTATTACAACGGCAACCCTTCGATGTCGGAGGCAGAATACCTGAAAATCGTCGAATACAAAACGGCAGGACTGATTGCCGCCGCTTGTCGCATGGGCGCCATGCTCGCAGACGCCTCAGAGGCCCAGCAGGAAGCGCTCTTCCGGTTCGGTCGACACCTGGGGATCGCCTTCCAAGTGGCTGACGACACGCTCGACTATACAGCTAACGGAGAACACTTGGGCAAATCTTTAGGACAGGACCTCCGCCAAGGCAAGGCCACACTTCCGTTGCTACATCTGCTGCATCATTGTTCAGGACAAGACCGGCAGATGATTATCGACCGGATGGAAACCAGGACATTGACAGAGGAAGACCTCGGGCGGTTCATTCGCTTGATGGAGGAATTCGGCTCAATCACCTATGCGATGGATTGCGCACGATCCTACATCGCCATGGCCCAACGAGATCTCAATCAATTCGAAGACAGTACGGCCAAGCGAGCCCTCTCGGTGGCGGCCGATTATATGGTCACCCGCGATCGATAACCTCCCTCCCTGCGAATTCTATGCCTCCGGAGCCATCGGAAGACACGCGCAGCAGAAAAGGTTCCACCCTCAGATCTTTACGCCACCACGCCTTCAACCACTTACCGCAGTAAAGGACTTTGCTATGTCGACGATCATTCCGTTTCATGGCGTACGATACGATACGACAGTTGTCGGAGATATCACACAGGTCGTGGCTCCACCCTACGACATTATCGATGCGGCCGGGCAGAAGGCCTTGCACGATCGCCATCAACAGAACATCATTCGACTCGAATTGGGACTCGATCAACCCGGTGACGGTCCAACGCAGAATCGATACACTCGTGCCGCATCGACCCTTCGTGACTGGCTGAAGAACGGGGCGCTGAAACGTGACACAGAGCCGACTCTCTACTATCATACGATCGAATACACCGCGCCCTATGCTGCGCCCGGCTCACCGACCAAAACTCTCAAGGGCATTCTCACCACGGTCAAACTGGAAGCGCTCAATTCGGGTCATATCTACCCGCACGAGAATACCCGTTCGGCGGCTAAAACAGACCGGCTGAATCTGCTCGAAGCCTGCAGATCGAACTTCAGCCCTATTTGGTCGCTCTACTCCGACCCTCGAGGAGCCGTGATGGGCTTACTGGAAGGGGCCGTGAAGGGGAAACCAGCGCAGGTCGATTTTCGTGACGATGTGGGGTTCCGCCAGCAACTCTGGGCCGTGACCGATCCATCCGTGCTGAAGCAGGCCACTGAGACCCTGCGCAGTACACCGCTGTTTATTGCAGATGGCCATCATCGCTACGAGACCGCGTTGAACTATCAGAAACTCCGCCGGCAGCAGGCCGGATCGCCGGCCGGCCAGCAACCATATGACAGCGTGCTGATGCTCTTGACCGCCCTCGAAGACCCAGGTTTAACCGTCCTCCCGACACACCGGGTGACAACCACACCCCTGCCGCCGTATGACCATGTGCAATCATTGTTAGGCGCCACGTTCGATCTGCAGGAATTTCCCTTTACTGCAGCTACACAGGCGGCCACTCGCGCGAAATTTATCGAAGCGATGCGTTCGACCGGACGAACCGTACCGGTGTTCGGGCTGGGGCTGAAGGGAGACCATCGCTACGTCATGCTTAGCCTGAAACCAGCCCATCGTCCATCCGCGCAAGCCTCTCCACGCGCCAAGCTCGATGTGTCGCTGCTCCAACAACTCGTCGTTGCAACACTCTGCCCGACGCCGCAGGAACAGGAAGCTATCCTCTATACGAAGGACGACCATGAAGCGTTAGATTGGGTGGCGAAGGGAGCCGGAACAGGGGCACTGCTGCTCAATGCGACAAAAGTCAGCGAAGTACAAGCCGTCGCAACGGCCGGCGAACGCATGCCCCACAAATCGACATACTTCTTCCCGAAGCCGCTGACTGGTCTTGTAGTAAACGTGATGGAAAACCTGTGAGGGGTGGGCATACGGTGACGGCTCTCGCGTTGAACATAGACCTACGTTTCACGTTTCACGTTTCACGGGGCTCTGATGAAGGCTAAAATTCTCATCGTCGACGACGATCCCGATATTGCCACGATGCTGGAGGATCGTCTGCAGGCTTCCGACTATGGAACGGTGATCGCGCGCGATGGTATCGAAGCGCTCGAGCTGATTGAGCAGGAAACTCCGCACCTCATGCTGCTCGATCTGGATATGCCGAGATTGACCGGCCTTGAAGTCCTCAAACGGCTCCAGAAAGTCAGGCCGGCGGAAGATCTCCCTGTGATCGTGATGACCGCCCATGCCTCGATCGATGCCGCCGTCGAAGCCATGAAAGCCGGCGCCTACGATTTTCTGACCAAGCCGCTGGACAAAGACCACCTCCTCATCGTCATTGCCAAGGCCATAGAACGGGACAGCCTCAAACGCCAAGTGGCCTGTCTCAAATCAGAAGTCGATGGTCGCTACGCGTCGATTGTGGGCATGAGCGCGAAGATCCGTACGGTGATGGAGTCTGCCCAACGCGCCGCGAAGTCCGATGCCAGTGTGTTGCTGCTTGGGGAAAGCGGGACAGGGAAGGAACTCTTCGCCCGTTCCATCCACCAGTGGAGTCTGCGCCAGAACATGCCGCTGGTGGTTATCAACTGTGTGGCCCTCACGGAAACGCTGCTCGAAAACGAACTCTTTGGACATGAGCGCGGCGCCTTCACCGGCGCGGATCGCCTGCAAAAGGGCAAATTGGAGATGGCGGAGGGAGGCACGATCTTCCTGGACGAGATCGGAGACATGTCGTTCCCGCTGCAAGCCAAGCTCTTGCGCGTACTCCAAGATAGAGAGTTCCATCGAGTCGGCGGCACACGTCTCGTATCGGTCAATATTCGAATCATTGCCGCCACGAACAAAAGCCTCCAACAGGCTGTGAAGGCCGGTCAGTTTCGCGAGGACCTCTTTTTCCGGCTGAATGTCATCAGCCTGACCCTTCCTCCGCTCCGCGAACGACCCGATGACCTCCCTGCTCTGGCCAAGTTTTTCTTGAACCGGCATGCCAGGGAGGCGAAACGCCCCGGGATGATGTTCAGCCTCGCAGCCATGGCGGCCATGAGCCGGCACCCTTGGCCAGGAAACATTCGCGAACTGGAAAACGTCGTGGCACGGGCCGTCGTCTTGAACCAATCGGATACCATCGAACCAGATATGCTGTCGTTGGACGCCATGGGCTATACCAAACCGGGTGAACTCCTCCCCTATCTCTCCCTTCCCTACCATGAGTCAATTGAAGCACATAGCCGCTACATTATCGAACGAGCAATTGAGGAAGCGGATGGCAATCAGAGCAAAGCGGCAGACCGCCTCAAACTCCAACGTACCTACCTGGCTCGCTTGCTGAAGCAACAGAAGGAGAAAGAGGAGCAGGAATAGCTGTGGCAGGATGCTGAAAAAGCCCGCCAGCTTCGTTCTCGGCTCATCAAAATCCTCAACGTACCCCTGAGGGTACGCCTCCGGTTTCGACTCGCCTGCGGCCTTGCTGAACGGCCTTTTTGAGCATCCTGCGGGAACGTTTTCCTGTCGTGTCACAGGTGCGAGACCATCGAAGATCCCGCGCATCCTGCCTCTGCAACCTACTGCTATGCAGGTAGTTGTCTTGTCGCCAAGGTAATGCGACCGGCTGATGCATCTTGTTCAGCTTGCGCATAACGCTCCGGCGTTCCGATGTCCGACCAATATCCCTCACAATCATACCCGAGCACCGTCTCTCCCTGCTGAATCGCAGCCACATAGGGATCGATGACGGTCGAAGCCACACCCTTCGGCACATCACGCAAGAGCCGCGTATGGAGCACATGAATCCCGGCAAACATGCGAGGCTGGGTCGGCGCCAGATCTTTGCGTCCACGCCCGATGATTCGCACGATGCGGTTACCTGAATCCATTTCCACAAGGCCCCACCGTGCCGCCTCAGAATCTTTCCGTAGAACCAGCGTCGCGACAGCCTCGCGCTGGTGATGGAACTGACACAACGCGCCAAGATCGAGATCCACGAGCGTATCGCCGTTGAGCACCAAGACCGGCTCATCGGAAAAGTGCGGTTCCGCCTGTTTGAGGCCGCCCCCCGTACCTAAAATGACTGGTTCGTGTGAATAGATGATCCGTAACCCATAGCGTGAACCGTCGCCCAACGCCTGCTCGATCATCGACCCGAGGTAGTGCAGATTGATGACCACATCGTGGAACCCGTGCCGCTTCAACAGCAGAAGATTCCATACGATCAGCGGCGTGCCCGCGATGGGAAGAAGCGGCTTCGGAGTCGTATTCGTCAGCGGTCTCAGACGAGTCCCCAAGCCCGCTGCGAGAATCATGGCCTTCATAGGCGTAAGACGTGAAAGGTGAAAGGTGAAAGGTGTCGCGCAGGAAAATTACAACGGATGGTCCTCAATCGTCTCACGTCTTACGTTTCACCTTTCACGCCTCATTGCAATTCCGGCACGTAGGGAGTGAGATGTTTCCGGAGCGTGGCCAACTCGGGATACTTCGGGAGATTGCGTTTGACATAACCCAAGACACGCGGAATGTCGGCAAGGAACTTGGGATTACCTTTGACGCGATCGATGTAAACAAATCGCCCTGCCGCCTTGAGGTTCCGTTGAATGCTTGTCAGGTCGAACAGGCGGCGGAAAGCCTCTCGGTTGGTCCATACCTGCCGATGCCTTGCCAATCCATCGAGATAGCGGTCGATCAAGCGGTCGATCAGCGCCTCATCGAGTTCGATATAAGCATCGCGCAACAGCGAGGCGAGATCGTACGTGACCGGTCCCATCAACGCATCTTGAAAATCGATCACCCCCAATCGTTCCCCATCAACCATTAAATTGCGCGAGTGGTAGTCGCGGTGGACAAACACCCGCGGTTGCCCTGCAAGCAATTCCGCGATCTTTTCGAATTCGCCTCGGATGGGCAGGTAATCGTCGGCGCACATCGGTTTCCCCTGCCTTGCGACAATCCCATACTCCAGAAAATGGTCGAACTCCCACATGAGGAGCGGCGCATCGAAACTCCGGTGGAAGGCGAGACAATTCGGGTCTGCCTGTGAAGTGGCCTTCGACTGCATCTGGACAAGAGCATCGATGGCCTGCGTATAACGCACTGCCACATCTGCTGCGCTCGCTTCACGACAGGCTTCCGCCAGGGTGAGATCGCCGAAATCTTCAAGATACAGCAGCCCCGCCGATTGATCGTAGTGATAAAGGCGAGGAACGGAGGCGCCGGCTTTGGATAAATGGGAGAGGATGTTCAAAAACGGTAGCTCAGCGACCTGGTGAGCCGCCCCGCTGACCGCTTCCTCCGATTGCTTGAAGGCCTCCGGCTCGGCCAACTGCATGAGAATCACCGAGCGAGCAGCGCCCCCGGTCAACTCGATGCGGAAATATCGGCGGTTGGAGGCGTCACCTGCTAACGGTGTGAGGGCTTTGAGTTGTCCCTTAAAGGGAAGCTGCGTCTCAACGGTGGCCGCCACAAGGGTACGATCCGGCAAGGCGAGCGGCTGTTTCGGCGAGGCAGGATTCACGGTGGCCATTGGCTGTGCATTATACTGGTGGAAGAAAACCTTGTCACTCAAAGGAAAAAAACGGGCAGCCTGGCCGTCCTCCTGCTCGCGGAACGCGCACGATCAGAATGTGCTCGTTCGACGCGCGCAATCAAGGATCAACCAGGCCGCCCTGTGAGGAGAAAAACGAGCGAGGACGGATAGTCACCCATATTGGTCCTGTGCTCCCGGAACAGAAGAGGGGATGGGGCCTGATGATCTTCTGTGCTCGCGCAACGCGCGGCCTCAGAAGGCCCTCGTTGGACGCGCGCAGTGGGAAACCATTTAGCCCGCGCTCAAGGGAGAAGATAGGGAAGCTGTGTGCTCGATGCGCACAGTGAAGGCCAGTCTGGTATGAGTATGGGATGTATGGTCAAGCAATTATCCCGGTAGCATAGAAATTCGCCCCGTTTGCTCGCGTTGAAGTCTTGGCGCGGCCATCGCTCACAATCGGTCAAGTAAGTACCGCTCGTAGTTTCGGATCACCTTAGTTGCCATTTCGACAACCACAACGGAAGGCTGCGGCTGCAGCTGTTCTTTCTTCTGGTGGTGCCGCTTTGCGTTTGCAGCGGTCTTCGCCTTCTTGAAGATGTTTCCAAGGACGGCTTTTGCCTTCTCTTCATTGCCGAAGTACACTCCCAGTACTTCCATCGCCTCGTACGCGGCGAAGTACGCACCTTGATCATTGGGAGTGTTCATGCGTTCATGTGCATCTTGGATGAGGTCGTAGCATCGCCGAAGTGTCTCATCTTCGGAAACGAGCATGGCGGTGCGTGCTTCTCTCATCGCACTCGCGACATGGTTCCGGTCTTCCCGATTGGTGGAGATCGTCCTCATTCCCCCAAACGGTGGTGTCGTCCGCTTCGACCATTCCGCCTCTGTCATCAGATAAGGCGGCATTCCCAAACATTTCCGCAATGCCTCGACATACTTCTCAGCCAAGGCCTCCGCCGAGTCCTGAGAGCAAGTACCGGAGGCTTCGAAAGACAACTCAAGCGCATTACCCCTCAATTGGACACGAAACCCGCTGGTGATGAAATTATCAAAGGCGGCGGAGAAGTTTCCGCCCGGAGACCAAAGCATCCACTTAAATGTCTTGCCTGTCGTTGTCATCTATCTTGGGTTTTCCACTCCACCAGTTGTGCCACTGCCAACGCCTTAGCGTGCGCGACTTGCCACACGACAGACCTCAGGTCATCGCTCACGTCGGTTTGTTTTGTCGAGTCCCTCTCGCCGATGGTGGCGATCCTACGATCTCCTCATGCATGGAAATCTTTGTGACGCAGGACTGTAATCACGACTTGTGGCGAGACGTCGCGAAAGACCGTTTGAGTGATAATCTCATACCCCCACGTGTAGTCTGGCAGCGCATGACCCGGCTCCACGAGAACCACTCCAACAGCGCCATGCGTCGGTCCCAGGACCCCGGATGGAACTTCGACAACGCCGGAGAAGGCTGCAGGATCACAGATGGCTCCAACGCCCTTCGGCGAATAGCCAGCCTCAATTCCGAGATCAACTGTTCCACGAAACGGACCGGTCAAGGACTGGAGTTTTTGCGGTGTGAGGGACTTGCGACCATGACTCTTCATATGTCGAGTGCCATCGAGGTGATAGCTCGTGTGCGAGTTCCATTCTCGATCACCCATTGGCCTTATGACAAAAAACTCGCCCTTCGACGAACGCCGAACCCACAGCACGAGCCAGAGGTCGGCGCCATCTCGGACCGCCACCGCGTACCGATGCTCGTCGGGAACCGATCGGAGTTTCATCAGTCCGACTTTGGGGGTTGCCGAACACTGTCGCTGTGCTTTACCGAAAATATCCCGCCACGTCGCTAACTCCGCCTCCGTCAATGTTCCGACAGCCTGATACCTCAGCCATCCCTCGAATGTCTGAAGGTCGTTCTCGCTAATGAATTCGTCCACAAACTTCTCCCTCTTCAAACGGAATTCGGTCTAAAAATCCAAGGTCAGTCCTCACGACCAGACTTCATCCGAAGATCGCGAACCTCTCTGCTTATTCTGTCCGAGATAACCCCGGCTAGATCAGATTTCCACTCAACTATTGCCGATGAAGGATACCTCTTTATCCATAGGAAATCATCCCGCCTTCCAAGAAGGAGTGCGAAATGCTGGACGTTCAATGATGAATGGTGAATTGAGAAGTCCGGAGAATGGTCTATCCGGTCTCTCTTGTCTATTTGGTCTGTCTTGTTGACTGGATCGGAAGCCCCACCAGAGAAACCAGATAGACCAGACAGACCAGAAAGACCAGATGAACAAGAGAGCTAGGCAGCGCGAGGACCTGTTTTCTTCTCTTCTCCTCGAATAGCGTCGGCAAGTTCGGCTGAACTGGCTCCGAGGAGTAACAGGGAACTGACCAAGAGGTCCATCGACACTGACGGGTCGCCGGCTTCCATTTTCGCGACGCGGGACTGGCTGGAGTGGAGCCGTTCTGCGAGCTGAACTTGTGACAGGCCATGTTCCTTCCGACGGTCCCGGAGACTGCGGCTGAGCGCTAACTTCATTTCGATGAGGGCTGCATCCGCCTCCGACAACCGGAGAAACTCCTTCATGGACCCGACGGCCCATCCGGCTGCTTCAAGTTTTTCGCGTTTCGTTTTCTTCATCGTGTTGCTCCTACTCTGCAATCAGTCGGTCATACTCTCTGAGCCTGCGTCTGCAGGTCTCAATGATTGATTGAGGCGTCTGTTCAGTCTTCTTCTTCAACACATCGAGAATGACAACCGCATCAGTATCCGCCCGGTACATGATGCGAAACGTTCCGGCTTCATCGTTAATCCGCAACTCATGGCACCGTGCCCCAATGACCGGCATAGGTCGTGAGTGTGGGAGCCCGAGAGAGTCGCCCTGCTGCAACAACCTGAGCAAGTATCCTGCTTCGAGGCGCGCGGCTTGGGAAAAAGGCGGCGTCTTGACCTCGCCCCGGAGCCAGACGAGAGGTTTGTCATTTCTGAATCTCCTCACCCAGCGGTCCATTTTCCCATAGAGTTATATGTCATATCCGACATACAGTCAACTTCTGCACAATGCGTGACGCCCCGCCAAGGGCTAGTGGCCTATGGCTAATGACTGATGGCGCAGGGTGAAAGGGGCATCACTTTGCCTTGATAAAGCGCCAACTCAATGCCCCAACGGTTGCGCCGGCCGTATCGGCCAGCCAATCCAGCCAGCTTGATTCACGGAAGGGGACAAAGAATTGATGCACTTCATCCGTCACCCCATACAACGATGCCGTGGCGATGGCGAAGAGGAGCGCATACGACGCCACTGCCCCGCTCACGCCCCAACGGAAAGCCCGGTAGCAGAGTCCACCAAGGACGGCGTACTCCACTGCATGCAAAACTTTGTCGCTCACGTCTTTGAGCACGAACGATGGCAGTTGCTCTTCGGGATGCGACTGGGACGACATGTAAAAAATTATTCCGGCATACAGCGCCACCGGCAGCCAGTACCAAAACACCTGAACGATCACACTGTGCCGAATTGCGTCATGCATTGATTTCTACTCGCTCCAACCCCTGCCCTATGCGATACTTATAACGAACAGGTTGTGGAAAGACCATACGCCATGCGAAAGTTTCGACAATCCTTGGCATGTGATATACCAATTAAAACCATACTCCCGAAGAAGGCTCAAACAGTTCGTCCAGCAAGGCCACAGGCGAATCGAAACCGGAGGCGTACCCTCAGGGGTACGGTGAGGATTTCGATGAGCCGAGAACGAAGCTGGCGGACTGTTTCAGCCTTCGGAATACATCGCTAGCATTCGACCATGAAGACTGCCCGTATCTGCTTTCTCTGGCATATGCATCAACCCTATTACACAGACCCTGTCGCGGGGTCTGCCAGCATGCCCTGGGTGCGTCTCCATGCCACCAAAGCTTATTATGATATGGCCTATGGACTGGAAAAGTTTCCCTCGGTCAAAGCCACATTCAACTTTACACCGTCGCTCCTTCGACAACTGCAAGAAATCGGATCAGGGACAGTGCGTGACCTCTTTCTGGAATATGCCCAGCGCCCGGCGGCAGATCTTCGCCCGGAGGAGAAAGCCTTTCTCATTCGCCATTTTTTCTCTGCCAATTGGGCCACGATGGTGCGCCCATACCCTCGCTATCACGAATTGCTCGTGAAGCGCGGGACCGATGTCTATGGCCAGGACTTGGAACGGATTGCGCGGCAGTTTTCTACGCAGGACTTTCTTGATTTGCAAACGTGGCACAACCTCGCCTGGTTCGGCTACGGGGCCGTCAGTCGTTATCCCCGCCTGGCTGCGTTGCGTAAGAAAAACCGGGGCTTCACGGAAGAAGAGAAACAGGAGGTGTTGGCCCTCCAGCTCGTGGCCGTGCAGGACATTGTTCCGCTCTATCGACGACTGATGGAGCGGGAGCAAATCGAACTGACGACGACCCCCTTCTTTCATCCGATCCTGCCGCTCGTCATCGATACCGACTTTACCCGACGCGCCAGACCGGATCTCCCACTCCCCTCGCGATTCCATGCACCGGAGGATGCGGAGACACAGCTGCAACGCGCCGTCGAATTTCACCGCGCCACATTCGGACGGGCTCCCGTGGGCCTCTGGCCATCGGAAGGCTCCGTCTGTCCGGAACTGATTCCGATGTTGCCGAAGGTCGGACTGCGCTGGCTGGCAACCGACGAAGGCATCCTCGCTCGCTCGCTTGCTGCAGCCCAGCAACCCTGGCAACGCCACCGGGATCTCTATCAGCCGTACCAGGTCGGATCGGAAAACCAAGACGTCACGATACTGTTTCGCGATCGGGAGATCTCCGATGCTTTCGGGTTCGTCTACCACAAGACCACCCCTGAGATGGCGGCCGAAGATGTCCTTCGCCGACTGCGCCAGATCATCTACGACACGCCGCAAGAACAGGTCACCATTGCGATTGTGCTGGACGGGGAAAACCCCTGGGAGCACTACCACGAGGGAGGCGAACAGTTTCTCTCACTCCTCTACAAGGCCTGCTCGACCGGCGCACTCGATAGCGATGCCGTTCGCGCCACCACCGCCACGATCTCCGAAGCGCTCCAAGCCTCGCCCGCCACACATCGGATCAGCCACCTTCATTCAGGTTCCTGGATCAATCAGGACTATAAGATCTGGATCGGCCACCAGGAAGACAATCGAGGATGGGACCTGGTGGGCCAGACCCGATCCCGCCTGGCCGAGATTGCTTCATCGCTCCCCTTAGATCGCGCACAAGCCGCCTGGGACGAACTCTACGCCGCTGAAGGCAGCGATTGGTTCTGGTGGTATGGGGACGACTTCGATACCGACTACAAAGTGGAGTTCGACCGGCTTTTTCGAACCCACATTCGGAACGTGTGGACGATCGCGGGCCTCACGCCACCGGAGCAGTTGAATCAGCCAATCTGCCATCTCCGCGCTGTGCCGGATGCCGACCTCGTGACCATGCCGCTCGCCTTGCTCACCCCCTCCATCGATGGACAGGTGACAGACTTTTTCGAATGGCGCGGAGCCGGCAGGATCAAGACCCTGCCGCCGCTCGGCGCAATGTGGAAGGCCGAAGGGGTATTGACCGACATTCAGTTTGGCTGGAGTCTCGACCTGCTCTATCTCCGGCTCGATCCGGACGAGCAATCACGGCCACGCCAGGCAGGCCTTACGGCCGAGCTACAGATCCAGACGCCCGAACACCTCTATCGCCTATCATTTTCACTCGAGCCGTCAGCACCAAACCAGTTTGTGCTTTCACAGAAACTAGTCAGCGGGCCCTGGCAAGAGATCGGCTCCTACCAATCGATGTGTCATCAGAATATTATAGAATTGGCTGTGCCATTCAAGGAACTACAGCTCATAGCCGGACAGGAACTCCACATGACCATTCTGGTGTTGGAACATCATTTGGAAATCGCACGTTATCCACACCACAAGCCTGCGCTCTTCCTTGTTCCAGGTCCGGAGTTCGAAGCAAATCTATGGCGAGTCTGATTCTACGCGTGAAAGGTGAAACGTTAGACGTGAAACGAAAAACCGCTGATGCGGAAACACCTCTGAACAGTGGACAGCCTTCTTCCATCCGGCACTTCGTATTTTACGCTTCACGTTTCACGTTTCACTTCTCACGTTTTACGCTCTACGGAGGAAAAGATGCCTGATCTCAGACGTGATCCGATTGTCGGTCGATGGGTCATTATTTCGACGGAACGTAGCGCTCGACCTCACGACTTCGTTCCCGTGCACACCGCTCGACCATTGGCCGCAACGCTCTGCCCCTTTTGCCCGGGGCAGGAACGACTGACGCCGAAAGAAATTATGGCCTATCGGCCACAGCCGGTGGAACCCAATAACCCGAACTGGACCGTCCGTGTCGTACCGAATAAGTTCCCCGCGCTTCAGATCGAAGGCACGCTCGACCGCCAAGGCCTCGGCCTCTATGATCGCATGAATGGGATCGGGGCCCATGAAGTCATCATCGAAACCCCCAACCACAAGGAAAGCCTGGCCGACATGCCGACCAAGCGGGTCGAGGACGTGTTGTGGGCCTATCGCGACCGCATGATCGATCTCAAGAAAGATGTGCGGTTCCGTTACATTCTGATTTTCAAGAACCATGGAGCGTCAGCCGGAGCCACACTGGAACACAGCCACTCGCAACTTATCGCCCTCCCGATCATCCCGACCAGCGTATTCGAGGAAATCGACGGATGCCGAGCCCATTATGAGCAGAAAGAACGCTGCATCTACTGCGATATTCTCAGGCAAGACCTCTCGGACGGCGATCGCATCGTGGCGGAAAATCCCGAGTTCCTCTGCGTCACTCCCTATGCTCCACGCTTTCCCTTCGAAATGTGGATTCTCCCGAAACGCCACGCCGGCTACTTCGAAGAGAGCCAGAAAACACAATTCGAGTTCCTTGCGCCGATTCTTTCGGAAGCGCTGCGACGGATGGATAAGGTCCTCGCAAAGCCCTCCTACAATTTCATTCTCCATAGTTCTCCCCTCCACGAGAAAACCGGGGATTTCTACCATTGGCACATCGAGATCATTCCCAAGCTCACGCAAGTCGCCGGCTTCGAATGGGGCACCGGGTTCTACATCAACCCTGTGGCGCCGGAAGAATCGGCAAAATTTCTGCGAGAGGCGGCGATCTGAGGGACCGTAAGGTGTAAAACGTGAGGCGTAAGGCGATATGTTGATAACATTCACCCCTAACCCCTCGCGCCTCACGAAGGCCACCCCTTGCCCCCTACACACATGGAAGCTTAAGATCGTCGCATGCAAGTTCAATTGAGCCATCCAGCCAGAACCGTCGAAATCAAAGGCCCCAAGAAGGTCAAAGAACTCTTGCGGGAGTTGAATCTCGTTGTCGAAGCGCATCTCGTGATCAAAGGCGACGACCTCGTGACCGAAGACGAGATGCTCTACGACGGCGATCAGATCGAAATCCGACCGGTGATTTCTGGTGGCTCCCCACATTTCACGCCTCACGTCTCATGAGATAAGAATGAATTGCACCAAATGTAAAACCAAAGCGGTGATCGATCTCCCGCGGCATAATGCGGCTTTCTGCAAAAGTTGCTTCACTGGCTTCGTCCACGATCAGGTGGCGCGGGCAATCAAGTCAGAATGGATGTTCGGGAAAGAAGAGCGGATTCTCGTGGCGGTGTCCGGTGGAAAGGACAGTCTGGCGCTCTGGAACATTCTGCTCACGCTCGGCTACCGCGCCGACGGGCTCTATGTGAACCTCGGTATCGGAGCCTACTCTGAGCAGTCACACGCCAAGGTGACAAAATTCGCCGAGGCGGTCTCTGCTTCACATGGAGCCACCCTGCACCTTCATACCGTCGAACAGGAAGCCGGAGCGGGAATCAAAGAATTGGCCCAGCTCATCCATCGTCCGACCTGTTCGACGTGCGGCACCATCAAGCGCTACCAATTCAACCGTGTGGCGATCGAACAGCAATACGATGTGATGGCGACCGGCCATAACCTCGACGACGAAGCGGCCAGACTCCTGGGCAACGTGCTGCATTGGCAGGAAGAATATCTCGACAAGCAAGGTCCGTCGTTGCCGGCTTCAGTCGCAGGGTTTGCCAAGAAGGTGAAGCCCCTCTACCGGCTCTCGGAACGAGAACTCGCCGCCTATGCCGTCTTGAATCGGATCGATTACATCGTTGAGGAATGTCCCATGGCCAAGGGCTCCAAGATGCTCCAGTACAAGGAAGTCTTGAATCGCCTGGAGACCGAGTCCCCGGGGACGAAACAGACATTCTATTGGGGGTTCCTTGAGAAACAAAAAAAGAAGCAACCCACGGCAACTACGATGACGGAAAAAGACCGGGCCGTCCTCCATCCCTGCACCTCATGCAGTCAACCCACCACTGCCGAGGTCTGCTCCTACTGCAAGATGATGGCACGGGCGAAAACTCATACTACCTCGTGAGCGTTCAACGCCATCGACTTCTGACCACTGGGTTCGGTCTGCTGGCAGCCGTCCTCTGTCTGTCCACTCGGATGGCTTGCGCCGACGAATAGATTTCTTATGCCACCATCGGTACACAGACTATGGGACTTGCTATTGGGCCCTTCTTTCCCATTGGTATGGCGCCCAGCCAATCATCCAAGCTCTTCGGCACAGCAGTGATGCCATCCTGGTCCATGACGATCACGGATCCCATCGGCTCCACGTGGTACCGCGGCCGGTCGCGTTAGGCGCCGAGTTGCTGGTATTCGGGACGTCCGAACCAGTGACCGGTTATGGAGTCGGGATCACGCCGAAACTACAATACACCTTCGTCGGCCTCAATCGGGTACGGCCCTACATTGAAGGTGGCGGAGGTCCGATATGGACAGGTCTCGGTGGCCGCGGGCCGGAGCAGCCGGGGGAGTTCAACCTTGTCGTCTTGGGCGGGGCCGGTTGTGCATGGCTTCTCACGCCCCAATAGGCCCTGAACGTAAGCTGCCGATCGTGCAAGAGGTACGGACGATCCCCCAGGATCGTCTCAAGCAGCTAATTGCCGAAGAACGAATCCGCCGCGCCTCCTTGCTTGAACATCGCCAGGGCATCTTTATTGTGAAGTCCTGGATCGTGATACATCAGCCCACGCACCCTATACAGAGGAGTTTTCCTACAGTCTCACCTATCTGCCCCTCTTTGGGGGTAGAAATGCTCCCTTAAAGTGTGTTGCAATTATCCATTATTGAGAGTATCACCATAACTATCCCCAACATCTCGAAAGAGCGCTGTTTATTATTATGCTCGACCGATTATTACGGGTATTATACGTGGTCAGTCTCAACCCATCCCAAAAATACGGTTCATTGGAAGAACAGATCTTCCTCACCAGCATAGCGGTCTCGCAACAAAAAGGGCTACTACTCCCTGTTTTCTCTGGAGAAATGCTGAATAAACAAAAGAAACAGTATCAGGACGCCGGCCTCATATCCGAATCGCTCAATCTCAGTCAGTTCAATCTTTCAACCCTCCGACGGCTCTTGCGCTTGATCGATCATCATCGCATCGATGTCGTTCATTGGAATCTCTACCATCCACTGAATGGATATGTCAGTTCCCTGCGCTTGCTTCGACCAAGACTACGGCACTACCTGACCGATCACAACTCCCGGCCACAATCATTCACCAATTCTCAAAGTTGGCTAATGGGCTTATACAAGAAAGTGATGCTCGGAGGATTTTCAAAAGTCCTTGGAGTAAGTGACTACATATTATCGGAACTAAAGAAACAAGCCACCTGGAACAACCCTGGCCGTTATTACCATTTCGTCAACACAGAGCGATTCAAACCAGACGAAAGAGTGCGTTTGGCCACGCGAACATCACAGGGTTTTCATGGATCATTTGTGATCCTGGTTGTGGCACACTTGATTCCTGAGAAAGGAGTGGATGTCGCCATTCGTGCCCTCAAAGAACTTCCAGATCGAGTCGTGCTCTGGGTGATCGGAGACGGCCCAGAACGCCTAGCACTACAACGCGCTGCTGAGTCTTTGGGTGTCCATAAGCGGACTTTATTTTGTGGTCTACAGACTGATGTCAGCCCTTTCATGCAAACAGCTGACTGTCTGGTGTGTCCTTCGTTATGGGAAGAAGCGGCGGGCCTCGTCATCCTTGAAGCTATGGCTTGCGGCCTGCCCGTAATAGGAAGTTCAGTTGGTGGGATTCCTGAATTTATCACGCCAGATCACACAGGATTTCTGTTTCCAGCCGGCAATCATATGGCTCTGGCAAACCACATCACCCGCCTGTGCTCCTCAACACCTCTATGGGATAACATGCGAGCCCAGGCCAGAGCTCAAGCCATCGCACAGTTTTCCCACAGCTCCCGGATATCAGACGCCGTTGCAATTTACAAAACACCAGATCCCTGAGGTGCAGCTATGGCCCATGAACTGACGAGCCAGCTCGACCGTGACGGTTTTGTTCTGTTGCCCCAATTGATCACGCCCACGCAACTTCGAGGAATGCAGCAGACATTCGAAGCTCGCTTGCGCCACTTGGCCTGGAACGACACTCCAGGGTATGAACGTACCGAGATGTACCGCCATATGATCCAAGATATATTGACTCTTGATCAAGGGTTTCTTAACGTCGCCCTGCACCCACTCGTCCAACAAGTCTTGAAAGAGTATCTCGGCCCGCACTTTCAGCTTGTCGAAGCGAAAGGATGGCGATCGCTCCCTACGAAGAAAGACTTTCACGGGTGGCATGGCGATGCCTGGTACGATCAGAAGGCTGTCTCTTCTATCCCTAGGGAAGTGAAGCTGGCATTCTACCTCACCGACGTCCGATCAGGCGCCTTTAACTACATCAAGGGGAGCCATCGCAAACAACACCCTCGACCGATTCCAAGTGGTGAACTTATCAATATTTCCAAAGACATGATTGTGGAAGCCCTTGGGCCAGCGGGCTCGGCCTTCATGTTTGACACGTCAGGAACTCACCGGCAGGCAATGCCTGTTCTTGAACCGCGGCAGGCAGTCTTCTTGAATTATCATGATCCTGCCATCCCTCTGCAACAGGAAGACATCAAGTACTACCGGTACCACCCCCTGCTGCTCAATGCGGCCTTCCTGGAGAACTTAACCAAGGAGGACCAACGGATATTGGGCTTTGGAGACAAGAGAAATTATCAACATGGTTTTGAGCGACGACGCCAACATCCAATGCTCGAAGCAATGAACCGATCCTTGATGGAAGCCACACTCCATGTCGATCAAGCGCTCTACTACCCCCGTCGCGCCTTGTCTAAAGCACGAAGGCTTTTGGGTCAGTAGCGAGAGGGAAACTGGGCATGGCACTGGAGCAATACGGTTTGACACCTCAACTCTCGTAATTTCCGATGGACCCATCTCAAAATCCTCGCCACATCTCAGGAACTCCTCAATGAGCTACAAGCGAATATCCTTTTTTGTTTTTCTCACATGTCTCTTGCTCGCCGTCACCGCCTCCGCGTCCGAGCTGCTCCTGAGATTATCTGGGCTCGTCTCCACCGCAAGCATCCACACAATATCAGAAACCGATATTGCACGGGTACCGGGTCTGTTCGAACCCAATCAGGCCGTGACGGAGACTCCACACCCCCGACTGCACTATCATGTCACTATCAACTCTCTAGGATATCGAGGGCCCGAGATCGAACGAGACAAACCACCTCACGTCGTGAGAATCCTCTGTCTGGGCGACTCCGGCACATTCGGTCAGTTTGTGAACGATGAGGACACTCTCTCTTCAAATTTGGAACATCTCCTGCGACAAGAACACTTTTCTGTAGAAGTCATTAATGGAGGCGTACCGGGCACAACAATAGTGGATCAGATGGAGATATTGAAGAGAAGCATGATTCTCAAGCCAGACGTCGTGATCCTGACCTTCAGCGAAAACGACATTACGGACTTGGCCGTGGAGCCTTCTCAGTACGATGCCCTTGCACAGAATCGTCGTCTAAAAGACCGAGCAGGATTCAAAACATTCTACGAACTCGTCAGGGACACGGCTTTATTCAATTACTTCCTTAAAGTACGGGCTACCTGGAATACCTACTCGACTGCGCATGTGTCAGAATCGATGAGGACATCTGATCCTCCTCGTTCAGAAATAGAATATGAGCGGTTGTGGGCCATGTATTCTAGCCAGCTGGAGACTATGCGCCAATACTTGGCCAACCAGAATATTCAGCTGGTCTTCAACGGATACCCGACACATCAAAGGATTGGAGCAGACACCTTTACCAATAACCGCCAGCGCGATTTGCTTGGTAGGGCTGAAGCAGTGGCAAGAAAAATGGGCATCTCTACCGTCTCACTCCTTCCCTCCTTTCGGGAAACGGGTCTGACAAAAGAAGAGCTGTATCACTTACCGTATGACGGACATGCCAACAAAAATGGATATGTCCTTCAGGCCAAGGCTCTGTATCCCAACATACGAGAGACTATTCAATCGATGCCCCGAGCCTCCCAACCCCTGCTCCCATAGGGGCAGACGAGTGGAGCCCACGAGACGCATGACAATATGACCGAGAAGCTACGGAATGGTTTATTTCGATCGAAGGTGGCATCGAGGCAGAATACAGGCTTCCTGACTCTTGTGCTCCTCTCTCTTGTCCTCGTAATTGCGTTCGAGAACGCCATCGCCTCGGGGACCTCTGCCGCCGAATCTGAACTTTTCGGGCGGTGGGACATCACTCTTCTTGACACACAGGGATATTCGTCGGCCTGGCTAGAAGTCCTACCTAGCTCAAATGATGGTATCAAGGGCCGGCTGGTGTGGCTCTTTGGTGGAGCTGAACCTCTGTCAGACATTACGATCGATCACGATGTCCTCACGTTTCACCACTCCTTTATGGGGAAACACTTACTCTTCACTGCCAGACTGGATAGGTCTGTGCTCCAGGGGACCACAAGCGATAACAGCACAACGGTAAAATGGATCGGGGTACGCGCACCTGAACTACAAGTACCTAGCAGACCTCATTGGGGGGATCCTTTAGTCCTGTTCAATGGCCACGACCTCTCTGGTTGGAGTTTACGCAACACGACGGCACCAAACTGCTGGCATGCGCAAGAAGGAATTCTGTTTAACGACGAGTCTTGCTTCGATCTTAAGTCAAAGGCGGAGTTTGGGGATTTTGAGCTACATCTGGAGTTCAGGCTAGAAGGGAAAGGTGGGAGTGGGGTCTACCTCAGAGGCCGGTACGAAGTGCAAATAGCAAATGATGCGGACAAGCAACCCAATCCTCGCTCAACCGGAGCAATCTTTGGATACATCTCTCCCGCAATCTCCGCAGGGAGACCCCAAGGGGAGTGGCAGACTCTAAATATCACCCTCCTCGGGCGCATGGTGACAGTGAGGCTGAACGATCAAACTGTGATCGCAAATGAAGAAATCCCAGGAATCACTGGAGCTGCGCTCGATAGTCATGAGGCACGAGATGGCCCTATCATGCTGCAAGGTGATCACGGTCGCATTTCTTTCCGCAACATTATCTTGAAACCAGGGCTCAAGTAGATTGGCAGTTTATCGCCCGCCGTCGATTTTTCGAATCGCCCAGAACCGTTCATCTCTTGCAAACAGGATGTCAACCCCGTAAGCTGCGCGCATCTCAGTTGCAACTAAGCCATTCAGGCCTATTCCTTTACTATGGCGACCACCGTACGCGACTTCTATCAGATTCTTGGTCTCCCCAAGTCCGCCTCAGCGGACGACATTAAGAAGGCCTATCGCCGCCTTGCGCGCCAATTCCATCCCGACATGCACAGCGGCGCCAAGAAGTCCGAGATGGAGAAAAAGTTCAAGGAGTTGAACGCGGCACACGAAGTCTTGGGCGAGCCAGACAAGCGGAAGAAATACGATCAGTATGGCGCAAACTGGGAACAAGCCGAGGCCTACGAACAGGCGCGCCGGCAGGCTGGTCCCCAGGCAGGAAGCGGCCCGGGGGGTTCATTCGGCGGAGAAGGTTTTTCAGACATCTTCGAAAATCTGTTCAAAGGACGAGGGCACACCGGCAACAGCCGTGGATTTGCCGTGCAGGGCGAGGACCTTGAAACGGAGGTCCACCTCGCGCTCGCCGAGGTGTTCACCGGCGTGACGAAGCGCGTGACGTTGCAAGCGCCGGTACCGTGCTCCATCTGCCACGGAAGCGGGGCCTTTCGTGGACGCCCCTGTCCAACCTGCCAGGGACAGGGCGCCACACTGCAACCCAATACGATCGAAGTCCGAATCCCCGCCGGAGTCCAGGATGGGACGAGGGTACGCGTGGCAGGCAAGGGGCAAGCCGGCGCCAACGGCGGCAAGCCCGGCGACTTATATCTGCGTGTCGCGATCGCACCGGACAGCGTCTTTCGCCGACAAGGGAGCGATATTCATGTGTCCCTCCCGGTCTTTCCGTGGGAAGCGGCCCTGGGAGCCGACGTGATGGCCCCCACACTAATGGAACCGGTCCGGGTGAAAGTCCCTCCTGGGAGCCGCGCTGACAGTAAGCTTCGCTTGAAAGGCAAAGGGCTCCCGGCGGCGGCCGGCGGCCATGGCGACTTGTTTCTGACCATTCAAATCGTGATGCCGGCCTCTTCGACTGGAGAGGAGTGGAAACTCTACGACCAACTCAGGGCCATCCCGCACCAGGACCCGCGCGCCGAGCTGCTCGCCCAGGCTCAACGTCGATCACACCTCTAACACCCACTACCTGACAGCCTTCGGTCCGAGACACGGCAGAAGAAACTGCCAGCGGGATACCTCAGTACGATATTCCCATGATCCTCCGTCAATGCCGAAGGGGCAGAGCCTGAGACCTTTTCACGATTATCTTGCACGCAACCAAAAACTAACTCAGGGACCCCTGACGCGGTGTTGTTGGCTTGCGTTGCGTTGGGTGATCTGGCAAGCTACAAGAATATGGCGCTGGGGGTCTCCGATGCCCAGCGGATACATCAGCTGGTAAGAAATGATGATGTGCATGATGAGGCAGACTGCATGCGCAGCATAGATCTCCTGTACGGGGATAACGTGCAGGTAGGAGTTATTGGGGCGTTCATCATTGTAAAGTCAGACGTCTTCATTCGGTTCAACCTAAGGAGGCAAGTATGAAGCAGGGAACACAAACCCTCGTGACGCTGAGCGTCGCATCGGTATTTGCGCTGAGCGTGGGGATGGCTGCGGCCTGGGCCAATGAGCCAGGCTACTACGGCAAAGAAGGACACGGAGGCGGCGGGCATAGCTCGATAGGCGGACATGGCAAGGACATGATGCACAACAGCACGGGCCATTTGATCCGGCATCTGCTCAAGCATGAAAAAGACATCGGGCTCACCGCGGAGCAGGTCGCGAAACTCAAAGACATGCAGCTAAATCTGGACAAGACCCGTATCAAGACTGAGGCCGATATCCAGGTTGCGGAGCGCGAGTTGAAAGCCCTAACCGAGGATGAGAAATCCGATCTGGGCGCAATCGAAGCCAAGTTGAAGCAAAGCGGGGATTTGCAAGTCGGCTTGCGCATGGTCTCCGTCAAGGCCCGTCGGGATGTGTACGCCCTCTTGACGCCGGAGCAGCGTGCCAAGGAAAAGAGCGAGCACGATAAAGCGATGCAGCAGCACAAGGACGCCGGCAAAGGCTATGGGAATAATCCCCACGGGAGTCCCCATGGCGGCCCAATGAAAGACAATCCGCATAAGGGTGGCATGCTGCACGGCCTGCACCTCCAACAAGCCTGAGCCTCGGTCGTATACCTCAAAGAAGCACGAGCAGGCATTTTCAGCCGCCTAGCGAGAAGGATGTCATGCCGAAAGAGTTGAAACTGGCGAGTCGTGATTTACTGGTCGGCCCCGATCGGGCGCCGGCCCGCGCGATGCTGAAGGCCGTGGGATTCACGGATGAGGATTTGTCGCGCCCGATCATCGGCGTCGCCAATACCTGGATCGAGGTCATGCCCTGCAACTTCCACCTGCGCCGACTGTCGGAGCGGGTGAAAGCCGGCATCAGAGCCGCAGGGGGCACACCCATAGAGTACAACACCATCGCGGTGTCGGATGGCATTTCGATGGGCACCGAGGGGATGAAGGCGTCGTTGATCAGCCGGGAGGTGATTGCCGATTCAATCGAACTCGTAGCCCGTGGACATCTGTTTGACGGCGTGGTGGCATTATCAGGTTGCGATAAAACCATTCCAGGTACTGTGATGGCCCTCGCTCGCCTGAATCTGCCGTCTGTGATGCTCTATGGCGGCTCAATCATGCCGGGGCAGTTCCAAGGGCATGACGTCACCATTCAAGACGTGTTCGAAGCGGTCGGGAAACATGCGTCAGGCACAATGACCGATGCCGAGCTCAAAGATCTCGAAGACCATGCTTGCCCGGGCCCCGGTGCCTGCGGCGGTCAGTTCACGGCCAACACCATGGCGATCGCGTTCGAATTTCTCGGCATCTCGCCGATGGGACGAAACGGGGTGCCGGCCATGGATCAGAAGAAAGACGACGTGGCCTTCGAGTGTGGGAAAATGGTCATGGATCTGCTGAAGCGAGATCTGCGGCCTCGCCAGATCATCACGCGAAAATCGCTGGAAAACGCGATCGCCGCGGTGGCAACCACCGGCGGCTCGACGAATGCGGTCTTGCACCTGCTCGCCATCGCGCGCGAAGCCAACATTAAATTAAGCATCGACGACTTCGACAAAATCAATCGGAAGGTGCCGTTGCTCGCGGACCTCAAGCCTGGTGGACGATTTACAGCCTCAGACCTCTTTGCAGCTGGCGGAACCACCTTAGTCGCCAAGCGGCTGCTCGATGCCGGTCTGTTACACGCGGCTCAACCAACCGTGACCGGCCGAACGATCGGAGAAGAGGCCAAGACGGCCCAGGAAACATCCGGGCAACAAGTCCTCAGACCTCTGTCGAATCCGATCAAGCAGACCGGCGGGCTGGTCATTTTACGAGGGAATCTTGCTCCAGAGGGTTGCGTCGTGAAGGTGGCCGGGCACTCGATCATGACATTCCGCGGCCCGGCGAAGGTCTATGACCGGGAAGAGGATGCCTTTGTTGCCGTGCAATCCCGTCAGATCAAAGCGGGCGATGTTGTCGTGATTCGGTATGAAGGTCCATCGGGCGGACCAGGCATGAGAGAAATGCTTGGCGTGACTGCGGCCATCGTCGGTGCAGGCTTGGGCGACTCCGTCGCGCTCCTGACCGACGGACGGTTCTCCGGGGCCACTCATGGGCTCATGGCCGGCCATGTCGCACCGGAAGCTATCAAAGGCGGCCCGATCGGCGCGGTGAAAAACGGCGACATGATCGTCTTCGATATCGCCAAACGGACGCTGACCGTGGAGCTCTCGCAGAAAGAGATCAAGGCCAGGCTCAAGAAAGTGAAACAGCCGTTACCCCGCTATACCTCCGGCGTGATGGGCAAATATGCTCGACATGTCTCGTCGGCTTCTGAAGGAGCCATTACGACGTAGTAGGACGCTGAAGAAATCCGTTGGCGGCTTTGTGAGGTAATCGAAATGGCCGAAGACGCGACCGGTTCTCGTTACCAACCGTCTCAGAACGGGGCCAATGTCACTGCCAGAAAGTTCTCTTTATGACCTGCCTACTTTTTCGGGGAGATTACGAAAAGATCAAGCGGAGGAGGCTGGACGGCTTTGGTTTTGGATTAAACTGACAGGATTGCTGGTTGATCGGACACGGGTGCATTTGTCCGGTAGGCCACGACGTTCCTCACCAAGTTCCACTCTCACACCTTGTTCTCGCAACCATCGTGTAGCAACACTCGACGTGAGCACGGCTAGTCGCGTCGATAGAACTCCGCAATCGTCTCAACAACGTAGCCTTGCTGTGCCTCTGTCAATTCCGGATAGATCGGGATAGACATGACTTCTTCAGCCGCCTGTTCTGACAGAGGGAACGATCCTTTTTCATGCCCTAACTCACGATAGCAATTTTGGAGATGCATCGGGAGCGGATAATACACTTCTGTACCGACCCCTTTTTCTTTGAGGAATGCGCGCAACTCGTCGCGCTTCGGCACTCGAACCGTGAACTGGTTGTACACATGGAAATTTCCAGGTCTCGTCGGGGGCAGCACGACACAGTCTACCTGCTTCGTCCGGGCGAACAACTGCCGATACCGTTCGGCATTCCGGCGGCGCCCCTCGTTCCACTGATCAAGATACTGTAATTTCACCTGAAGCACGGCAGCCTGAAGCGCATCGAGTCGACTATTGAATCCTATAACTTCGTGAAGATAGCGGACCTGACTCCCATGAACACGAAGCATGGCCATGGAGTCGGCAAGAGCTTTGTCGTTGGTCGTGATAAGCCCCCCATCTCCAAACCCGCCCAAATTCTTGCTGGGGAAAAAGCTAAAACACCCGGTGTCTCCAAGTATACCGGCGCGCTGCTCTTGCTGCGCCGCGCCAATCGCTTGGCAGGCATCTTCAATGACATAGACGTGTTTCCGCGTTGCAATCTCATTGATCGCCGCCATGTCCGCACATTGCCCGAAGAGATGAACGGGAATGATGGCTTTCGTCCGAGGCGTGATCGCTCGCTCAATGAGCGCCGGATCGATATTAAACGTATCCGGCTGAATGTCGACAAAGACGGGCTTCGCACCCAATCGTGAAATCGAGCCGGCCGTGGCAAAAAACGTAAATGGAATGGTGATCACCTCATCGCCAGCTTTCACGCCCATCGCCATGAGAGAAAGCAGCAGCGCATCGCTCCCAGACGCGCAACCAATCGCATAGCGGCTGCCGATGTACCGGGCAACGGATTCCTCGAACGCCACGACGCGGGGCCCCAGAATAAAGCCCTGTTCGTCACAGACAGTCTGTATCTCGGCGAGAATTTCTGCATGGAGGGACCGGAACTGAGCCTTCAGATCGAGCAACGGCACATTCATCAACGCAAACCTCCAGTAGGAATCTCAGTACTCGAACAACACACAAAGCAGTCGTGACACTCCCTTCAATACCTGGCTCCTGGACATAATGCAAGAGGAGAATCAGACCAGCCGGTTTAGCGGAAATCTCGCCGATGAAAAATAAGGCTGGCCGTGAAGAGGAGCACCGCCGTGTACGTCGCTCCGTAGGCGACAATCAGCATCAAGTCCGCACCGCTTACTTCCAGATGATGCACGACATGGCCCTTCAAGTTGAACCGCTCGAGGTTGGGCAAGAGATAATAGATTCCGTCCAAGATCCCCCGGCTGAGATCATCCATCTTTGCCCCGAATGTTTTCAGATCCGCCGTGAGGTGTCCGATCACATACAGCGCCAGCGTGAAGATCGCGCTCAGGGTGGCACTCGTAAACGTGGAAAACAGCAGAGCGACCGCGGTGATGACCATGAACTCGACGAAGATCAGCGTCAGCGCCTTAAAGAGCATCCCCTCGACGGGAACATCTTGAGCATAGAGCACCACCAAGAGTCCCAGCGCCATGACCACTGTATTGACGAACAGTGTGATCGTGAGGCCCACATACTTGCCGAGCAGAAACTGGTACCGCGCCACCGGCTTGGACACAATTGTGTAGATGGTCTTCTTCTCGATCTCCTTGCTCACTAGGCCGATCCCGACGAAAATGGCAATCAACACCCCAAAGAAATTAATACTTCCTAGCCCAAGATCAAGAATGAGACGGTGGAATTCTCCCAAGGTCAACCGCGACAGAATCACAGAACTACTGATCATGAGCAGGGCAAATATGAGCAAATTGTAGAGCAGCTTATCTCGCAAGTTTTCCCGGAATGTATTCAGCCCGATCGACAGGATTTTCATGCACGCTTCTCCGTTGGACTCCGATGTTCTTCGACCTCCCGGATAAAGAGATCCTCCAACGACCCCTTCTGAGGTGTGAGCGATACCAGACTTGCCTTCGCTGCGCGGATAATCTCCAATGCTCCCCCCACTTGTTGTTGGCTCTTCAACACCACCAGCATCCGATCCCCTTGCATCACCACTTTATCGGTCAGAGGGCGCAAATGGTCCAACCCTTCGGGGCTCAGACGATCCACGACCAGTTCCACTGGGTGACTGGCCCCTTGCTCCAGCAAGTCGGTCACCCGACCACAGGCCACAAGGCGCCCCTTCAGAATCATCGCGACCCGATCGCACAACACTTCGGCATCGTGCAAGATATGAGAGCTGAATAGGACCGTCTTCCCGGACTCTTTGAGGCGCAGGATCAGATCACGCACTTCTTTCCGCCCAATGGGATCCAGTCCGGACATCGGCTCGTCCAGTACCACCAACTCCGGATCGTTAATCAAGGCTTGGGCGACCCCTACCCGCTGCAACATGCCTTTTGAGAACTTCCTGAGCTGGAGATCCTTCGCATGGGTCATTCCAACCAGCTCCAAGAGTTCGTCGATTCGTTTGCCAAGAACAGAGCCACCCAGCCCGAACAAATGTCCATAGAACGCAAGAAACTCCCGGCTCGTGAGGTAGTCATAAAAGTAAGGCGATTCAGGAAGAAATCCCAGCCTGGCCTTGGTCTGAGGATCGCCCAGGTCACGGCCGAATAACCGCGCGCGCCCGCTGGTTGGATAGATGAGACCCATCAAGATCTTGAGGGTTGTGGTTTTCCCTGCGCCATTCGGCCCGAGAAAACCGAAGACTTCCCCCGGTCGGACCTCCAGGCTAACACCATCTACAGCAGTCACTCGCTTGCCCCAGAAACCTACGCGGAAAATCTTGGAGAGTTGCTCAGTCTGGACCACGAGACCGGAATTAGGCGCCATGGCTCACTCCCATGTTCTAGGGAAACTGTAGTCTGGCTCTACCTTTGGGAAACTGTATGTAGGCTGTGGACGTTTGAAAAACGTGCGCAACCGCCCCGGATGCGTCGAGCTGGAAACAGAGCCCGTCTTGGAATCCAACCGATAGTCTCCTCCGAACGGTTCCGTTGGAAGTATCGAAAGGACTCCCGCCACCACGAGATCCGTGACTGTCGCAGGAAGGGTCAGATGTTTCGTTCGATAGGCTTCCACCGCACTCTCCAGTATGCGAAGATCCCGTTCGATGATAACTTCTTTCATCCGCACCACCAAGACTTCTCGCATTTCTGGATCATGTGTCTCCCTTAACCGGGCTTCAAGAAACGCCAAAGCTGTGTCCGGACTCCCTGCCTCCGCCGCCATGCGGGTGGCGAGCCCTGGGAGATAGGATGGGCCATCCGGAAGACGAGCCGCCTTCATAATGTACTCTGCCCCCTTGGCAGGATCGCCGAGCAGAAAATAATAGTTGTACCCAAGCAGAAAGGGGATGTTCCAGACATCGGGATTCGCGGTGACACCTTTTTCAAGCAACCGATTGCTCAAGTCCGGGCGGTTGGCGAGATCGCCGAGAATGACCCCCCCGGCATAGTAGACATAGGCATACTGAGGATCGAGCGTGGTCATCACGTCCAAGGCGTGATACATCCACTCATATTCGTCCGCGCTATTACGTTTCTCTCCCACCACCTGCACCAGCTTGAGCCAAAGGAGATCAGCCCCTAAGTGATGATAGCCGAGCAAGGCTGGTTTCAGATATTCACCCTTGGGAAGCTGCGCAAGACCTTCGATCTGGACAACCGTCCGATCCTGCCGCTGATCGAGCGCCCCTTGTAGCCAGCCAACGCAGGCCAGCAAAAGAATGCCTCCCATGCCGAGCAGAAACTGATTCACGATTGGCGCGCTGCGATGATGTAAGCTTGTTGAGGCCGTCATGAGAGTGGACCGGCAGGATGAGTAAATGGGAAGGTCCCGGCAGCCATCGAATGGCTGCCGGGACCATGGAACCTTACCTACAACGGGTTAGTAGACACCAGTTGTACAATCGTTGGCGCCATGGTCAACCGTGGCATCCCAGGTTGAAACTGCAGCATCGCCATCCAGATTGCTTTTCGCGACCGAAACAATGTTGTTATTACCAAGCACTCCGGTAGCACCAGTCCCAGTAGCAGCAGGGTACAAAGCACAAGAAGTGAGCGTCGTATAGAGCCCTGGAGCCGCAACCGTCGTTGCATCTACACCATAAACGTAATTCACATTACCAGTCGCCTTAAAACCAATATCGGCGAATGTGCCTGCAAACACACCTCCCGCAACACACCAGAGAGTACCAGCAGGACTTGGTAGCGCACCAATGCCCCAAGGCCATGGAGCTGTTTTGGCACCGGCCGCAGCTAATGGCTGTCCAAGCTCTACAGCAACTCCAACGTAACAGCCTCGCTCCGCCTGGAAGGCGATTTCAGAGGTTTTGATCGCCTGTAGGTTGGTCTTTGCCTCGGCCTGACGTGACTTCAACTGATAGGTCAGGAAGTTCGGGATGGCGATGGCCGCCAAGATCCCGATGATCGCCACGACGATCATCAACTCGATGAGGGTGAAACCCTCTTGTTTCCGCAATGGTTTCCGAAATAACTTCAACATCGTACTGCCTCCCTTGTTGATTGTTCACTGACGGCCCTTCACACCTTTGCTTCTTTCTCTTATCGGAACTCACGTCCGATTGTTGTTACCTACCCCTCTAGCAGGTTCGATGCCTGGCACAAGAGCAAGCCATGAACGGCTGGGGCGCCCGCAATATTGCATAGTTATGAGTCTGAGGCCTGCCATACTCACAGCCATGCCTGACCTCACCTTTCACGGTTTTGCTCTGATCTGCCAATATTTGTCATCCACAGTGCGGGTCTTGCTGGCTTCCACTTGCTCTCCACAGAGGAGGTCGGTTCGTGGAGAGCACCATCTTCCAGAGATAAATGGCCAGCAAAAACAACAGTTTGTCGTGAGTAGAGCGAGCCGAACAGCCCGTCAGATGCCGAGAAGAGGATTCGAGGAGATGGTCGTAATTGAGATCACGACTGGAGCAGTGGATAGCAAGGCAAGATCAGGACTCTGTGAGGTGCGAGGGAATATGCTAGTGCGCCTGCGTCTTCTCAGGCACACGCCGTTTGGCCTGTTGAATACGTTCCTCTTGTGCCGGGTCGCCCATTCCCAGTTCACGGAATCGGTCCATCAACTTACTATTGGATGGGTCAAGCTCCAGGGCACGAAGCCAGGACTCTCGGGCTTCTGAAAGGTTTCGTTGCGTGGCATAGATATCACCGAGGTGCTCATGGAGCACCGGATCATCTTCGGTAAGCGCCACAGCGCGCTTTATTTCCGTTAACGCTTCAGTGAGCATTCCGGATTTAAACAAGGCCCACGCGAGACTATCGATATAATACCCATTGCTCGGTTTGAGCGCGACGGCCCGCTTGGTCAAAGATAAGGCTTGGTCGATCTTGACGCCCCGCTCGGCGTAGCTATACCCCAGATAATTGAGTGCGTCAGCGTGATGGGGGTCCAGCTTGATGGCCGTCTCCATCACGCGCACGACGTCATCGAATCGATTGAGCTTGTCGTAGACCGTGCCGAGATTGAAGTGCAAATCGGCATTCTTCGGGTTATGGTCGATGCCTTCCTCCAACACCTTTGCCGCATCGTCGAACTGATCCTTCTGGAAATACGTCAACCCCAGAACAATGTGGGCTTCAGGGGCCTTGGGGTTAATCGTGATGGCCTTCGTCAAGTGCGTCACGGCATCAGGAAGTTGCTTCAATCGATAGAACAACAGGCCGAGATGCAAATGCCCCTCGAAATATGACGGCTCGAGTTGGATGTTAAACGTATACGTCTCGATGGCCTTCTTCGTATCTTTGGACTCCTCGTAGAGATAACCAAGATAATCTCTGATTTTGAGTTCTGTCGGGCGCGCCTTCAGAATCTGGATCAGTTGGTCGATCGCCTTGGGATATTCCTTTTCCTCTCCATACAGGAGCGCGAGTCGAAGCTGAGCATCAGTGTCCGAAGGGTCCTCCGCCAGTAAATCAGTCAACTCTTTCCTGGCTCCCTGATAATCTTTGGTCGCGACATAGAGCCGAACCAACTGATGCCGGATATCCCGGCTCCGAGAGTTCACCGTCTGGAGATATTTTCGCAGCACGGCAACCGCTCGATCTGGAGCCTTCTGCGATTCATACACCGAAGCCAACGCGAGGTAGGCTGGTTCAAACGAGGCGTTCACCGCAATCGCCCGTTCCAAACTCGCTGTGGCCTCCTCCCCTTTCCCCGCATCGAGCAGGATGCGCCCCAGGTGATAATACCCGACGGAGGACTCGGGCGCCCGTGCCAACCCGGCTCGAATGGCCTGCTCCGCTTCAGGCTGCCGTTTCAGACTCAGCAGCAACAGTCCCTTCGTAAAATAGGGATCGCCGGATGTCTGATCAATCTCGATCGCGCGATCCAATAATTTCACTGCACGTTCCCCTTGCCCCGCGCTGGCAAGAATCCCTGCCATCTGTGTGAGGAGCTGACCGTCTTGGCTCAGACCCTCCGCCGCTTGGTCCGCATAGTTGACAGCATTCGGCATATCGCCCAGGGAAAAATAAAGACTGGCCAGCCTGGCCTTCACAGACTGAGACGACGGATCCCCCTTCAGTGCGGCTTGATATTCTTGAATCGCACGATCCATGTCCTGTGCAAGCTCGGCTTGATACCCGAGCATAAAATGATAGGCCGCAGTCGCATTGGGGGGGTGAGTCGAGGATGCCGACTTCGGCGTATCGGCAGAGGCAGGTATCTTTTCAGATGTCTGAGGCGCACTCGCGCAGGCCACCACCATCAGGGAAAGTAACCAGCACATGATACTGGAAATCAATGCAGAGACTCGACTGCTCGCCGTTCGGCTCAGAATGACTCGTGTCGTGAACAATTACACGTTCCTCTTGGCAAACTCAGATCCGGTTGTGGTAGTGAGAAAGATTATACGAGTGGGGCGGCACTGGGTCAAACGACTTCTCGGTTGTCGAGGCTCTCGAACTTCGCAAAGCGGTCGTGGAAAAAGAGCTCCTTTCTCCCGATCGGGCCGTTGCGATGTTTGAGCACGAGAATATCGGCAATGCCCTTCCGTTCTGAATCCTGGTTATACACGTCCTCACGGTAAATGAACATGACGACGTCGGCATCCTGCTCGATCGCGCCACTTTCGCGAAGATCCGCCAGCATGGGAATCGGCGGCTTCCGCGCTTCCACTGCGCGGCTGAGCTGCGACAGCGCGATGACCGGCACGTTGAGTTCTTTTGCCAACGCCTTGAGCGAGCGGGAGATATCAGAGATTTCCTGCTGACGGGACTCCGAGTCGCTTCGCCCCTGCATCAGCTGAAGGTAGTCGACGATCAAGAGATCCAGCCCCCGTTCGGCTTTCAACCGGCGTGCTTTACCCCGCATCTGCTGCACCGTGATACCACCGGTGTCATCGATAAAGATCGGCGCTTGCTCCAGCCGGCCAGCCGCTTCCGCAAGACGCCACCAGTCCTCTTTCTGAAGCTTACCGGTTCGTAGACCATGCGAATCGACCCGCGCTTCCGAACTCAACATGCGAAGGACGATCTGCGGCTTTGACATTTCAAGACTGAAAATTCCGACCACGGTGCCCGCGTGGATGGAGGCATAGGCTGCCATCCCCAGAGCCAGGCTGGTCTTTCCCATGCTGGGCCGCCCCGCGATCACCACGAGATCCGAGGGTTGGAGTCCCGCCGTGATGTCGTCGAGATCGTAAAAGCCTGTGGGAACACCGGTGATATGTTCTTTTCGCTTCGACAGTTTATCGACAAGGTCGAGACTTTCCTTAATGATGGAATTGATGGGAGTGAACGACCGGTCCAGTTTCCCCTGGACGATGCTAAACACCGACCGTTCCGCAAAATCGAGCAGGTCATCGACTGAAGAAGTGCCTTCGTACCCGCGCGTGAGCACTTCAGTGGAAGTATGGATCAGCTCTCTCAGCAACGCCTTGTCGCGCACGATCTTGCAGTGGTAGCGGATATTGGCGGAGCTGGCGACGCTCTGTACAAGTTCCGCCAAATACGCTGCACCACCGACGGCTTCTATTTCTCCCTGCGCCTTCAACCGTTCCGTCAGCGTAATCTGATCGATGACTTCTCCCACGTCCGACAACTCCAGCATCGCACGATAGATCTTCCGATTTGACGTACGATAAAAATTCTCTTCGACCAGCAATTCCATCGCCTTGGCCATCGCACTATTATCAAGGAGAACCGCGCCGAGCACAGACTGCTCGGCCTCCAGATTCTGAGGAGGCAGCTTAGGCTGGGACAGATCGGCTGCTGACAACGATTTCATGACCGCTCCTTAACCTGCCGGCGAGCTGATGACACCAGTTCAGCAAGCTCCATCTTCTTCGAGAGACGACCCAGATTGCCGGTTCGTCGGCCCTGCCGCTGGGTCGCGAAGGGCTCAACCACCAGCACCTCATCAGGACCCACGCCCGGCGCACCGACCACCACTACTGTTGCTGCCTGCTGAGCCAACCCAGCCTTCACGGCAGCAGAGACAAGCGCCGCGTCGCTCCCCTTCATCGTCTGTTGCACAACTCGAACGCGAATTCTACGCAACTGGGCTGCAACCGCCGTCAATCGACGAGTAGCCCGGCTTGGCGCGGCGACAAGATAATCCACCCGCGCTGAGGCCGATCCCTCCTCGGGAAACTCGATCGTACGAAAAAGCCGATCGACGTCCAACGCAAAACCGGTTGAAGGCAACGGCCTGCCGAATCGACCGATCAAGTGATCATACCGTCCGCCGCCGCCTAACTCCGCCCCCAATCCTTTAGCAAATACGTCAAACACGACACCATCATAATAGTCGAACCCGCGGAATTCCCCCAGGTCCAGAATCAGCGACTCTCGATGACCCGCTGCACACAGCGCGTGATAGACCTGGGCAAGCCGATCGAGAGGAGCCGCCAATGCCGGATTGCCGGCCGCGAGCACTCGCCCGCGTGCCAACACCTCCTCTTGACCGTACAACTCAGGCGCTTCCCGTATGGCGCGGGCCGCTGTCTTTGAAATAGGCTCACTCGCAAGGATCTCCTCAAGTCTCGGCAGATCCTTCCGCGCGGCCGCTTGTTCAGCCAACTTCTGCCCCTGCACAGACAGTCCTGATCGCAACAGCAGTCCCTTAATGAACCCCACATGTCCAAGAGCCACCTTGAAGGACTGGAGCCCGATCGTATGGAGGCACTCGATCATCAAATCGATGACCTCGCTGTCGCTCGCAACATCATTGAGGCCGATCAGCTCGGCTCCGACCTGAAATATTTCCCGGCCACGCCCGGCATGTTCCTGTTCATAGCGAAATACGGATGTGCGATAGGAAAGGCGCAGCGGTAATGTCACGCCCGTCAGCCCCATGGCCACCGTCCTGGCAATCTGCGCCGTGGCATCCGGGCGAAGGAGAAGCGTCCGCCCAGTCGTACGATCGACGAATTGATAGCAATGCTCGATCAGCTCCGGCTCAAGCCCTGGCGCCAAGACGTCGAGATACTCGAACGTGGGAAGAATGATCTCGTCGTAGCCCCACTGGTTGATTTGACCGAGCAACTGTTCTTCAAAGCGACGAACCTGCTTCGCCGCGTGAGGAAGAATCGTCGCCATGCCCACGGGAACCAGTGAACGCTCACGGGACGACGGGACCTGACCCGAAGAATGGGGCTTCAGAGGAGCGGAAACCATGGCAACCTGATGGGTAGGGCGCGGGATTAAGACAGAGCCGCGACTTTGACTGAGAGAATCTCTTTGCTGGACTTGATCGTCTCAAGAGCTATATTCGGGAACACTGCATCGGATCCAATAATGAGCAGCGCGTTCCCGCCACGTTTTTCGAGCGCGCATTGCATCCGAACGATATTGATCTGGTTATCGCCGAGCACCTTCCCCACCATCCCGATCACCCCTGGGCGATCGATGTTGTGGATCAGAAGCATGTGTCCCTCCGGCACCACCTCAACATTGAACTGATCGATCTCCACCACGCGTGGATCCTTCTTATGAAAAAGCGTACCGGCCACCTGGTACGACTTCTTTCCAGCCTCCACTCGCACGCGAATCAAGCTCGTGAAATCGCCTGCATCGGAACTCTTGATTTCCTTCACTTCGATTCCACGTTCCTTCGCGACAATCGGCGCGTTCACGTAATTCACCGGTGCTTCCATCACCGGGCCCAACAGTCCCTTCAACACCGCAATCGTGAGCGGTGCGACCGACAGACTGGCCACCTCTCCACTATATTCAACGGTCACACGCTCAAGCCCGCCTTCGCATAGCTGCGTTTGCAACTTCCCAAGCTGTTCGGCTAACGACAGGTAGGGTTGGAGACGTGGGAGTAACTCCGGAGAGACCGATGGAACATTGACCGCCCCTCGGGCAATGCCTTTGGTGAAATAATCGACGATTTGTTCTGCAATCCCAACCGCTACATTCTCTTGCGCCTCGGTCGTCTGAGCTCCGATGTGCGGCGTACAGATAAAGTTATCCAGCGTCAACAACGGATGATCCGCCTTCACCGGCTCTTCTTCAAATACATCGAAGGCGGCCGCCGCCACACGCTTGACCTTCAGCGCGTCAAACAAATCTCCCTCATGAATAATTCCGCCGCGGGCACAATTCACAATCATGACCCCCGGCTTCATCGTCGAGATCACTTGGGCATTGATGAGGCCCTTGGTCTCAGGCGTCAATGGCGTATGAACAGAGATGATATCGGCATGCTTGAACAATTCATCCAGCGGCATCATGGTGATGCCCATCTTCTGGGCCCGCTCTTCAGCCAGATAGGGATCGTAGGCCACCACACTCATGCCGATTCCCTGCGCGAGTTTCGTGAGATGGCTGCCGATTTGCCCCGCACCGACAATGCCAAGTACCTTATTATAGAGCTCGACTCCCATGAACTTGTCTTTTTCCCACTTGCCTGCCTTCACAGACGCGGTGGCTTGGGGAATACGCCGGCTCATGGCGCAGATCATTGACATCGTATGCTCGGCAGTCGTCACGGTATTGCCGCCCGGCGTGTTCATCACGACGATCCCGCGACGAGTCGCTGCCGGCGTATCGACATTGTCCAGGCCTGACCCGGCTCGCCCGATGACTTTCAATTTCACGGCGGCCGCGATCAGTTCTTCCGTCACCTTGGTTCCTGACCGCACAATCAGCCCATCAGCGTCCTTAATCTCCTTGAATAATTCCTCTTTCGGCATCTTGGATTTCACAACCACGGTGAATCCAGCCTTTTCCAACAACTCCACACCCTGTGTTGACAAACTATCGCTGATCAGAATTTTCATACCCATTGTGTTCGCCCTATCGTAACGCGATTGAAACGGAACCCCTACGCCATGAGAATTTCTTGTGCCTTCGCTACGCCGCTTCCAAGCTTCACGGGGTGGCCAAGCCCTTTGAGCACCATCTCAACAGCTGCCACAGCCATGATGATATCGAAGCGATCCATGTAGCCCATGTGTGAGAGCCTGAAGATCTTGCCCTTCAAATGGTCTTGTCCACCGGCCGCTGTCATGCCGTATTGAACGCGCAGATTCTTATAAATGGCTTGCCCGTCCACGCCTTCCGGCGCCAACACAGCAGTGAGAGCATCGCTGGGTGATTCTTTCGGAAACAGCTCAAGCCCTGCACCCTGCATTCCCTCACGCATGGCCTTTGCCAGCTTGGCTTGGCGAGCGAACACGCCATCAAGCCCCTCTGCCCTCATCATCTTCAGCACTTCCTGCAAGCCGACAATGAGCGACACAGCCGGTGTATAGGCCGTCTGATTCTTCTGTTGATTCTCGTGCTCTTTCTTAAAATTGAAATAGAACGCCGTGTTCTTCGCTTTCTCCGCCAACTGCCAGGCTTTATCGCTCACACTCACAAAGGCAAGACCCGGCGGGAGCATCAGCGCCTTTTGCGATCCGGTAATCACGACATCAATTCCCCACTCATCGGTCTTGATGTCGAACACGCCGAGCGCGGTAATGGCATCCACCACAAGAATGGTCTCGCTATAGGGTTTGACGATCTCGGCAAGCGCCTTGACGTCGTGCGCGACACCGGTAGATGTTTCGCTCGCCTGCACGTACACCGCTTTGATTCCCGGATCTTTTTTGAGCGCGTCGGCCACCGATTGAGGATCGACGGCATACCCCCATTCCACTTTGATTTCCGTCACCTGGGCGCCAAACGTCTTGCAAAGCTTGGTCCATCGTTCTCCAAACTTCCCTCCATTAATGGTTAGCGCCTTGTCTCCGGGCGAGAGAAAGTTCGACACGGCACCTTCCATGCCTCCGGTTCCGGAAGCCGCCAGCATGAGCACATTGTTTTTCGTTTGGTAAAGCCACTTGAGTCCGTCACGGACCTCAGCAAACACTTTGTCGAACTCAGGGGCGCGGTGGTGGAACATGGGCCGTGCCATGGCCAACAGCACTTCAGGTGGCACAGGCGTCGGACCCGGAGCCAGCAAATACCGTTTCAGCATCGACTGAACCTCCTAGCGGATAAAACGTGAACGATCTTACGCGGGAAAGCCGGACGATACCATTGCCCCTTAAAAGCTGTCAAGGCGAGGAACCATGCAGACACACGTGTTTCCAGACTGTTGAGTCATGTCGACTCCACGAGACTTCTCGTGACCATTACGGGCAACGACTGAAGCGGCTACTCCTGTGCCACCAACGAAGGCACGTCATACCTTTGGCAATTCCTTGACACGAATACAGTCCGTCGATAGTCTAACCTCACACAACATGACACATGTTCCACACAATACTGATGGCGGCCGTACTTTGAAGAAGCCTCATGGGCCAGGGTACACCATCCTCCCAATAACCATCCTCCTCAGTGTGTGGTTCAGCCTCTTTGCCCCTACCATTCTCGTGGCGCAGACTGCCACTCCTTCTAAGCCCAATACGACCGACCCGCCTGCACTGATAGACGAGAACGACGCATCAGAAGACGATCCAGACCCAAATCTTGTCCCGCTCGATACCGACGGTCCGCCATCGGAAGCCGCCGACCAAAGCACATCCACGACGAGCAGCGTTCCGAGAGCTGAAGACCTCTTACAACCAAACCCAAGCGGACACTCTCCGGCAACGGCGCGGTTTTCAGACTCCTTCAATCCTCCGGCTGAGCTGACGCAGACACAAGATCCGTCCGGAACTGACGCAGGTCAGACGGAATATGCAAGCTACAATGTTCCCATTGTCATGGACCCTTCAGTCCAAGCCCACATCCGATACTTTAATACAGCCATCCACGATCGCTTCGGACAATGGCTGCTGCGACTCAGTCGCTACCAGCCCCTCGTCGAGACGATTTTCTCGGAATTTCACCTTCCCAGCGATCTGGTCTACCTCTCCTTAGTGGAAAGCGGATTCAACCCCTACGCATATTCACGAGCCAAAGCCACAGGCCCCTGGCAGTTCATGAAAGGCACGGCCAAGGCCTATGGACTCCGTGTCGACACCTATGTCGACGAACGCCGTGACCCCATTAAGTCAACGGTGGCTGCGGCACGCTACCTCCGCGATCTCTACGACCTCTTCGGCGCCTGGCCGCTCGCAATGGCCGCCTACAATGCCGGAGAAGGCAAGGTGATGCGAGCCCTCCATAAGGCCAAGGCGGAAAGCTTTTCCGAAATTTCAAAGACACGATTGATTCGTCGCGAGACGAAAGAGTATGTGCCGCGATTTATGGCTGCCACAATTATCGCGAGAAACCCGGATCGATACGGCTTCACTCAAGAATCTGCCGAGCCGCATCAATTCGATGAAGTGATCGTCACGCGGCCACTCCATCTACGCGCGATCGCCAAGGCCACCAACATTTCCTATGAAGACCTCCGACTCCTCAATCCTGAGCTCCGGCGAGACGCGACCCCTCCCGGCGACGACACCTACCATCTGAAGGTTCCGGTGGGAGCAAAAGAAAACGTGGAACAGGAACTTGACCAGATCCCGACCCACAAGTTCCCCCCGCTTCCGGCAAAAGCTCAGTTTGCCACCGCCGGGTCCTCTCACTGGTATAAAGTCCGTATAGGCGATACGCTCGCCAAAGTATCCAAGCGGTTTCGCGTCCCGCTCAGGACCCTGAAGACGAAGAATAGCCTTTCCGGTCCGACGATTCGACCGGGGGACTTTCTCATCATCAGCCGCTAGTTCACTCCCATTCCGCTGATCCACAGAACGGACTATAGCCGCAGGCTGCTCAAAAAGGCCGTCCAGCAAGGCCGCAGCGAGCGAAGATGCGAGGCGTACGCTTCGGTACGTTGAGCTTCTGAGCGATGCGAGAACGCCGCTGGCGGATTTTTTCAGCAGCCTGCTACGATTTTTTCTTGCTTGTTGAGGGAGGAGGCGCTGGAGGGCTTTTCTGTGGTGACGCACTCGCGGGAGCTGTCGACGTCGAGGGAGGCGCTAACTCTAGCGCTTTCTTCGTCTCCAAAATCTTGGTCCGAATCGTGGTCTCGCTGGTGAAGGGAGAGTTCGGATAGGCCTTGATCAGTTCTTGGTAGCGAGCCAACGCCGCATCAGGCCGGGATTGAGATTCTTCCAGCCGCGCCAGTTCAAATAACGCCTGGTCCCGATTCAACGTACCGGGGGTCTCCAAAATACCGGTGAGGGCCTTCACCGCCTGATCCCGGTCTCCCTTATGCAAGTACACATAGGCCAGGCGTTGCTGCACTAACCCAGCCATTGACGGATTCGAACCGTATAAAGAAAGAAAGCGCTGATAGGCCTCAATCGCCGGACCCAATTCATTGGCCTGGACCAACGTATTTCCTAAATGGTACAAGGCCAGTGGCGCGGAAGCGGTTCGCGGATATTGATCGACGATCTGCCGATACCTTGTGATCGCTTCCTTGCGCGCCTGATCGGCCTTCTGAGGGTCGCTGGCAGAGGGAGCGGTCAAGAAACGCATGGCCTCTTGCTCAAGGTCTAGGGCTTTCTGTGTTGTCTGGCGGTCGACATAAAACACTCCGCCGACCACGGCTGCTGCAAGCACCACGACTCCTAGCCCTACGAGCAGGGGCCGGAGATAACTCCGTGGCCCATGGAGTGTATGGTCCACCCAGCTCGAGAGGTGGGCTTCATCGACCGTAAGAGTCTTGGGGGGAACCTTGATACGATAGCTCATGGATGGATCGTCGGAGAGAGCGGAGACGGTTTCCTCAAGTTGTGTACGCACCGTATACTTACTCGGGATTTCACGATTTTGTCAATGAGGCATCTGCCGGTTGGCTTGTAGAACGTATGCGTCTCCCATTTTGACAGACAGGCCACCATACATGTTTGAACAACGGCTCAACGAATTGGCTGCGCGACATCTGGCCAGGCGCCTGACTCCACTCCATTCCGGCGTCGGCCCGGTCGTTGAGATGGCAGGACGCCAGATCCTCTTGCTCGCCTCAAACGACTATTTGGGACTGGCCACGCACCCGGAGGTCATTCAGTCTGCCATTGAGGCCACACAACGGTTTGGCGCCGGCGCCGGCGCCGCTCGGTTGGTCTCAGGCTCGTTGCCGCCGCACCAGGAGCTCGAGTCGGCCCTGGCGCAGTTCAAAGGGACTGAAGCCGCACTGACGTTTGGCTCAGGCTACCTTGCAAACATTGGCACGATCCCGGCACTGGTCGAACAAGGCGGATTGATCCTGGCCGATCGCCTGTGCCATGCCAGCCTCATCGACGGCTGCCGTCTCAGCGCAGCCGACTTCCGTATCTATCGCCACAACGATACCAGCCACCTACAATCCCTTCTGGTCAAAAGACGCCAGGCACGACGCACACTCATTGTGACCGACGGCCTGTTCAGTATGGACGGAGACCTCGCCCCGTTGCCTGAACTCAGTCGGTTAGCTCAGGAGTATGAGGCTGACCTCTATATTGACGATGCTCACGGCGCAGGCGTGATGGGACCGCACGGACGAGGAACGGCCGAACATTTCGGCATCGAGGCACAAATCCCGTTTCAGATGGGAACCTTGGGCAAAGCCTTCGGCAGCAGTGGCGCCTACCTTGCTGGAACCTCGATGTTGGTCCGCTACCTCATGAACACGAGCCGGTCGTTCATGTTTACGACAGCTCCTCCCCCGAGCTCGGCGGCTGCCGCCATCGCGGCGTTGCGAGTCATGCAACGAGAACCTGAACGGCGTGCACGCTTGTGGGCCAATCGTGAACGGTTGTTCTCAGGATTGACTCAGCTGGGATTCACTCTGTCCCCCAGCGTCAGTCCGATCATGCCGATCCTCGTCGGCAATGCCGACGCTGCACTCTCGTTTGCTGAACACTTATTCGCGGAAGGCGTATATGCTCCGCCAATTCGACCTCCGACCGTTCCTGACGCCACCAGCCGCATCCGTGTCACGGTGACCTCCGAGCATACCTCCAGCCATATCGACCAGGCCCTCATCGCGTTTCAACGCGCAGGGGAATCGGCAAGACTCATCTGATCGAAGGTCTCACCTACTCCACGGTAAACCACCGAAGAATATACGCAGCCGCTTAGCCCGCATTATTCATGAAGGCTCGTCGCGAAAGCGTGCAGACGCGAAGCGAGACGGGCACTCGGAGACGTGAAGCCCTGAGGCGTACTCGTGCAGTACGTCGAGGGGCTGAACGGCGAGACTGCCCGTTGCAGCCGCGTATCCACGCTTGCAGCAGAAGCTTCGTGAATCATGCGGGTTAGGGCTATTTCCTTGCTTTCCCATCACCCTGTGGCATGATGCTCCCAAGTAGTCGTGACGCTCGACAGGCCATCATCTTACTCGTCTCTCATATCGAGGAGTCCCCTTCATGGATATTTCGAAGCTCCTGACCTTCACGGCTAAGGAGGGTGCGTCAGATTGTCACATCAGCGCCGGCGAACCACCGATGATCCGGATGAACGGCGATCTGAAGAAACTCGATCATCCCGTCCTGACGACAGAAGAAACACACTCGCTGATCTACGACATGATGAGCGATACCCAGCGGAAGAATTTTGAGGAAAAACGCGAATGCGATTTTTCCTTTGAATTGGGTGACATCGCCCGATTCCGCGTCAATGTCTTTGTCCAAAGTCGTGGGCTTGGCGCCGTCTTCCGAAACATTCCCACCCAAATCATTCCAATGGAGAAGCTCGGCATGCCTCCGATCGTGCGACAGCTCTGCGATAGGGAAAAGGGATTGATCCTTGTCACCGGCCCAACCGGATCAGGCAAATCGACGACGCTGGCCTCCATGGTCGACTATTTGAACAACACCTTCGAAGGACACATTCTCACGATCGAAGATCCGGTGGAATTCGTCCACAAGTCGAAGAAGTGTCTCGTCAATCAACGGGAGTTGGGCGTCCATACCCTCTCCTTTGCCAATGCGCTGAGGGCTGCGCTCCGCGAAGACCCGGACATCATCCTCGTGGGCGAAATGCGCGACCTGGAAACCATCCAGCTCGCGTTAACGGCTGCGGAAACAGGCCACTTGGTGTTTGGCACACTCCATACGTCCAGCGCGCCGAAAACCATCGACCGCATTATCGACGCCTTTCCGCCAAACCAACAGTCCCAGATTCGGACACAGATCGCCGAGGCCTTGGAAGCGGTCATCACACAAACCCTGCTAAAGAAAAAAACAGGCGGGCGTGTCGCCGCTCTCGAAATCATGGTCGCCACAACCGCGGTCAGAAATCTGATTCGCGAGGGCAAGTTGCACCAGATTCCCGGCATCATGCAGGCCAGTCAGAAAGACGGTATGCAAACAATGGACATGTCGCTGTTCGAGTTGGCGACTCGCGGAATCGTCACAAAAGGCGAAGCCCAGTCGCGTAGCATGAATCCTAATCTGTTTGGATCCGCAATAAGCGGCGCGGCGTAACGTACCTGACAGGACACCCGGGGGCAGCATGGATGTTCGCAGCCTTTTAAAAGTTATGGTGGATCAGGAAGCCTCAGACCTGTACCTCACCGTCGATTCGGCTCCCGCCTATCGCGTCCACGGTTCGACACAGCAAACCGACACGCCACCGTTTACCAACGAACAGCTCGAAGCCCTTGCGCTCGCACTGATGCGCGGCCAGCAGCGTGGGGAATTCGAGGAGAAAATGGAAATGAACCTGGCTCTCTATTACAAGGAGCTCGGCCGTTTCCGCGTCAATATTTTTCGGCAGCGGGGGAACGTCGGCTTGGTCTTTCGGCATATCAAAGCCGAGATCCAGACCGTCGAGCAGCTCGGCTTGCCTCTGATCGTCAAAGATATCGCCATGACGAAGCGGGGGCTGGTGCTGGTGGTCGGAGCCACCGGTTCCGGAAAGTCCACCACCCTTGCCGCCATGATCGATCACCGCAATTCCATCCATCCAGGGCATATCGTGACGGTGGAAGACCCCATCGAGTTCGTCCACAATCATAAGCGATCACTCATCACTCAACGAGAAGTGGGCTTCGACACCCTCTCATTTCAAAACGCGCTGAAGAATACCCTCCGGCAGGCGCCGGATGTGATTCTGATCGGCGAAGTCCGGGACACGGAAACGATGGAAGCGGCGATCACCTTTGCGGAAACCGGACACCTGTGTATCGCCACCCTCCACTCGAACAACGCGAACCAGGCCATCGAACGTATTATGAATTTTTTCCCGGTGGAACGGCACGCGCAAATCTATCTCCAATTATCGCTCAATCTTCGCGCCATCATCTCGCAGCGGCTCGTGCCGTCTGTAGACGGAAAGCGGGCTCCGGCGCTGGAAATCATGCTCGATACGCCTCGCGTCAAGGATCTCATCAAGAAAGCCGAAGTTGATTTGCTCAAAGAGGCGATGGAACAAGGGGTGGACGAAGGGTGCCAGACATTCGACCATGTCCTATTCCAACTCTATAAGGCAGAGCGAATTTCACTCGAACAAGCCTTGATCAATGCCGACAGCGCCAATAATCTCCGGCTCAAAATCAAGCTTGAAGGCCTCAAAGGAGACGATGCGATCAGCGCACTCCTCGACAAGAAATCAGGCGAATCCAGCACCGGAGCCTTCAAGATCCAGGGAGGGCCACAGGGCAATGTGACCCCTCTGCGCAAGCGATAGTCGCTCACCGCACCACCCACGCACTTCCTGACCAATCCGACGAAGATCACTGCGCATCCTGTGCTGTAGGACCTCCTTGTCGCTCAAGATACGAGGCGATTTTCTCCAGCGCAAGCGCACTGAGTTTCGCGCCATACCAGGTTGGCATCGTCCCCGAGGGATATCCCGGCACGACGAACAGCCCCGGTTCGATAACCGACTCGACCACGTACTCGTGCACCGTTTTTGCCTGACCCCGGTATGCCGGATCAGCCAATCGCGCAGGCCCCGTGGTCCCCAATAGAAGGGGCGGTCCTACGCGTCCATTCGCCCCCGAAATACCTGGAACCACGTGACACACCGGACAGCCGGCCTTTGTAAAGATCTCTGTAATCGGCTCATCGCCCGTCACCAACGACACCATATCAGCAGTCAGCGCAACGGGAGATGTAACAGGCGGAGGCGTGACCAGAGAGGGAGTGAGGGAACGGAGAGCGAACACTGTCCCCAGTAATAGCGCAACCACGATGAGCGGCGTAATAGATCGTTCAGCCATAGAGCCGGTCACAGAAACAGTTCGGTAGGGTTCTTAGGCGTGTTTCTGCCCATCGACAATAGGCGGTTGAGGATTCCCATCGCATCCCAATCGCCGGCAATCTCCCATCGACATCGCTGCCTCGTCGTCGTTGCACATGGAATCAATGCGCAGGCATTACAAAGTCAGTCGACAGCCTGTTGTCTGTCATGTCCACGAAAACTGAACGCCTGCACCTTGTACCAATCTTTGGAACTATTCCCCTCAACTCGGAACAGTGCCACTGCTGACGCCGTAAACTGAACACTCAAGGATACGGCTTGTTAGACTGATCCGCCTATGATGCGGAATTCAGGATTTCTGTCTGCCTCACACGATCCGGGATCTCTTGCCGAAGGTTTACGAATGCCTGCCCTCGGTACGCGCCCGGATACCTCATTAACACATTCTGGCCGACCGCCGTCTCTAAACTTTGCTATACTTTTCCATAGTATGGCACCTGATACACCGACTTCGAAACCGTCCGCACGAGACCGCCGCGCGTATTTTCGCGTCAACACCGTCCTACCAATCAGCATTCAAGCCGAGACGGACACAACAGAAGGTGAGTTCATAGAAAAATCCGTCAACATCAGCGGCGGGGGCATTAGCGTGACCGTCAACGTGACCTACCGCCCTGACGATGTCCTGTCAATCACGCTGATCCTTCCCGATCAGCTCATCTTCAAAACCTACGCGGAAGTGTTGTGGCTAGACCCCCTCCCGTATCATGCCGGTACTTACCGCCTACACGCCCGCTTCGTCAGGATGACCACACAGAATCAGGAATTATTGATCAGGCACATCCTAGGTTTTCAACGCAGCCGCCTCGAAAATCATTATTCTGCATAAATGTGTGACATACCCTATGAGCATTCACACAAGGCGTTAAACTCCGCACCGAAGAAGCTTCCATCGCCGCTCAGAAATCTTGAGAGCCTTCTTGGACCAAACACTCTGACACGTTTCGCCTATTCTGCACACATGCACCCATCGAGCTGACGGGTCGCAATGTACGTCAGATTGTTCCTGTACCGAGTAAAGCCCTTCTGCCGGCTGAAAAACCGCAACAGACAGTCCGAAGACTTCTGCTCCACAAAAAATCCGTAGTCCGCTCCTGATGGCGAAGCCACGAGAAAAGGGCGCGGCCCGAGCGAGCCGGTGGAGAGCACGGTCATCGTGGACTCAGCAAGCTTCTCGGCCACCTCCTGTTTCTCCCCCTGCTCAACGAGGATAGAGCTTATCCGATCCATGAACGTGTGCCGGCAATTCTGATCCGAAAGAGAGGTCACCTATGCCATCGTCGCACAGCCGCCGATAAAAAGAATAACAACAGCGGCTAGTGCCTTCTCAATTGCAGAACCGGCAATTTCCCTCATTCTAAAGTCCCACAGTCTTAGCGTCAAAACTCTAACATTGCCCTGAGGACGCCAGAATGCAACGCGAGGTAGGTATGAAGGCATCCGTCTCGTAGAGTTGGTTAGGCATCACTTTCCTCTCTGCTTGGGGTATCGAAAAGATGTTTAAAATATCTTTCTGGCGAATTGAGGAAATCGCGCGTTATACGAAAGTGGTCGGATTCACGGTAGGCAATCTCTCTGATCGAATCCCCGTCAAGGCTAAAGAGAACGGCACCAGGGTAGCTCAGGATAATCGGCGAGTGAGTCGCGATGAGAAATTGCGCATGTCCAGGGACTTCGAGGTCGTGAATGATCTTGAGGAACGATAGTTGCCGTTGCGGCGACAGCGCGGCCTCCGGCTCATCAAGGATGTAAAGTCCTTGCTCGAAACGATTCGCGAAGAGCGAGAGGAAAGATTCACCGTGAGACTGCTCATGTAACGATCTGCCGCCGTACGCCCGCAGATCGGATACCTGTTCGATGTACGTAGCAAAATTGTAGAAGCTTTCGGCTCGCATAAAGAAGCCTTCCGTCGCCTTCAAGGACCACGACAGTCGGAGGGCCTGAGCTAGATCCGACCGGTCGGCGAAGACCTCTCGGTTATGGTCGCGATTCCCACCTTCGGGATTGAACCCGCAGCACTCAGCAAGCGCTTCAAGCAGCGTGGACTTCCCGCTACCATTCTCGCCGACGAAAAAGGTGACATTACTCCAAAACGCTACGTCGATCCCTTGAGACAGCGCCTGGATATTGAACGGGTATCGAGTTGGATCGAACTTCTCTGGGAGACTCACCACTCGACGAAGGAACGGCGCACCCGTGGGTGGTACCGCCGTGGTGATACGTCGGATCCGCTTCATAGCTGAATCATGTCACAACCGAAGGGCTACAGGTGCCAGCAGCTGGCACCAAAGGTTCAGCTCCATACTCCTGACCAACTGACTACGCCGCATAGAGAAGGAATTCAACCTTTATGGCCTCGTAGGGGAACTCAATGTTGCCGGTCTCGGTGCGATTTAGCAGGCCCGCAGACAACAGAGCCGTCACATCGCTGTGCACGGCCTTCACGTCGCGTTGAACACGACGTGCCGCTTCGCGTATGGAGACCGGCCCGGCGCCGCACAAGGCCTTCAGAAGCTGCCATCGTTTGGCCGACAGGACCTTCCAAAGAAGTTCAGGCGTCGCGAAGCCAATGCGCGCCGACCGTTGGGCCTTCCCAGACCTCCAGGTTTGCACAAACTCCTTCATGCCTTCATCGGGTGACCGCACTTCAAGCGTGACTGTTTTCATTGTTCCACCTCGCAATGTCGCGTTGAAAATCGGCGATCAGCTTCTCGGGAGAGGAGAAAGCATAACGACCTTCCTTGCCGCCGAAGTGCCGATGATCGCCTTTGCCCGCCTCATTGTCGAACCTCAAAACGCATTCGCCATTTACGATGTAAGCAAGCCGGTACTTGAACGAGTGATTCGATCCGGCAAGGGGTTTCGGTACTCGCCAGAGAACCAACTCGGCGAAAGAGCTTTCCGAGTATACGATTCTTCGCCGGAAAAGCTCCTCAGCCTTCATGTTGGCGACTATGCCAACACTTGGCCTCTGTTGTCAATGGCTACAACACGAGCGAAAAATCTCTTCAGAACCAGCATAAGGGCAAGCAGAACGTCGCCGTTCGGAAAACCTAAGTGCATTCTTCAACTGAGCGCTATGAAACGGCAGCCTATTCTGAACACATGCATCCGGTGAGAGGAGCCGTGGCAAGGTAGGTCAAATTGTTCCTGTACCGAGTAAAGCCCTTCTGCCGGCTGAATAGCCGCAACAGACAATCCGAAGACTTCTGCTCCACAAAAAACCGTAGTCCGCCCCAGAAGGCGAAGCCACCAGAAAAGGGCGCGGCCCGAGCGAGCCGGTTGAAAGTACTGCGGTGGTGGACTCAACAAGCTTCTCGGCCACTTCCTGCTTCTCCCCCGGCTCAACAAGGATCGAGCTCATCCGATCGACGAACGTACGCCGTCAATTCTGATCCGACAAGGTAGTGACCTGTGCCACCGTCGTACAACCGCCGACAAAAAGGATAACAACAGCAGCTAGTGCCTTCTCAGTTGCAGAACCGCCAATATTCCTCATTGTGGAGTTCCCACTGCTTAAGCGCCAAAACCTAAAGCCCCGCACGATACACCAAAAAACGGTTCCTACCACCGCCCGGCTCGCGCTGAAGTCGGGTAGAGTGAGCTGTCAGGCCCTTTGGCCTTTGCGACGAACTCTTTTCTTTATGTGTGGTTCACCACTCAACACAACAACCGTCGTACTCATCGGAACACCCGAGTCCCTCATTAACTGATTCCAGTCACTCTCAGTACGAAAGCGATTCGTTTCATAGATTACATACAGAAATCGTTTCCAATCTTTAGAAGTATAGCCGCGTGTATCCGCAAGGAGCTGATCTGCGATTCCGCCAACATCTACTTTTCGTGACAGAAATTTGTACTCAATAAGGGTTTGAGAGATGGTATGCCTGTATCCGGCTCAAAGTTCTTTATTTGTTTTGAAAGCGATGGCTTGCGTTTCAGATCGGGGAAAACGCACTTCAAAATAGCCTCAATTCTGAGATGCACATCCTTCTCATTCTGAGGAGCGATTGGAAACACATCCGTATCCGTAATGACGTAGTGAACATTCCGAATGATGTCGAGAAGGTCCTTGGTGACAGTTGTATGCTTGTCGCTGGGTAAAAGTGCTTTGAGAGCAAGTAGATATCGCCGAAATCCACTAAGTACAGGCGAATATGATTCGCCATCTGGAGTCGAGGCTTCCGTCAAGAATTTCGAGGGTGATGCGAGTACTTCTTTGTACTCTGAGTAAACATTGCTTCGCAACTCGGGCATACTCAATGCTTCCAACGCCGCTAGCAGCTGTATGAAACATACCGCTATAATCCACGATGGGTCATCCCAATCTTCACCTGTCATTGACCAACGGTTGAACTGAGCAGTCGCCTTGTTTGCCTGTTCTTCCAAGTTAGCAATAACCGTCTGTATATCGATTGATTTTGCCATCGTCATTTAGCGTGTTATGCCCAGTTATTGAGTTGACTAATCGTCATAATACGCAATCTCATCTTCGACCCTCTTGTCGGTTCAAAGGCTTATCAAGGATATCTACAACCCCGGATTGGCACATTATACGAATCGGCATCGCACCATCATAGCTGCAAAGACTTGTATCCATTGTTCAACCTATCCGTCAACTTCCGCCAACTACAAACACTTTGCCTTGCCCTTTCCTTACTTTCCCAAGGTCATGGGCTGAATGGTTCCCCCTACTGCGCCCGTCGAACAATCCATTTCCTTTCCCCCCACCCCTAAAACAATGGGATGAGACGGTCTTCTCTCAACTGCGCGCGTCGAGCGACCACCGTTTCACCGTGGGGGCTCCGCGAGCAAAGAGAGTGGGCCGTCTCATCCCATAACAGCCGACCCATGATGATGTATCAACAACCACTCATCCCCGATACGCTCGAAGAGATTCGTGGCTAGTACCTGCGCCTGCTGAGGTTCATCGGATTGTTGGGTGGTGATGTTCTCCACGCACACGACCCAGGCCAAATCGCCCGCCACCTGCACCGTCACATCAGTCAGCACAAACGTCATGGAAAAGGTATTGTTGAAGATCAGAACCCAAGAGTCTCGGACCTCAGGCCAGTCCGATCGCAATGTCCAGCCAGGGTGGATACAGGTCACATACTCCAGATGCGCCCAAACCTTATCCATTTCGTTGATGTCGAGGCTGCCGAACGCAGCATAGAATGCGCGATTCGCTTTATTCACTTCTTCGATACGTTGTTCCAACATGCACGGCTCCTTGCCTAAAAAATAAGCCGTATCATACTGCAATCACAGAGACGAGGGCGAGGGGGAAGGGATGGACCCTGATGATCTTCTGTGCTCGCGCAACGCGCGGCCTGAGAAGGCCCTCGTTGGACGCGCGCAGTGGAAGATCAATCAGCCCCCATCCCTAGAGAGAAACAAGCAAGCTTGGAAGGATTTATTAGATGGGCGGTTTCAAGTTCCCAGTGCAACGGGTGAATGATGGCGCAGGTGCGCATAGACTTCCAGGGGCGTGGCGAAGTTCAGACATTTTCTCGGGCGCGTATTCAAGCGATGGGCGATGGCGTTCAACTC